>Ga0334888_1000006_pt1 | contig 381173 bp, 359 predicted proteins | sample GraSluR1_MG_FD_207227 | JGI IMG/M metagenome (GOLD analysis project Ga0334888, IMG submission 207227) | Sludge microbial communities from methane-producing bioreactor in Wageningen University, Netherlands - Granular Sludge_3_08-R1 | ecosystem: Engineered > Bioreactor > Anaerobic > Unclassified... | reverse complement strand
CACATCAATATTGTAGATCGCTACACTCCGGAAATTCCACCTCAAGAGCTATTTTTGGAAGAAATCAAGGACATTCTTCGCCTACTGGTGGATCGAGGTCACGGCTTGGAAATCAACACCAGCAGTTTTCGATACAATTTAGGCAATACCACCACCCCCACACGAAGAATTCTGGAAATGTATAAAGAGGTGGGTGGCGAGATTCTCACCGTGGGATCAGATGCCCATTCCCCCCTCCATGTAGGCTATAAACTGGATTGGGCAAGAGAATTCGCCAAGTCTTGCGGTTTTCGATACTTAGCCTACTATAAAAATAGAACTCCCTTTATGGACCCCCTCGATTAATCTCCTATAAAATCATCTGCTGCTTTAAGTCCAAATGCCGGCTTTGCCAATCGAACTCCTCGATTAATGGCCATAGCCATTACCTGAGCTGCCATGGCACCCAGCCCATCCGCATTCACTTCTTTTTCCCCGGTAGAAAGCACAAAAATAGTATCTCCATCTACGGATGTGTGCACCGGTCGAATGGTTCTGGCGTATCCATTGTGGGCCATAGAAGCCACTTTGTTGGCCTGATCCTTGGAAAGTTTTCCGTTTGTAATGATACAGCCCAATGTGGTATTGCCAGAAAATACATTTCGATTGCCGGAAATTTCACTTTCCATAAGAGCCTCCGTACAATCCAGCCCTGTCCCATCTTCCGTAAGAATACCCGCAATGGGTTTTCCTGAATTGGCATCCACAACATCTCCCAATGCATTGACTGCAACCACGGCCGCCAACTGCACCTCTCCCATTTCCACCGCATAGATTCCCAAACCGGATTTCATCATACGACCTATCCCTAAATACTTACCTATGGTGGCTCCAGCACCGGCTCCAACATTTCCCTCTTCGGGCCGGTTCTTTTCAGACGCAACGCACGCATCGTAGCCCATTGCTGCATCCGGGCGGATTTTCGGATTCCCTACTACAAGATCAAACAAAGAGGCGCCACAGACAATGGGAACAACACCCACACCTACATCAAAGCCAATTCCTCTTTCTTCCAGATACTTCATGGCCCCATCACCGGCTGCCAATCCAAAAGCAGATCCTCCGGATAACATAACACAATGAATCTGCTGAACCATATTGACAGGCTTTAGCAACTCGGTTTCTCGTGATGCAGGCCCTCCTCCCCGGACATCCACACCGGCTACAGCCCCCTTCTCACATAGGATGGCCGTACATCCGGTGGCCCCTTCCTTACTTGTTCCATGGCCAATTCGAACTCCATCGATCTCCCAAATATGAATTTCCTTCATAATGCACCTCCCTTGGAAAAAGGGCGGGCTAAGCCCACCCTTTTATTTTGTCTTTCCATCGATTTGATTAAATGGCCAAAATAGCCGGTATGGCTTGAATCAAGGCAATGATTACACCTACAACTGCCTCTCCTCCAAGAAGTCCGGAAGCAATAATAAGCCCATTTCCACTTTTTTCAAATTGAGGCACAAATTTTTGGACCACAAATCGAGCGGCGCCTCCAATGAAAGCGGTCAAAGAAAGATAGAACGGGAGATAGACTCCAAGTCCCAACGTCATGACCGGGAAATTGAGAACATAAAGCACACATCCTATCACCAGGCCAATTACAAAGGAAGTAACATGAGGAATGCCGCCTACCATAGCCGCAACGGCCCCTGCCTGAGGTGCAACGAACATTTCCGGATTACCAAATGCAGTTGGTCCATAAGCTGTTAAGATAACATAGAACACGCCTACGGCTACAAATGCTCCCACCAGGCCACCGATTACTTCCCCAATCCACTGAGCTTTTGGATCGGTTTTTAGAATATACCCTGCTTTAAAATCGTTCATTACATCTCCCGCCAACCCGCATGCAATGGCCACGATGGCAGCAACAAAGAAAGCTTCCGTCTCCCCAATACTGGAGACGGCTTTAGCAGCCAAGAGAACAATGATTCCAAACACTTCCATGGGATTAATTCCCGATTGCCCTACCATTTGGGCCGACATAGAAGTCGCCAACCATACACCCAGAATGGTGATAATACTGGACACAACCCCCATACCTGTAACGGTAGTAAACAGAGCAGCGAGAAGCACCATAACGATGGGGGCCCATCTTAAACTGATAAAGCCTTGACCCAAGGCTTCCTTGCTGAACATGGGTCCGAAGATTTCTTTGGCTTTCGGGATAATTCCTTTGACAATAATGCCAATGCCTGTTCCAACCATCAATCCAATTCCTAAAGAAGATTTGATGGCAGCTGCCGTTCCTGCATCCCAGAATCCAGCTTCCGTTCCGGCCACCAATACACCAAAGTCTCCGATGATGGCCCCCAAAAACCAAACACCAACAAAGATGGGGCCCACTACATAACCCACGCCGATCAACATAGGAGACCACCAGACTCCGGTCAGGGAGCCATATCCCATCATTTTGGCATTAAGCCAAGCTGCTGGGAATGCAGCAAACCAGTCACGAACGACGGTAAAGATGGCAGCCAGTCCCATAGAGGTGAATAAGGTAATGGATTTTTTTCCACCTTCATCCCCTACAATAAGAGTTTCTGCTGCTGCTTGCCCCATTGGGTAGGGCAACTCCTTGGTGACAACAAAATATTTACGAATAAGTGCAGTAAAAATCAAGCCCAAAATAACGCCGCCCAAAACCACCATCAACAATTTCACCAAATTTACATCCGCATCGGGATTCAACATAAAAATTCCCGGCAATGTAAAGGCCAGGCCACCGGCCGTCATAGCGCCGGCCGACATTGCCGTATGGGTTACATTGATTTCATTGATGTTGGATTTGCCTAACAACTTTAAGAAAAACATGGATACTAATGCAACGAAAATAATTGGCCAGGGCAAAGCGCCCAACTTCAAAGCAACGTACATGGAACTCATGGTCAGAACAACCGCACCAATAGCACCGATAATCATACCCCGCACGGTAAGCTGTTCTTTAAAGGAAGTGGCATAAGTCACACTTCTTTTTTCTTCAGACATCGCAAATCCTCCTTTACTCATTTATTGTAATAAATCATGAATAGAATAGCACAACGAGAAAAAAATGGCTACACTATCTTTCGTATTCAATGCTTCCATCCAAGATGGTCATGTCCACCTTTACTTCCAAAATCTTCTCTTTTGGCTGTTGCAGGATGGGAAGACTTAATACCGCCATATCAGCCAGTTTTCCCACTTCAATGGAGCCCTTGATGGAATCTTCAAAGCTGGCCCAAGCTCCATGTATCGTATAGGCACGAAGGGCTTCTTCCATTGATATACATTGTGTAGAATCCACAGGTTGATTCGTAACCCGATCAATCCGATTCACACAGGCATCTAAGATTTCCATACTTCCCGCAGGACCGGATGGAGCATCACTGGCCAGGGCAACCTTCACCCCGTGATCCAGCATGGTGCGAAGGGCCATAAAATACTTCATACGTTCCCCATAATACTTCTCGTAATTTCGCCCATTCCACGAAATGAAACCGGGGTTGCAAGTAGGGCATATTTCCAAACGGGCCATTCTTTCCACCAACATTTCATCCACAATGGCTGTGTGCTCAATTCGGTGTCGAAGATGAGGCTTCGGGGTCCTTTCGAAAGCTTTTTCATAACCTTCCACCATAAATTCGACGGCCAGATCGCCCACCGCATGCGCCGTGGCTTGGCATCCGCTATCATTGAGAAGTTGAATATATTCCGCCACCTCTTCCCGGGTCCACCCCAAAATATAGGGCATCTTTGGATCATGGCTATAGGGCTCCCGTGTGGCGGCGGAAGGACCTCCGGAGCCACCATCGATCATAAACTTTGAGGATCCAATCCGGAAATATTCGTCCCCCAAACCGGTTTCCAACCCCAAAGAAAGAAAATGTTGGTTTTCTTCCAAGGAAAAAGGTTTGCCAAAAACACTGTGTAACATCATATAGACCCTGGGTTTGAAGGTTCTTTCTTTACATAATCGTTGCATAATCTTATACGAAGACGCGCCAAATTCCCCCGCATCATGTACCGAAGTAATGCCCTGAGACAACAGCAAATCATTGGATTTAAGGGCGGCTTCCACTTGTTGTTTTTCCGTATAATTCACCTTGCTCCATAACAAAAAATGCGTATGATCCTTTACCATCCCCGTCAGTCGCCCTTGTTCTACCACCACTTCGTTATCAGGATATTTCTTCGCATCTTCCACGTTATTGATTCCGATTTGTTGTAAGGCCCTCGAGTTGTAAATCGAGATGTGTCCACAAGTTCTCATACACTGCACCGGATTCAAAGGCGCCGCTTCATCCAGCTCTTCTATGGTAATGTGCCGTTTTTCTCTTACAGAATTTTGGTCATACCCCATCATGGAAATCCATTGACCCGGCCCTCTCTTATGGACCGCTTTTCGGATTAGATGCAAGATATCTTCCAAAGAAGGACAATTCTCATAAGAGGTGTCTATGATGGTGGCATTTTCCGTCAAGCCAAAAAAACCATTTAATATAGGATGATAATGGCTATCAATAAAACCAGGAGTTATGGTTCGACCTCCTACATCGATTACCTTTGTTTGATGATCAGCCAAAGACAATAAATCCTTGGTGGGGCCCACGAAAACAATGCGGTTTCCCTTGATTCCTACTGCTTCTTCCAAATCTTCAAATTGATTTACCGTAACAACATTTCCGTTGACCAATGCCGTGTCAATTAAGGAACGCTTCAAGTCCATCCTTACGCCTCCTTTATTGGTACATCTTTTCTCTTTTCCAGATATCGCACCATCTGTGTGAGCACCCGGTTCACCGGCGTAGCGACTCCTTGTTTTTCACCTTCCAGAACCACGGCTCCATTAATTCGATCAATTTCCGTTTTTCGATGATTCTGGATATCTTGCAACATGGAAGACTTGTTTGTAGCCGTTTTTTCACACACCAGTTTTACATGAGACAGCGGCTCTTCATAACTTAAGCGGATTCCCTTGGACTGTGCCACGGAAACTGCTTCTTCAACAGCTTTTTCCATAATCTCCAGAAGGTCCGGATATTGCAATAAATCTCCATTTGTCAGGGAAGTAATCGCCGTCAATGGATTAATCCCTACATTTACAATCAGCTTATCCCAAATCAACCCTAAGATGTTGTTGCTGATTTCTGTCTCAAGGCCACTTTTTTCAAAAAGGCTGGCTACTTCCCGGATCCGCGAAGTTTCCTGTCCGTTCAATTCTCCGATTACTGTTCTGCCAAATCCTGCATGACAAATCTCTCCGGGGCCTTTCATATAGGCTCCATGCGCTGTCGTTCCCCCCAGCACATTTTGCAATCCGAACTGGTCGCCAATCTTTTCAATGTTTCCCAACCCATTTTGTAGTGTTAAGATGAAGGTGTTAGTGCCAAGAACTCCCCGATTTTCTAAAACGGCTTTTTCAGTCAATGTGGATTTCACAAAAACGATGGCCAAATCCACCACCCCTACTTCTTCCGCGCTAAGGCTGGCTTTCACTCGAGGATAGTGATGCATATCCCCTTTTTCTTCCATAAAAAGTCCTTTTTCATTGATGGTGTCCACATGCTCTTTCCACACATCCAATAAAAACACCTGGTTGGATTCGGATTTTGATAATTTCCCACCATAAAGACATCCCATCGCACCGGCACCGATTACCGCAATTTTCATGGAATTCACTCTCCTCTACTCTTTGGTTAATACAATTTGTCCAGTTTTACATCTTTATTGAACGAATACTCCGGTGAAGGGAATTCGCCCGATACCGTTTCTTTGTGAAACTCATTCAGGGCATCCACCATAATTTTTCTCACCTGAGCATACTGTTTTACAAATTTCGGCTTAAATTCCCCATACATTCCTAAGAGATCCTGGGTTACCAGAACCTGACAATCCACATAGGGGCCGGCTCCAATTCCCAACACGGGAACGCTGACTTTTTCGGTAACCGCCTTGCCGACCACACTGGGTACACACTCCAATACCATAGAGAAAACCCCACACTCTTCCAGTGTTTTTGCGTCCTCAATCAACTTTTGGGCACTTTCCGGTGTACCCCCCTGTACTTTGAAGCCTCCCACAGCAGTAGCTGTTTGCGGGGTAAGTCCTATATGACCCATCACCAATATACCCGCATTTACGATGGCTCGAATGCGGCTGGCCATTTCCACGCCGCCTTCCAATTTAATACAATCACACCCCGTTTCTTTAACCAAACGAACCGCGTTATGAACCGCTTGCTCATCACTTTCATGATAAGAGCCAAAAGGCATATCTCCTACAATCCATGTATTGGGAGCTCCTTTTACAACGGGACGAATGTGATGAACCATGTCATCCATAGTAACGGCAGTGGTTCCGGAATAGCCAAGCATAATCATCCCCAAAGAATCCCCCACCAAAATAATTTCTACCTCTGATTCATTGACAATGGATGCAGTCGTATAATCATAAGCCGTTACATAACTAAATTTTCTCCCTTCCTCTTTGAATTTTTTAAAATCCAATACGGTCATTTTTTGTTTTTCGCTCATCTTTTTATTCTCCTCTTTTTGTTAATAGGATGATAAAACATAATCCTGACCAAGTCAGGATTATGTTTTATTTACAAATACGCTTTATTCTTCTTCCAGGGAAATGTTGCAATTATGATACACCTTTTGCACATCATCATTTTCTTCCAGCTCATCAATAAGCCGTTTCAGATTTTTTCGATCACCGGGAGTTTCTGGGCAAGCCTCCATTCCCGGTAAATAATCTATATCCGCCTCCACAAAAACATATCCTTTTTGTTGCAACAAATCGGCTACCTGGCTAAAGTCTTCCGGCGAAGTCAACACCTCATAACTGTCTTCATAAACGATGAAGTCTTCGGCTCCGGCATCCAGGGCTTCTTCCATCAACCCTTCCTCCTCCACCTCATCGGTTCTCTCAATGACAATCACACCCTTTTGAGAAAACATATAACTCACGCATCCCGGTGTCCCCAAGTTCCCTCCAAAACGATCCAATATGTGCTTCACCGCAGAAGTTGTTCGATTCTTATTGTCTGTGAGGACTTCTACCATGATAGCCACCCCTCCAGGTCCGTATCCTTCAAAAGAACCGGATTCGTAGCTCTCTCCTGCCAACTCTCCGGTTCCCTTTTTAATGGCCCTTGAGATGTTGTCATTGGGCATATTGATGGACTTGGCCTTGTCGATGGCATGTTTCAAAGCGATGTTGTATTCCGGATCTCCTCCACCCTTGGCAGCCACCGTAACAGCTCTGGCGTATTTCGTAAATAGTGCGGCTCTTTTCGAGTCTTGCGCCGATTTTCGACCGGCAATCGTTCCGTGTCTGCCCATTGGCGACACCTCCCTACTCTTCTTTTGTAAAATCCATACAAAAATTATACTATTTCGGTCCCTTCTTTTCAAGGTTTTTATAGGCGGTAGCCATCATCAGCTTAATTCGATTCAACTGATTTACATCAGAGGCTCCAGGATCGTAATCGATGGCCGCCACATTCGCATAGGGATTTCTCTTCCGAAGCGCTTTCATCATTCCCTTCCCGCTTATATGGTTTGGCAAACATGCAAATGGTTGTAAACATACTACATTTTCGACTCCGGAGTCAATGAGATCCACCATTTCCCCTGTTAACAACCATCCTTCTCCGAACTGATTTCCCAACCCTATAATTTCCGAAGCCTTTTCTGCAATTTCATGGATGTACATGGGCTCCTCGAATCGAATGCTGTCCCGCAAAGCTCTACGAGCTGGTTTTCGAAACCATTCGATTATCCCGATTCCCATTCTATTCCCTCGCATTACTTTGTATGTCCCGCTTAGATGTTGATAATTGAATCCTTTTGAGTACATGCCATAAAGAAAGAAATCCACCAAGTCCAAAACCACCGCTTCGCCACCTTCTGCTTCAATGATTCCTACAATGTCATTGTTTGCGGTGGGATGATACTTTACCAAAATTTCTCCAACTACCCCCACTCGCGGTTTTTTTATATTCCGTAACGGAAGGGCATCAAACTCTTTGACAATGCCTTTTAATATTTTTTTATAGGAAATCAAACTTCCTTTTTCCACACTTTCTTTAGCCGCCTTCGCCCAGGTTTCATATAAAGCTTCTGCTGATCCCGGCACCTTTTCATAGGGCCTGGTAGCATATAGCACTCTCATAAAGGTATCCCCGTAGATTCCGGCCATCAAAATCTTCTTAAGCAAACCATAAGATAATCGGAATCCGGAGTTGGCTTCCAACCCTACGATATTTACGCTGACCACCGGAATTTGCTCCATACCCAGATCAATCAAAGCTTTCCTCAATAAAGAAACATAGTTGGATGCCCTGCATCCGCCGCCTGTTTGGGACATAAAGATTGCCGTTCGTTCTAAATCGTATTCTCCCGACTTTAAGGCGGAGATAATTTGCCCCAAGGTGACAATCGTAGGAAAACATGCATCGTTGTTTACATAACGCAACCCCTCTTCTACCGCATTTTTATTGACGGGAGGTAAAAGCACCGCATTGTAGCCACTTGTTCTTAAAGCAGCTTCCACAAAATCAAAATGAATCGGTGACATTTGGGGCATAAGCAAAGTAAAATTATCTTTCTTCCTCATCTTCGAAGTAAATTCTTTTCGACGATATCCTCCATACCCCAAAGAAGGCAAAATATGATTCTTCTCTCTCTCTTTCATAGCGGCTTTCAGAGAACGAATTCGTATCTTGGCCGCACCCAAGTTGGCCCCTTCATCAATCTTTAAAACCGTATAAAGCTTATTATTGTTGTGAAGAATTTCTTCTACTTGGTCTGTAGTAACCGCATCCAAACCACAACCAAAGCTGTTCAGCTGGATTAACTCTACATTTTCCCGGGTACCGGCATACTGAGCCGCTCGATATAATCGTGAGTGATACATCCACTGATCCAATACCCGTACTGGTCGTGGCAGTTCCGCCAAAGAAGCCACTCCCTCCTCGGTTAAAACCGCCATGCCAAATCCCACAATCAATCGATCAATCCCATGATTAATCTCCGGGTCCAAATGATAAGGCCGGCCGGCCAAGATAATGGCCTTCCGATGATTCTCTTCAATCCACTTTAAGGTTTTTTCTGTTTGAATTTCTATATCCCTTTTAACTCGAGCATCTTCTTTTCTTCCTTTTTCAATGGCCGATTCAATGGCATCCTTTGTAAATCCTCGGTTCTTTAGCAGATGGTAAAGCTCTCTTCCCAAAAATTCATCTTGATCATAGGGAAGAAAAGGATGAAAAGACTCCACATCGAATTCACAAAACAGGTCATCCATATTCTTTGCAATCACTTCGGAATAAGTGGCTACTACCGGACAATTATAGTGATTATCCGATGATTTATCCTCTTCCCGTTCGAAATTGATGCTCGGATAAAAAATAGTTGGAACCCCGGATTTAATCAGCCACTTTATATGTCCATGTACTAACTTTGCAGGATAACATACTGTATCTGAAGAAATGGTCTCCATTCCTTCTTCATAAAGTTCTTTGGTGGATTGAGGCGATAAGATAACCCGGTATCCCAATTCATGAAAAAAAGTAAACCAAAATGGGTAGTTTTCATACATATTCAGCACCCGGGGAATACCAATGACACCAATGGAATCTTCCTCCTTCCGAGGCAAATACGAAAAAAGCCGATGGTATTTGTATTCAAACATATTAGGAATATCCAATGAAGCGGTTTCTTTACCTTCTCCTCTTTCGCATCGATTTCCGGTGATAAAACGTTCTCCTTGCGTAAATATATTTACCGTGAGCAAGCAATTGTTCTCGCATCGATTGCATCGGGTATGGGTGGTTTTCACGGTAAATTCTTTCAAACCTTCCAGCTGAAGCAAGGAAGATTCTCCCTTGCCGCTATAAGTTTCTTTGGCAATAAGAGCGGCTCCATAGGCCCCCATAATTCCTGCAATATTTGGGCGCACCACTTCTTTTCCCACAATGTTTTCCAGTGCTCGAAGAACCGCATCATTCAAGAAGGTACCTCCCTGGACCACAATTTTTTCACCTGCTTCTTCCGGGTTTCTCAACTTTATCACTTTATATAAAGCATTTTTTATGACGCTATAAGACAACCCGGCAGAAATATCTCCGATGCTGGCGCCTTCCTTTTGCGACTGCTTCACCTTGGAATTCATAAACACAGTACAACGAGTTCCCAAGTCCACCGGAGCCAAAGCAAAGAGCGCTTCGTTGGCAAAGGCAGGGGCATCCATGTTAACACTTTTTGCATAGGTTTCAATAAAAGAACCACAACCTGAGCTGCAAGCTTCATTTAGCATAATATTATAAATGGCGCCGTCTTTGATTCGCATACATTTCATGTCTTGGCCGCCAATATCCAGAATAAATTCCACACCGGGAAGGAAAGCTTCCGCCGCTTTGTAATGAGCCATGGTCTCAATTTCTCCCAAGTCTACATGAAAAGCGGTTTTAACCAAACCTTCTCCATAACCCGTTACGCAAGAATGGGCAATATACGCTTCTTCAGGTAACATTCCGTAAAGCTCGGAAAGCATTTCAATGCACGCTTCCAAAGGCTTGCCTTCGTTGGAACGGTAAAATTGATAAACCAGGTTTTTATGTGAATCAATAAGCGCAGCCTTCGTCGTGGTGGACCCGGCATCAATTCCCAAAAAACAAGGACCCCGGATACTTCCAATGTCAACAAACTCCGCCGCATTTCGATTGTGTCTTCTTCGGAATACTTCATATTCTTCGCGAGAAGAAAACAGAGGCTTTAAATACTTGGCTTCATTAAGTTCAGTGGGGTCTTTCTCCTTGAGACGACTCATCAACTTTCCGATGGAAATTTTCTCGTATTTATTGGATAAAAAAGCCGCTCCTATGGCCACGAAATATTGAGAATTTTCAGGAAAGATGACTTGTTCTTCGCTTAATTCCAATGTTTCAATAAACCGATGTCGAAGCTGATCTAAAAAAGCAAGGGGCCCTCCCAAAAAAGCGACATTCCCTCGAATTACTCTCCCGCAGGCCAGCCCCGAAATGGTTTGATTCACCACAGCTTGAAAAATGGAAGCCCCCAAATCTTCCATAGAGGCCCCCTCATTAATCAGAGGTTGAATATCCGTTTTCGCAAAAACACCACAGCGAGCTGCAATGGGATAAATTATTTCCGCTTTTTTTGCCGCTTTATTCAACCCTTCCGCATCCGTATTCAGTAAAACCGCCATCTGGTCAATAAAAGCTCCGGTTCCCCCTGCACAAGTACCATTCATGCGCTGCTCCAAAGAGCTTCCATAGAAGGTTATTTTTGCATCTTCTCCACCTAATTCAATAGCCACATCCGTTTGGGGAATCAATGCTTCTACCGCCTCCGTGGCAGCGATTACTTCCTGTTCAAAAGGAATTTCCATAATTTGGGATAAAGATAATCCACCACTACCTGTAATCACCACATGAATATCTTCATCACCACAAAACAGATACAAACCCTCCAGCAAATCCGCCACTTTTGCAAACACATTGGACATGTGCCTCTCATAAACTGAGTACACAATACCACCCTCTTTGTCCAACATCACCAATTTTACCGTGGTAGATCCCACATCGATACCTAATCTCATTTTATATCGTCCTCACCCATGAATTATTATAGAATTTTATTTCTCGATAAGAAAAAAACAAGAAACAAAACACCAGGTAATTATACCACAAATTCTTTCTTGACACAGTTTCAACTTTTTTTCGCCATAATTTTTCGTTTTTGAAAAACCGGAAATTTTATCACAGAGATCCTCTTTGTCCCCTTGAAGTCACAGAGAAACTGGCATATAATAAGGCTTCGCAATATAATATTTTTTTGGAAAACTTTCCGGAAAGAGTGAAATTTAATGGAACAACGCAAAAAAAATAAACTGGGCATTATGCCTGTAGGACGATTGACGGTGACCATGGCCTGGCCGGCCATGTTATCTATGTTCATTCACTCCTTATACAGCATTGTAGATAGTATCTTTGTGGCCACCATATCCGAAAATGCACTCATTGCAGTCACCTTGGCTTTTCCAATCCAAATATTAATTATAGCCCTTGCTGTCGGTACAGGCGTCGGAGTAAATTCTTTGATTTCCAGGCGGCTGGGCGCCCAGCGATACCAGGAAGCCGACGCTGCAGCAAGCCACGGATTACGTTTGGCTTTATTAAACTGGACTGTCTTTGGCCTATTTTCTCTCGTTTTTGCTGCCCTCTACATTCAAGCTTACAGCGATACGTCCTTTATCGTAGAACAAGGGACTCAATATCTCCAAATCATCACTTTTTTTTCACTGTTTGTGTTCCTTCAAGTCAATACGGAAAAAGTTCTCCAAGCAACTGGAAATATGATTTTCCCCATGTTGTGCATGATGACCGGAGCCATACTCAACATCATTTTCGATGCACTCTTAATCTTTGGCTTGGCAGGTTTTCCCGCATTGGGAGTGTTAGGAGCCGCTGTCGCAACAATTATCGGGCAATTCGTCTCCATGATTCTTGGTTTTTTCCTTTTATTTGCCTTTAAACACGATGTCCAGGTCAAAATTCGTCATTTTCAATGGCAATGGTCCGTCGTAAAGGACATCTATGTTGTGGGATTCCCTTCGATTATCATGCAGGCCATCAGTTCCGTAATGCTATTTCTGATTAACGGAATTTTAGCCGGCTATTCTGAAACAGCAATGGCTGTAGTGGGAGCCTATTTTCGCTTGCAATCCTTTGTGTTTATGCCGGTCTTTGGACTCACTCAAGGTTCTATGCCCATCATGGGGTATAATTACGGCGCCAAAAATAAAGAACGGTTGATGCAATCCTATTTCTTTGGCTTCCGAATGGCCTTGATTATCACCATGCTAGGCACGACTTTATTTATGGTTTTCCCCAAAGAATTGCTTCTGCTTTTTAGCGCCACTCCCGCCATGCTTGAAATTGGAATTCCAGCTTTACGCATCATCTCCATCACCTTTATCCCCGCTTCTTTTGGCATTATCACTTCCACTCTTTTTCAAGCCACTGCCCATGGGATGCTTAGCTTATGGCAATCCCTGATTCGCCAACTAATCGGTATTGTTCCTCTGGCGTACTTTCTCGTTTATCGGTACGGTGTTCCCGGCATTTGGTGGTCCTGGCCTCTTGCCGAAATTCTTTCCGTTCTTTTTACTCTTTACTTTTTACATCGTGTATACCGATTGGATATTCAAAAAATGTAAAACATGTTGCCTAACATAGACAACATGCGTTTCAAAAGATATTGGGCAGACCTATAAGCCGGGTTCTGTATTTGGCAATCATCTATCTAAGGCATTTCATTGCTGAAATGCTCATGCGACCTACCTTTCGGGCCGGCAGCGGGCCGCCACCATAAATGGCCCTTTTTGGTCTTGCTCCGAGTGGGGTTTACACGGCATGCTTGTCTCCAAGCACCCGGTGCGCTCTTACCGCACCATTTCACCCTTGCCACAGCATTACCTGTTTCGGCGGTGTGTTTCTGTTGCACTTTCCCTATAGTTACCTACGCCGGACGTTATCCGGCACCCTTGCCCTTCGGAGCCCGGACTTTCCTCATGAATTCCTATGAATCCACGCGACTGCCTGGTCTACCCAATATTTATCTATTTTTTCATCACCCAAAAGGGATTTTCCAAAGCTTTTGACGCCACAATCTCCACTTTGTTCCCAATTCGATCCGATAATTGTTGCACCATATTTTGAACGAAAAACTTTTCCGTACCAAAATGGCCTCCATCCATCATGGCCAGGCCTGTCTCCCTAGCCAAACAAGCATCGTGATACTTAACATCTCCCGTAATCAGTATATCACATCCATTCAAAATAGCATCTTTTACATGGTTGCCACCGGAACCGGTAATAATGGCTACCCGGCTCACCATTTTCCCCGAATCTCCTACGAAACGCAGAATAGCCGGATCTTCTTCGAATAGAACGGCAAAACGTTCCCCCAGTTCCCATAGCGATACCGGCCTGTGTAACACCCCCTTTACTCCCAAAACACCTTCCTCCGGATGGCAAGGCACCAAAGGTTTAATATCTGTCAGCCCAAGTTTTTTTGCCAAATACCCATTAGTGCCTCTCTCCGCCTTGTCAAAAGCAGTATGGCTTGCATAAACTCCGATTCCAGCTTGAATCAAGTCCACCGCAAAGCTTCCAGTCACATCATTGGCTTCCAACGAATGGATGGATTGAAAAAACAGGGGATGATGGACCACCAAATAATCTGCTGCCAATTCATTGGCTTCTTTCATAACCTCCGTGGTCACTTCCAAAGCCACTAAAATTCGCTTTATTTCATAGTCCCCCAAGTCAATCTGGACACCCCCATTGTCCCAGGATTCCTGATTGGCCTCTTGGGCAATATCATTTAATGTTTCCAGCAACTCCAGTTTCCATACGCCCATGTTGTTCCTCCCAGCGTTGTATGAGTCCTTCCAAATACAAAATGCGGTTGTCGGTTTCAACAGCCTTTGCCAAATCCGGAGATTCTCCGGTTCCCAAAGCCATGCGAATGCCATTTTCTATTTCTAATTTTCCACGTAAAAAGGGCTCAACCCATTCCTTTTCCTGCACTTCCAATAAGTGTTCGGGAACTTCAAACTGAATTTCATTCCCCGATGACCATTCCACGGGATTACTACACTCCCATGTGGGAACAACGATTAAGATTTCACAGATAAACTTTCCTTCCTTGGCCAAATGCTCTCTTTGGATTTGGAATCCATTTTGAGAAAGCCAGTATCGAAGCTTTCCTTGGCCGTTTCTCGGTTGCAAAATGAAACGGTCCATCTCTTTGGCCATCTCCAGAGATTTTTCCAATATCTCCGTAATCAATACACCGCCCATTCCCCCGATTACCGCCACATTCACTTCTCCGGGGGATACCACCGAAAGCCCACTGCCCAAGCGGTATGAAACCCATTCTTGCTCCTGTTCAAAGGTTAAACGGGCGCCAATATTCTCCTTGGCTTTATTTAAACTCCCGGGACTGATATCCGATACCACCACTCTACTCCCGGGAAATTTTTCCCATAAAAGCAACGGCAGGTATCCATGATCAGAACCTACATCGATAACCCGGTCTTTTGGAAAAACTTCCTGAGCCATAATTTCCAATCTCTGTGAATACTTCACCGTTTACTCCAGATAATCTTTTAGTTTTTTGCTGCGAGAAGGATGCCTCAATTTTCTTAGTGCTTTTGCCTCAATTTGCCTTATCCGTTCTCGTGTGACATCAAAGGTCTTTCCAACTTCTTCTAAAGTTCGAGCCCTCCCATCTTCCAAGCCAAAGCGTAGTTTCAGTACCTTTTGCTCTCTTTCGGTCAGAGTATCCAAAACTTCCACCAATTGCTCTTTCAACATAGAAAAAGCGGCCGCTTCTGCAGGAGCCGGAACATCTTCATCTGGTATAAAATCTCCCAGATGGCTATCTTCCTCCTCGCCGATGGGCGTTTCTAATGACACAGGTTCCTGGGCAATTTTTAAAATCTCCCTCACCTTTTCCTCTGTAATATCCATCTCCCTGGCAATTTCTTCCGGAGTAGGTTCTCTCCCATATTCTTGAAGAAGTTGTCGCGACACCCGAATCAATTTATTGATGGTTTCTACCATATGAACAGGAATTCGAATGGTTCTGGCTTGATCAGCAATGCTACGGGTGATGGCTTGCCGAATCCACCAGGTAGCGTAGGTTGAGAATTTAAACCCTTTTCTCCAGTCGTATTTATCAACGGCTTTAATCAATCCTAGATTCCCTTCCTGAATCAGATCCAGGAATAACATACCACGCCCTACATACCGTTTGGCAATGGAAACCACCAACCGTAGGTTGGCTTCACATAATCTTTGTTTCGCTTCCTCTTCCCCATTTTCCATCCGTTTGGCCAGGTCGATTTCTTCTTCTGCCGTCAACAGAGGCACTTTTCCTATTTCCTTCAAATACATCCTCACCGGATCATCTACTGCGATTCCCTTGGGCAAAGTGGAATCCAAGTCAATTTCGCCGGAATCATCCACAAGGATTTTTTCCGCTTCTTTTTCCACATCCGGGGATTCTTCCTCTTCATCATCAAGGTTAATGAGTAGTAAGTTCTCGGGATCCACCTCTGTTTCCACTTCCACTCCCACTGCCAAGAGTGCTTCGTAAACCTCATCTGCATGGTCTTTATCATACCCGACAGTATCCAGATAGGCGTCAATTTGCTTGGTGGTAATTGCATTTTTTGTTTCTTTTGCCTTAGCCACCAATTCATCTAAAAAATCAAATTCTTTCGCTGTTTTGTCTTCTCCCCGGCTCATATTATTTCACCCCGTCACTCTTTCTTTTTTGTATATCCATTAATTCCATTTGCAACGCCTTCAACTGCCGGCCCCTCTCCTCATCCTCTTCCATGGCTGTATCCGACAGATCAAGCATGTCTAAAATTTCTTTCTCTCTACGAACCAATTTTTCGGATTCGTACGTATGAATGCATTCCTTTAAGATTTGAGACTCTTTTCCGGCAAATCGAACATTTTCCATTAATTCCGTTACGGCATCCAGAAGATTTTTTTCTAACCCATCCATCAATCTCTTTAAATCCAAAACACTCTCTTCCGAAAGATGTTCACATATCTTTTGAAATAATTCTTTTGAAGTTGTGCTTTCAAAAGCTGCCCGGTAAGGCAATATCTCTTGCATGAAATCTTCCCGTACCAGCAATAGTTTCAACAAGTTTTTTTCCAGAGGAGACATCCCTTGAGTCAATGCCATTTGCTCCCCTCTTTCCTCCTCTGTTAGTCTAAAATTAGGAGATGCTTTGTTTTGTTGTTTTTCTTCTTGCTGGCGCAATTCTCTGAGTATGGCTCCTTGAGAAATCCCCGTAGCTTCCGACAGCTTTTGAATATACGCATCGGCTTCCACCGGCGTCAATTTGGTTAAAAAGTCGGTGGCAGCTTTCAAGAAATCCACCCGCCCTTCCAATGTGGTCAGATCGTGATCCTTTTGTAATACCTCAATCATGTAGTCGCCATAGGGCTTGGCCTTTTTAACCAATTCTAAAAACCCTTCTTTGCCTTTGTTTCTCACAAAGTCATCCGGATCTTTGCCGCTGGTTACATGGAGAACTTTCGCCTTTAAGCCTTCTTTATAAAGGATTTCCGCACCTCTTATTGCCGCTAAAATGCCCGCATTATCCGCATCATAAGCTAGGATCACCTGGCTTCCATATCGTTTCAATAACCTGGCTTGGTTTTCAGTAAGAGCAGTGCCCAGAGAAGCTCCCACATTGAGAATGCCATGCTGATAGAGGGAAATTACATCCATATAACCTTCTACCAAAATGGTATACCCCATACGACTTATATCGGTTCGGGTCAAGTTGATCCCATAAATGTGGTTTTTCTTATGAAAGATGGTGGATTCCGGTGAATTAAGATACTTTGGCTCTCCTTGCCCCAGAATACGGCCTCCAAACCCAATGATTTTCCCGCCCGTGTTGATAATAGGAAACATCACACGATTTCGGAACTTATCATAGGTTTTTCCATTGGACCGAGTAACCAATCCCAGTTCAATAAGCTTCTCCGTTGAAATCCCTTTTTCCCCCATATGTTTTAAAAGAGAATCCCATTCATCTCGGGCATATCCAACTCCAAATTTTTTAAGAACAGAAGGTTGAACCCCTCTTTTAATCATATATTCATACCCGGGATTTTTTTCTTCCGTGAATTGCCGATAAAAAAAACGGGCTGCCAATCGATTTATTTCAAAATATTCCTCTCTCTCCTGAGCCCCCAGACCTTTTCTTTCCGGCAAAGTGATCCCATAGTCCTTTGCCAATTTATCCATGGCCTCCAAAAAATCCAACCCGTAATACCTCTTAACAAATTCGATTACATCCCCCTTGGCGCCACACCCAAAGCAGGTAAAAATCTGTTTTTGATCCGACACCACAAAACTGGGGGTTTTCTCACCATGAAAAGGGCACAGGCCTTTGTAATTAGCACCTGCTCTCTTTAGCGGCACCACCCCACCAATTACATCCACGATATTACATCTACTTTTGATTTCTTCTACAATGCTGTCGCTATAAGCCGTCATAATTGCCCTCAAAAGAAAAATCGAATAAGTATTGATACCCCACTATTACTTATTCGACACAACTTCTCGTTTTTCTCTATTATTTTATTGAATTCTGCAAATCAAATCAAAATTTTAGTGGATTTCAGGGTCTAAATTTTCCTAAAATTTCTCCATAAATTCTATGGGCATATCGGTCTGTCATTCCAGCCACATAATCCTTCACAACCTCCCCAACTCCGAACTCTTCTGCCAAAGTCAGGTGTTCTGCCGGCAACTGCTCCGGATGATTCAAGTAATATTCATAAAGCCCCCAAATCATTGATTTTACTTGCTCCAGTTCCTCTTGCTTTTTAACATTTTCGTTGAGATAAACCCGTTCAAACATAAAATCTCTCAATAAGTTGGTATAGTGTGCACACTCCTGGCTCATTCCGGCGGATTCTTTTTCCCATGAATTCTCAATCATATCTGTCACCATGGTATTCACTCTTTGCCGGTGGTTCTTTCCCAGATAGGCAACACACTTCTTGGGCAAGTCTTCTCCCCGAAGCACTCCGCTACGAATGGCATCATCAATGTCGTGGTTTATATAGGCAATCCGGTCCGACATCTTAACCACCTGCCCTTCTAGGGTGAAAGGAACTCCCTTACCGGTATGGTTCAATATGCCATCCCGAACTTCTTGGGTCAAATTCATCCCTCGCTGGTGAATTCCATGGGTACCCTCTAGAACTTCCACCACTCGAATGCTCTGTTGGTTGTGTTTAAAACCACCGGGATGAACTTGATCTAAATAGGCTTCGCCATTGTGTCCAAAAGGTGTATGCCCCAAGTCATGGCCCAATGCGATGGCCTCCAACAAATCTTCATTCAAAGCCAAAGCCCTTCCAATGGTACGAGCGATTTGGGACACTTCAATGGTGTGGGTCAACCGGGTACGAAAATGATCTTTTTCCGGCGCAATAAAAACCTGGGTTTTGTGCATCAATCTACGAAATGCCTTGGAATGAATAATCCGATCACGGTCTCTCATGTAAGATGTCCTGACATGGCACGGTTCTTCCCATCGGTCTCTTCCTAAGGACTCCTTCGCTTTGGATGCATAAGGGCTTAATACACTATATTCTCTTTCCTCCAATGCCGTTCGATCAATCATCCATGCCTCCTAGGAATATTTCATCACAACCCCTTCGATAAGGTTTGCCACATTCTCACAAGCATCCAAAGATTCTTCCAATTCTTCATAGAGATGTTTCCACTTAATAATTTCAATAGGATCTTTTTCTTCTTGGAACAATCTGGCCAATGTACCTCGATATACCACATCTCCTTCATTCTCGATTCGATTTATCTCAATCACTTGGTCCATGACAATGGAACTGGTTTTGATTTCATGTAAATGTTGAAATAGAGTACCCAACTCTCGAATAGCTTGTAAAATCAGCTTTGCCATGGCTAGAGCTTCCGGCCTCATGGTTTCGATTCCGAAAACCACAAAGCGATTGGCCACTTCTTCAATACTATCTACGATATCATCCATTTCTCGAGCAATATTATAAAGATCCTCTCGGTCCATCGGAGTGTTGCGATTTTCGTTTAAACACTTCAGGATCTTATGGGTCTTCATGTCGCATTCCGTCTCCAACACCTTAAGATTAGCCACACGATCCCCTACATCGTCATATACTCTCACCAGCTCTTCGAACGCCACACCTGCTTCCAGGATTTTTTCAATGGATTCGACGAACAAGTCATAAAAAATATCATCTTTTTCTTTTTTCTTTCCCCCCAGCATGTTCTTCCTTCCTTTCTTAATGCCCCTTATTTCCCAGAGCTTCCAAAGCCTCCGACACCTCTTATGGTGTCTTCCAATGAAGATACCAAGTCCCATTCTACTCGTTCATATTTTCCAATCACTAGCTGTGCAATCCGATCTCCTTCATGTATCTCGAAGGGCTCTTCTCCCCAATTGATGAGACACACCTTGATTTCCCCACGGTAGTCGCTATCAATGGTTCCGATGCCATTTACCAACCCAATGCCATGTTTTACCGCAAATCCACTTCTGGCGCGAACTTGGGCTTCATATCCCTCGGGTAATTCAATATATAGACCCGTAGAAACCAAACAACGCATCCCCGGAGTTAGTCTGTGATTCTCCATGGACCGCAAATCCATTCCCGCCGAACCTGGTGTTTCATAAGCAGGCACCTGACCTGTTTTTGATACAATTCGAATTTTCTTCATTTTTCGCTCCTACAACTGAAAAGGCTTTGGGGCAACAACGGCTGTAGAATATCGATTGATGTCTTGAATCTCTTTTGCAAGACGATTCACATCATCCAAGGTCACTTGGTTCATTTTCGCCATCACTTCTTCCTGCTCCACCACACGATTCATCAGTAGCAGATTTCTGCCGATACTCATCATTCGACTATGGGTCCGCTCCATACTGAAAACAATGCTGCTTTTCCCTTGATTCTTGGCTTTTTCCAATTCTTCCCGTGAAATTCCTTGCTTCCCGAGAATATTCAACTCCTCAACAATAGCTTGGAGACATTCCTTTAGTTTTTCATGGGCAATTCCAGCATAAATCAAAAGCAGCCCGGATCGACTCATTATTTGCGGCAGGCTCATTACAGTATAGGCCAATCCCTTCTCTTCTCTAATATTTTGAAAGAGCCGCGAACTCATAGAGCCCCCTAAAATACTATTTAAAAAAGCGGCCCCGTAATAATCTTCTGAATCTAAAGTAATAAATCGAGTGCCGATGCATAAATTGGTTTGTTCGATTTCTTTTACCACCGTAATTGCATCCGGTTGATAAGGGGCCAGCGGAGGCAATTCCTGATTCTTAGTCAATGCAAAACCCTTCAGTTTTTCCTCAACAAGATCAATCACCTGCTCCAAATCGAAAGATCCCGCAAGGGCTACAACAATGCTATCACAGGTATACTGCTCTTTGATGTATTGTTTCAAACGCTTTCCCGTCTGCCCGGCAAGAGCTTCCGGAGTTCCCGCCACATCGTGCTCTAAGGGATCTCCTTTGAAAACTTGACGTGTGCAGTGCTCCATAGCCAAATCGTCCGGCTGATCTTCCATCATTTTGATTTCTTCCAGAATCACTTGCCTCTCTTTTTCAATTTCCTTCTCCTCAAATAAGCTATTTGTTAACATATCGAAAAGGATGTCGGATGCCGGCAGAAAGGTATCCGTGGTGGTTTTAAAATAGTAGCAAGTGTGATCCCTTGATGTATAGGCATTTACCGAACCACCTAATTTATCAAACCCCTCTGCAATATCCTTCGCCGAAAAAGAAGGCGTTCCTTTGAACATCATATGTTCCACAAAGTGACTGGCACCATAAAAATCCGGAGCCTCATCGATGGAACCTGTTCTGAAAAACACCCCAAAAGCCACCGTCTTAACATGGTCCATTTCTTCCGATACGATTCGAATTCCACTTTTTAATGTTGTTAGCTTAATCATCTTTAATCGTTTATCCCTTCCCTTGCATCAATATATTCGTATATGATTTTCGCAGCTTGAGCTCGAGTCGCCACACCTTGGGGCGCAAACCGTTTTTCTCCCATACCGCTCATCATTTTTGATCCCACTACCGTTTGTACATAGTCCCTTGCCCATGGGCTTATTCTATTTTTATCCACAAAGTCCGTAAAAACCCCTTCTTGCTGGGGCAACGCAAATCCTTGATATACCGCATAATTACATAACATTACTGCCATTTGTTCCCGGGTGATGGAAGAATCCGGGTTAAAGAGAAAATCTCCCACCCCACTGACGATCCCTTCCTGATAAGCCCAATTTATATAAGCATAAGACCATTCCGAGGAAGACACATCTTTGAAGTTGGCAGCTTGAGCCTGTGTTACATCAATTCCATCTGTGGCTTTCGCTAAAAAAGCTACAAATTGAGCTCTGGTTAAAGCACCGTCCGGCATATACATGTCATTACCAACACCGCTCACCTTCCCCATCGCAGCCAAAATACCAATATATTCTTTTGCCCAATGGCCATAGGTATCAGAAAACAACACCGGACTCAATGTAACAGGAGTCACCGTCACTGCAATATCGGCCTTTTGGCTTCCATATGAAATGGTAATTTTTCCCGTTACTTCAGAACGTAGATTGGCTGCCCGGAACATACCGTTTCCATCGATGGTTCCAATGTTGGCGTCACAAGCATAAGCAAAGGACGGCTTGCTATTGGGCATCGGCACCTTTCCATAAGCAATGTTTGCCTCCACCTGCTTACTTTCTCCCGGTTTCAAAGTCCATTTTGAACTGCCAGGGAGAATGTTAACTTGATCGACAATCTGAACCAAAGCTTGGGATTTCAACCCTTCCACACTGGCTTGGATGGTAGCATTCCCAGCTCCCGCTCCCGCAACAAAACGATCTCCCTCCATTGTTCCATACCGATCCGTCACATAGTAGGCACCCGTTGGCGCAGAGACCTTCTCATAATATGCATTGGTTGCATAGGTTTTCAAAACAACAGACTCTCCCGGTAACAAAAGAGTGTTGGCCGGATAAGTGTGAATCCGGGATACCACTTTATTCCCCACATCCTCATACACCAGAAGAAGTCCATTGCTCACTGCCCGGGGAGAGCCTCCACTGGGGGAATTTTTAAGGCTGGCCCTTTCATCTATCCCGGGTTTTCTCATCAGCATTTGAGAGGAACCTCCTCCGTCCAGATTCCATGCAGAAACACACCCCAGTTCAATCATATGATAGGCCAATTCTTCAATCGTCAACCCATTGCTTAAAGCTCCCTGACGACCATCCATCACATAGAAGACCAAAGACCCGTCTCTTTTCAATCCCAAAGCCGTCCTCGGATTCACAGCAGTTCCATTGGTCACCATTTTTCCATTTTCCACAATGCTGTGATAGATGCCTACGGCCTCCACTGCATCTGCCAATCCAGTACCCTGTTCCATGCAGGAAATTTCAATTTCTTCCCCAACGGTTAGCCGGACCAGGTTTTCGTAGTAGGAACTGGTTTTTGAAGTCGATAACACCAACTCCTGATTACCTATGATGGTATTCGCTCCTTCAACAATTTTTTTAACAGTACCTTTTAATACTCTGTTAACACCCATCTGCATATCCGGTACTTCAACCACCACTTCTATTCGCTCTCCGGCAGTTCCGGTACTGCTACTATAGTTTCGGTTATATAAAAACAGCCCTCCGGCACCACCATCCGGTACATTGAAATAGGTAATTTCCCCTTTTAGCCCTTGCGTTCCCAATGAAAGATATTTGTATTCCAGTTGCACTTGACTCATTCCAAGGGTTCCATCTTTGTAAAAAGCAATCACCCGATCCGAATGGTAACCGGAAGTAATGATGTTTCCATTATGAATCACCGTCCCTCGAGGAGTTCCGGTTCCTGTGTCAAAAATATCTCCATTTATGGCCGCAACCACTTTGTATCCATTGGATTCCGCCGCTTTTACCATGGAATCTACGGTATAGGTTCCGCGTACCTCACCGGCAAATACAAAAGGACGAAGCCCGCTAGTGGAAAGGTCACAGACGACTACATGGGCATCCACAATGCCACGTTGGGGGTTTTCGCCAATCAGCCGTTGATAATATGTATCATGAAATATCTGGTAGCTTTCTTCGTATTGAATGGCCCCAAAACCTTTTTGAACAACAAACCCAGTGAATACCATGAAAACCATGCAAGCAGTCAAACACCAAGCAACGCTGGTACGAACGTCCTTTTTCATATCTCTACTCCCACTTCAACCTAGAAAAGACTCCAAGATATGGAGTCTTCTGCTCTATGCTTTCCTATTTCAAATTCATTATTTCCGAAAGACATTTTTTACAAATATAACTGGCTACATCTTCACCCTCACCATCAGTTCTCTTGTACTCCATCAAGCCTTCTTTGGAATCACAAAAAACACAGTGTTCCTTATACTTTTTTATGATGATGCAATCCCCTTCGAAATGAAACTCTACCTTTTGTTCATTGGCAAGTCCCAGTTCTTTTTTCATTTCAGCAGGCAATACCACTCGTCCCAGCTTGTCAATTCTCCTCACCATACCACTATTGTTCCCCATTGATGATTCCCCCTATCTTCTCCACCATCAGAATACCTTCTTCACTTCCCATCTTTCCCATCTTTCCCATCTTTCCCATCTTCCTGATCTTCTTCGTCTTCCTCGAAACTTTCCATAATCAAGTTGACAAAAGTATGGGAGCCCGTCTTTACAAAAGAACTGAATTTAGCCACTTGCCGATCAAAGGCATTCTTACCCCTAGCGGATAATTCTTCCTCTGTAAACAAATCTTCCAATTTTACCTTATAATCTCCCGGTCTTTGTTCCAAAAAATCCGGTACAAAGTCCGATTGGATTTCCACATCTCTAGACATTTCCATTCCGGATTCTTCCGTCTCCGGCGTCACCGGAAAATTTTCAGAAATGGAATCTTCTCGCTCCGGTGGAACCTCCGGTCGATTGGACGTAAAGTATTGAACATAATTCATAAATTCAGCCCAGCCGAAAGGAGTTTCATGCCGCCCCACGAAAGAAATTTCCTGAGATGGCGAAAATTGAAAAGCCACCATCCATCCTTCTCCGTCAAATGAAGGAAAGTCATATATTTCTTCCCAAGAAAACACACCCATTTCTTTGCACGCGGTGAGGAAGTCCAACCAAACAAACCTCGGAATAAGATATGTATTGTTGGCAAGCCCTCGGCCATATCGTACTTTGTAAAATCCCGAAGCTTCACTTTCTTCAATTTCAACGTGGTAGGCATAGTCTTCCGTTTTTACCTGGAGTCGAAAGCCTCTCGCATCAAATACTTTCACCTCATTCTCTCCTGTATAACATGAATTATTCTATCATGTTTTCTTCGGTCCTTCAAGCAACCGGAGAATCCCATTCCCTGAAGAAAGCACTTTGTGAATACATCATGCCCTTTCATTCTTCGAGCAAAACCGTAATGATGCTTCGTGCATTCACTAAGAACGCTTCTTTTGGCTGTTCTTGCTCTCTGTTATCGTCCCAATATTTTTCTATGTACCTTTCCAACATTTCTTCTCGAGACAATCCGTCTTGGTCCATTTTTTTGATAAAATCCATTTTTTCTCTTGAGCTATTAAAAAACCAATCCCAATACAACTGATTCACATGGCTAGGCAACACTCCGTAGTGGGGCAGTACGATTACCTTCGGATTCAAATCTCGCATTTTTTCTCCGGAAGCCAAGCTAGCCTTGTGGGACTTGAGAATGGCGGTATGCACTATACCCGGTTCTAAAAGAATGCCCGTGGATTCGGAAGCCAATAAAATATCATTTGGACGAAGAAAAAAACTCATGCTACACGAGGTGTGCCCCGGGGTTTCATACCCTTCAATCTGGACATCTCCTAAATCAACGCGGTCTTTTTCTTTCAGTACTTGGTCCACACACATCCCGTCCGTTCGAACTTCCATCTCTATGCCGGCATAAATTCGAGCGGCTTCTTTCCCCAATTCTCCTATGACCCTCCTGGCCCCTTCTCTTTTTAAAACTTTTTCTCCATAAGAAGAAGCCAAGACTTTCGCTCTCGGATATCTCTCCCGAATGTATGGCAAAGCCCCCACATGATCATAGTGAGTATGTGTTAAAAGAATATAATCCAGGGAACTACCCGACAAAGCTTTTTCTAAATTGTTCAGCAAGGATTCCCAACAATATGCCATACCACAATCCACCAAAGCAGCACCTTGTCTTCCAAGAACCAGTAACACTTCGCCTCCTTGACCGCTGGTGACTCTTCGAATGGGCTTGGGGAAATCCAATCGATTATGATTTTCAAAGTTTTTAAATAAGGACACCTTTCTCAATTTTCAACTGTCTCCTTTCTTGCAACTGCTCCTTTTCCGGCAAGAAAATATCCAAAAAAACGTCTCGTCAACAAAAGAAGTATGCCCATCCCTAAGAAACCGATAACCGGAAACATATAAGCTACTACATTGCTAAATCCCACCAAACCGATTAAGAATCCGGCCAATGCGATGAAGAGAACCCACCATTTTTTTCTGGGACCTTCTTTGATTTTGGTTGTCACCGCATAATAGTTGGTGGTGGCGGAAGCATAGATTGCAAAAAAGAGCATGAACCCATATACTCCATTAAGCCCTGAATCCAATCTTTGGGTAAACGCAAGTATGGGCATGTCCATAGCTTGACTAAACTCCATATCCTTCTGCATAGCTAAAACCAACAGTAGCGCCAACATGCCCAATATGGTGCCTCCCATACCGGCTCCCAACACAGCATGTCTTGTTGTTTTCGCGTGTATGGAAGCGGTGGCCACTACCGGAATTACGGCCAATATATTATAGGACACATAAAGAATGGCAGCCAGGGGCCAGTTAGGGGCTAGGGGGGAAGGACAAATCTCCATCCCTATATTTGTCAGGGGCAATGCCTTTCCTAAAATCGCCAAAACCGTAGTCAAAACTACCACCAACAACAAAGGAATCAGCCATCGAAAAATTCCTCGAATCCGTTGAAATCCTCCGAGCACTGTCAATACTACCAGAAGAATGATTAAAATTCCCCCAACGGGCCTGGGAATCATATATTGTTGGTACACAAACGCTCCTCCGGCAGCGCTCATGGTAATCAACACTGTAAACAGAATGGTTGCCATAAAATAGCCTATTATTTGTGCTAGTTTTTGATTATGCTCCGATACAAGAATTCTTCCCATATCGTTGGTCATTAAGTTTCTTGCAAGCATAGCTGTCATGATTCCCACAACAATAAAAAGAACACCTGCGAAAATTACACCGACAACGGCATTCGGACCAAAGCACCCAAAAAATTGCCAAACCTCTCTTCCAGAAGCAAAGCCGGCACCCATAATCGTTCCGATATATAAGAACGCGACCCCAAATGCATTCAATCCTTTATTTTTCATCCGAAACCCCTGCCAAATACTCTTTTCGCTCTCCTATGGTAAAAAACACAAGCCCGATCCAAATAATAACAAATGCTAAAAATTGAATTTGATCAAAGGGTTCTTTAAACAAATATATTCCAATTAATAGCGTGATTGAAGGGGCTATATATTCCACAATTCCCATGGTCACTAAGGGAAGGCGATTGATTCCTACTGCAAACAAACCCAATGGAATCACGGTTATAACCCCGGTTAACAAAAGAAGAACATATTGGTGGGGTTCTCCAACTCCCAAGGCTCCTTTCCCTTGTATTTCAAGGTAAATAATCACCCCTAGTGCGGGAATGGCCAGAAACATGGTTTCATACAATAAGGACAGCAATGCCTCCAAACGATAGCTCTTTTTAATGGCGGCGTATAACGCAAAACTAAAAGCCAGCCCCAAAGCCACAAAAGGCAGCTCGCCAAAATGAATCAGTAAAACTACAATCCCCAAGGAAGCCAAGACAAAAGCCACTTTTTTATGGCCGGTTACTTTTTCTTTAAATAATAAAATCCCAAACACACACACAATCAAAGGTTCTAGGTAATAACCGATGGATGTTTGAATCACATAATCAGCATTCACGGCCCAGATATACAAAGACCAATTTCCAGTGATTACTAATCCCGCAATAAAATATCTCCGAGCCAACCCTTTAATTCGCAACGGAGCCACAATGCCTTTCCACCCATATGTTTTCAAGCTGGCGATCAGGCATACCAAGGCCACCAGAAAAATCCGGTAAAAAATAATGACAAAGGAATCGATGGGTCTCAATGCCTGCCAATAAATAGGTAACAGCCCCCATACTACAGAGCACGTCATGGCGGCTGTCATCCCCATTGCATATTCATTTTTTGCTGTGATTTGTGTCTTATTTTCCCCCATAATTACTCCTCTATATCTTCTTGATACCCCTCATCTTCCTCCGAATCTTCTTCCTCCATTTCTTTTACAGAATAGACCATGATATGTTCATCCAAAGGATACTCTTTTGCCAAAGAAAAGTCGTAATCGTATTCCTCACCTTCCAGTTTTTCCAACCTGGAAATGGCCAATGCTTCCATTACGGTAACCTGTCTTTCTTCTCCCTTTTTTGGACTCTTAATTACAACCTGAGATTCATTGATATACCATTCCTTGAAGCGAAGAATCTCGTCCGCCAAATAAGCCCAATCCCGGTCATCTTCTATGCTTTCGGAAAGCCCGATCAGTACTTTCTTTATCATTTCCAACAAGGTATATAGGTCTGCTTCTGTATCGGGGCAAGCCTCCTGTGCTTCATTAAAATACCCCTCCATCACTTCAGCCATCACACCTTCAGGAATCCCTTTTAAGAGACGATATAACGCCCCGGTTGAAATGGTTTCATGCCCTTCGATTAATTCTGCAAAATTCTCAAAATACTCAAACTCAGAAGGGTCCTCCAACCCCAGATAATCCAGTAATTCTTCGTAATCCATTCATCCATTCCCCCTATTTACATACTTTTTAAGTATATTGGTCCAATTCCAAGTTTTTAAACTCAACGGCAGCTCCTGTTCCTGCAAAGATTCGATCAATCATATTTATAAAATTTTCAGACAAGTCAGAAGCATAAAAAACACTTTCTTTTTCCAAATCCTCTGATAACAAATCATATTCTACCAATGTTTTCTCTACTTTGTATGCCATGATTTCACTGGGGTCGATGATTCGCAAATTAGGATAGATTCGCTCAATCTCTCCTCGGATCAAGGGATAATGAGTGCATCCCAATACCAGGGTATCAATTCGATTTTCCAAAATGAAATCATCCAAATAGTAGTGAATGGTCATATTCATTATGTCGTGATGCACAATGCCCTCTTCAATCAAAGGCACCAGTGCGGGGCAGGGTTTTTGGTGCACCGATACTTTCCCATTATGATGATTGATTAATCGGGGGTAAACCTGGCTTTCAATGGTTACCTTGGTGCCAATCACTCCCACCTTGTTTTCAATAGTAGACATTTTAGCGGTATGGAGAGCCGCAGGCTCAATGATTCCCAAAATCGGGACGAAAGGAAATCGTTTTTTCAACTCCGGCAGACAGGTTGCGCTTACCGTATTACAAGCAATTACGATCATTTTTGCTTGATTCTCCACCAGAAAATCTGCAATCTGTTGAGCAAACATCTTGATGGTTTGGACGGATTTTGAGCCATAGGGCGTCCTTGCAGTATCTCCGAAATATATCATTCTCTCCTTTGGCAAAAGGTCCATCATATAAGGGATACAGGTCAGCCCTCCTAATCCGGAATCGAAAAATCCGATGGGACGATTGTCCATATGTCAATTCCTTCCTACTGTGCTATAATATAAACATTATTATACATGAAGGCACTTTTAAAGTAAACAAACAGGAGTGGAAGAATGACAAAAGACAATCGTATTCCAAGAGAAAAAAGAGAAGAAAAATACCGGTGGAATTTAGAAGATATGTATCCCGATGAAGCCTTGTGGAAAAAAGACTACCACTTGGCCCTCTCCATGGCCCAAGAAATGGATTCTTATAAAGGCCAGGTGGGATCTTCAGCTCAAAGCTTGTTGGAATTGCTACAAAAAAAAGACCAAATATGGCAAAAAGCCGAGAAGGTTTATGTGTATGCCAGGATGCGAAAGGATGAAAACAATCGAAATCCGGTTTATGTGGAGATGGCCGGACAATCCAATGTGTTGCTATCTGAAATATCCACCCATCTATCCTTTATCGTTCCGGAGTTGATTCAAAAAGACTCAGAGATTATATTCAACTATATGAAAGAATCTCCTGACCTGGAAGTATATGCCCATTATTTACATGACCTTTTTCGCCAAAAAGAGCATGTATTATCGCCTCAGGAAGAGCGGATTATTGCCCTGTCCGGCCAGGTATTACATGCGCCTTCCGAGATTTTTACCGCCTTCAATAATGCAGATATGAAATTTGGCACCATTAAAAAACCCGATGGTCAAGAAGAAGAATTAACCCATGGGAACTACATTCGATTCATGGAATCTCCGGATCGAAACTTAAGAAAAGAAGCTTTTGAAAAGATGTATTCCCCCTATGAAACCTACCAAAACACATTGGCCACCTCTTACGATTTCACTGTCCGAACCAACGGAGTGTTCGCGAAACTAAGAAATTATTCCGGAGCCCGCGCCAGCTCACTGTCTCATGACAACATTCACGAATCCGTCTATGACAATCTGGTGGAACAAGTTCACTGTTATCTCCCCAGCTTACATCGATACATGGAGCTGAGAAAGGAGGTTTTAAACCTGGACGAATTGAAAATGTATGACATTTATGTTCCATTGTTCTCAATACCGGAGGAAAACATTTCATTTGAGGATGCGGTTTCCACCATGCTCAAAGGGCTGGCTCCTCTTGGAAAAGAGTACCTTGATACGGTAGCGGAAGGAATTCAAAACCGTTGGATTGATGTGTATGAAGGCGAGGGGAAAACATCGGGAGCTTACAGCTTTGGGTCTTATGATTCAATGCCTTATATTTTAATGAACTACAATGGAAAACGAAAAGACATCTTCACCTTGGTTCACGAAATGGGCCACAGTATGCATAGCTACTATACCAGAAAAACCCAGCCTTTCATTTACGGAGGACACAGCATCTTTACTGCAGAGGTGGCTTCCACTGTCAACGAAGTTCTGTTAATGCATTATTTATTGGATACAGTGAATAATCCCACAGAGCGGAAAGCCTTGCTCAACTTATATCTGGAAGAGTTTCGAACCACCCTCTTCCGGCAAACCATGTTTGCAGAATTTGAAACCGTTTGCCATCAAGCCTCCCAGGAAGGAACCATCTTAACTGCCCCTTGGCTCTCGGAAACTTATAGGGAATTAAACCGGAAATACCATGGAGAAGCCCTTGGAGAAACTCCCCTCATCTCTTATGAATGGGCACGGATTCCCCATTTCTACCGAAGTTTTTATGTGTACAAGTATGCTACCGGTTATTCGGCGGCCATTGCCATCGCTCAAGGATTGCTACAGGGAGACAAACAACAGCAAGAAGCCTATTTGTCTTTCCTTGCCTCCGGTGAAAAAGATTACCCCATTGAGCTTCTGAGAATTGCCGATGTTCACATGGATACACCGGATCCGGTACAAAAAGCCATGGAAGCCTTTCATCGATTGGTAAAAGAATTGGAATCCTCCCTATGAGTAAATTTCGTTTCCAAGTCACAGAAAAAGATGAAGGCCGCTCCATCAAAGACATTCTCCGAAATGAGTTTGTTTTTTCAAGAAGATTACGAATCAAATTAAAGCAACAACCCGAGTTGGTTCGATTAAACGGTGCCCCTGCAGAAGGTTGGTTCCCTGTTCACCCGGGAGATCAAATTACCATTGAATTCCCCCAAGAGCAAAGCCGATTTGAGCCAGAAAACATCCCGTTGGATATTTTATTTGAGGATGAAGATTTTCTGCTTCTGAATAAACAACCGGGCATTGTCTGTCATCCTACAAAAGGTCACCCCTCTCATACCTTAAGCAATGGCATTCAGTTTTACATGGAGCAGACGGGGCAATCTTTCAAGGTTCGATTTGTTAGCCGTTTGGATATGGATACCTCAGGAATATTGGCCGTAGCAAAAAATTCCCATTGTCAAGACAATCTGATTCGTCAAATGGGAGAAAAGAAAATCACAAAGAGATATATGGCCGTAGTAGAAGGCCAGCTAGAAACTCTCTCCGGAACAATCCGGCTTCCAATCGGTCAACCAAACCCGGAAAAAGTTCAAAGAGGAGTGGTGGCTCATGGCGCAGACTCCATCACCCATTATCGCGTACTGGAATGTTTTCCAAAAGGATATACCCTTTTGGAACTCACATTGGAAACCGGCCGCACCCACCAAATTCGCGTGCATTTGGCTCATCTGGGCCATCCGATTGTAGGCGATCACCTTTACGGACAAGCTGCACCCTCCCTCATCGAGAGGCAAGCCCTCCATGCTTCTTCGCTATCTTTCATCCATCCGGTGAAAGAACAACCCATGGAAATTTCAGCTCCCTTACCGGAGGATATGGCAAGATTATTGAAAAAACTGATTTAAAACACTACCCCGGAAATCATGGCGGCTAAAAACACCTGCAGACAAAACAATCGTCTGACATAAAATCAGCTTCTTCTTTTTTAAAAAGCATGTTCAAAAAAAAACACACCTGCGGCCCCGACCATAAGAATTGCAAGTGTTAAAGGGGTTTCAAAATTATAAAAAATACTTTTTAAAGAAATTTTGTCTTCACCTTGTTCCAGAAATCATAACTTTCAAAACGAATCAAGTTCACCGTTTTGTCAGAAATCTTAACTCGAATTTCTTGTACCTCCTCATACTTTTTTTCGATGCTATCCACCGCTACATGGATTTGTTCATAACTTTCCTCCGGCACCACCCCCAGGAACAGCTCTGCGGGCAACAAGAGGCTGGAGGTAAAACTTCGATAAGCCGTTGTATTCATTGGCGCAATGGGGGTCACCTGCAATACCTTCAAACGCGGGTCTACAATAGAACCTCCCAACGAATAATTGTACCCCGTTGAACCAGCTGGAGTGGCTACACAAACCCCGTCTCCACTAAACCGTTCAATAAAACTTCCCCCAATAGAAATACTAAGGTGCACCGTATAAGAATTCCCCGTACGAATCACCACTTCGTTCAATGCGTAAAGTGTTTCCTCACCTTTATTGTGAGATATTTCCGCTTGTGCTGTTGCCAAGGATTGAATCCCAAAACTACCGGCACGATAATTTTCGATGCACTGATCCAAACAATCCGGCATATACTCTTGGAAGAAACCCAGATGCCCGGTATTAATGCCCAAAAAAGGAACCTGCGGAAATCCACACTGATGCAAGGCTTGAAGAAAAGCTCCGTCTCCCCCGATACAAACCACCAACTCCGCTTGCTTGTCAAAAGTCTGAATAACCTGGAACCCGGCTTTTTGTAATTTTTTTTCAAGCAACTCCTGGGTTTCCAAAGAACGTTCTGTTTGGTTGGAAAACAAAGCAACAACTCTATTTTTCATCCCGCACCACCCTTTCTACGATTTCAACATCTGAAGGCGTGTCTATGTACTCTGTTCCTCTCTTTTGCCTGGTTTCCCTGCCTTTCCCGGTAATCAAAATTACGCTATGGGCAGATGCAGTTTGTATGGCCTTCCGAATAGCCTTTTCCCGGTCGGGAATCATTTCATGGGGAGTCCCTTCTTTGGCTACATATGACGCAATTTCCTTGGAGATGTCCTCCAAAGGTTCTTCTCCCGCATCCTCTTCTGTAATATAAACTTTATCTGCATTCCTGCCGGCAATTTCGCCTAATTCTTTTCGCCTTCCCAGAGCCTTTTTGCCCGGGCATCCGAATACGATGGAAATCTCCCGGTCCGGGTACTCCTGCTTTATGGACTGAAACAGCGTTTCAAACGACAGTTGATTGTGGGCATAATCCACAAAAATAATCCGATCTTTGTTCTTATGGTAGAACAATTCCATCCGACCTGCTACCTTTGCTTTTGCCAGACCTTTTTTAATAATAGAGATGGGAATTTCAAGAATCAAGCAGGCAGAAATGGCCGCCAAAGCATTGTCCACATTGAACGTCCCCTTCATATTGATTTGAAATAACTCCGTGACCCCATCGAAGCTTACAGAGAATTCCGTTCCCTCCTCCCTTGTCACCAAATCATGCCCCCATATTTCACTTCCCGGATTTCTCCCAAAGGTAACCACCTTCTGCGCGCCCTCCTTGGCAGCTTCTAAAACTTTGGAGAAATAAGGGCCATCGTTATGAACCAGGGCCATCTCACATTGAGAAAACAACCTCAATTTCGAATCCAAATAGTCTTCGAAATCGGGATGCTCCAATTCGGATATATGATCTTGTCCAATGTTGAGAAATATTCCCACTTTAAATTGGACCCCTAGGGTCCGATGATATTTTAGAGCTTGAGAACTTACCTCCATGGTAAGATGATGAATCCCCATTGATAGCGAATTGGAAAAATGTTCATACAATTCAAAGGTCTCCGGAGTCGTAAGGTGGGACTCTTCTCGGATTACACCGTCGTAATTCTCAATCCCGGACAGAATCCCGCTTTCCCGACATTCGGAATCAGCCAAGTATTCATCCAGAATGCTTTTTATATAATAGGCGGTTGTGGATTTTCCCTTGGTGCCCGTCACTCCAATAAGGGTCAACTTCTTCCAAGGTTCCTCAAAATAATAATTGGCCAAAAGGGCCAATGCTTTTCGTAAATCCACCACCTTCAAGCAGGGAATGGACCTTCCTTCCGAATATTCACAAAGGCTTATGTAAGCTACAGCCCCTCTCTGTACGGCGTCTTGCAAATAAGCAGGCTGAAAATGAGCCCCTTTGCAAATAAATAGTGTATTAGGCCCCGCCTTTCGGGAATCATAAGTAATAAAAGTAATGGGACGCTCATCGGTTTCCTTCACGCCTCCGGTCTCCAATAAAATCTCCGCATCCTTTAGCAATCGTACATAATCCCCTAATGTCTTCTCTCGACTATGCATGCCCTTTTACCTTCCCTAAATACTTTTTGTATTTCAGATAGTGTCCATAATAGTTCTTTAGAAAGTAAAATAACTGTTTTCCTTCCCGATCCTTCTTGTTTATTAAGGGGTTGGAACATTTCTTCTCCCGAATCAGCCGTTTTATGGTCTGTTTGTATTCCCTATGGGGAATATACTTAATAGCAACCCCTTTTGGAACAACCATCCATAGATGCTCTCTCCCAACGGATCGAAACGCCAGATTCTTTTTCAAAATATAATCTTCAACCACCAAAGCCGCAATATTTTCTCCGCTTCCCGTTACATAATAATTGCTTCTTCCCTGTCTGGTATTAATTTCAAAAACCTTGTACTGACCGTCCCGCTGGTCATATTTTATATCGAAGTTGGAAAATCCGATATACCCGATGTTTTCCAATAATTTCTTCAGTTTTTTCTCGACAGCAGGAACTCTTTCCGTAATAATAACTGCATGATTTCCAAGGCCGTGAGGTGTATGCTCCTCCAAAAGAACATGCCCCATGCACATCATTTTCACCACACCATTTTTGTCCGAATAATTGGTAAGTACATGCATAAAACTATCATCACCCGGAATAAAGTCTTGAATAATAATACTATCATCATATCCCGCTTCATAAATCATGGCTAAAATGCCATTCACTTCTTCCCGGGACTCCGCTTTGTATACTTTTTTTTGTTTTGGAAATGGATTATCCCAATACATAATGCCATTTGACGGTTTAATAATATAGGGTGGGGAAAATGGCAATTCGAAGTTCCCGCTCACTTCCTTGCGATGAACAAAAGTCTGAGGATAAGGAATCCCCATCTCCTCACAACGCTGATAAAATTTCTCTTTGTGGGTCAAATTTCGAATCAGATTTCCATCTACTGTTGGGGTTATCACATTGGGCGGAAATTTTCCTTTATGGTCCCCAATCAGCTCAACATAACGATCTCCACAGCCCATCAGTATTATCGGCTCATTTCCACAACTTTTACTATACTCTCTTACAATTTCAAAAAAGATATCCTCTTGATCCACGTCATACACCGCAGTATAATTCATAATTTTGCTAAAAGCACAAGGAAAACTAAGATACTTTCCATATACTTTCGGAACAATCCCATACTGCTCGTGAAATGCACGTGCTACACTATATACATTGATGTCTCCTGCAAAAAGAAGAACATGAAAGTTCAAACCCATCGACTAGCCTCAATTCCCCGAAATGGAGAGCATGCTCTCCATTTCTCTTTTCACTCTTATTTTTCCTCTGTTGAAACAGGGGCAGAAATGGAAGAAAATCCCGAATCCGCCCGCAGATTTCCGGAAATAATTTCATAAAATGCCACTTGTGTCAGTGACACATAAGGCAGTAGCCAAGCATAAGGTAAGTATGCTACCAATACCAAAAGTTGAATTATTACAGAATTAGGTTGATCAAACAAAAGTTTTTCCACGTATCCCAGAGGTAAGGAACACAAAACCCCCCATCCGATGAAACTCAAGGACATATAAAAATACTTAGCCTTATTCCCCATCATCAACCGTTTGCTTTGCTGAACGCACTGTCTTATTCCATACTCCGGATGATCCGCCAACACATAAAATGCTTGGCTGTAACGAAACAAAGCAATAATCCCCGGAATAATAAAAAGCAAAGTCCATAAAAGTACCCATAAGGCCATATATAAGAACAACCCCAAGGACTTCAGAAAATATTCAAACCCATAAAAAACCTGAGCCAATTCCGGGTTTTGACGGCGGAATATGGTTAGAAAAAAGATGGCCACCCCTAATGTGAAAGGGCCGTTCACCAACAAGGTATAAAGTCCGGATACATTCTGTCCTAACGTTCCTTGGAATAAAATGGCGATTAAAGTAGGAGGAAGCAACACGGCAACCCCATACACCAACGCTCCCGTCATCGACAGGTTTCGATAAGTTGCCATAGCCGCTCTGCCCAGTGCTCTCAAATTTTTCGCAGACTCGGTCACAATAATCGTATTCATACTCTCTCCTACTTTCTCTCCATTAGATTCTAATATAGATTGGCAAATATTTCCCGAATTTCCCCATCTTCTAAAACCACATAGTTGTTTCCAAGAAGACGTTGCTGGTTTTCAATGGTGGATTTGGTAAAATCATCAATTTGGGTTTCTGTCATCCCATACTCTCTCAATGGTTTTTTCACCATAATTTGCCCTAAAAATTCTTCCAACTTATCATATACTTCCGCAGTTTCACACCCCAAAATTTTTGCGAATATGGAATTGGCTTTCTGAATCTTACCCTGAGGATCTTTTCTCATGTACATCTTAAATACTTCTGTAAAAAACTGATAATTGGCCTCTCCATGGGGAACATGAAAAGCGCCTCCAATCGAATAGGACAAGGCATGTACCGCACCCACCCCTGCATTTCCAAAAGCAATCCCTGCATAATTTGATGCGATCATGAAATCCTTCAAATAAGGTGCTCTTGCCGCCGCATCGGACCTTCCCGTTGCCAGGATTTTCTTATACCCATCCATAATGATTTCAATGGCTTTCAAAGAATACATCTCTGTAAAGGGGTTGGCTTTTGGAGATACATAGGATTCAATGGCATGAATCAATGCATCAATGGAACTGGTAGCAAAAACATAATCCGGAAGCCCTCCCAAGGATTCCGGGATCAAGACGGCAACATCTGCATACGTCTCATCTACGGCAATTCCTTTTTTAATTTTCAAGTTTTTTAATTCTGCGATGGCCACATTGGTTACTTCACTCCCGGTACCGCAAGTGGTGGGAACCACTACCAACTCTTTCACCTTCTTCGGCGCCACTTTCCCCATAAACAAATCTTCACTTCTTTCGGGAATATCCAAGGCTAAAATTTTACAAATATCAACAATGGTCCCTCCGCCAAACGCAACAATACGTTCAAACTTCATGGCTTTCATATCCTTTGCCATGGCATCAATCATCTCGTCAGAAGGCTCTCCTTTACCATATTTTTCTTGAAAAAGTATATTTGTCTTAATTTTCAAAGGTTCCACATAGGGAGTATACATCCACTCGTTGGTAACCAAAAGGTCTTTTTCCCCCAGGGAAAATTCTTCGTGAAATTCACTCATTGTATTAAAGTAATAAATCTTAGGAACCACTCTCAATGCTAACATAACGACCCTTCCTTTCCACTCAAATATGAATTTGCTTATTTGCAGGACGCATGAAAACGCTCTTGAAATGCTATTTCTAATTCTTCTTGAAAATCCGGATGGGCAATCTGAATCAGCTGCCTGGCTCGATCTTTCAAGTTTCTCCCTCGTAACTGTGCAATCCCGTATTCGGTGACCACATAATCCACATCATTCCTTGATGTGGTTACAGCTGCCCCATGGTCAATATAGGGCACAATTTTAGAAATCCGGGTCCCATCTTTTTTCATAGTGGAAGAAGGCATGGCAATGATAGCCTTTCCTTTGCCATCCAAGGACATGGCAGCGCCTCGAACGAAATCCACCTGCCCTCCTACTCCGGAAAATTGTTTGGTCCCGATACTGTCCGAAACCACTTGCCCCATGAAATCTACTTGCAAAGAAGAATTAATGCTCACCATTTTGCTATTTTGGGCAATAACAGCCGGGTTATTAACATAGTCTACGGTTCTCATTTCAATCATAGGATTTTTGGAACAAAAATCATATAGCCTCTTGGTTCCCATCAAAAAGGTAACCACCATTTTCTCCCTATGAATACTTTTTGCAGAGCCATTGATGGCTCCTTTTTCATATAAATCCACCACGCCATCCGAAATCATTTCCGAATGAATACCTAAATTCTTTTTATCTTGCAATTGATACAACACGGCATCCGGAATGGCCCCAATGCCCAACTGCAATGTGCTGCCATCTTCCACTAAGGATGCACAATGTTTCCCTATGGCTTCTTCTATCGGTCCGATTTTGGGAAGAGGAATTTCCGCCAGTGGATATTCAGTTTCTACAATTTTATCAAACTTGCTTACATGAACGAAGGTGTCCCCATAAATTACCGGCATTTGACAATTTACCTCGGCAAGCACCGTCTTGGCAGACTGAATTCCTTGCATGGTGTAATCTGCGGAAACTCCTACAGAGCAATATCCATGTTCATCCGGTGGAGAAACCATCACCATCATCACATCAATAGGGAAGTGGCCTTGTCGAATTAGCTTAGGTACTTCATGAAAAAATACCGGAACGAAGTCTCCATGGCCTTGTTCGATACAGCCCCTGGTATTTCCTCCTGTAAACCACCCATCCCATCGGAAACTGTCTTTATACTCCGGCCAGGTGTATTTTCCTTCACCTAAAGAAACCATATGAGAGATCGTCACATCTTGATAATTGGCCGCATTTTCTACCATAGCCGTAACCAACTCTTTTGGCTCTCCCACACAGTGGGCGAACACCACTCGATCTTTAGATTTTATAGCTTGGACTGCTTCCTGTGCGGTGCATTTCTTGCTTTCATAAATTTCTTTCCAGTTCAACTCACTCAACCTCCATCCATTCTTGCAATTTTCTTACGGTCTCTTCCAGTGCATTTGGGTTCCAAATTTTCACCACTCCTTCATTGTAAGTAAATTGGTGATAGCTTGCACAACAACTGGTGCACCCGCCTATGACCAAGAGGGCGTCGTATTCGACACCCTCCTTCGCAATTTCAAAATCTACATCCTGCAATCTGTCTCGAATCTTTTGAAAGACACCACCTCTATCATATCTGGGATTGCATCCTCCACAATATCGAACTCCTACCTTCATCATGACTACTTGATTCCTGCCAGAACCTTTGCTAATTCCTTCTTGGCTTCAATATTGCCTTGCCTTGCAATCATGATACGCTGGGCTTGCGGGGATCCAGCACCATGCATAGATTCCGTTCGATAACCAACAGCAGTTGCGCCCAAACATACATTCTCAAGAAAACGCAAGATCCTCATTCTTTCTTCCGTAGTGCATGCAGGAGATGCCGCATAATATTTATTACAAATATCGCTCAATGTTTCCCCATTCTTCCCAACAACTACACCCGATTTAAAATCTTTTTCTGAAGGCATGGTAACCATAAGCCCACCGGCAATGTCTTCTGCCAACCGAACAATTTCATAGGGGAATCTGGTTACATTTTGCTTGCAAACATTGGCTAACAACAAGTCAATTTGGTAATTGCCCGCCGCTGTCGGGTATCCTTCTGCTGAGCAAGCAATCCCGCAGCAGTATAGGGTTTCGTTCAAATGGGTCATTTCAATTAATTTGTCTTTGATATGGGATGCTTTTTGAGCTCCATTATATTCTGCTGCCAATGCCGCGGCTCCAATAACTACATCTCCTACCCCAACTTTGCACCCTCCATATGAGGCTCTATGGTATCCGGCAAATCTTTCCACCAACATGCCTGCAAAATCCGTTTCTCCATTTAGGAAAACATATTCATTGGGAATAAACACATTATCAAATACCACGAGTGCTTCCTGACCGCCAAATCTTTTATTGCCCAAATCCACATCTGCATTCTCTTCCAATTTTCTGGTGTCACAGGACTGACGTCCATATATCATAAACAATCCTTCTACATCAGAAGGGCAAGCAAAAGATATAGCATAATCTTTATCTTCCGGTCTCATGGATTGCGTAGGCATAATTAGATGCCAATGAGAATTGATAGACCCCGTTTGATGAGCTTTGGCCCCTCTCACCACAATCCCATCCGGCCGCTGTTCTACTACTCTTAAAAATAAATCCGGATCCCTTTGTTGATGAGGTGCTAGTCCTCGATCTCCTTTAGGATCTGTCATGGCTCCGTCTACCGTCCAATCTTCTTTTTGAACCTTTTTCATAAATTCAACGAATCTCTTGTGGTAGTCTGTCCCGTATTTCTCATCTGTTTCGTATGTAGTTGAATACTCCGCATTAAAAGCGTCCATCCCCACACAGCGTTGGAAACAACTGGCCGTTTTTTGGCCACACAGTCTTTGCATTTTTATTTTCTTACGCAAATCATCTGTGCTTTGATGCAAATGATCAAATCGATTTACAGTTTCTCCCGTCAAATGAGATTCAGCAGTCATGAGGTCCACATATTGCGGATCATGAGCCAACTCATATGTCACTGCCACGCTGTTAATCGAAGGGCGAATCATAGGATGATCCACCCAATTTTCAATTTTTTCACCAAACAAATACACTCTGGTGTTAAGCTTTCTCAAGCTTTCAATGTACTGCTCTCCTGTCATTAACATTTCAGCTTCACTCCTTTTTGAATTATGATATATAGTTAACGGTTGTAAACCTAATGGTTCCTCTTTCAATAGAGCATGAATGTTTTCTTTCTCTAAATTTCTTTATTTAACATCTTTTTAGCCATATCAATCAAATCCTGAGAAATAGAGGTGTCTAATACCACATCTTTCACCTCGGGAATCTCAAAAATTAAGATTTCTTTCACCACATTCTCAATGGTATCCTGTGCAGAAGGGCACTTTCCGCAAGCTCCCGTCATCTTCACATACACAACTCCATCTTCCCAACCCGTAACCAAAGCACCACCAAAATGCTCTGCCAATTTAGGGCTCACCTTTTCTTCTACCACACGAGATATTTCATCTAATGTCATATCAACCCCTCTTTCTATTCCAGTTACCAAAGAAATTATACCTTTTCCCTGATGGAAATACAAGGACAAAGCTGCGATTTATTGATACTATAATGCAAAAGAAAAGAGCCATTCTCCAAAGAAAACAGCCCCTCTCATTCTCTGTTATTTCAAAATATTCCGACCATTTTTACTAGCCCAAACCGGTTCCTGTCCATCAATGTTTTCCCAATAATCCAGCAAGTAAGATAGCAGGCGATAGAGCACCTCATTTCCGGAGGAGCACCATACATTATGAACCCTGGTGCCAGACAAGCGGGTTTTTACAGTAATTTCCACATAGTCTTGAGTTCGCTCCACTTGTTCCACCTTGTGCAGAGGAATTTGTATGGCCTTTCTTCCCTTTTTCTGTTCCAAATCATCGCCAAAATATAAACATCGATCAGTAATAATCATATTGTAATTTTTATCCCCTTTATAAAAATCTTCATAATCCGGAATAAATTTTCCGGTTTCGCTATCCATACGATAAATGTGATGGGTTCTCATATCTCCAAAAACCAGGAGAAAAAAAGACTCCAGTACCTTCTCATCCGGGGAAAAGGGACACATTCCCCCATAAGTTTTTCGGAAGAACTCCTGTATACCCGGTTCATCAGCCATTTTATATAGAGTCTGAAAAACCGCTTCACCATGTTGAGGGTCCCCCTTTTCTTCCGATGACTCACGCAGAAGCTTTTTCACCCTCATCTTATATCCACTTGGGGAGTTGCTCTTGGGCTTCTTTTCTTTGCCTCTCTTGGTATACGCCATAATTCCCACAAGCATTACAAATATTATTAACCACTCCATATGCAATCCTTTCTCTATTTAGCCGCCATAGTTACAAATTTATTATACCAAAAAGAAAAGGCGGTGACCATCCCCGCCTTTTCTCCTGTTTTTTCCCTATTTTATTTGGCTCATTAAACAGCCAAACCCAACAGCCTTGGCAACCACAAAGACAATCCCGGTACATATGTAGTTACTAAAAGAGTTGGAATCCAACCGAAAAAGATTAGATAAGTGGTGGTTCTCAACATTTCATTTACCGGAGCTCCTCCAATACGAGAACCCAGGTACAAGAACGGGGCCGTGGGAGGAGTTACACATCCCAAGCCCAAGTTCACACCAATAATTGCTGCAAAATGGGTTGGGCTAATGCCCAGTTGAGTCACAACCGGAAGCAAGATAGGCGTGCAAAGTAAAATCGCACTAGTATCATCCATCAACATGCCAATGATAACTAAGAACACATTGATCATCATTAGCAAAACAAACTGATTCTCCGAAACGGATGTCAGCGCATTTAAAATTTTAGATGGCACATTCTCCATGGTATAGAGCCTTGACATAACCATTACCGAAAACAACATGATAAGAATAACTCCCGTTGTAGTACCTGCATCCACCAAACTGGATTTCATGGTCTTTCGATTCAGCCCTTTATAGATGAAAAGTCCTACCGGAATGGAATAGATAACCGAGACCGCCGCTGCTTCCGTGGGAGTCATGATTCCGCCATAGATTCCGCCCAAAATAATCAGCGGTGCCAGGATTGCAGGAATCGCCCGGAAAGTGCTACGAAGAATTCGTTGCTCCGGAGGTCGTTCACGCCTTGGAATTTTAGGCATAACAGCGATGGTTTCACAATCTCGCAAAAGGTAAACATTAATTACACTGAAAAGCGTAACCAGTATAACCCCGGGGACTACTGTGGCCGCAAAACTGGCCAGTATTGATGTTCCCCCTACCCAAGCGTACAAAATCATGTTCAAACTGGGTGGTATTAATAAAGCCAGAACCGAAGCACTGGATATCAAAGCCGAGCAATGGCCTCTGGGATACCCGGCCGCATACATCCTGGGAAGCATGATGGATCCAATACAGGATAAAGTGGCAAAACCGGAACCGGAGATGGCGCCAAACAAGGCACAGGACACCACCATTACAATCCCTAATCCACCCTTAATGCGGCCCACAAAGGAGCCTACAAAGTCTACCAAACTTTCTCCAATACCACCCTTTTCCATAAAGGATCCTGCCAGAACAAACAGAGGGATGGCACAGAGAATGATAGAACTTGCTTTATTATATCCGTAGGGGAATAAAAAATGAAAATCATATCCTCCTAGCAAAACGATGGTCAATGAAGATGCGAAGAAAGCCAAGGGAATGGGCGCACCGATAATCAATACAAGAATCAGCACTGCCGCAGCAATTAATACTGTGCTCATTTAACGCCCCCTCCTTCCACGCCGTGCTCCAACATCCACTGTTCCAGATCGATTTTTTTCACACGTCGAAAATACATTTTTTTGAATTCACCAATCATATATACAATATTATAAAAAGTCATAAATCCGACCCCAAAGAAAATAGAGCTATATCCGATAACCATGGGAATACGATACACCGAGGTCACCGTCCCAATATTCACTGCATACAAAATCAAATTGAAAGCCCACCAAGTAAACCAAAGGGAAAGAACCACCGTGACCACCTCACGAAGGATTCTGATGAAGTCCTTGAATAAGTTTTCCTTCAGCATAACTTCTATGATGTCTGCTCGTATTTGACTTTTCTCATAGCTTCCATGGGCACAGCCTACCATATACAGCCAAAAAGCCACCATAATCAGCAGCTCTTCATATCCATTGAAGCTAACCCACTTAAACAACCTTAAGGCTGTTTGCACGAACACAATCAAAGTTACTGCTGAAGCAGTGACAACAATAACCCACTGCAATACTTTTGGTACAAAAAACCAAAACCTCGTGCGTTCAATTCTTGTCAACGTACCTCCTCCTTCTCTCTAAAATTGGGAGGAAAGGTGATTCCTCTCCCCCCAGATTTCCTATTACAAACAATAACGATTCGGAATTGATTATTACAACAAACTTTACATCCCTACTTCTGCTCGGAATCCATCCATCAATTCTTTGGTCAACAATTCTTCCAATTTCGGCCAGGAAGTTTCTCGAATAAATGCCGCATGCTCTGCAACTTGCTCATCAGTGAACATGATTACTTCTACATTGTAGTCGTCTTGCAATCTCTGTCTGTAGTCGGCTTCATTCTCTTCCGCCATAACGAAGCTTTCAGCACTCATTTCCCGATAACAATCCAATACGATTTCTCGATCTTCATCTGTTAATTTAGCAAGACTCGCTTCGCTGACAACATAAGCTGTGGCCTCAAAATGGAGCCAATTGTAGTACATCTTATTGATAATTTCTCCTACCCAAGCATAATTCATGTTGGCGGTACCACCAATCCAACCATCTACTACTCCTGTCTGAAGAGCCGTAGGAACTTCTGCATAAGTAATGGTGGTGGGATTATATCCCAAATCTTCCTGCACGATTCGGAATGTGGCCATGGCAGGGCTTCTTAGAGCCAAATTCTTATTGGCTCCCGGAACCATAACATCAGTGGGGTCTTTCTTTACGCCCATTCCGATGAAACCTTCACAAACAAATCCTACAAAATTAACATTTTGGCCTGCACAAATCTCTTGCATAACCGAGACCATATAAGAATCCGGACCATACAATACTTTGCCGTCTTCGAAGCCAGTTGCATAATAAGGCAGATAGGCAGCGCCCAATCTGGCGTCGGAAGCGTCAGGAACAGTAATCTGGGCTGAATCGATAGCCCCTAAGATAACTTCTTCATAAACGGTTTCATAGCTTCCCAACTGACTGGCAGGATAGTAAGCGATTTGTACTCTTCCTTCGGTTCTTTCAGCAACCAGCTCTACCAATTGCTCGTTCAGTCTTGTGGACATGTGATCCACAGGGGCATCAGAGGCCAGACGGAAAACCATGGGATTTTCAGCATCGTATGCGGCTGCTTCTCCACCGCCGCCGCCACCACCGCCGCAAGCGGCAAATGAAGACAGTACCAGTACCAAAACCAACATGATTGCTAATGTTTTTTTCATATGCGATCTCCTCCTTTATTCATCGACAAAAGGTCTTATCAGTTTGAAAAGCCCTTTGTCATTCACTCGGAAGGATTATACTATACAATCGACTTTTTTAGCAAACAAATGTGTTTTTTTTTTTTGTTTTTCCTATCGTGTATACAAGATAAGAGGATTTCGGCCCTTACCGAACACTTGCTACGGCAAAATAGTACATTTTTCTACATTTGGCAGCAAGTTTGTATACATATTCCCCTTTCGAATACGACTTATATCCCTTTGAACGCGGCTTTTCGTTTTTCTAAAAATGCGCCCATGCCCTCTTTCTTGTCTTCACTGCTAAAAGGACCGGTAAACGCTTCGATTTCCAAAGCCGAAGCAGAAATCATATCCAAATCAAAGCCCCGATTGATGGCTGTTTTAGCCGCACCGATGGCCAGGGGTGCTTTTTCTAAAATCTTTTGAGCAAGCAACTCTGCTTTTCTCATCAATTCCTCATGAGCAACCACCTCTTCGCAAAGCCCAATGGACAAAGCTCTTTCTGCTCCAATGGTTTCGCCTGTCATAATCAACTTTTTACCTATGGCTTTCCCTACCAACCTGGGAAGGCGCTGTGTTCCGCCAAACCCTGGAATGATTCCCAAATTTACCTCCGGCTGCCCAAATTTCGCTTTTTCTGATGCAATACGAAAATCGCTGGCCAAGGCAAGTTCACAACCGCCTCCCAACGCAAAGCCATTTACGGCAGCAATAATCGGTTTTTCCATTTCTTCCATATAATTCATCAATCGATGACCTGCTTGCATCATTTCCCGGCCTTCCTTAGCATTCATCCCGTGCATGGCCGCAATATCCGCCCCCGCCACAAAGGCTTTTCCCTCTCCCGTTAGAATCACCACACCCACTTCCGAATCGTTGGCTATTTCCTGAAAGAGCGCCAGCATTTCCTCCAGCACCTGTAGGTTCAATGCATTCATAGCTTCCGGCCGGTTTATCGTTACGATGCCTATTCCATCCTTTTTTTGATAGTAAATTGTTTCATACATAACCAGTTCTCCTTTTTCTATATATTTTTTAGTAAACCGATGTTGAGACTTAAAAAGCATAACCTCATAAAGTTATCATATCATTTGGGTAATTTCTCTGCAATATCTCGGGGTTTTCGCTTAAAGGGGTTCCAGGGAAGCTCCATTATGAAGCACCCGGCAATCAATAATATCGCCCCAAAATATGCTCTGGGTAAAAGAATTTCCCGGGCAAAATAGAAGGCCACAAATCCTGCAAAAACCGGTTCCAATGTGAATATGACTCCTACATGATTTGCAGAAGTGTATTGCTGCGCCACCGCTTGAACGATAAATGCAAGTCCCGTACAAAATACGGCCAGGAATAAGACCGAGCCCCAAACTCTGCCACTAGAGGGCATCACCGGTTCTTCCAAAAGGAACGCAAGACCCAATTGCCATAACCCATTAAATCCTAGTTGAAATACTCCCAGCTGAAACGCATTCACTTCCGGTTTCTTAACCGCTCTCTCAGTGACCAAAAGGTCAAAAGCATAGGCCACAGCACAGAGTATGCACAGCAAATCTCCAACCGCCGGTTTCAAATCCCGGTCTAAGGTTAAAAGCCCAATGCCGATCACACACATCACCACCACAATTTTTAATTTCTTGCTGGGAACAATCCGAAAAATGAAATACCCCAGAACCGGTGTAAACACCACAGAAAGAGCACACAAAAAACCAGCATTGGACAAGCTGGTATACATCACGCCAAAAGTAGCCCCTATATAAACCACAACTAAAATAGTTCCTATGTAGAAACTATATTTCAAGGTTTCTCTATTGACCCCTCTCAACTTGGGAAAAGCAAGCACCACTGCCACAAAAAAAGCAATTAAAAACCGATGGGCATTCAATGTAAAAGGATCTAACTCTACTAAACTTACATCCATTAAATAATACGAAATCCCCCATGCAAAGGTGACTAGCAGCAGCATTAGATCCGCCTTAATTTGTTTTGTCATATTAGGATTCTCCAATAAAAAGTTCCAAGGCAAGTTGAGGTCCCATGAGTCCGCTCTTGTTCTGCCCATCAATTTCAAAAAGCCTCTTCGCCAAATATTGCAACTGTTTTGTGGAATATTTACTGGCAGCGGCCCATCCTTTTCTCAGCCGGAACGGATGTACTTTCAATGTTTTCTCCATTTCCGCCATAGACAATCCTCGGTCCAGAAGCTGACGGATATCCAGTAATAATTCGTATTGAGAAATTAACAGGCCCAAAATCATGTAAAAATTTTCTCCAGAGTGAAGCATGTTGGACAATATTTCATAGGCTTCCCCCTTGTTCCCGGAGGCCAAAGAATCAACCAAAGAAAACACAAAAGTATCCAAATCTCCTGCCAATGTTTCATTGACATCCAAAGCCGTGACCTGATTTCCTTGGGAGTGGGATATAATCTTGGCCAAATCATTATCCAAATGATATAAAGTATAAGTGGATTGAGGATGATAATACCCGGATAATTCAATGATGGTATCTGCCACATCTTCCCTTAATAACTTCCCCGCCTTCTTAAATCGGTTATTGATGAAAACCAGAAGGTCCAATCTCTCCAACCTTCCAAACTCATAGGAACTTCCCACCCTATGTAAACTTTTTGTCAATTGCAGCCTTTTATCCACACCCGCCTCTTTAAATAATAGTATGGTTGTAGTGGGAAGCTGAGGCAAATACTCTCCCAATGCCTTTCTCAGCCCGCTGTCTTGCTCCGTATCTCCGTCTTCCGCCGCCCCCCTCTTTTGCGGTTTGAAAAGCCCACTGTCTTCTACTACCACCACTCTTCTTTCAGAAAACATAGTCAAGGTCTCACAAACAGAAATCAGTTCCTCCAGTGCGGGCATTCCTTCAAAGACAGTGACATCCAACAACTGGGTGTCCGAATTCACATATTTACGGATTATTTCGCGGACAGCCCAGTCCACCTGTAACCGCTCTTCCCCATAAAAAAGCAAAACCGAAGGGAAGTCTCCCTTCTTCAAATCTTCCATCATTCGCTTGAAAGCATGGTTTCTATCCATAGCTGCTTATTTCCATCCCTGGGGATTCCGATTCCAATAGCCCCACTCAAATCGTTTCTTAAAACCATTATATCCTGTTCCAAACATTTTTCAATAACTGTAGGATGAGGATGTCCAAAATTGTTTTTCCCTACCTGGATCACCGCCAAAACAGGATCAATTTCTTTAAGAAACCGTTGCCCGGTGCTGAAACGAGAACCATGATGAGCAATCTTCAAAATATCATGATGCAGCAAAGAATCTCCCTGGTATTCAATCAGCAATACCTCTTCTCCCTTTTGATCGATGTCCCCGGTCATCAGAAGGGAAACTCCCTTGCATTCCACTCGAAGCACCAAAGAAATTTGATTTTCGTCTTCCGGTAATCTTGTATTTTCAACCGGAAAGGACTCCGGAGATAACACAACAATACGCACACCTTCTTCCACAATAATTTCCGTACCCTTGGACACATAAACCAACTGATTCCGTTGAAACCCACTGGAAGATATAATCTCTTCCTCTACCATTCGGTAACCTTCATACAACACTAGCTTATGAACAGGGAGCTCCTGGCTCAAGGTTTGGAATCCTCCATAATGATCTTGATGCAAATGGGTAACTACAGCTAAATCTATAGACCCATGTCCATTTTTAAGAAGATAAGGCAAAAGCACCTTTCTTCCTACATCATAAAAATCGCTTCCCCCGGAATCGATCATTATGGTCCGCCCTTTTGGGGTTTCAATAAAAAGACAATCCCCCTGACCTACATCTAGGAATACCATATCACAATTTTCCAAAGGTTTTTTGTAAATTCCTTGTGCCGTCAGTGCGAATATCAAAATGCATAGACAGGCTGCAGTCCCCTTGAAACACCCGCCTCGAATCCTCAGAATTCTCGCTTCTTCGGAAGAAATAAAGAATATCACCACCAGCATTCCGGCTACCAGAAACACAGGTGGACCAATAACCCAGAAGCTGGTCTTTCCTTCCCAAAAAAGAAGTCGATTCACAAATACCAGCCCATCCAAGCCCCATCCTGTCGCCTTTCCTAGTGTGACAAAAAAGACTCCTTGCCCCAAAAATGACAATGGAAATAGAAAGAGAAGTACGGGCAATACCAATCCTGCCAAAAGAACCGATGGGATGTTCGCCAAAATACTCACTAAAGAAACATGGTTGAAATGGTGGACAATAAGCGGGGTCAATCCAATTTGTATGGCCAAAAGAGGGCCTAAAATTTTTATTGCAAAGAACTTAAAACACCTTTCAAAGAGAGGAACAAAGAATGCCATGCTTAAAAGCGCCATATAGGAAAGCTGAAACCCTACATTATGGATCATAAAAGGTTGAAATAATAAAACAAGACTGGCCGTAAGCAAGGTTGCACTTAACAAATCAAACCGTACATGGAGAAACCGGCACAATATGTGAAAACCAATCATTAATACGGCCCGTACTACGGATGGAGAAAAAGCACTTAAAAAGGCATAGTTAAGCAAAAGGAATAGGATAAGGCCATTCCAAACCAGGCTATATTCCCATCCTGTCCAACTTCCAATGGACAGGAAAAATAAATAGAAGATTCCTACATGGAGACCACTGACTGCCAAAATGTGGGCGGTAGCGTTTTTTTGAAAAAGCTCAATTAAGGGCTCTTCCATTTGCGTCTTGTCTCCAAAAAGCATTCCCAAGGCCAATGAAAATTGCCGAGGGGTCAACAAATCCTTCAAACGGTGTAAAAATTCTTGTTTTAAACAAGCTACTTTATTTATTCCTCCATACACTATTTGAGAGAAAACCCCTCCCCCATTATTTTCCGGAAAATAAATCCAGCTTCTCTTCCCATCCATTATCGTACCCACATCTCTGGTTCTTAAATATTCTCTGTAATCAAAACATGCCGGATTTCTGGCGGACTCCGGTATTTTTACTTCCCCCTTGCATTGCACCACTTTGCCTGAAGCCCCCACCAAGGAATCCTTTCCATCATAGATTCGATATATAACCTTTTCAGGACGCGAGAAGGCACCTCTCTCCTCTTCCCCATAACATATCAGGGTCAAATACTGCCTCCCACCTTGACGCTCTTCTACAAAGAGAATTCTCCCCCACACTGTGCGAATTTCTCCCTCTACTTCATGCAATTGGAAAGAACGCTGGTTCTCCAGACTATAAAAAAGGGCTCCCGCCAAAATACATACCAGTATTACCAGCGCCCACTTTATTGAAAACTTCTTTTTCGACTTTTTTTCACGAAAGACCACGATGAAGAAAATGGAAAATCCCCCTAGAATCATGAAAGACAAATCACTCCAGCCCCGGGATACCGCTTCCGCTGCTATCCCAACAATAAATCCGCTGGCTATCCAAACGAAGGGCCTTCTTGGCATCGTTTCTTTCCTTTCGTAAAATATCCATATTTTACCATTTTTGTGGAACATTTGAAACCCTTTTTCGTCATTATTGTGATAGGATTTTGCCAACGAAAGTTTTTCTTTAAACCCATTTATGGTATAATATTTTGTCTAGCTGCCCCGCAGCAAAACAAAAAAGGAGGAGGGAAAAAGATTGACAGATAAAGGAAAAGGAAAAGGAAAAGGACCGGACCTTATGGACAAAAATGAGCGGGAAAAAGAAATGGATGATTTCTTTGCCCAGTTTGTTAATGTGCATGATGAGTTTGATAAAATAAGCGAGAATCTAAGCAATTCCGAACGAGGAGGGCCCGCTGAAAACGCACCCACATCATCCGAAGAAGGTTCCACTCCTCTTTCCAGAGAAACCCGGGTATTTCGATCCCGACGGTTCCAGGAGAATGACACACAAACAAGAGAAGAACCCTTGGAAAGCCAAGAAACAACCTTGTTTCCCAGGGGCATCGGTGGTTCAATTTCTTCTTTCAAGTCAAAATTTAAAAGTCGCTTTTTTATCGATCGAGCAGGAGAAAATCCTCAAATGAAAATGAAAAAAAATGGAAAAAGCAGGACGAAGCGTTATCGGTTGAATACAAAAAGATTGTTAAAAACCTTAGCGTTATTTATAGCATTAATAGGCGCTATCGCACTGATCTTTATCTCATCCATCGTGTTCTCTTCTCCTTCGATTGAACCAGACAATATCTATGGCTTATTGTCTGAAAGTTCGGTCCTCTATGACGACAAGGGACAACCCATTGAATCTGTTTTTGAAGCAGAGGGAAAGCGAACCAACATGGAATATGTAGATATGCCCACGAATCTCATCAATGCCTTTGTAGCTCTTGAAGACAAAACTTTCTGGAATCACAATGGATTCAATGTAATTCGTATTTTTGGGGCCATTCGTGACTCCTTTACTTCCGGGCAAATCAGCGGGACCTCTACCATTACTCAACAGTTGGCCAGAAATGTTTATTTGGCTGAAACCAAATCTGAACGATCAATGAACCGAAAAATTCGAGAAGCATACTATACTGTTCAACTGGAGCGAAATTTAAGCAAAGAGCAGATTATCGAAGCCTATCTCAACACCATTTTTTTGGGGTACAATTCCTATGGAGTCCAGGCCGCTAGCAGGGCCTACTTTGGAAAAGATGTAGGAGAACTGGAATTGTTTGAATGTGCTGCATTGGCGGCCATTCCTCAAATGCCGGATCGTCATGCTTTGATTAAAACATTAAACAGTGATTCCATTACGGAAGAAACGGAAGGAATTCTGTACAAAGGAAGCCAGTACACCTATGTGGTAAGTGATGTGAGCAAGGATCGTAGAGAACTCTGTTTGCGCTTAATGTTGGAGCAAGAAAAAATTTCCCGGGAAGAATATGATTTGGCTGTTTCTGAAACCATCGCCGCTCATTTAAATCCCGGCTTGGACGAAAAAGATGAGCTGTCTTCCTATTTCACCGATTACGTTATAAACCAGGTGATTTTGGATCTTAGAGATGAGTTCAAGGTAGAATACAGTGACGCCCGCCAAATGTTGTATACCAATGGTTTATCCGTTTACACCACTATGAATTCAGATATGCAACTCATTATTGAAACCGAGTTTTCCAATTCCGCCAACTTCCCTAAGGTTGCCAATTTAAGGAAGGATGGAAAAGGAAATGTCATTGGAAACAACGGTCAAATTTTGCTTCACGACTATTCCACCTATTTTGACGAAAACCAGTTTTTCGTTCTATCTCCAGAGGAATACCAACGCAACGGAGACGGTTCTGTCACCATTTTAAAAGGCAAACGACTAAATATTTACAATACAACAGTAAAGGGCGAAACGGATTATAGTTTAGAATTTAAACCTTTATACCTGACGGAAGACTCCGTGTTCTACAGCATAAATGGAGGTTATGTAAATATTCCTCCTTCTTATAAAACAAGAGATGGCGAAGGCAACTTGGTAATTTCACAAGAGTTTTTCACCGACTTCCCGGAATTTTTCTCCTTTGACAACCGAGGTATGTCCTTCGGCCCTGCTTCCTATTCCTTGAATCAAAGAGTCATCCAACCCCAGTCAGCGATGGTGATTACGGAGTATAAAACGGGCCAAATCAAAGCCATGGTGGGAGGCCGCATCACAAAGGGAAGGATGTTATTCAACCGGGCCACTTCTCCTCATCAGCCTGGTTCTGCCATAAAGCCCATGTCCGTCTACTCTGCTGCTTTACAACAGGGATACGAAGCACAAGCTGCCGGAACGACGCAGGTGTTCGTTACTTATGACAACTATGGAAACGAAATCCCCAACTATTACGGGGACTACTGGACTGCCGCTTCCGTCATTGATGACGCTCCTCTAAAAACAGGAGATAAAATATGGCCCAAAAACTGGTATAACTCGTATCGAGGTCTGATGAGTGCGCGGACTGCCGTAGAACAATCCGTTAATGTGGCCGCCGTAAAAGTAGTTTCTCAAGTTGGCTTTGACTATTCTGCGGACATACTGGAAAAAATGGGAGTATCTACTGTGGAAAGAGAGAATCTCCAAGTTAACGACTTAAACCCCGCCGCACTGGGGCTCGGTGGTATGACTCATGGAATATCTCCTTTAGAAATGGCCGGGGGCTATGGAACCATTGCCAATTACGGAAAATATGTGGAACCGGTTTGTTATACTCATGTAACCAATAAAAGAGGAGAAACCATCTTAGATCGTCTCCCGAAAACAGTACAAGTTCTCGACGAAGGCGTTGCCTGGATTATGAGTGATATTCTCCGCTCTGTAGTAACCAATGGGTTGGGCTCCTCTGCTTCCATACCCAGTCAGCCCGTAGCAGGTAAAACCGGAACCACCACCGACAATTTTGATGCCTGGTTTGTAGGATACACCCCTACATACGCTTCTTCCCTATGGATTGGAAATGATGCCAGCATTGAATTATCTCAGGGTTCCGTTGCCGCTGCCCGTCTTTGGAGTAAAATCATGAAACAATGTTTACAGGATACACCAAGAGAAACCTTCGGGCCGGCTCCTGGAAATGTGGTCTCTGCAACCGTCGATGCCTATTCGGGAGGCCTTCCAACCTCCGGCCCCACACGAAGTGAATACTTTGTGAAAGGTACGGTTCCTACTCAGACCATCAGCGTTTACAGCAGAGTGGCCGTCTGTACAGAAACCGGATACCTGGCTACTCCTTGGTGTCCCAGTGTTACCTACAAATCCGGAACCGATCGAGGGTATTCGGTGGAGGATGCCAATGCAGCTTCTACTGAAGTGCCCCGTTACTACTGCCCTTATCACAATCACGACATCACCGCCTACCCAGTAGATCCTTCCGGAAATACACGCTATGACTTTGAGGCCATTGTAACAGAAGATCCGGAAGTTCCGGAAACTCCTCCGGAAACCATTACCCCTCCTGCTATAAACGATGAAACACCTCCTGCCGAAGGAGAACCCGGGACCACTCCACCCACGAGCCCGGGAACAACGCCTCCTGGCCAAACCAAACCCGGCGAAGATGAGGAGGTGCCCGGTTGGCTCCTTTAGAATCGAATTCTTCATGGACACCCGTACTGGCTTCCGGCTCTCCGAGGCGGATTGAAATGTTCCAAAGAGCAGGAATTCAGCCTATTGTAAAAATTCCTCTCGTGTCAGAAGACTTGCCATTAGATGCTCTCCCCCACGAAAGTGGGATGTACTTAGCTTTAAAAAAAGCCCTTTCGATTGAAAAGGAGTGTTCATCCGGCGAAATGATTATCGCTGCGGATACTTTGGTAGTAAAAGATGAAATCTTTGGGAAACCGGAAAACAAACAAGAAGGATTTCGTATGCTCTCTCTTTTAAGAGGAACTTCACATCAAGTGATCACAGGCGTGGCCATCCTGATGGCCCATCAACCTTATCGCACCGTGTTTTTTGAGAAGACAGAAGTGGTTTTCGACTGGTACAGTGACCAGGAGTTGGACGCTTATCTAAACACTTCTGAGCCTTATGATAAAGCCGGAGGCTATGCTATCCAGGGAATTTTTCAAAAGTATATTCTTGAAGTAGTGGGAGATCGAGATAATGTGATGGGCTTCCCATGGAAACGAGCAAAGACAGAATGGAACCAACTTGCCTCCCAACTCCCAAAAATATAACCCGTTGTATAAAGGACAAGAAAAAGCAGGCACCCAATGGATTGCCTGCTTTTTCTTTGGTCTTATTACAAAGCCAATAAGTCAACCAACCTTGTTAGATCAATCATTTCTTGATCTCCCAACTGCTTTAACAAACTCATTTGCTGCTCCACCGCCTGTTGATAAATTTCAATTTCTTCGGTGAAATCTCCCCCCATTTCTTCATAACGAAGGAATACACTGCGGGTGGCTTGCTCTACATCGGCACGTTCAAACTGTCTTCCCGTACCCCAGTAGAGATTATCCATATTATCAGGGCTCCAGAACATATGATCTTGGATTTTTATTACTTCCGGCGAAAAATACATAGCATACCACTCTAACACATTATTGATAGCCCATGCATACTCATCCGCAGCAGTAACCACATCTCCTTCCTCCAAAGCCTCTATCGTCAGTCTGCAAAGCTGAATATTTTCTTGGGGCGACTCGTGCCTCACAATGGGTCTTTCATACATAAGCCCTAGGAAAGCCTCCTGAGCAAATTGGAAGGCTTCCAAGTTTTGGTTTGTTAAAGCTTTTCCCTCTGCCCATAGCTGGACCATAGTCTCTTCATCACCATCAACCCAGGCTGCCAAATAGCCATCATTGGTGTTTCTAACCTTTTCGGCCATTGCTTCCGAAGCAGCTTTCAATGCTTCCAAATTTTCGTAGTAAGAATCCATATCAATTCCTGCCTCTACCATCAGGTCTTCATCGATGGAGGCCATAATACGATCATATTGTGGGGTAAAATCCAAATACAGAGCCGGCATTTGATCAAAATACATGGTCATGGCCGTATAATACTTCAAATTAAAAGTCATAACCGCTTCATTATATGTATCCGGCAAATCATAATTGGAATGATAATATTTTAAGTAAAAATCAAACACATTCTCCATATCTTGCTGCAATAAAAACCCATTAATCACAGTGGGAACTCCCGCCGCATAATAAGAAAAGTCATCACTGTAAGTATAAGTTTGATAACCCTCCGTTAAAACTCCATCCGGGAAACACCCCTCCGGAGCCGGTGACAAGGGGTAAGTATTTGCAAAAAAGTCCAGCATATTGTACAACTCCGGTGGAGAATAAGACGAGGTATAAGTGTCAAATTCATAAGCCGGAAGTTCAAAGTTAACGAAAGCCAATGTTTTTCCAACCCACTCCGGATGCTCACGATTAATCATTTCCCATGCACCGATGGTCCAATCATACTGTGTGCCAAAGGACCCCCACTCTTCCGATCCGTGCATACAGAAGATGATGTCGTTTTCCGGTACATATCCTGAATCCACCATTCCCTTGGCCATAGCCATGGCCAGACCAACCGCACAACTATTGTCCTGAAATCCGTGGAAATGTACGTCATAGTGAGCTCCTATGACAATTTGGTGTTCTGAACTTTTCCCGGGTATTTTTCCAACCACATTGTATGTGGTTCCTTCATTGATGTTGATATCATTATCCACCACCAAAGTACCCACTACAGGACCTTCCTCCATTTTTGCTTGCAATGTTTGGGAGTCTGCCAAGCCAATGGAAACACACGGAATGCTGATTGGGGCACAAATATCCTGACAGTTCAGTGCGTCATCAGCTATCTCAGCAAACCCTGAAACCTGGGCACTCATAATAGCTGCTGCTCCTTGAAATTCCGCTTCCAACATAGGATAAGTAATCCACCAGTTGGCTCTTTGATCAATGTCAACCAAGACAATTTTTCCGGTCACATCCACTTCTTCATAATCCCACATGGTTCCATCACCCACAAATAAAATTTCTGAAGTAATGCCTTCCGGTGAAGTGGGAGCACATGCATAGGCATAAACATCATAAAATGCACCATCTACTTTTAGGGTAGAGCCGTTGTTGGACCAAAGATCACATTCTGCTCCTACCTTTTCCACCTCCACCAGTCCAATATCACCCATTAATCCCACCAAATAATCTGCGGCTTTATGCTCTGCAGGAGATCCTGCATTTCGTCCACCTAAATCAGAAGACCAGTACTCAGGATTTTCGGAAAGCTCAAATGCCACATCATAGGCAAAACCGGGGTCCAATGCATCCATCAGGTTAGTATACATGGCCTCCAATTCCGCCGGAACCACATACCCTTCCTGCTCCTTTGGCCCACAAGCAAATAAAGATACACACAGTAACAACGCGAAAACGATTGACAATCCTTTTTTCAAGTAAGACACCTCCTTCTACATGTTACAATTATAAAGATACTACATTACACTAAATAAAATTATACCTCACTTTATGTGAAAAAACAAACAAACAAAGAATAAAGACCCGTTTTTTGCGGGTCTTTATTCATGATTAGTCCTTCTCGATTGTCTATTCAGTTGTCTTATGAAGTTGTTATTCAATTTTTATTCAGTTGTTATTCAATTTTCTATGAAGTTTTTATTAAATTGTCTATGTAATGGTTATATGGTTGTTAATCTGCCCTGGTCTCCTTTACGGACTTATCAAAAAGCTCTTCCGCCTGTTCCCAGGCCTCTATAATTTTTGGAACAATCTGATACAAATCTCCTACAATTCCGTAGTCCGCCACTTCGAATATTGGAGCATCTGGATCCTTGTTGATAGCAACAATGATATCCGAAGACTGCATACCAGCTAAATGTTGAATGGCCCCGGAGATGCCACAGGCAAAATAGATGGTGGGTTTAACCGTAGTTCCTGTTTGTCCTACCTGGTTGGCATGGTCAATCCATCCGGAATCCACTGCGGCCCTGGAAGCGCCCACTACACCTCCCACTTTATCAGCAAACTGTTTGATTAAATCAAATCCACAAGCTTCTCCCAAACCACGCCCACCGGAACAGATGATGTTGGCATCTGTCAGACTTACCAACTCTTTAGCAGACTTCACAATTTCCACAATTTCAGTGCGAATATCCTCTTCTTTGATGTTCGCCGCTACTTCAATTAATTCTCCTTTGGCATTGGAATCCCGCTCTCTCTTTTGCATTACTCCCGGCCTTACCGTGGACATTTGAGGTCTTGTTCTGGGACAGATAATCGTAGCCATCAAATTTCCACCAAATGCAGGACGGGTTTGTTTCAACCCCTTATTGGAGTCATTGGGATCCAACGTCGATACATCCAATGTGGTGTTTTCACGGGCATATTTGATATAGCTGTTAATATCCACATCCAGTCTGGTACAATCCGCTGTAAGTCCGGTATTCAATCGAGCCGCCACACGAGGAGCCAAATCTCTCCCTACATGGGTGGCCCCATAGATGACGATTTCCGGCTTATATGTTTTGAGGGCATCCGTAATGACTTTGGTGTATCCGTCTGTTGTATAATTCCTCAACAGCTCATCCTGAATCAAATAAACTTGGTCTGCGCCGTAGGCATAACACTCTTTAACCAAGTGTTCAATATCTTGGCCCACCAACAGTGCACATACCTTTGTATCCTCACCTATTTCACGGGCTAGCCGATAACCTTCTCCTATCAATTCCAAAGCCACATTCATCAATTTGCCATTTCTTTGTTCCGCAAAAACCCAAATGTTTTTGTAATCAGACAAATCCACTTCTCTTTCTTCCGTTGTATTAATGATCGCTTCAAAAGGGCACGCTGCAAGACATTGCCCACAAGCCGTGCATTTTTCCGTGATGAAAGCCAGCTTGTCCTCCATAATAATCGCATCAAAGGGGCAAGCTTTTATGCAGAGCTTACAACCTCTACACTTTTCTTTTATTACTTGAATTGCCATACTATCTCCCCCCTTAAATGATATGCTTGGACTTTAAACTAATGATTAGTTTCTGCGCAATCTCTCCATCGCTATCCCCTTCAATCATCTGGCCTTTTCCTTTTGGAACCGGAGTAAAAGAACGGAACACATTGGTGGGAGAGGCATCTAATCCTACCTCTTTATCCGGGTCTACATTCAAATCAGCCGCTCCCCATGTAGGAATCTCTTGGGCGCAAGCCTGATAAATCCCGGCGATATGCATATATCGAGGTTTGTTTAATTCCTTAATAGTAGTCAACATACAAGGTGTCTTAATACGAATGACCTCATACCCATCTTCCAGAGCTCTCTTCACCGTAATGGTTTTTAAATCCTCATCCATCTGAAACTCTTGAACATAAGTCACTTGAGGAATCCCCAATTTTTCAGCCACTTGAGGACCAACTTGTGCGGTGTCTCCGTCAATGGCCTGCCGACCGGCAAAAATCAAATCAAATTTTCCCAATTTCTGAATAGCAGCAGCAATGGCATTGGAAGTAGCCCATGTATCAGATCCGCCTAAGGCACGATCGGAAGCCAACACCGCTTCATCAGCTCCCTTTGCCAAACATTCAATCAGCATGTCTTTTGCTTGAGCCGGCCCCATCGTCACTACGGTTATATGGGTGTCTGGATACCGATCCTTAATTTGCAAAGCTTCTTCCAACGCATTGGCATCGTCATGATTTAGTATACTTGGAACCCCTTCCCGGATTAACGTACCGGTAGTGGGGTTGATTTTGATTTCATTGGTGTCCGGAACTTGCTTAGCACACACAATAATATGTAATCCCATGTTAGGCCTCCTTTCTATTTGGCAAAAACATCGGCAGCGATAACGATTTTTTGCACTTCAGAGGTGCCTTCATATATTTCCGTGATCTTGGCATCTCTCATCATACGTTCGACAGGATAATCCTTGGTATACCCGTACCCGCCATGTAACTGAACACACTTTGTAGTAACATACATCGCTGTCTCTGCGGCGAAGAGCTTGGCCATCGCCGACTTCGGACCATATTTCAAATGATTATCCTTCATATTAGCTGCTTGATAAATTAACAATCTGGCTGCTTCAATTCTTGTCTCCATATCAGCGATATCAAATTGCAAAGCCTGCATTTGGGATAATTTTTTTCCAAACTGTTTTCTGGCTTTCATATAGTCTACCGTTACATCAAGCGCTCCTTGGGCAATCCCCAATGCTTGAGAAGCGATTCCAATTCTTCCCCCATCCAGTGTGGACATGGCCACTTTAAAACCTTCCCCCACTTTCCCAAGAAGTCGATCCTTTGGTATTCTACAGTTTTGAAAAATCAATTCCGTTGTGGACGAAGCACATATCCCCATTTTATCTTCTGTTTTCCCTATGCAAAAACCATCATCCCCTTTTTCTAGGATGAAAGCAGAAATTCCTCCTCTGGTTCCTTTCGATTTGTCCGTCATGGCCATTACCACAAAAACATCCGCATAACCACCATTGGTAATGAAAACCTTTGCTCCATTCAAGCACCAAGAATCCCCCAAATCCTCTGCCCTCGTCTGTTGCCCAGCCGCATCGGTACCCGCATTGGGCTCCGTTAAGCCAAAAGCTCCCAGTTTTTTGCCAGACACCAAATCTGGAAGATATTTTTCTTTCTGTTCATCCGTACCCCACGCAAATATTGGCCAACAACATAGCGAAGTATGGGCAGAACAAATTACTCCAGTGGAACCGCAAACACGGGATAATTCTTCCACAGTAATCGCATAAGCTACATTGTCACCCCCGGCTCCACCGTATTCCGTTGGAAAAGGAATCCCTAGCATACCGTATCTCCCCATTTTTTCCACTGTCTCAACGGGAAATCTGTGTTCTTTGTCAATTTCAGCAGCAATTGGCTCTACTTCGTTGATTGCGAATTCCCGCACCATTTTTCGAACAAACTCCTGCTCCTTCGTGAGCTGAAAATTCATGATGGCCTCCTTGTATTCAATCTATTCTAAATTTTTAATTTGTTAACAATATAACAATCCATATATAGTAAACACCATATCTTGTGGAATTGCAAGCTATTTTTGATATTTTTTTAGCAATTATACGAGTATCTTGTATACAGAATCCACGGCCCCAAAAAAACCTCGAGATTAGATGCCTCGAGGCTTTTTTTCATAGTTTTTGGGCCCTTTCTTTCTTGTTTTTCTTCGTTAAACTTTATCTAGACGCCATTGTTACCGCCTCTTCGAAGATGGCCAATCCCTTATCCAAATCTTCTCTTGAAATGTTTAATGGCGTGGCAAATCGAAATCCGTTTCCATAAACGCCACAGCTAAGAGTCAGCATTTTTTTCTCTAGACAGTATTCTTTCACTTTGTTCAAATATTCGGCACTTGGGCTATTGTCCTGGGGATTTACGAATTCAACCGCTACCATTAATCCCAATCCTCGAACATCTCCAATAATCGGATTCTTCTCTTTGATTGCCATCAATCTGGCTTTTAGATACTCTCCTTGGGTCACAACATTTTCTAATATGTTTTCTTCTTCCATCAACTCAAGTACCGCCAAGGCCGCGGCGGCGCAAACCGGGTGGCCTCCAAAAGTCGTTCCGTGCATACCAGGCTGCCAGGAATCCATAATTTCCTTGGTACTGACAATGGCAGACATGGGAAGACCTCCTGCGATGGCTTTTCCTAATGTCATGATATCCGGAACAATACCAAAGTGTTGGCATGCGAACATCTTTCCGGTACGTCCAAACCCGGATTGAATTTCATCAAAGATTAACAAAATCCCATGCTGTTTCAAGATTTTGTTTAACCCATCCAGGTACTTTTGCGGCGGGACAACATATCCACCTTCTCCCATAACCGGTTCAATGATTACTGCCGCTACATTTTCAGGATGAATTAAATAATCAAAGGTCCACTGCAGTTCACGAAGGCATTCAAGACTACATGTTTCGCATGTGGTATTGTAAGGGCATCGAAAACAATTCGGATATGGAGTAAAATAAACAGAAGGAAGCAACGGCTCCTGATTTTTTCGATACTTTGAATTGGAACCGGTTATTGATGTGGCTCCCAAGGATCTTCCATGGAAGGACCCTCTCATCGCAATTATCCCCGGTCTTTTTGTGTAATTGCGAGCCAGCTTAATGGCACCATCGTTGGCCTCGGACCCTCCATTGCTAAAAAACACCACATCCAACCCTTCCGGAGTCACGGAAGTTAGTTTTTTGGCTAATTTAAGAGTGGCCGGATAATTTACCATGTTAAAAGAAGCATCAATAAGAGTTTCCGCCTGTTTTCTAATAGCCTCCACAATTTTAGGGGGACAATGACCAAAAGCATTCACCGCGATTCCTTGTACAAAATCTAAATACTGGTCCCCATTGATATCTGTTAAATAAGCGCCTTTTCCTGAAACCATTACAAGATCTGTAACTTTAGCCAATGCCGGACTAAGATACTCTTTATACTCTTCAAATTTCATTTCAATCCTCCTTGCTTTGAAAAAAAGCTGTGTGTTCTGTTATGTTGTACATCACGCCTAACGCCCTTTTAATAGGAAATTTTACTGGTGTTACACCAAATGCCCATACGCTCGGCCTCTTTCACCAATTCATCTCTAAAGTCAGGGTGAGCAATATTTATGAGCATCTCCGCCCTTTCCCAGGTGGATTTGCCCTTGAAGTTTGCCATTCCATACTCCGTAACCAAAAAATGTACTCCCGCTCTAGGAACGGTGACAATGGATCCTTCAGGCAAACGAGGTACAATGAGGGACTCCAGGCTTCCATCTTTTTTCCGCCGAGTTGAAGGAAGACACAAAAAGCTTTGTCCCCCCTCTGATTTGAAGGCACCCATAACAAAGTCCAACTGGCCCCCATTCCCTCCTATATGTTGCCACACATCCGATTCGGAATTGACTTGCGTAAACAGGTCAACCTGCAGGCAACTGTTTATTGATACCACCTTCTCATTGCTCCCTATGGTTCCAATGTCGTTCACATATTCCACTGGAGCACAAGTACAGACGGGGTTCCCGTCCAGAAACTCATAAAGCTCTTTGGAGCCTTGGGCAAATGTATAGACAATTTGCCCCCGATCCATTTTTTTATTTCCTGTTATTTTCCCCTCTAAATAAAGGTGATAATAAGCGTCTACCAGCATTTCTGAATGCACGCTCAAATCCCCGATATCAGAATCTGTAATCATAGTACCAACATAATTAGGAATTCCGCCGATTCCCAATTGCAATGTACTGCCACTGTCTATTCTTTCCACAATTTGTTTTGCAATGGCCTTGTCAACATCATTGGCTTCCTTCGCACGAATGATGGGCATGTCTACATTGCTTCCCTCCACTACCAGATCCACTTGACCAATATTAATGCTGGTCTTATACCCCAAGGCTTTCGGTTGTTTTTCATTTACTTCTACGATTACTTTCTTAGCCTTGCCCAATATGCCCCAATATTCCGCTACTTGTGGCCCCAAGTTGAAATTTCCCCAAGCGTCCATGGGCCCTACTTGTAGCATGGCCACATCAATATCCCCTACCGTTTCCGCCCAGTATTTGGTATTCTCACGAAATTGCACCGGAATATACCAGCAACAGCCTGCTTTGTTCATTTTTCGATCCTGGCCACTCATATGAGTACTAAGGTATTTGAAATGCTTGGATTCCGGGTCTGCCTCCAGCACTGCCGGTATATGGGAATACGCCCATATGGTGGTACACACTTTAACATCATGAAGCTCTTCCGCACGTCTTGCCAACGCTTGATCCAAGTCCACAACCAGCCCGTTAAACAGTCCATAATGGACCCGATCCCCTGATTTGACAACCTTTACCGCCTCATCCGCCGTCACCAGTTTTCGTTTATATTCTCCTTGAATGTCTCGGTTTTTGCTAATTACTCTTATTCTGTCCATCCGCCTTTGCCTCCGATTCCATTTATACCATTTCGATAACTACCGCGGTTCCCATTCCCCCACCTGCGCATAAGGTAGCCAAACCATAACGGTTATTTCGCTTTTTCATTTCATAAATCAACGAGATAACGATACGGGCTCCAGTAGCACCTACCGGGTGGCCCAGAGAGATTCCTCCACCATTAACATTTAATTTATCGATATCAATTCCCAATTCTTTTTGACACGCAACACATTGTGCCGCAAAAGCTTCATTGATTTCAAAAAGCTGAATTTCATCCAGAGAAAGGTTGGCCTTTTCCAAAGCTTTATGTGTTGCACTTACCGGCCCTATTCCCATAATCTCCGGATCTACCCCGGTAGTGGCTACGGAAACGACCCTGCATAAGATAGGAACGCCCAGTTCTTTGGCCTTCTCTTCTTCCATAAGCAACACTCCGGATGCAGCGTCATTCATACCGGAAGCATTTCCAGGAGTTACCGTACCCTCTTCAATAAATGTGGCTTTCAACTTTGAAAGACCCTCCAATGTAACATCCCTTTTGGGATACTCATCTTTATCAAAAGTGACTTCCGATTTTCTGGTTTTTATGGTAATCGGGATAATTTCTTCATTAAATTTGCCCTGATCCTGGGCCTCTGCAGCTCTTTGTTGACTTAAGAGTGCATAAGCATCTTGCTCCTCTCTGGACACTTGGTATTTAGCCGCCACATTTTCTGCCGTAACTCCCATACCGGGACCTATTCCCAGGTTGGTAAGAGAATCCCACATAGAATCTCTTAATTCCATGTGTCCGAACTTTTGCCCATAGCGGGCATTGAAAACCATATGAGGAGCAGTACTCATGCTATCGGCCCCCCCCGCCATGATGCAGTCGGCTTCCCCTGCCCTTATTTGATAAAACCCCATCTGAATGCTTGACATAGAGGATGTACAATTCCGATGAATAGTAATTCCTGGAACCGAAGTGGGAAGCCCCGCCTTCACCAAAGCCACTCTAGCCAAATTATTTTCTTTGTAAGTTCGCTGGTAGTTGCATCCCCAAATTACATCATCCACCAAGCCTGCATCAATTTTTGCTCTTTCAATCAGTTCCTTCATAACAGGAATGGATAAATCCAGGGATGTAATATCCTTGAATTGCCCTCCAATAGTCCCAATAGGTGTTCTACAAGCTGACACAATAACTACATTTCTCATTTTTTTCCTCCTTTGATTTTCATCTTTCGAATTAATTAAATTATTTCCCTTTATAAACGGGCTTCCTTTTTTCAAGAAAGGCGGTCATTCCTTCCTTCTGATCCAAGGTCTCAAATAGCATCGCCCAGTTTTTCTTTTCAATCTCCATACCGGTTTCATAGTCGCCTGCTTTAAGCCCTTCCCGTATGGTTTTCTTGACCATTTTCAATGCCAAAGGCGCACCATTCACTAATTTATCGGCCCACAACAAGGCTTCTTTGTATGCTTGTCCCGGTTCGGTGATTCGGTTAACCAACCCTATGTGTAAAGCTTCCTCTGCGTCAATGATAGATCCGAAAAGGATCATCTCCAAAGCCTTGGAAACACCAATGAGTCTGGGAGCAATAATGGTTCCCCCGGCCCCGGGCATAATCCCAAGGCCGGTTTCGGGAAATCCCAGTTTGGCCTCTGAAGAAGCAATTCTAAAGTCGCAGGTAATGGCAAGTTCTAATCCTCCGCCCAGTGCATACCCTTCAATTGCCGCAATGGTGGGTATTTCCAAGTCGTATATTTTCTGAAAAGTCTTGGAAAAAGCAAAAGCTTCCGCTCTTGCCGCATCCAAATCTACCATGGCTTTGATGTCCGCTCCAGCCGCAAAATTTTTCTCTCCTGTCAATATGACCGCACCCATTTCCTTGTCGTTTCTCAAAGCATCCAGGTGATGGTCCAATTCGTCTACTAGCGAGCGATTCAAAGCATTCAGAGCATCCGGCCGATGCAATTTCAAAGTAGCAATGCCCTTCTCTTTTTCCACTATTATATGCATTTATGTAAACCCCTTATTCCGAATAAGATTCCACTCTACCTTTTGTAATCGTAAAACCCCTTGCCGTTTTTACGACCATATTCCCCTCTCGCATAACGTTCTGTCAAGCAGGCGGAAGGGCGATCCTCCGGCATTTTTGTCATCTTGAATTTTTCCATATATACATTGTATTCCAAATCAATCCCCGTCATATCCAATAGCTCCAAAGGACCCATGGGATGACCAAGACCTCCCTTTACCGCCTTATCAATGTCTTCAATGGAAGCGATCCCCATATCCAACAGATAGCAAGCTTCCCGCGTAAGGGCACTGAAAATTCGGTTAACCACAAAGCCGTATATTTCTTGATGGACTAGTACTGGATCCTTCCCAATGGCTTTTGTGAATTCATAGACAGCGTTCAAGGTGTCTTCGGATGTGTGTTCGCCCTTTACCACTTCCACAATTTTCATTACCAAAGCGGGGTTAAAAAAGTGCATATTGCATATTTTAGCTGGATCTTTCAACACATCACAAAACCTGGAACTCACAATATAGGAACTATTGCTAGCATATATGGCATGGTCCGGTGCAATTTTTGCCACTTCAGCCAAAATTTTTCTCTTGGTTTCCAGCACATCCGCCACCGTTTCCAAAACAAAATCAGCATTTGTACAGGCTTGCGTCAAGTCTGTAGTGAAAGTGAGATTCTCCATGGCTACTTTCGCTTCTTCCGCCGTAATTTTTTCCTTGGCTACGGCTTTTTCAAACCAACCTGAAGCAAAAGCACTGGCTTTCTCTACAGTTTCTTCCCTTCTTGAATAACATACTGTTTGAAATCCGCTTTTTGCAATCTGTATTGCTATTTGATTTCCCATTAGGCCTGCGCCCAACACTACAACCTTATTGATTTTCATAAATCTCTTCTCCTTTAATTTCATTCTTTTAACTACAAACGATTAGGCCAGTTCACGAGCAAACAGGGCGGCACCTAGAGCACCTACCACTTGGGGGTTTTCTAATCGAACCACTGGCAGTCCGATTTCTATTTCAATGGCATCAACTACACTCTGGTTTAATGCCACTCCCCCTGTCATCACCACTTCCTTCGATATCCCGATTCGATTGGCCAGCCCAACGATTCTTTGAGCAATGGACCGATGAGCTCCCAGTGCAATGTCTTCGATAGACTTTCCAGATGCTAGCTGAGAAATCATTTCTGATTCAGCAAATACAGTGCACGTACTGCTTATTTGAACACCATAACTTCCTTTTTTAGCCAAAAGACTGAGATCATCTACTGAGCAGTCCAGCACCCGGGCCATTACCTCTAAGAATCGGCCTGTTCCTGCCGCACACTTATCATTCATCACAAAGTTTTCAACACCTCCCCATTGATTCAGGCGGATTACTTTTGCGTCCTGCCCCCCCACATCAATGATGGTACACGCATTGGCTACCAAGTAAATGACACCCTTCGCATGACAACTGATTTCCGTAATTTGCTTGTCAGCTCCTTGATAAGTCATGCGGCCATATCCGGTCACCACGGTTTTTTCAATTTCTTCCAGCCTGACATTGGATAAGTTTAATACATTTTCCAAAACTTTTTTAGGTCCTTTACTTCCGGTTCCAACATTTACCACAGAGGAGCCCTTGATTCGGCCATCGCAATCAATCACAACCGCCTTTGAGGAAGAAGAGCCTATGTCAATCCCTAAATACATTGCATGCCTCCTATGCCAACATTTCTGAAAAACTTTGAATTCGAGTTCGAAGCTGTTCCAAAGAATCCATTTGTTGTTCTATTTCCAAATACAAAAGAGGGACTCTTTCCGATGCCAATTCTTCCTTCAAAATGGGGTAATCAAACTCCTCCGGATCGCAAAACTTCATCTGGATCAATACAACCGCATCCGCTTTATAATATTCTTTCATCCGTAATAAGCCGGCACCTCGTGTCTTTTCCTGGTCATACAAAAACGCACAACCGTCTTGTTGGGCAACCCGTTGAGCCATCCTGGTTTGCCAATCTCCTTCTTCCGGTCCGGATTCTCTAAACTGCCTCGATTCATGAGCCAAATCATCAGCCACTACCTGAAATCCATTTTCATCAAAAAGATGAAGCAACTCTTCCGGCTCTGACATCAATCCGGACAATATAACTTTCTTTTTTCCGGAAGATGATTCCGGAGAACGATTTTGCAAAATCCCCAACAGTTCTTCCACCTTTTGAAGATAGTCTTTTTTATCCATGAAATAGGAAGCTTTGATCACCAGATGTCTTGTGACCGCATCAAAGGTTATGGGAAAATTGTTCATCTCTTTCACAAATCGCCCCATGGCCCTTCGGTATCTGTCATACAAATCGATGCTCTCCTGAATGCGATGGTCTTCCACACTACATTTCAGTATTTCTTCCAATTCTCCTTTCACTCTCATCAATTCTTCCTTGAAAAATTCAATCCCGGAAGAAGCCTTTCTGTTCTGAGGATACACAATAGGAATAATCTTTAATTGAGGAGATGCCGCTTTCCAGTTTTCCATCACGCATTTTAACGTGTCACAAAAGGTAGTCATGATCACCGCTGACAACAGATCGTACTGCTTAAGCAGGGCCTGTTCTGTGTTGGCTTTCATCACAGAGCAGCAAAATGTCTGCAAATATCGATCAGACAAGTTGCCCTTGGTTGGACCACCCCACATACCAATGGGGATGGCATCGGCCGCATAAATCAACTCCTCCGGTGCATAAACGGGAAAGCATCCCACCCCTTTTTTCCCTGAGTTTTTCAATGTCGTTTCTATAGACTTTCTCGGATTTCGGGCAATTGTTTTTAATTCCTGTAGTAATTCTGATACTCGATCCATTAGCCACGGTCCTCCTGTTTTCTTTTTTCCATCATCTCCACCAAGGCCTGAACCCTTGTTTCATACTGTGCCAGAGAGAAGGCTCTCGGGTCTGTTTGATCTCCGTCGAAGATGACAGAAGGAATTCCCGTCCGTTCTGCCACCTTTCTTTGCACTTCAAATTGTCGAAAATCCATAAATTTACAACTTCTGTTTGAATGATATATAATTCCGTCCAACTCGAAGTCTAATACAATTTTTGTAATGTTATCCACCCCAAAATCCAAATTTCGATTAACATAATTCGAACTATATGCCCTAGCCATTCCTTCCAAGTCATTTTCGTCATAAACAATATACCAAGAGTCGGGGTAAGTGGATGTCACCATATTGACGCCGTATTTTTTCAATACCTTGTATGTATCACCCAGATAAGGCCAACAGGCAATTCCATCCCACATGACGCGGTATTTCTCTTCCTGATCTTTCCAGGGGCCCAGTCCCTTTTCTCCTTTTTCTTTTAGCTCATCATGCCAAAGTTTAAACAAGTCCCGTCCTTCAATAGTCCCTCGAGCACACACAATGGTTGCCATATAGTTGAATAGATCAAATCCATTCAAAGGCGAAGGTTTTCTTCTGGCTTGCAAGGACGCCTCTTTCCACCAAACCGAGGTTTCCCTTGATATTTTCATCACCTCGCCAAAGCGGTCGTAGTCAAATTTTTTCCCGGTTATGGTTTCTAAATTTTCAATAGCCTCCAACAACTGCCTTTTTATGTATTTGACATTTTGGCCATTGACTTCGTATTCATGATTAAAGGGCATATCAAATAAAATCATGGGAATACCCAGTTCTTTTGCAATGTTCTCATACCATTTGATCACCGTATTGCAAATGTTGTTGCAACAAAAAATCAAATCTGGTTTTGGAATGTTACCCGCTTCACTGTCCAAAACTTCCATATATGCCAGATTCACTCTGGCATATGAACAAATATCAGAAGAATACCCCTTGCCCTCGGCATACTGAATCAATTCTTCGGATTTCTTGCGAGCGCCTATTGCAGCAGCATGGTTTTCCGGATAAAGAGCATATATTCCCGAGGCCGTCAAGAGTTCCTGGGGCGAAATAGATGTGCACCAAGCCACCAAATCTCCTCTTTCCTTGGCCAAAAAAGCTTCTGCATAATGCTTCTCCAACAACTCATTCAGTAATTGTTTTGATGTTTTTATCGATTCCATCCTACCCTCCATTGCGCGTCATCTCCGTCTCTACTCCAGTAAATTTGCAAATCACATGCCAAGAAGTAAAAAAGTAGCATGTTTTCACCAAATGTTTTACCCTTCTAGATTGTTTTCATAAAAAACAGCAAAAAAAACCGGCCCAGAGAACAAATTTGCCTCTTTTTGACCGGTTCTTCATTGAAAATAATTTTATTTTTTTCGGGAATTTCCTTTTCTCTTGTCCGGAAGATGCGTATACGCATCACTCCCCTTGACTTACAGCAACAGCCTTTGCATCAATGCATCATTTAATAAGCCCCTTCCACATCGCCCCTTATTTCAACTGATACTTTTGCAATTTACGTACTATAGTAGACTGATCCACCTTCAACTCTTGAGCAATTTCTCTTGAGCTTAGTCCTTTTGCTTTTAGCCTCTCCAAGATGGATTTTTCATAACCATCCAACATTTCGTGTAGTGTCTTTTGTGGTTTTTCGGTAGAGGCTTCCTTTTGGTTTTGCTCTGCCATCCAAGGCAAATCGTTCAGTTGCAAATACTCATTATTGCTTAAAACCACCATATTTTCCAACACATTTTTTAGCTGTCTGGTATTGCCTGGCCATGGGTAATCTATCATTTCTTGAATCACTTCATAGGTTAAAGATTTCGCTTGCCCATACTGCTTATTAAATTGATTCAGAAAACGCAGTGATAAAGGAAGTATTTCTTCCGGTCGATCTCGAAGAGGTGGCAACACAAAGTTTATTACATTCAGCCGGTAATACAAGTCTTCACGAAAGCTCCCTTCATGAACCAAATCCATTAAATTTTTGTTGGTCATAGCAATCAGGAAGATATCTATGGGGACAGTTTCTGTAGACCCTACTTTTGTTACTGTTCTGGTTTCCAGCACGCGCAAGAGTTTTACTTGAAGATTTTGGCTCATCTCTCCAATTTCATCCAAAAGCAAAATCCCACCGTCAGCAGCCTGAAACAATCCCTGCTTTCCTCCCTTTGACGCCCCTGTAAAAGAGCCCTCCGTATAGCCAAATAGTTCGGATTCCAACAAGTTTTCAGGTATGGCTCCGCAGTTCACAGCAACCAATGGCTTATCCTTCCGAATGGCACTTTCCCGATGCATAAACTTGGCCAACATTTCTTTTCCCACCCCTGATTCTCCAGAAATCAGGATAGGTGCATTAAAATTACATACTTTCTTGGCCAAAGAATAGATTTCTCGCATCTTGGGATTGGAAATGACGATATCGCTACTCCAGGCAGATAAATCTCCCGCTTCTCGAGCACCTCGGTCATTCATTTGCTCAAAATAAATTTTCTCCATTTCTTTTGCTTTTAACAGTTCTTCCCGCAAAGCATAAATTTCGGATATATCCCGGGTATTGACCACCACTCGCTTGATTTCTCCCTTGACATCAAAAATAGGAGTTCCTGTAACCATAATATTTTTATTGTTTCTTGTTGTGTGATGCATGGACACAGGCTGCCTTTGCTCAATGGCCAAAAGGGCCACAGAGTTTTTCATCCACACAGGGTTAATTAACTCTCTAAGATTACGACCCAACAATTCTTGTTTCTGGATATCCGTATGCCGCACATACGCTTGATTCACCAATAATACCGTTCCCTCTCCGTCGGTAACCAAAATTCCATCAAAAGAACCCTCGATGATTTCTTGCATTTCTGCCATATATTCTTTGGCTTCTTGCAGCTCGCTTTGAATCACCTTGGTAGGAACTGTTCGATCTTCATTTTTTATTGATTTTTTATCGGCCATAATGCTCACCTTTTTCTCAAGGACCCAATGGATTTATTCCAACCACTTAATCGGTTGCTTTTGCTTTCGTATCGGAATGTGAAGATATGTTTCATCTTTAGAATACCCCATCATCAGAGAAAGGTAAACCCTTTCTCCAGGTTCTAGCTTAATGCGATTTTTAATGGAATCAATCTGATTTGCAAACCGGGCAAAATAACCTGCCCAGCAACTTCCGATACCTTTGGATTCAAGATAGAGGGCTGCCGTATGCGCTTCCAGAGCTAAGTCCACAGAGGGATTTAATGCGTCTTCCCTGGAACACCCTATAAGCACCGTCGGTGCATTTCCAAATACAACATTCCGGCCTTCCAAAAACACCTTTTCGATTTCTTCGGAAACATGTTTTTCTCCAACATATTCCAGAATATCCTTCATACAAGCATTGATTATGGTTGCTTTATCCATAACAATCCACCGGGATGGATGTTGATTCTTAGCACTGGGAGCGTAAGCTGCGACTTGAAGCGCCTCTTCTAACAACTCTCTGGGTATCGGAGTGTTTTCAAAAAGTCGAATTGACCTTCTTGAAAGCAAAAATTTTCTAAAATCCCGGGAGAACTCCTCCGATGAACGAAAAATCGGTTCCTCTAAAACAGCTGGCTCCCCCAACCATTCAATGGCCTTTTCGGGGCATATGGCTCCGCAATGCAAACACTCTATACAGTGTTTGCTGGAATCAAACCCCACTCCGTCTTGATATTCTTTAATCACATTGAACGGGCAAACACCAACACAAGACATGCATTTCACGCACAAATCTTTTATAATTTCTACCACGGTTCCTCCCCTTCCTTATGATTTGATTTCTATTACCGTCTTCCCTTCCATAATCCCTGCTGTTAGTTTTGGTACATCCAGTTTGCTTTCAGACATCAAAATATCCTCCAATTTTGGACGAGTCGCCGGGTGTTTTGGCAAGAACACCGTACAACAGTCCTCAAAAGGTTCTATTGAAGTTTCAAAAGTACCAATTTCCTGGGCCTTCTTAATAATGTCCACTTTGTCAAAAGCGATGAGGGGCCTCATGACAGGCATTTGAACAGCGGCATCGGTGACCACCAATCCTTCTGCCGTTTGACTGGCAACTTGTCCCAAATTCTCCCCAGTAATCAAAAACCCGCAACCTCTTTGCATCGCCAGGTCCTCGGCAATTCGCATCATGAAACGCCGCACCAACAGGGTCATCTCTTCTCCCGGACATACTCTGGCAATTTCCTCTTGGGCTGGCAATAGATTTACAACATGCAGCTTGAATTTTCCCACATATTGGGTCATGATCTTAGCCAAACGTTCTACTTTCTGTTGAGCTCTCTTCGAAGTGTATGGGTAACTATGGTAATGCACTGCTTCTAAAGCCATCCCCCTCTTGGCCATCATAAAGCCGGCCACCGGAGAATCAATCCCTCCGGATAAAAGCAACATGCCCCTTCCATTGGTCCCCAAAGGAAGCCCCCCTTGTGCAGGGATTTTTTCTTCATAGATATAGGCATAGTCCCCTCTCACATCCACAAACAAAAGACAATCCGGGCGATGCACATCTACTTTTAACACCTTGCACCCTACTAAAATTTTTGCACCGATAATACGTGCAATTTCCGGTGAAGGAATGGGATAGGTTTTGTCTGAGCGTTTTGCCTCCACTTTAAAAGTCTGGATTCCTTTCTCCTGAACCAGATTCATCATATAGGAGACCGCCACCTGACCAATGGTATCCATATCCCGGTCCACTTCCAAAGCATGGCTTATAGAAGCGATGCCAAAAACCTTGGAAATTTCAGAAATCAGCTCATCCAAAGGGATGGTTTTGTCTGCTTTCATGAAAATCAAGCCCTGATTACGGGTAATTTCTATGGGCCCAAGAGTGAGAAACATTTTCGTATGTTGTCTGATTTTTTCCACTAAAATTCGCTCAAAATAAGGCTTATTCATTCCCTTTAAAGCAATCTCCCCAGAGCGAATAATCAATGTGTTCATTTCCATTATAAATTATCTCTTTTCTTCATGATTCGCCGCATTCCTTCTACGGCCACTTTCACTTGTTCCACCACATAATCCATTTGTTCCAAGGTATTACTTTCAGAAAAACTAAACCGGATGGCACCATCCAATTCGGCTTGGGTGAGCCCCATGGCTTTCAATACCGGGCTATCCCCCTTATGGTGAGAAGAGCAGGCAGAACCTGTGGATACGAAAATTTCTTTTTCCTCCAACATATGGAGCAACACTTCACCCCTAGTACCTAAAAAGCTGACATTTAATATGCCTGGAGAATATTTTTGCGGATCCATTCCACCATTCAATTTTATATCCTGTATTTGATTTTGAAATCCTTCATAAAGATGGTTCTTCAATTGCAGCATTTTGTTTCGTCGGTCTTCCAGTTCCCGATTATTTTTTTCGCTGGCCCAGCCAAAACCTGCGACAGCTGCCACATTTTCAGTGCCTGACCTTCTTCCTTTTTCCTGCCCTCCCCCATAAAGAAAGGGTGGCAAAGCCAGCTCTTCACAGCACCAAAGTGCACCAACTCCCTTTGGTCCATGAATCTTGTGACCGGAAACAGAAATCATATCTACTTTCTCCGGCATGGGAACTTTACCCAAACCCTGAATTCCATCAGTATGAACCCACACTCTTTTTTCATGGTGCCGGTTGTGCTGTTTCACCCTGTCCGCCAAAATATCCACAGGGAAAACATTTCCTACCTCATTGTTTACCAGCATCACAGAAACCAGAACCGTTTCTTCATCCAGGCCCTGTTCAAACTCTTCGATATCCAAAAAACCCTCTTTATCCACTCCCAGCCGTTGAATTTTCCACCCCACTTTTTCTAAATAATTTATACACTGCATTACCGCGGGATGCTCCACCTGAGTTGTAATGATTTTGCCCGGCTTTCTTCTATTTTTTTCCGCCACCCCAAAAATAGCCATATTATCCGCCTCCGTGCCTCCCGAGGTAAAAACCACACCTCTTGAGGTTTTATGGAGAGCAACGGCCACCTGTTCCCTGGCTACTTCCACCGCCGATTCCGCCACTAGGCCCATTTCATGAAGGGAGCTTGGATTTCCATAATCCAAGCTCATGTAATGAACTACCTGCTTTGTGACTTCATCATACGGTCTTGTTGTTGAGCTGTTATCCAAATAGACTATCATAACAAAGACATTCTACATGAAATTTCTATTTATCACAAGGGAAAAACCCCAATATCCTTTCGGTAAAAGGCTCCGTCAAATTGAATTCTTCCTACATTATCATAAACCTTCTGTCGAACCTTCTCCATGGTTTCTCCCAAACTGGTTACCGATACCACGCGGCCTCCTCCCGTTCGAAAACCCGTCTCTCCTTTTGCCGGGTCTGTCCAAACCGTTCCTCCATGAAAAATTAATATTTCCGGATCAACCTGATCCAAGCCTCTGATTTCTTTTCCTGTTTCATACTTTCCGGGATACCCCTTTGACACCACATTAACGGTTACAGCCACCCGGGGATCCCATTCCAATTCAATCTGACTCAAACGATTTTCCCGGGTAGCCAAAAGAATCTCCAACAAATCATTCTTCAACCTTGGCAACAAAGATTGGGTTTCCGGATCTCCAAATCGGTTGTTGAATTCAATCACCTTCCAACCCTGATTTGTCCACATCAGGCCAATAAACAACAGTCCTTTAAACCCAAGGCCCTCCTCTTGAAAGCCCTGCAGTGTAGGTTCCAATATTTCCCTGCTAAGCCGCTCCCAATGAGTCGGGCAAAATAGCGCGCTCGGGGAATAACTGCCCATGCCTCCCGTATTAGGTCCCCGGTCCTGATCCCCTATTCGTTTATAATCCTGGCAGGAATCCATAGGCAAAATTCTTGTTTCATCTACAAAGCAAAGAATAGAAGCCTCTGTTCCCGAAAGATATTCCTCGATTATCACTCGATCTCCAGCGGCGCCAAAGATTTTTTCATCCATTAGAGAGTCAATACCACTTCGAGCCGCCTTTTCATTTTCAACAATAAGAACGCCCTTTCCACCTGCCAAACCATCTGCTTTCAAGACCATTGGATAAGAAAATAATCCCAAATGCCCCAAACATTCTTCCTTGCTGTAGCATTCAACGAACTCGGCCGTAGGTATTTGATGACGTTGCAAAAACCTTTTGGTGAAAATTTTACTGGCTTCCAGCTGTGCACATTCTTTGTTGGGCCCAAAAGCAGGAATTCCCGCCTTTTCTAAGTGGTCAACCAACCCCATTGCCAACGGCACTTCCGGCCCCACTACCACAAAATCAATCTGGTGTACCTTGCTGTACTCCACCAAACCTGCAATATCATCCGATTGCACATTCCCTATGGTAGCAATCTGACCAATTCCACCATTTCCAGGTGTACAAAACAACTCCTTCAATTTTTTGGATTGACATAATTTCCAACAGATGGCATGCTCTCGAGCACCGTTTCCCACTACCAGTACATTCATTCTTTTCTCTCCAATCCAAACTCTAGTGTTTAAAATGACGGGTCCCTGTAAAAATCATAGCAATTCCCAGTTTATTGGCCTTCTCAATGGAATCCTGGTCGTTCATAGAACCTCCCGGTTGAATAATAGCGGTAATTCCGGCTTCTCCCGCTTTCTCCACGCAATCTTCAAAGGGAAAGAAAGCATCGGAAGCCAACACCGCTCCACGGGTGCTTTCCACCGCCCGATTCAACGCATGTTCCACTGCCCAAATGCGGTTAACCTGCCCCGGGCCGATTCCCAAGGTCCGGTTTTCTTTGGCCACCACAATCCCGTTGGACTTCACATGCTTTGCTACCTTCATTGCAAATTCTAAACCTCGTATTTCCTCAGCGGACGGTTCGCGTTCCGTCACCACTCGCCATTCATTTCTGTTATAAAGAATCCCGTCTTCTTCTTGCACCAAAAGGCCTCCCGACACTTTTTTCATATCAAAGGCCTGACTCTCTTCCAGTTGGAAATCATCCAACTTCAATAAGCGGATATTCTTCTTTTGAGTCAAGATACCAAGAGCAGCCTCCGTAAATCCGGGGGCCAACACAATTTCAATAAAAATTTCATTTATCTTTGCTGCCGTTTCCGCATCCACTTCTCTATTTAAAGCCAAAATTCCACCAAAAATGGAAATCGGGTCTCCATTATATGCCGACATATACGCTTCCATAATAGTGCTGCCGGTGGCCACCCCACAGGGGTTGGCATGTTTTACTGCCACCGCAGCTGGTTCTACAAATTCCCGCAAAGTTTTCAGGGCTCCTTCGGTATCATTTATGTTGTTAAAAGACAGCTCTTTCCCATGCAATTGAACCGCTTCCGTTAAATCCCCAGAAGAGGCCAGCGGTTCTCGATAGTACCAGGCCTTTTGATGAGGATTCTCTCCATATCGTAGCTGCTGCTTCAAATCATAGGTAAAGGTTGGATGGGATGACAGCGGCAATCCTGCTTTTCTGCGTAAATATTCGGAGATTAGAGCGTCATAGGCAGCTGTATGCTGGAATACTTTCCATGCCAAACGGTACCGCTCCTCCATCTCCAGCTTTTCTCCCTTTTGAAGTTTTTCCAGAACCCACTTGTAATCCTCCGGATCACACAAAACCAACACATCTTGATAATTTTTTCCGGCGGAACGAAGCATGGTTGGTCCTCCGATGTCGATGTTTTCTATGACTTCTTCCAAGGTAACTCCAGGCTTTAAAACCGTTTCTCGAAAAGGATACAGATTAACCACCACCATATCAATCATTTCAATACCCAGGTTCCTTGCCTGTTGTTGGTGACTCTCATTCTCTCTTTTTGCTAAAATCCCTCCATGAACTTTGGGATGCAAAGTTTTTACCCGCCCCTCAAGGCACTCTGGAAATCCGGTAAGCTCCGAAATCCCCGTAACCTCTATTCCATTCTCCTGAAGGCGCTGGTAGGTCCCGCCTGTGGAAACAATCTCCCACCCCAACTCCATCAGGCCCTTGGCAAAGGGCAATAAATTCTCCTTGTTCGAAACGCTGATGAGTGCTTTCATGGAAATCTCCTTTTCCTCTATTTGATAACGATTCTATTCTATTATTACTCTCTTCCATCCCAACAATATGTGCAAAGCTTGCAGGAATCAATTCCAACAGCCTGAATCACATCTTCTAAATGTTGGAATTTTAAACTGGTAAACCCTAGTTTTTCACCTATAGCCTCCACCATTTTTTTATACTTCTCCGTATGTGGATTAATGTATTCTTCCAAAATCGCCGGAGTAACTTGTTCCGGTCGAATCTTTTCCAATTCGCAAATAGTTCTTCGTGTAATTAATTCCATGTCATTCACGCTACGCGAAAAATTCAAATACTTGCAACCATACAAAATAGGGGGACAGGCTGATCTTACATGGATAGCCTTGGCTCCATTATTATAAAGGTAACTTACCGTCTCTGAAAGCTGTGTGCCACGCACAATGGAATCGTCTACTAAAACAAACTGCTTGTCGGCAATCATTTCAAAAACAGGAATCAGCTTCATGCGGGCAATTAATTCCCGGCTTTTTTGCTTTTGCAGCATGAAGCTTCTGGGCCAGGTAGGGGTATATTTGATGAGAGGACGAGAATAGGGAATGCGAGAATGGTTGGCATACCCCAAGGCATGGGCTACTCCACTGTCGGGAACTCCCGCAACATAATCCACATCGGCCAACGCCGGGTTTTCTTCATCCCGCTTTGCCAGGATTCCCCCGTTTCGACAACGCATGGCCTCTACATTGACTCCTTCATAGGTGGATGTGGTATATCCGAAATAGGACCAAAGAAAAGTACATATCCTCATGGGCTCCCGGGGTGGACATAATGTCTGAACCGAATCTTTGTTCAATAGCACAATTTCTCCCGGGCCCAATTCCTTCACCTTGCTATATCCGATATTAATAAACGCAAAAGATTCAGACGCGGCACACATGGCATCTTCCTTCTTTCCAATAATCATCGGCGTTCTTCCCAATTTATCCCGAGCGGCATATAACCCCTCCTGGGTTAATAAAAGCATGGTAAGAGAGCCTTCAACTTTCTCTTGGACTTGTCGAATGCCTTCCAATATGCTGTCTCCACAAGAAACCAACATGGCTACCAATTCTGTGTTGTTGATCTCCCCATCATTCATGGCCATGAATTGCATGGACCCCTTGGAGAACAGTTCCTTGATTAATGCCTCTTTGTTGTTAATTCTCCCCACCGTTCCGATGGCATATTCACCAAGTTTGGAAAATACTGTTAAAGGCTGGGGGTCCCCATCACTGATGCATCCAATCCCCATGGTTCCTTGTAGTTCTTCCAACTCCCCGGCAAACTTGGTTCGAAAGGGCGCATTTTCAATATTGTGGATGCTCCTTTTAAAACTTCCCTTTTCGTATACACACAATCCCCCCCGTTTGGTTCCCAAATGAGAATGGTAGTCCGTTCCGAAATAAAGGTCCTCTACGCAATCCCCTCGACTAGCAATCCCTAACAGTCCTCCCATTTTTTACATCCTCCTCTTTTTTCCGCCAATACCTTCTGAACCCCTTCTACCATTAAACGATGCTCCAAAGCCAGAACACGCCTTGCCAGGCTCTCCGCAGTGTCATCTTCTTTTACCTCAAGGGAATACTGAAGAATGATTTCTCCCTCATCGATTCCTTCCACAACATAATGAAAGGTAGCACCCGTCACTTTATCTCCGCACTCCAACACTTTCTGATGAACGCGCACCCCATAACAGCCTTTTCCCCCGTGTTTTGGTAATAAGGACGGATGAATGTTAACAATTCGACCGGAAAATGCATCGATAATCTCTTTGCCCAGGATTTTGATATACCCTGCCAATACAATTAAATCCGGGTTTGCATCTTTCAAAAGCCGCAGCAACTCTTCTTTGTATTCCTCTGAATCCCCCTGTCCTTTCGGCACTCTACCTGGGATTCCTGCTTTGTCCGCTCTCTCCAGCCCAAGAGCCTCAGGGTTATTTGAAATCACAGAAACAATTTCTGTATCAGGAATCTCACCGCTACATACAGCGTCGATTAAAGCTTGCAAATTGGTGCCATTCCCGGAAATCAGCACCACAATCCGATTTCTTCTAGACAAACATCACACCTTCCCCCTTTACAACAAGACCCATCACAAAAGGAACTTCTCCCGCCTCCTTCAGCGCCGCTATAATTGGATCTTTGCTTTCCGGCGATACCACAAAAATATAGCCCACCCCCATATTAAAGGTGGAGAACATTTCCCTCCGTTCTACCTTCCCACAAGCTTGAATGTAAGAAAATATAGGGGGAATTTTCCAGGAGTCTTCAACAATTTCCACTCCTGTCCCAAGTGGTAAAATTCTTGGTATGTTTTCGTAAAAACCACCTCCCGTGATGTGAACCATCCCTTTAATCCCACCAACTCCCAACGCTCTCTTTACGGGCTTGGTATAAATACGCGTGGGTTTGAGAAGTTCTTCCCCCAAAGTACACCCCAATTCCTCCACTCTCTGCTCCAAGCCCCCGGGAATATTTTCTACCAAAATTTTACGAATCAAAGAAAAACCGTTGCTGTGAACCCCACTGGAGGAAAGGCCAATTAACACATCCCCCTCTTTTATGGCAGCACCATTTATAACGGCTTCTTTGTCAACCATGCCAACACAAAAACCGGCCAGATCATATTCCTCTTCCGGGTAAAAACCGGGCATTTCTGCAGTTTCTCCGCCGATTAACGCCGCTTCTCCTTGAAGACATCCCTCCGAGATTCCCCCAACAATATCCCGTATTCTACGGGGATCTAATTTGCCACAAGCAATATAATCCAAGAAAAACAAGGGCCTAGCTCCCTGGCACAGCACATCATTAACACACATAGCTACACAATCGATTCCCACCGTGTTGTGCCGATTCATCAGAAACGCAATTTTCAGTTTGGTCCCTACCCCGTCTGTTCCGGAAACCAGCACCGGCTGTTTGATTCCTTCCATTGGTAATTGATAGAGGCTACCAAAGCCTCCGATCCCTCCCAACACATTTTTATCAAAAGTGGAAGCCGCTAATTTTTTTATCTCCTCCACCGCTTCGGCGGCTTTTACCGTGTCCACACCCGACTCTCGATAAGTCGCCCCGGTTCTCATTTCCATTTTTTCTCCTTTTAATTCTTATCCTTTTTCCACCACACGCTTTAGCACTTCCTGATATGCCTCTTCCACATTTCCCAAGTCTCGACGAAACCGGTCTTTATCCATTTTCTCTCCTGTAATTTTGTCCCACAAGCGACAGGTGTCCGGTGAAATTTCGTCAGCCAAAAGAATTTCTCCCTTGAACAATCCGAATTCCAGTTTGAAATCCACCAACTTCAATCCAATTTCATCAAAGAATCCGCTCAGAATTTCATTGATTCGAAATGCAAACTCTCTGATCTTTTGCAACTGGGACTCCGAGGCTAGCTCCAAAGCCAGGATATGATCATCATTAATCAGGGGGTCTCCCAAATCATCGTCTTTAAGAGAAAATTCCAAGACAGTTTGAGCCAATGATTGACCCTCCGGTACTCCATACCTCTTGGAAAAGGAACCAGCCGCCACATTACGAATAATCACTTCCAAGGGCAAAATTTCTACGGCTTTTACTATCGTTTCTCGCGGGGACAACTCTTCCACAAAGTGAGTGGGAATCCCCGCCTGCTCCAAATGCCGGAACAGAAGATTGGCCATGCGGTTATTGACTACCCCCTTTTCGTAAATCTGTCCTTTTTTTTCACCATTGAAGGCGGTAGCATCGTCTTTGTACTCCATCATATAATAGTCGGAGCAATCCGTACGGAACAATTTTTTCGCTTTTCCCTCGTAAAGCATTTCACCTTTTTTCATGATTATCCCTCCCTGATTTGTTGATCTTTATCCAATACTCCCTTTCGCATTTCTTCTTTATAAGCTTTCATTTTTCCATTGAGCTCCGAATACTTCAGCCCCAATATTTGAACCGCCAACAAAGCGCCATTCACCATTCCATTCACAGCTACAGTGGCTACCGGCACCCCCGAAGGCATTTGCACCGTTGATAAAAGAGCATCCCAACCAGCCAAAGTATCCGATTTCATAGGAATCCCAATAACAGGGCGGTTGGTCATGGCTGCCAGGGAGCCTGCCAAATGTGCCGCCATTCCGGCGATGGCTATGTACACCTCAATGCCCTTTTCTTCTTCTTCCGACACCAAAAATCTCACTTCCTCTGGTGTTCGATGGGCGGATAAAATACGGGTTTCCACCTCCACCCCGAATTCTTGTAGCACCCCTTCTGTTTTTTTCCCCATTTCATAATCGGAATAACTGCCCATTACAATCGCTACTTTCATTGATTCCTCCTATCTATAATACTTAATACCTGCTTCGAAAATCGGCTGATAAAAATTCCCGGTGATGTTTTGATAGACGCCCCTAGAAACTCGTTCCGAATGTGCCATTTTCCCGAAAATGAGTCCATCGGGAGAAAACACCCCTTCAATTCCCCAACAAGAGCCATTGGGATTCCCGGAAATCTCCATGGTAGGTTTTCCGTCTATGCCCACATACTGTGTGGCAATTTGCCCATTCCGAGCCATCTCCTGCAGTTGCTCCATTGGAGCCACAAACCGTCCTTCCCCATGAGATATGGGCAATGTATAAATTTCTCCCAACTCTATGCCCTCCATCCAAGGCGAGCGAACAGAAGATACTCTTGTTCTTACTAATTCCGATTGATGCCGCCCTATGCTATTCCCGGCCAGAATCGGATGATTTTCACATCTTTTTACCAACGTCCCCTGGGGAAGAAGCCCCATTTTTATCAAACCTTGAAACCCGTTACAAATTCCCAAAATCAAGCCTTTCCTCTCATTTAAAAAATAATGCAACGCTTCCTTAACTTGTTCATCCCCAAAAATGGAAGCGATGAACTTTCCCGTTCCATCCGGTTCATCTCCTCCGGAAAACCCGCCTGGAAGCATAATGATTTGGGAGTTTGCAATATTCTTTGTCAAAATTTCCAATGACCGGCGCAATTCCTCTTTTGTTAAATTCTGCAAAACTTGAATTTTGGGAAGACCTCCTGCTTTTTCAAAAGCAACAAAGGAGTCCATCTCACAATTGGTTCCCGGAAAAACGGGGACTAACACACGAGGTTTGGCATAAGACTTCCGGGATTTCAGGTTACTTCTTTCCGGGTAATCTATGGCCGGAATATTCTCGTTGTCCTCCTTTTTTTTCAGTTGAGTAGGAAACACCCCCTCCAAAGGTTGCACCCACTTTTCTTCCATCTCTTTCAATGAGATTTTTAACTTTTCCTCTTCTATATTTAAAAATAAAGCTTCCTCTTCATTTGTAGAACCCACAATAGAGCATCCGGGAAAAAGACGATATTCACTAGCAAGCCATTCTTGTTTTAACTCCACCAACACGCTCCCATACCAAGAAGAAAACAAATCTTTAACATGAAGGTTGGAAATCTCAGCGCCAACTCTATTCCCCAAGGCCATTTTCATTGCCGCCACAAACAAACCCCCGCGGCCCACCGGATATGCCGACAGAACCATCCCTTTGTCGTTCCATTCTCCCAGCTTGGACATGTTTAACTTAAATTTTGTGAAATCCGGAAGAAAATCATTATCATACCCCGGTGAAAGCCACACCAAAATACTTCCCGCTCTTTTCCATTCCGGGGTTATTACTTTATGAATGGTGGTTAGTCCCAGAGCAAAGGAAATAAGGGTGGGGGGAACCGATATATTTTCATAGGTGCCCGACATGCTGTCCTTCCCTCCAATGGAAGCCACTTCCAGCTCTTTCTGGGCTTTTAAGGCCCCCAACAAAGCGGCGAATGGCTTGGCCCAGCTATCTGAGTCCGTTAGCCGGGGATAATACTCCTGAAAAGACATCCATGCCTGTTTGAGATTGCCTCCCATACATACCAACTTCGTCAAAGAGTCCAATACTGCCAACATTCCTCCGTGGTAGGGGCTGACCGTAGAAATAAAAGGGTCAAATCCAAAAGACATTAAAGATACATCTTCCGTATCTCTAGGCGCCGTAGGCAATTTTGCTGCCATTCCCACAGAGGGTGTCATTTGATAGGTGCCTCCATAAGGCATCAACACCGTACTGGCACCAATGGTGCTGTCGAAATGTTGACTTAATCCTTTCTGGCAGCAATGGTTAATGTCTATAAGATACGTTTCCACCTTTTGGGCAAGTGACAGTCCCTCCTGATCTCGACTTGACAAGAGGGACTGCCCGAGAAAACGTAAGTTTGCTTCAGGCTTTACCGTAACAGCCGCTTGCTGCGGAGCTCCGTTGGTATTTAAAAAAGTTCTTTTCAGGGAGAGAATGCGACTTCCTTTCCAATCCATTTGAAAAGCTCCAGTATCCGTAACTCTACCAATGAAATAGGCTTCCAGGTTTTCTTCTCTCGCCAGGCGAATAAAAGTTTCCTCGTTTTCCGGAGCCACTACAACTGCCATCCGCTCCTGGGATTCGGACAAAGCCAGCTCAGTTCCATTTAAACCGTCATATTTTTTTTCGAGCAGGTCCAAGTCCACCCAGAGACTATCGGCCAATTCTCCCACAGCCACGGAAACTCCCCCTGCCCCAAAATCATTGCATCGTTTTATTAGCGTAGAAGCCTCCTTTCTACGGAATAATCGCAGAAGGTTTCTCTCAATCAACGGATTCCCCTTTTGTACCTCGGCCCCACTTTCTCTTAGAGATTCCACGCCTTGGATTTTTGAAGACCCCGTAGCACCTCCAATGCCATCTCGGCCAGTTCGACCACCAACCAGAAGGATGGAATCTCCCACAGCCGGTATTTCCCGAATCACATGAGAAGCCGGGCAAGCCCCTACTACCGCCCCTACTTCCATTCGCTTTGCCACATAGCCCTCATGGTATATCTCTGTAACCTGCCCCGTGGCCAGCCCAATCTGGTTGCCATAGGAACTATACCCTCTAGCCGCTTCCCTGGAGATGACTCGTTGGGGCAATTTCCCAGGCAATGTCTTTTCAAAAGGTGTTCTTGGATCTCCGCTGCCTGTCACTCTCATGGCTTGATAAACATACGCTCTGCCAGATAAGGGATCCCTAATTGCGCCGCCTAAACAAGTAGCAGCCCCGCCAAAGGGTTCAATTTCCGTAGGATGGTTGTGGGTTTCGTTCTTGAACAAAATCAACCAGTCCTCAAGGACACCCTCCACCGCAATGGGTACCCGAATGGTGCAGGCATTAACCTCTTCCGAAAGATCCAAACTCTCCAATTTCCCTTCCCCACGAAAGAACTGCGCCCCAATTGTGGCCAAATCCATCAACGAAATATCTTTGGTCTCATCACCATAGACCCTTCTCCTCATGGATAAATATTCTTCAAAGGTTTCTTTAATCATTTGGCTGTAGGGATCTTCATTGAAACGAATGTAATCCAATTTCGTTCGAAAGGTAGTATGGCGACAATGATCTGACCAATATGTGTCCAGTACTCTAATTTCTGTTTCTGTAGGATCCCGATCCTCTTGCAGAAAATATTTTTGCACGCATTCCAGGTCTTCTAAAGACATCGCCAGCCCCATTTCTTCTTTAAGGCGCACCAGGTCCTCTGGAAAATGGTGAAGAAAACCAGCTATTTGAACAATCTTTTCCGGAATCACAACTTGATTCTGTAACGAATCCGGTTTTTCAACCTTCCCTTCCCAAGAATCAACAGGATTTATAAAGTGACCATGAATTCGCTCCAGTTCCTCCTTCGCAAAATCTCCGTCCCAAAGAAAGACACGGGCAAACCGGACTCTAGGCGACGAACCGGGAGCTTCAATGCGGATCAGTTGTTCGGCGGAATCTGCTCTTTGATCAAATTGTCCCGGAACATATTCCACCACCAAGGAATGCTTTTTTTGAGACCAAGGATGCTCTTCAAGCCAAAGCAAATCCGTCACCGGATCCGAAAATATTTTTTCTGCCACCACCATTATCTGTTCCGGCTTAATTCCTTCTACATCATAGCGATAAAGCAATACCAGATTTTCCAGTTGAGGCAAATTCAGAAGTTCTTTGATCTCTTTAGTTGCTCGTTGCTTCTCCCCATCAAACCCCGGTTTTTTTTCCACGTAAACCCGATGTACCATTGCTACTCCTTTGCGAACATTCTTGCAGTTTTTTCTCATAATTATTCGTCTATTTAAATAATACATTTAACTCTATCATTGAAAAACAGACTTTACAATAAAAAAGACGAACTTTTTGGACAGTCTTCCAAAAAGTTCGTCGAAATCCAGCAAGAAACCTTGGATTGCCGAACTTGGCTTCCCAAAATTCCATATATTATTCGGATTTAATCTAAAACACCTTGTATGAATCGATCAAAGTCACCAAGAATTTTTTCCATATCCACCGATTCATCGTCAAGAGCCAGTCCGTAAAACGGAGGAATTTTCACACCACGGTCCTCAATTTCTTTTTTTAATTCCTCGATGTAAACACCACTTCCTTCAATAATGGCCTGGTTATAGTCTAGTTCCACCGGACTCCCGCCCCACTGTTCATCCCAACTAGTGAAATCCACTCCGCAAGTAGGCGAGCCGTCACAACAAAGAACAGCCACCGTCTCATACCCTTCTCTTTCATACTCCACCATGTAGGTCACAACCTGCTCCGCCAATTCCCGGCAAAATTTTCGAAAGCCGGTGCTGTCGTACAAATTTTTCGTTTGCCACCACCGTTGAATTCCAAGATACAAGGTCTCAGGACACTGCATTTGATTAATCCCCAACCCATATTGATTCAAGGTGTCAAAGACCTCCTTGCACATTCCAGGATACCGAGCCAATCCTTTTACCTTATTATTGGTATTCAACAGGCAACTGGCCACAAAAACAATCTTTTTTCCTCGTTTGTCATCTCTTCGATCCATAATTCACTCCTTTCCTATAGGGAAATCTTTCCCATTTATACACTACGCCTATTTTGTAACCACTTGACAAAAACCAATGCTTCATGGGCCCAAAGCGGTCCCGTGGAAATTGCCACCAGCATCATCCACTCTCGAAAGGAAAGATGGATGGTTTCAAAAAGTTGATTGAATATATCAATCTCGGTAACGGCCACTTGCAAAAGGATACCCACCCAAAAGGCTACAATCATCATCCGGTTGTTCCAATGATTCATTCGAAAAACGGATTTATTCAAATCCCTCATGCCAATGGCATTGAAAAGTTGAGATACTGCAAGAACAGTAAACGCGTAGGTTTGCGCCGTTGCTAAGTCATGACCCGGCGCAATCAAGAAAGCAGTGAGTGTTATGGCTGCAATCACCGTTCCAAAGAAAAATGTAATAAAATACCCGCCATTGGCAAACATGCTTTCTTTAGGATCTCGAGGCACATCTTTCATAATATCCCGGTTGCCGGGATCCACACCCAATGCCAATCCCGGCAACGAGTCTGTAATTAGATTCACCCACAATATGTGAATGGCTTTTAAAGGCGAGGCCCACCCCACAAGAATGGCTACAAACATAGTGATAATTTCCCCAAAATTGGAAGAAAGCAGAAACAGGACGGATTTTCGAATATTCCCATAGATGTTTCGTCCTTCTTCTATGGCTTTCTCAATAGTAGCAAAATTGTCGTCTGTCAATACCATATCCGATGCACCCTTCGCCACATCTGTTCCGGTGATTCCCATGGCCACTCCAATGTCCGCCGCTTGCAAAGAGGGCGCATCATTGACTCCATCTCCGGTCATAGATACAATATGCCCGTGGGACTTGAACGCATTGACAATCATCACCTTGTGCTCCGGCGAAACCCGGGCAAACAATCTAAGGTCCATCACCTTCGAATTAAGCTCTTCTTGAGATAAAAGGCTGAGTTCGTCACCGGTAATACATTGTCTTTCTTCTTGAGCAATCCCCAACTCTCGCGCAATGGCAAGAGCAGTGTCTTTATGATCCCCGGTAATCATGACGGTAGTAACGCTGGCATCTTTAAATACGCGGACTGCATCCTTGGCTTCCGGCCGTGGTGGGTCAATCATTCCCACCAACCCCACAAATATGAGTTCTTCTTCCACGGCACTATCATCATCCTTCTTCATAGCAAGAGCAAGCACCCGCAAGGCTTTCTTCGCCATTCCCCCGGCCACTTCCGTAATTTTCACTTTGTCTTCGTTGGTCAACGGGAAAATCTGCCCTTCTTTCAAGAACTGTGTGCTTCTTTCCAAAATCTGATCCATGGCCCCTTTGGTATAGGAAATAAGGTTGCCTTCCCCATCACGATGAACTGTGGTCATCATTTTTCGACCTGAATCAAAGGCCTGTTCGTTGATGCGAGGATATTTTTCTTCTAATTCCTCTTTTTTCAAGTTATGGACAATGGCCAAATCCACCAAAGCCAGCTCTGTTGGGTCTCCAAATCTCTGTTCTCCTTCTACCCGGGCATCCGTACAAAGTGCCATTCCGGAAATCAAAACTTTTTCATCCCCATAAATTTCCGTTACCGTCATTTTATTTTGAGTCAATGTTCCTGTTTTGTCGGAACAAACAATGGATACCGAACCCAAAGTTTCCACCGCAGGCAGCTTTCGCACAATGGTATTCACCTTTACCATTCGCTGCACACCCAGAGCCAATACAATGGTAACTACCGCCGGCAAACCCTCCGGAATTGCGGCTACCGCCAGGGAGATGGCCGTCAACAACATCTCCATTAAATCTCTTCCCTGAATAACCGCAATCAAAAATAAGGCCAGACACAAAACCACAGCTACCATTCCCAATAACTTTCCCAAGTCCCCCAGCCTTCTTTGCAAGGGAGTCATTTGTTCCCCCGCTTCATTGATCATTTTCGCAATTTTTCCGATTTCTGTAGACATCCCGGTACGAACAACCAGGCCTTCTCCTCTCCCATAGGCAACGCTGGTAGACATAAATCCCCAATTCAACCGATCACCCAAAGATGTTTTTTCTGTGGATTGGAATTCACTATCTTTTTCGACGGGAACCGACTCTCCCGTCAGGGCAGACTCCTCCACTTTTAAATTAACCGTCTTTGTCAAGGCCAAATCCGCAGGAATCACGCGACCCGCCTCCAAAATCACTACATCCCCTGGGACAAGAGTTGCCGCTTCCACTTCCATCATCCGGCCATCCCGGCGCACCATCGCCATAGGACTGCTCATTTTTTTCAAGGCTTCTAATGACTCTTCCGCCTTCGCTTCCTGCACCATGCCAATAATAGCATTTAATAAAATCACCGCAATAATGATAATGCTGTCTCCAAATTCTTTTAAAGCCGCAGAAATAATCACCGCCACGAACAAAATATAGATCATGGGATTTCTTAACTGGGCCAAAAACATTTGTAGTTTCGTTTTTTTCTTCTTTTCCTCAAATTGATTCCTGCCGTACTCAAGAAGCCGTTTTTCCACTTCTTGGCTGGACAAACCTTGGGATACATCAACGCTCAATTTTTCTGCAATGAGTTGAGATGAAGATACTTCAAGCATTCTTTTTTCCTTTCTTCTATCCAAAGTCCTGTGTTTCATCTTTCAACAAAGAAAAAGACTTTAGAATAATATTAGCTTACTAACATTACGCCAAAGTCTTGTTACCTAAACGGGTTTGCAACCAAGCCCAAGGGCCGTGTGTTGATTTGCAAACTTAAAACTACTCCCCTTATGCACTATGTTATAAGTATTTTACCACAAGGAGAAAGAAGACGTCAAACAAAAACACAAAGGCCCAATAGACCTTTGTGCTTGTTTTTATTTGGCATAGTCAATGGCTCGAGTCTCTCTCACCACATTAATTTTAATTTGCCCGGGATACTCCAATTCCGATTCGATTTTTTTCGAAATCTCTCGAGCCAGGAAAACGATCTCCTCATCGTTCATCTCTTCCGGTTTGGCAATGATGCGAATTTCTCTCCCGGCTTGAATAGCAAAAGATTTTTCTACACCGGGAGTAGTGTTAGCAATCTCTTCCAGCTTTTGCAGCCTTTTGATGTATGTCTCCAAAGTTTCCCTACGGGCACCGGGCCTGGCCGCCGAAAGAGCATCTGCTGCGCCAATCAAAACCGCTTCCATATTTTTGGGTTCGTAATCCCCATGATGGGCCGCCATACCGTCGATTACCGCCTGGGGTTCCTTATACTTTTTCAGCACATCCATACCAATGTCTACATGAGTTCCTTCCACTTCATGATCAATGGCTTTCCCAATATCATGAAGTAATCCCGCTCTTTTTGCCAACTTGATGTCCAACCCTAATTCTGCAGCCATCAAACCTGCTAAATGGGCCACTTCAATGGAATGCTTCAGTACATTCTGACCATAGCTGGTTCGGTATTTCAACCTTCCCAACAACTTGATCAATTCCGGATGAAGATTATGAATCCCCACTTCAAATGTGGCGGCCTCTCCTTCATCTTTGATAATCTGGTTTACTTCCTTTTCTGCTTTTTGCACCATTTCTTCGATGCGCGCCGGATGAATACGACCATCCACAATCAATTTTTCCAATGCAATTCGTGCAATTTCACGGCGAACCGGATCAAATCCAGATAAAATAACAGCTTCCGGTGTGTCGTCAATAATCAGATCGATTCCCGTCAATGTCTCAATGGCGCGAATGTTTCGGCCTTCTCTTCCAATGATTCGTCCCTTCATTTCGTCGTTGGGAAGCGGCACCACAGAAACCGTAGTCTCTGCCACATGATCTGCCGCACAACGCTGAATGGCACCAGTAATGATTTCTTTGGCTTTTTTATCTCCTTCGTCCTTGGCCTTCTGGATGATATCTTTAATAAGCAGGCTGGCCTCATAACGAATCTCTTTTTCACAATTGGACAAAAGAAGGGCTTTGGCTTCCTCTACGGAATACCCGGATATTCTCTCCAACTCTTCCATTTGTTTTTCTAGAAATCGATCCACCTCTTGTTGTTTTTCAATAATTTTCTGTTCTTTTAAAGAAATATTCTCTTCTTTCTTCTCAATGTTGTCCAGCTTTTTATCAATGGACTCTTCCTTTTGGATGAGCCTTTTTTCATTCTTCTTGATTTCTTCTCTTCGTTCTTTGACTTCGCGGTCTACTTCACTTCGTAACCGATGGGCTTCCTCTTTCGCTTCCAGAGCAATTTCCTTTTTCATGGTTTCCGCTTTGTTTTCCGCATCCAACACCAGGTTTTTTGCGGTTTGTTCAGCACTTCCAATGGTTTTCTCCGCCACATTCTTCCGGATGATGTACCCCACAAGAATGCCTACGACTAAAGTCCCTATCGCAACCAATATTGTAATCAATATTGTTGGCATAGTCTGTCCTCCTTCCAACTCGTATTCTTTTTCTATGATCCAATAATACGATCAACGATTTTGCTAAAATTCTCATAAATGTAAGTGCCCTTCTTATAGACAATCGGTAATCCGTAGTTGGAGGAAATATTGATGTTCTCGTCGTATTGGATTACGCCAACAATCGGGATTCTTATTAATTTGGATATTTCCTGGATGCCCGGCACCATTCCCTGACTCATCAACCTGGCAATGGCCTTATTCACCACACAACATCGATTTCGGATTCCCAAATCCCCCAGAAAACGATCCATATGATCCGCATCTCTTATGGCAGCATAGTCGGGCAGGGTCACAATCACTCCCAAATCAGCCCCTGCTGCTGCAACGATTAATCCGTCATTAATACCGGCAGGTCCGTCTATAATAATATAGTCGAACTGCTTTCGCAGTTTTCGGCAAAGCACTTGCATATGAAGCGGTGTAATTTCGCCATCTTCCCGATTAGGAGAAGCGGCCATAAAGTGTAGTCGGGAAAAAGCTTTATGTGGAATAATCGCTTGACTGATCCTGCATACACCCGTACACACATCTCGTACATCGTAAACTACTTTATTCTCAAGTCCGAGGGCCAAATCCAGATTTCGAAGGCCAAGGTCAAGATCCATCAATAGCACCTGAAAACCACGTTGGGCCAGAATAACACCAACGTTAGCTGCAAAGACGGTTTTACCTGTCCCGCCCTTTCCTGACGCTATCAATATGACCTCACCCATGTTGTCCTCGCATTGAGTTATTTCGCTATCATATTATAGCATCTTTTGTGGGTAACTGACAATAAAATATCCAAAAACCGTGGAAATTTCTGTTAATAAACTCACTAGATCAGATTTTGTTTTTTAAAACTAAAATAAGTGCCGTCACCAATAATAATATGATCCAACACCTCAATCCCCAGTATTTCTCCCGCTTCCATCAGTCTTGATGTAATTTGAATATCTTCATCGCTGGGTGTGGTGGACCCGGAAGGATGGTTGTGAACCAAAATAATTGACTGGGCTGATTTTCGAATGGCGCTGTGGAAAACTTCTCTGGGATGTATGAGGGCAGAGGTTAGCGTCCCCACCGCCACTTGCTCTTTCGAAAGAATTTCCCCTTTGCAATTCAAGGTAAGAATTCGAAAATTCTCCTTGTTCAGGCTCCTCATTTCTTCCATAAAAAGACCGGCCACAGAATCCGGGTCGGTGATTTTGCGCCGGTTTTCTTTTGGGCGCGAAGCAATGCGCTTGCCCAGTTCCATAGCCGCCAGAATCTGACAGCCCTTGGCAGGCCCAATGCCTTCCATGGCTACGATTTCTTCCCACACCGCTTGAGAAAGCCAGTAAATATCCCGTCCTTCTTTTGCCAACAGTTGCTGCGCCAACTCCAAAGCCGATTTTTTTGTAGTGCCGGTGCGAATTAATATGGCTAATAGTTCTGCCGTAGATAGAGTTTCCACTCCATATGCCATTAATTTTTCCCTTGGTCGTTCCTCCCGATTCAGTTCTCTGATGCGCATAAAAACACCTCCCCAAACATGATATATAGTATCACATTCAAAGAGGTGTCCGGTTCTACTTTTTCCGACTATTCATAAGGATGAACAAACAGACCACTGGCCAATTTTGGCTCAAACCAGGTGGATTTTGGCGGCATAACTTCTCCCGCATCCGCCACCAATAAAAGGTCCCTTATATCCACAGGATGAACCGCAAAAGCCACCTTCATATCCTGATTGCAACGGCGCTCCAGTTCCTCAAGACCACGGATACCGCCAATGAAATCAATGCGCGCATCTCTTCTCAAATCCTCGATTCCTAAAATAGGTCCAAGAATATAATCCGACAACATAGAAACATCCAGTCCTTGAATCACATCCGAATTTATCATAAATTCTGCTGCTGTAAGACGATACCATATTCCTTCCAAATACATACCAAAAACATGCTTTTTCTCCGGACGATAAGGTGCTTTCCCCACGGATTCCACCTCAAAACCTTTCTCCCGCAACCTTTCCAAAAAAGAGGTGACTGACAAGCCGTTTAAATCTTTCACCACTCGATTATAATCAAAGACTTCCAGATGATCCTCCGGAAACACAACCGCCAAAAAATAATTGTACTCTTCGATTCCGGTATGGTCCGGATTTTCTTCCCGTTTCAATTTACCAATACGTGCCGCAGAAGCACAACGATGATGGCCATCGGCAATATACAAAGCCGGGATTTCATCAAATAACTTCCCCATCCGATGTATGACTTTTTTGTCTTCCAACTTGTACAAAGCATGAGCCACTCCATCTTTTCCCACGATTTCATATAAGGGAGAGTTCTTTTCCATCCACTCCATCATGTGATCGTTGATCTCCGGCTGACTTCGATAAGTTAAAAAAACCGGCTCTGTATGAGCTCCGCAGGCTTGAAAGTGCCTCACTCGATCCTCTTCCTTTTCCACTCTGGTAAACTCATGCCGTTTGATAATGCCTTTTTCATACTCTTCCACAGAAACCGTGGCCACCACACCCACCTGTTTTCTTCCATCCATGATTTGCTGATACAAGTAATAACAGGGCTCTTTTTCCAATTCCAGGATTCCTTTTTTTTCAAAGGCTTTCAAGTTTTCCCCGGCTTTCTGATATACCAATTCGCTGTACGCAGATATTTCTTTCGGCAAATCAATCTCCGCACGTGAAATGTGCAAAAAACTGGCTGAATTTCCTTCTGCCATTTTTTCAGCTTCCTCCCGGTTCATCACATCATAAGGTAGGGCCATTACCCTTTCCGCCCACTCCGCCTTTGGCCTTAAACCTCGAAAAGGTCTCACTGTTGCCATTGATTAATTTCCTCCATAATTCGGGTTACAACTTCTCTAATAGTCATTTGAGTGGTGTCCAATAAAAGCGCATCCTCGGCCTTCTTCAAGGGATTCAGAACTCGAGTGCTGTCATTATAATCCCTTTCTCTCATATCCGACAGCACTTGGGAATAATCTACTTTTTCTCCCTTTTCTACCAGCTCCAAATACCTTCTTCTGGCTCGCTCTTCATCGGTGGCGGTAATAAAAAATTTGATTTCCGCATTTGGAAATACATTGGTGCCGATGTCCCGACCATCCATAATAACGCTTTTGTGTCGTCCCATTTCTCTTTGCATCTCCACCAGCTTTTCTCGAACAACAGATAATGCCGAGCAAGCGGAAGCCATGCGTGATACCTGCGATGTACGAATCACATCCGACACATCCTCCCCATCCAGAAAAGTGCGCCCATTTTTAAAATCAATTTGAGTTTTATCCAACAACTTCTCCAAAGCAATCAGATTTTCGGGGAGAACTTGTTCCCGGATCATTTTATACCCCACTGCTCGATACATGGCCCCGGTGTCTATATAATCAATTCCCAAAGCTCTGGCCACTTCCTTGGCAATGGTGCTTTTCCCTGCGCCGGAGGGCCCGTCTATAGCGATTCTAATTAGGTTCATGCCGCATTACTCCTTTTTTGAAAGAAGTTTTTCCACTTCAGCCACAAACGTATTGACATCCGTGAATTGACGATACACAGAAGCAAAACGGACGTATGCCACCTCATCCACATCCTTGAGTTTTTCCATAATCAGCTCTCCGATAAAAGCGCTGTTCACTTCTTTTTCCATCATATTATTAAGGCCTCGTTCAATTTCATTTACAATTCTTTCAATTTCTGCCATGGGAACCGGCCTTTTTTCGCAGGCTTTGATGATACCTGAAAGCACCTTTCCGCGATCAAAGGGCTCTCTCCGACCATCTTTTTTAACCACCATCAATGTCATTTCTTCTATTTTTTCATAGGTGGTAAATCGCTTATTACATTGATCACATTCTCTTCTCCGGCGTATGGCATGGCCTTCCTCTGTATGTCGAGAATCGATTACCTTGGTGTCCGGGTGCTCACAAAAGGGGCATTTCATTCCTATCATCACCTCCGATGTAGTTTGATGGAGTCATTATACAATATCTAGTGGGTTCTGTAAACAAAGAGCGAATGGTTGTGGTTCCATTCGCTCTTTTGTATTTTCAAACCATAGATTCTTGTAGCTTCTGCCTATGCCGGAAAAGTTACATTAGTTTCTACCAACCAATCGATTACTTTCTTTAGAAGTAGTGTCATCAGAATATTGTCTTTACCCACGGTATCTTCAAAAGATTCTCCATAAGCTTGCTTAAATTCATCCTGAGAAGAAAACCCTTCTTCCGCCAACATTTCCATTATGCCTTCCTTATATTCCTGATCGGAAATCTCAATGCCCTCATTTCGGGCAATGGTGTAAAGAATCATCTCCTGCTTCACTACCACTTCCGCCTGTTGCTTCACATAGTCTTCAAATTCCTCCTCATTCATCCCCACATAACTCGTTAGGAATTCTTCCATTTCCATATTATAGTAAGATGCATAAGATTGGTAATATTCATAATTTTGGTCTATTTTGCGCTGAACTTCTTTTTCAGGATAAGATATTACTTCGGAAGCCTCAACTACTTTTAACCAAACTTCATTTTGGACTCGAGTGAGTTCCTGCTTTTCCTTTTCCTCATAGATCTTGCTTTCCAATGCGCCCAAGTATTCCTCTATGTTCTTGTACTCACTATTGGTTCGGACAAAGTTTTCTGAAAATTCCGGAACAACCAAGTCCCCTTCTTTGTAATGAATGGTTATATCGAAAACGGCTTCAGCGCCCCGCAAGGTTTCCGCGTGATAGTCTGCCGGGAATGTTACATCAATAGAAAAAGAACTTCCTATAGTTTGTCCCATTATTTGGTCTTCAAACCCCGGAATCATATTTCCTGATCCCAAAAGCAGATTTTGGCCCACTGCCGTTCCTCCGTCAAACAACACCCCATCAATGCTTCCACTAAAATCAATGTTTACCGTGTCCCCATTGTAAACCTTCCCAGTGGTAATTCGGGCCGGCTTGGCCGCTGCATTTAGAATTCCCTCGATGGCCGCATCCACATCTTCCGGAGTTACCGTCACCTCTTCATAAACCACATCAAGACCTGTATAAGCCCCAACCTCGATGTATTCTGACAAATCGAAATCATAAACTTTTGATTCGCCACCGCATCCTGACATCGTAAGAATCAAACACAAGGCCAGGATGCTTGCTGTTATTTTATTCTTCATAGCACTCCTTTGTCTCACGAGAACCAAGGGCTGGTTCTCTATTTGTTCACTGCCTTTTTGGCTGTTTCACAAAGTTGGGCAAACCCAATTTGATCATAGATTGCCATCTCAGACAACATCTTACGATTCACATCAACATTAGACTTCTTCAACCCATCCATCAAACGAGAATAAGAAATTCCGTTCATGCGGGCTCCCGCATTGATTCGGGCAATCCACAACCTTCTGAAATCTCTTTTTCGGTTCTTTCTTCCCACATACGCACTACGAAGAGCCCGCATCACTGCAGTATTGGCCACTTTAAATTGACGCCCTTTTGCGCCATAAAATCCCTTCGCTTGCTTTAATACCTTTTTATGCCTTTTATGGGCGTTTAATCCCTTTTTTACTCTTGCCATTGTTCATTCCCTCCAAAAAAAAAATTATTTTGCCATCGATCTTAACATTCTTTTCAAATCTGCACTGGTCAATGTAGTGGCTTTTCGTAAGCCTCTTTTTCGTTTGGCTGTTTTTTTAGTAAGAATGTGACTCTTAAACGCCTTGTTTCTTTTCAGCTTGCCAGTACCTGTTAACTTTAATCTTTTGCAGGCCCCTCGATGGGACTTCATTTTGTTTTTTGCCATTTCTTATGTCTTCCTTTCCAATATAATCTGATCTATTCCGAGGATGGCTCTTTCTTTTCCGGTTTTTCCTGTTTGGGAGCCATAATCATAATAAGGCTTCTTCCCTCAAATACCGAAGGTTTTTCAACCACGCCCACATCATCCAGAAACCCGGCAAACCGATTCATTACCTCTTTGCCTTTTTCAACATAATCTCTTTCTCTCCCACGAAATCGAAGACTGACCTTCAACTTGTCCCCTTCCTTCAGAAATTTCGATGCTGTGTTTGCTTTCACCTTGATGTCATGATCCTCAATAAAGGTGGATAACCGAATTTCTTTTACTTCGGTGGTCTTCTGTTTTTTCTTGGCCTCTTTTTCTTTCTTTTGGAGATCATAACGATATTTTCCATAGTCCAAGATTTTGCACACAGGGGGATTTGCATTTGGAGAGATGTTCACCAAATCCAAATTCCGCTCAGCTGCCAGGTCCAAAGCTTCTGCTCTGCTCATTACACCTAACATAGTTCCATCTTCATCAATTACGCGAAGTTCTTTGTCACGAATTTCTTCGTTAATTTGGTTCTCCTTACTAATTGGTATGCACCTCCTCATAATAAAAAACGGACACGAGAGTCGTATCCGCCATTGATCCTAAGGATCATCACACACTTTTGTATGAACCCCAATCGCCGAAGCCATTCAGGTGAGAAGCGGAAACTTCTACTTTCTACTCAACAAACATACCATCTCATACAAATTCTGTCAAGGAAAATTCAAAAAAAGTGTTGGCACAAAAGTTCAGAACAAATGTTTACACAGCCTTCTTTTTATGATAAACTAAACAAAAATGAAGGACCTCCATGGAAAGGAAGTGATGGGATGGAGATTCTAAAAAAACGAGAAATCGCTATACTTGACTATATGCAATCTGAAATCCGACGGAAAGGATATCCTCCTACCGTGAGAGAAATTTGTAGCGCACTGGGGATTAAATCTACCTCTACTACCCACAAGGACATCGAAAATCTGGTGCACAAAGGGTACATCGTGAAAGATCCCGCAAAACCAAGAGCTTTAATGATTGTAAATCCGGAAAAGAATTCGGACCAAAAGTCAAGAACCGGATATGAAAGAGAGTTTGCTCCGCAAGTAATCGAGATTCCCGTAGTAGGCCGGGTGGCTGCAGGAACACCTATTCTTGCGGAAGAAAATATTCAGGATACCTTTCCTGTGCCCGTTCGATATATAGGCCAAGGAATCCACTTCATGCTATCCGTTAAGGGAGATTCCATGATTAACGCCGGAATTCTTGACGGAGACTACATCTTGGTGGAACAAAAGAATGTAGCCAACAACGGAGATATCGTGGTGGCCATGGTAGATGGTTTTGAAAGTGAAGCCACTGTTAAAACATTCTACAAAGAAAAAGATCACATTCGTCTTCAACCGGAAAACGATACCATGTCTCCCCTTCTGGTACAAGACGCCAAAATATTAGGGAAAGTCCGGGGGGTCTTTCGCTATTTCTAAATAAGCTACCAGCTGCTTTTTCAATAAAACCTACAAAAAGATTTTGACGAATCTTTTTGTAGGTTTTTAAACTAACTTGATCTCTTTTTGCTTGCTTATTATATCGGCTGCAGGGTATAAATAGCCATCGAAGGAATCGTTACTCAAAACAGGGAGGAAAGCGCATGGGAGAGCATCGCGAGAAAACGCAAATTAACGGGGCGGATTTAACTCAGTGGTTTTTATTTGGCGCAAAAGAAGTGGCAGAAAACAGAACGGAACTGAACCGGATAAACTATTTTCCCGTGGCCGATGGAGACACCGGAACGAATTTACACTATACTCTTCAGCGTATGATCCAACATGGCTCACCCAAACCATCTTTTCAGGAAGCAATGAGGCAACTATCCGACGCAGCCCTTTCCAATGCCCGTGGAAACTCCGGCATCATTTTTGCTTCTTACATCAACGGGATGGCCAAAGAAAGCAGGGCTTACGAACAAGTTACCACCAAAGAGTTTAGTGAAATTGCTTCCGGGGCAGTGGATTCCCTCTACGAAGCGGTCCAAGAACCTGTTGAAGGAACTATGATCAGTGTCATAAAAGAGTGGGCTGTTTTTTTGCGCGAACATGGCGAAGAGATTACCGGTTTTCGCACCCTCTTTTCCAAAGCATATTCTCATGCCCATGAAGCCCTATTAAAAACCACCGAGCAACTGGCGGTTTTAAAGGAACACAAAGTGGTTGATTCCGGCGCTGCCGGTTTTGTTCATTTTTTAAAGGGAATGAATGATTTTTTCGGATCTTCCCCAAACTTTTCCAACAACACCTGGGCACAAAAAGAAAATTCCCAATCTTTGTTAAAAGCGGACCCTCCACAATATCGGTATTGTACGGAACTACTAGTTCAACCGCACCAATTCCTCCCCTCTGAAAAACTGAAAAAGGAGTTGGATTCCTTCGGAGATTCTTTAGTGGTAGTAACAGGAGCCGAAAAAACAAAAATTCACATTCATACCGACCGCCCCGACCTTGTGCTTCAAAAAATGGAGGCTCACGGGATTATCCTTGAGCAAAAGGTAGACGAATTAGAGGAGGTTGAGCTTGCAAATAAACAAAGCATAGGCCTTCTTACCGATTCCATCGCGGACTTACCGGAATCTTATAAAAAAGAAAATCACATTCATACTCTTCCTCTCAGTATTGTATTTGGTGACGATTGGTATTTGGACAAACAAACCATCACATTACCTCAGGTTATCCAAAAAATCGAAGCTCGAACAGAGCACCCCACCAGCTCTCAACCGGAGCCCAGTAGAATTCGAGTCTTTTTAGAAAAATACGCAGAACAATATGAATCCCTTATTTTCATTACCGTTTCTTCCCAGATGAGTGGTACCTATCAATCCGTAATCAAGGAAGCCAAAGCGCTTGGGTTGGAAGAAGATCGGCTCACGGTCATTGACAGCAAATTAAATTCGGGGGCCCAAGGATTGTTGGTAATGAAAGCCTGTGAAATGTTAAAAAATGAATTGCCCAAAGAAGAAATTACATCAAGAATCAAGGAAACCATTGTCAAAACAAAAATTTATGTTTGCTTGAATACCATCGAATACGCTGCAAAGGGCGGAAGAGTTTCCAATACCGTGGGGGCCGTGGGGATGGCACTGAAAATTCGTCCCATCATGTCCATCGATAGAGAAGGAAAAGGAACCACCTTTGGCATGGGTTTTTCCCAAGCCTATCTCACTCGAAAGATTTTTTCGTTAATGAAAAAAGCCATGAAAGACACAGGGATTGAAGACTATGCCATCGTACATGCTCTAAACCCGAAGTTGGCCCGGGAATACGCCCAACGGCTTACTCCCTTAGTGGGAAAACCGCCTCTCTTCGTGGAAGAGATTTCTTCTCTGGTGGCCATCCATTCCGGCCCAGGATCCGTTGCTCTTTGTTTAATTGAGAAATAAAGGAGGGATTCCATTGCAAATTGTGTTTTTTGATGTGCTACTCTTAGTTCTTGCTTACTTCACCGCTTTTTTTATCATGGGAACCATCTTGAAAAACAATTCCATCGTAGATATCGGTTGGGGTATGGGTTTTGTTTTGATTGCTTGGTATCTATTGACGGAAAGCAACCAATCCTATGTTCCCCAAACTTTGATGACACTCCTGGTCTCCGTTTGGGGTATTCGTTTGTTCTACCATATTATGAAACGAAACATAGGCAAAGAAGAAGATTTCCGATACCGAACATGGCGGGAAGAATGGGGTAAATGGGTGATTCCAAGGGCCTTTTTTCAAGTGTATATGCTACAGGGGTTTTTCATGCTTCTCATCGCACTGCCCCTGATTTTAGTCAGGAATCAAGAAGGAGACTATTACCGCTTTATATTACTATTTGGCCTTGCCGTATGGATTATCGGCTTCTTTTTCGAATCCGTGGGGGACCGGCAACTCAAAGATTTTTTAGAGGATTCTTCCAACAAGGGTCGAATCATGAACCAAGGGCTGTGGCGGTATACCAGGCATCCCAACTATTTCGGAGAAGCCACCATGTGGTGGGGCATCTTCCTTCTGGCCATGGCAGGAAAAACCTCTCTTTTAGCCATTATCAGCCCCATTACCATCACTTTCCTCTTATTGTTCGTCTCCGGGGTACCACTACTTGAAAAATCCATGAAAAAGGTCCCCGGCTATCAAGAATATGCCAAAAATACATCCATATTCTTTCCGTTACCTCCAAAAAAAAGAAAGGAGTCCTAAATGGAATGGTTGCTTACTCTTTCCGGCCTGAAGAATCTTCTGATAACCATTGTGGTTTTCCTGGCCATCGACATGCTCTGGTTATTGGTCATTTCGAAGAATTTATATGCCAAATACCTGGGTTATTTAATGACAGACCAAGTAAAAGTAGGAGCTGCCGCCCTATTCTATTTCCTCTTCGTGGTAGGCCTTCTCTTTTTCGTTATTAATCCGGCTCTTGCTAAAGACAGTTGGACCTATGCTCTCTTTGCCGGAATGTTCTTTGGACTAATCACTTATGCCACGTATGATCTCACCAGTCTGGCCGTCATTAAGGATTGGCCTGTCACTATTACCATCATCGATTTAATCTGGGGCACCTTCTTGAGCGGCACCACCGCATGGATCAGCTTTTTGTTCATTAAATTATTTTAGTTCATTGTTTTAACACCATTTTACCGCCACATAGTTAAAAGCTCCTTCTCAAATGAAAAGGAGCCTTTTTTTGTAGAACAATACATATTCAATGGTTATTTAATCATGTTGTCAACAGAATCCAAAACCTTGTCCATAATAGCCATGGCCTTCTTCAATTCCTCTTCCGTAATGATTAGTGGAGGCGCAACCATAATCATATTTTCATGGCTATAGGTTACAAATCCCTCTTTCTTTAGCATCCCTAGAATTTTACCCATCATTCCTTCCGGATCTTTACCAAATGGGACAATCGCTTCCCCGGTTTCTTTGTTTTTCACAAGCTCTACCATGGAAAACAGCCCTATGTGACGAACTTGTCCAACGCACGCATGTTTTTCCACCAGTTCGTCTTCCAAGGAAGCCAAAACCGGAGCCAGTTTTTTTACATTTTCGGCCACATTTAGCCTCTTGTATTCAGCGATGGTGGCTACAGCAGCAGCACAACCCATCGGATGAGCAGAATATGTCAGACCGCAATACATAACATTATTTTCAAAATACTCCGCAATTTTTTTGCCAACAATCACTCCGCCCAAAGGAACGTACCCACAAGTAGATCCTTTTGCAAAAGTCACCAAATCTGGAACAATATCAAACTGCTGGAATGCAAAGGCTGTCCCTGTTCTGTACCATCCGGCCATAACTTCATCACACACCAATAAAATTTCATACTTATCACATAACTCTCGAACACCCTTCAAGTATCCTTTGGGAGGAATTTGAACCCCATTGGAACCAACTACAGTTTCTAAGAAAATAGCGGCAATGAGCTCTGGACCTTCATACTTTATCTGGTTTTCTAACAACTCTAAATAGAAAGCGGTTACTTCATCTTCATTATTGAATTTACAAGCTTTCGGAGCCCTATAGGCATAAGGTCCATCAAACTTAATAAACCCGGGGCCACCCGGTTCATTGGCAAAATGTCTCGGCTCACCCGTTAACATCCCGGCGCCAGCACTGGATCCGTGATAAGAACGATACATGGAAAACACCTTCCATTTTTTTGTATACATTTTTACCAACTTAAGTGCATTCTCATTCGCCTCTGCACCAGCATTGGTAAAAAACACTTTCGCGTCTTCCATGCCGGAAGCTTCCACAATGGCTTTTGCCGCCTCGGATCGAACATCCAATGCATATCCCGGGCCAATAAACGGAAGTTTTTCCGCCTGCGCCTTAATGGCATCAATTACCACTTTATTACCGTGGCCCAGATTCAGATTCACCAGCTGGCTGGACATATCCATATATTGATTTCCATCTTCATCCCAAAAATAAATGCCTTCTGCTTTTGTGACCACCATAGGACTTAGCTTTCCTTGAGCTGACCAGGAGTGAAGATTGTACTTCAAACTCATTTCTTTGATTCCTGACATTTTTATCTCCTTTACTATAATCATATAACCAAACGGATTCAATTAATAGAATCTTTCCTCCAGAGTCTCTGGAGACTATGCGTCGATTTTAGCCTTTAATGCCGCATTGTCGAAAAGAGCTTCATCAGTAGGTTGGAAGGAAGGAATCTCTCGAGCCACATAAGTAAAGTTGAGAAGATCTTTCCATGTTGCATTGTGGGAGATGGAATTATGGCCCCAGGTTCCGCATCCCAATGTCATAGACATGGGGAATCCACAAACCCAAGAACCGGAGTTTGACAAGGATTGTGGAAGGTTCACACATACCTTACATACCGGCATTTTTTCTCCCAAATATGCCACTCTCTCTTTTACACTGGTATGAATTCCACAGCTATGGCCTAGTCCTTGATATTCCAAAGTTTTCCGCATCATATCAACTGCTTCTTCAAAGTTCTTGGCTTTTCGAACAGCGGCTACCGGACTAAGTTTTTCACCTGCAAATGGAAATTCATTCCCGTATCCACCAGTTTCTTCAACAAAAATAGCCCTTGTAGTTTCCGGCGCGTCAATCCCGGACATTTTAGCAATTTCTGTTGCTACTTTGGCAACAATCTGACGGTTTAAAACATGATTCTCCGGAGATTCCGGCCACATCATTTTCAACAACTTGGCCTTGTCTTCAGATCCTTCTTTAACAAAATGAACGCCAACTTTTTCCATGGCCGCTACGAACTCATCGTAACACTCTTCTAATACAACCACCGTATTTTCTGTGGAACATGAAGTTGCTCCGTCAAAAGTTTTAGATCTTATAATCATGTCTGCTACTTTATCCATGTCGGTTGTGCCATCTACAATACTTACAACATTTCCAGTTCCAACACCGATAGCTGGAGTTCCAGAAGAATAAGCTTGTCTAACCATGGGGGTTCCACCAGTTGCTAAGATAAAGTCTGCTTGCTCCATCAAGGCTTGAGAAGCTTCAACCGATACAAATTCAGGGTCAATTGACTGAACTAAATCAGCAGGAGCACCCATTTTAACGATGGCTTCACGAATTGCTTCTGTAACTGCAACATTAGTTTTTCTCGCTTTGGGATGAGGTGCCAAGATTACAGCATTTCTGGTTTTCAAAGCCATGAGAGACTTTACAACAGGCGTAGCTTCCCCATTGGTTACAGGAATAATTGCTCCGATAACGCCCATGGGTTTTGCATATTTTTCAACACCTTTTGCTTCGTCTGTTTCAACCAAACCAACGGATTTTTCGCCTTTCATTTGGAAATATGTTCCCTTAACTTTGGCAAACATTTTTCCCTGCTTGTCCTTCGGAACCCCCATTCCGGATTCCTCAACCAGCATTTCACCAAATTTTAGTGCAACATCCGGTTTCGTTAATGCATAAGCTACAGCAAAAGTCAATTCATCCACTTGCTCTTGGGTGAAGTTCTCTGCAATAGCTTGTGCAGCTCTGGCTTTCGCAATAAGACCTGCTACATACTCATTGTAATTTACTGACATTGAATACCCTCCTTAGATAAAAAAAGTAAACGGCTTGCCATAGCATCGAGAGGCATATCTCTGGATGCCACAGTAAATTCATACTACCTTAATGAAATATGCAAATTTTATGCCAGCCTAAATCATAAGGAGAACCCTCTATTTTTCAACCTTTCTTGTTCAAAAAAACGAAGGGGCGATACATAAATGTATCGCCCCCCATAACACATATTATTTTTTCTTCCCAGACCCTTTCTGTTTCAAACACAATCGGAGTGATGCACATTTGTATCATCGATTACTATATGTATCGCGTTCATTCCGGATACCATATCGCCCCATCTTCCTAACCACAGTAGGCTGACTGACTCCAAGAGCCTTTGCCATGCTTCGGGTGGAACCATGCTTTTTTAACGCAGATTCCAATAAATCTTTTTCAAATTCAGCCACTGCTTCGGAAAAGGACTTATCCCCTTTTCCCTCGGGTTGCTTTCTACTATGTTCCAACAAATAAGAAGGTACATTTTCAGGCTTCACTACCGAGTCTCTGGTGGTAATCACCAGCCTCTCAATAATATTTTCCACTTCACGAGCATTCCCCGGCCAAGAGTAGGTGAGCAGAATAGCCAAAGCCTGGGGATCAATTACCTTGTTTTCCCCCAGTCGTGTATTTAATTGATAAAGACTGGTATGGATCAGCGGAAGAATATCCTCTTTTCGCTCTCTTAACGGAGGAACATTGATGGGAACTACATTAAGGCGATAATACAAATCCTCACGAAACTTTCCCTGCTCCACCAGTGACCGCAACTCTCGATTAGTAGCAGAAATGATTCTCACATCTACAGGGATGCTTTTTACTCCACCCACTCTCTTAAATTCTCGTTCTTGAATTACTTGCAACAGTTTTACTTGAAGGTTCAATGGCAACTCAGAGATTTCATCGAGAAAGATAGTACCTCCTTCTGCCTCTTGGAATAGGCCAATCTTTCCCTCCGCACGAGAACCGGTAAACGCTCCTCTTTCATAACCAAAAAGTTCTGATTCCATCAAATTCTCAGGAATTGCACCGCAATTCACCGTAACGAAAGGCTTGTTTTTTCGATGACCGTTCTTATGAAGGTACTTGGCAATCAGCCCTTTCCCCACCCCAGACTCCCCGGTAATCAACACTGTAGAATCCACATCAGCCAAACGCTTTGCCAGCTGTAGCACATTGTACATTGGCTGACTGACTGCCACAATTTCTTCGTCTCCATATTTATGGGGGATATGTAACTTCTTTAGCTTGCTTTGGGCACTCTCCAGCTCTTTTTGAAGATGGCTCAATTCCGTAATGTCCCGGGAGGTAGTGATAATTTGAGAAATTTCTCCGTTTTCATCAAAGACCGGAATGCCGGTGCTCAAAATCTGCTTACCCACCCGATTCTCATGAATTAAGGTGACTTCCTTTTTTTCTTCCATCACCTTAATGGTGACAGAAGGGCTAAATACACCTTGCCGTTCCAATTCACCAGCGGATTTGCCGACTATATCCCCTCTTTCAATCTCGTACAACTGGGCACAGGCCTCATTACACCACAATGTAACGCCATCCCTATCATCGATAAAAATCGCATCCTTTACACTATTCAACACCGCCACCAATTCATCGATGGTAAATTCTTTCTCCGTTTTCATTCCACCTTTATTATACCTTATGTTGCATCAACAGAAAAGAAACTCTCTATTTCGTTAACAGTTTCTTGATTCCTTTATCAAGACCCTCGATGGTTAACTCAAACATGGGAAACACCTTGCCGATTTCCTCAATGGTTTCAGAACCATATACCCGGGGCCAGTCTTTTTCGGATATGGGATTTAGCCATATGCTATTTTTATACCTTCTCTTGATTTTTTTCAACCATTCAATTCCCAGTTCCTCATTATACATACCAAGAATGCAATTCCCACCTTTCATGAACAATTCAGAACGAGCCATAGTAGCATCTCCAACCAACACCACTTTATAGTCCTCTCCCAAATTTGAAAAAACCCAATCCGTGTCAACCCAATCATTCCGCTTGCACAACGGGGTCCGGTATAAATGCTCATAAATACAATTGTGAAAATAAAAAACCTTTAAATCCTTAAAATGATTCGCTTGGCTAACCGATTGAAATAATCGGTTGCATAGCTTACTGTAGGGCATCATGGAACCGTCCGAATCGATTAACAAAAGAATTTTAACAGTATTTTTTCGAGGTTTCTCATATACCAAGTGCAACAGGCCGGCTTGGTTCGAGGTTTCTTTTATAGTCCCATCAATATCCAACTCCGTTAAACGCACATCTACTCGGGAGGAGTACTGGCGAAGCTTCCGAAACGCCACTTGAAATTGGCGGATGTCCATCGTCTGGTCTTCTCGAAAATCCTTGAAGTTTCTTTCTCCAGCCACTTGCAGTGCGGATCGATATCGGCTCTTCCCACCGGCTCGAATACCGGCAAGATGGTAACCGGAATGCCCTTGGGTTGAAGTACCTCCGGTGCCAATCCAATAACTACCTCCATCGTGTTTTTCCTTTTGCTCTTCCAATCTCTTCCGAAATGTCTCTAATAACTCCGGCAAATCTTTCCGCAGTAAATTCTCGAAATATCCATCCTCTCTTTCCAGAGGATCTATATTTTCTTCCAGCCAACTCCAAAATTCTTCCGGCAAGTCCTCCGGAGTACGAACGTCTTTAAAATACGCATAAAAACTCTGATCAAATCGATCAAAATCCGCTTCACTCTTTACCAGAATCGAGCGGCACAGCTGGTAAAAACCAACAAAACTGGAATGGGCCAACCCCTTTTTTAAAGCGGCCATCAAAGTTAGCCATTCATCCATTGAAACATCAATACCAGAGCTTCTCAAAAAATAGAAAAATGATAAAAACATATCACCAGTTCCTCAGGGAGTATCCCTTTTCTTTCACTTCATACATCACTTCAATGTCTTGGTTTTTCTTCAACAAAACTCCTACATAAGGAATCTCTTTCCCAATCTTCTTTACATCAATTCCAGCCAGCATCAATGCTTGAAGCCAGTCCAACAATTCCGAAGTAGATGGTAATTTCTGCAAGTCTTTCATTTTTCGTATATGGTAAAATGCCTCCATGGCCTGCTCCAGCAGACTTTGGTCTACATCTCCAAAATGTACCCGTACAATTTCTTCCATCTTATCCGGATCGGGAAATTCGATATAATGAAAAATACATCGTCTCAAAAATGCATCCGGCAACTCTTTTTCCGCATTACTTGTAATGATAACAATAGGTCGAACACTCGCCTTTATGGTCTCCTTGGTTTCCGGAATATAAAACTCCATCTTGTCCAACTCCCACAAAAGATCGTTGGGAAACTCCAAATCTGCTTTGTCAATTTCATCAATCAACAAAACCGGTTGCTTTTCAGAGACAAAGGCTTCTCCCAACTTTCCCAATTTGATATACTGCTTAATATCCTCTACATTGCCTTCCCCAAATTGGCTATCGTATAGCCTCTGAACCGTGTCATAGGTATAAAGCCCCTCTTGGGCTTTGGTGGTGGATTTTATACTCCACACCAAAAGTTCCAAATTCAGAGCTTTTGCAATGGACTCTGCTAGCATGGTCTTGCCCGTCCCGGGTTCCCCTTTAATCAAAAGGGGTTTCTCCAAGGCGATGGCCACATTCACCGCATTCATCAATTCTTCCGTTACAACATAATCGCTGCTTCCCTGATAGATTTTCTTTTCAATCATTCTAACCACTCCTCCTATAAACCAATAATTAAGGGGACCATAATAGGAACCGCTATACTTAGGACCACTCCGCTAATAAAACTATAAATCGTAATGTTGGGAGCCGTTGATTTTTCTACGATGGGCAAACAAACATCCATGGCCGCCGCTCCAGGCAAACTGGTACATTCTACAAAGCCAACATATTTGGCCACCACCGGAATCAATACAATGCCCAACAACTCTCTCATAACATTGTACATAAAAGAAAGAGCAGAAATCTCTGCGCTATATTCAGAAAGGATAATGGGTGCCAATGTATACCATCCAAATCCCGCACTAACCGCCATGCTCTCCCTGGCGGTGATGGGCAGGAAAAAGGAAATGAGAAATGCAAACAACAGGGTTCCTATAATGATGGCAATAGGAAACACGACTACACGAGGCCCCACTTTTTTAAAACTTGCCGCCACAGTGCCTTCTCGCCCCAAATCAATACCCACAAAAAAGAGAAGCAGACACAATCCTACGATCAAAAGATTTCCTGACATCTCTAAAAAAGCTTTAGGAAGAACCCAAGCTCCCGCAAAAACACCTAAAATCACAGAAATCAAAATACCCTTGGTCATATTTTCATTCCTTTCTTATCGATTCCCATCCATTTCCTGGCTAAAAACACGAAGGCTACCGAGCCAACAAAACAGGCCAAAGTAATGAATAGAGCCGTCAGCCCGATGGAACCTAAGCTTTCCAGCACCCGTGGATCGCCGCCTATCCGACTGCCCATAATAAACACAAGAATAAAAACAGACAAAGTAGCTGCTTTTGAAAACAGGGACCAAGGTCCCTTGGCATTGCGAAGGCGACTGCCCACAAAATAACCCAGGATAGCCATCCCTAAATATAAAAAAAGTAGTTTCATCCCATTCCCCTAACGTATTTGCTGTTGATTCAAGTAATTGATAATTCCCAAGGCCACTCCGTAGGCATAATTCTCCACATATTCCTCTTGACAAATAAGCCGAATATCCTCAGAATTGGACAGATAGGCACCTTCCACCACGATGGCCGGCATACTGGTCTTATTCAGCACGGCAAGCTGGGGATAAGAAATGGCTCCATTGTCTTTGGTCCCCAGGACCTGTGACAGTTTCTGCTGGACAAATTCAGCCATCTCTCCACTTTGGATGCCATACAGCTCTTCCAAACTTTCCCCCTGGGCCGTCATCTTATCATAGTAATATGTTGTGGTGCCATGAATCCAAGAGGAATCAGAAGAATTATTGTGAATCGACAAAAAAATATCGATTTCCCCTTCATTGGCAATGTCAACTCGTTCATACTTGTCCAAGTATTTATCCGTCTCTCTTGTCATCCCCACATTTGCTCCGGCCTGAATCAAAAGTTCCTTCAACCGCAAAGCAATCTGCAAGTTCAGATGGCTTTCATAAACCTCTTCTCCTTGTGGTGATGTTCCGATGGCCCCCGGGTCCCGCCCACCATGGCCCGGATCCAACAGGATTTTTTTCGACTGGCCAAACCCAAGCAGAAGGGGAATATCCACCCTTTCATGAATATGTGCCATTCTTTCTTTATCATTCCACAACACCTGATACCCCAGCCCCTCCGACAAAAACCTCAAAGGCACCATGGTGCTTCCGAATCCGTCATTATTGTGGTCAATGATGAGAGGTGGTGTATCCAATGTCACATCCACGCCATCCACAGAAGCGACTCTCCCCCCAATCACCATACGTATTTCTTGAGGAGGTTGGCTGACAATCACCTCTTGGGTATCTTCCAGATATGTCACCGTTGCACCCATATGTTCAAAGACGGCGCGAATGGGAATTAAGGTTCTGTCTCTTAAAATGAACGGGGGACAATCATCTTCTGAAAACACCATTTGCTGTTCTGCATATTTTACACGAATGGGATACTGAGCGCAGAAATCCAATCCTTCCTGAATTTCATTCTGTGTAATGGGATTTTCTGATGCTGCCACATTCCCAAAGATATTCCAATGAAAACCCACTCCCATCCATAAACTCATAAGGAGTAAAAAGCAACAACTTCGGCTCAGTATTCTTTTCTTGAAATGGCTTTTTCTCCTCACAAATAAATGCTCCCCTTTTTCTTCTCCTGAATGCTCACCGGACCCCAAATTTCAATACCATGAACCTGTCCTTCTTTTTTGGTCACCGTAACTCCGATTTCTCCTGCTGGTTGGCCTATGTGATAGCACCACTCCCCCTGCTTTTCACTCTTTCCCTCCGCCAACATGGCCGCCACGGCTGTAGTCCCCGATCCACAGCTGCCTTCTAAATACACCGTGTCCACTCCGCGGACATGAACCACTGGAATCATGGACATAGTGGACGGATCAAAGAACAGAACTCCTAGGGCAGGTGCTACTGAATCCCCTTTGGCTTTTTCCAGAATTAATGACATTGCTTCTTCGGAACATGGAACTCCTATGCAAACAAAATGATGGATTCCCTCCAACTCAACTTTTGTAATTTGCCCTCCAAGACCCATATTACTCCAATCCATTTTTTCCAGTTTCATCGGAAGCGGCATGGTAATTCGGGTGTAATCTGTTTTTGTATTCACCACCACTTTCAGCGGTTGGTTGGCTCCGGAAACACGCACCATCACTTCCCCTTCACCCTTTTGGCCCTCTTTTCTAGCCAACCACAATCCATAGGCACGGGATGCGTTTCCGCAAAATTCATGTCCTGACATTTCCATTCCATCTTCCAGAACGTATGCCACCTGCTCCACGGAGGGTTCCAGGATTTCCATAATTATCTTACCTACCTGCTGATACCATTCCCGGTTGATGGAAGTGAGTACAAAGCATGTGATATTCCCGGCGGAATCGGCGATAAAATATTCGATTTCCAATCCTTTTCCTATTTTCATTATACCTGCCCGCCTTCTGTTTTCGGCACTAGGAATGACAACGCCTTGGGTTTTACCATCAATTCAATAGTTCCAGTCTCTTGAATTTCCCCATCGGTACACAACCTCATGGTTCCACGGTTTGGTGTTACAATGGCCCACTTACACTGACGATAAGTTAATATCTCTTGTGCCCTGTGGTCCTCCAAATGAATCCCCTTGGCATATTTCGGAAATAGTTGCATAAATCGCCTTCGAGTGGCATCCTTCACTATACTAATATCCATTTCCCCGTCATCTACCAGGGCCCTTGGAATCCCTTTGATTCCACCCCCACAGTAACATCCGTTCCCGGTGGACATCATCAAAACTTTACCGGAATGAATGGAGCCGTCATCAAATTGTATGGTCAAGTCCGCCCCTTCTTTTTTAATAAGAGTCACCAGTATTCCCACCAGATATGCCATACTTCCATGTAGAAAATGGCCGTTTTTTATCTGGCTCGTTCGATGTACCACATCACAATCAAATCCAATATTGAACATATTCACACAGTAACGACTGGCCTCACCCACTGCGGTCTTGTACTGATATTGAATCAGATCCACTTGTCTCGATTCAGCGGAAAGCTGCCTCTCCATATCCAGAAAATCTCTTCCCGGGAAATTGCGTACAAAATCATTCCCAGTTCCAGTGGGAATACAGCCAACATGAATCTGGTGGATAGAGAAAAAGGGATAGGCTCCATTAATTACTTCGTTGAGTGTGCCATCTCCCCCCGCCGCAAATATCCTCACCGATTCTCTCACCGGAATACTTGCCAGGTATTTTTGAACAACATGTTCACTACCACCCGGCTCATCCGTTACATGTATTTGAACAGGCAGGTCCATTTCATTGCCTGTCTGCTGAATCTTTTGAATCAGGGGCTCCGGATCCATAGCCTTTCCGGCCGCCGGATTCACCACAAATAAATTCTTCATATACTTCTCCCTCAAAGAACAGTCGACTATTTTAAATTATACTATAATTTAGGCCTTTATAAAACGGAGAAATCTTGCTATAATGGAAAAGATTTGTGGAGACGTATCGAAGTGGTCATAACGAGCCGCACTCGAAATGCGGTCACCCGCAAGGGTGCGTGGGTTCGAATCCCACCGTCTCCGCCAAAAACGCCTGAAATAAAATTTCGGGCGTTTTCTTTGTTTCTTTTCACAAATTTATTATGTTTTTTTCGGTTCACATTATAAAAAAGTCGTGCATTTTGCGAAAAGATGATATAATATCATCATTGTAGTCATAATTAGGGAGGTGAACACCATTCTTACACTAGATCGAATCTATCAGGCCGCTCATAATCTCAACGGCGTTATTCGTGAAACAGAAATTGTCCCGGCCCATTTATTGGCCCCTGGTACCCCGCTATATTTAAAAACCGAAAACCTTCAGATTACCGGTTCCTTTAAAATTCGAGGCTCCCATTTTAAAATATCTACCCTGAGTGACCAGGAGAAAAGCAAGGGAGTCATCGCTTGTTCCGCAGGAAACCATGCCCAAGGTGTTGCCTTGGCGGCAGCGAAAAACCATATTCAATCCACCATTTTTCTTCCCAGCACTGCACCCATATCAAAAATAGAGGCCACCCGAAGTTATGGTGCGGAAATCAAATTAATAGATGGTGTGTACGATGATGCTTACCAAGCTGCCCTTCTCTATCAAAAAGAAACGGGGGGCGCATTTATACACCCCTTTGATGACCAAGATGTGATTGCTGGTCAGGGAACCATTGCGTTGGAAATCCTGAAAGAACTTCCTGATTTGGAAGCTGTGATTGTACCCATTGGAGGAGGCGGCCTCATCTCCGGCATTGCCTTTGCTATGAAAACCCTTCATCCCACTTGCAAGGTGTACGGTGTGCAAGCCATAGGTGCCGACTCCATGTGCAGATCCTTAGCAGACCATAACCGATGCGGATTATCCTCCGTGGCTACCTTTGCCGACGGCATCGCCGTTAAAATGCCCGGTGAATTGACTTACGATCTATGTGACCAGTATGTGGATGACATCATTACCGTATCTGACGATGAAACCGCCACTGCCATATTAACCCTGATGGAACAACAAAAACTAGTAGCCGAAGGAGCCGGAGCGGTGTCCATTGCTGCAGCCATGTTTGATAAGCTTCCCATCAAAGGCAAGAAAACTTGTGCCATCCTGTCAGGAGGCAACATTGATGTAAACATCTTATCACGAGTTATCAACCGGGGTTTATTAACTTCCGGTAGATTAACAGATTTAACCATTGAACTTCTTGATAAACCCGGTCAGTTACGACAAGTATCCGCCATCATCGCAGATCATGGAGCCAATGTGGTTCGTGTCCATCATGACCCCGGCGGGGAAAACACCGATATCAACGGTTGCAATCTGCGGGTCTCCATGGAAACTCGCAACCACAAGCACCTTCAGGAAATCAAAGACGCCCTCAGTTCAGAAGGTTTTATTCTTCAAGACAACAAATAAGGTTTTCAAATAAACGACCCGGCAACCAACAGGCTGCCGGGTTTTTCTATTATATGCTTATTGGTTTATAATTTTCCACGCTTCATTCCAAATCTCTTCTTCCATGCCGATGGCAAGACCGTTCGCAACAAGGAATTTCATCTCCGGCACAAAGCCGATATTGGCCTCCGTTAATCCACAAAACCCGACCATTGACCAAAGATTCTGCCAACTTGATTCGGGCGTCATTATATATGCCTTGCACGGTGGTTCTGGCAATGCTCATCCGCATCGCACACTCTTCCTGGGTTAATCCCTCCAAATCAATTAAACGAATGGTCTCATATTCATCCACCGTCATATTGATAACAGGCTCACTGCTTTGCGCCCCATCCAAAGGACCAAAACGCTCGCTTTCGGGAAGACAACAAACTCGCCTCCATTTTCTAGGTCTGGGCATAATTTTCCTCCTATTACCGAGAATTCTCTCAAGTCTATTATAGACCCTTTCCAAAAAATATCAACCTCACCGCACATTTCGTAAGTGTCGTTCCTTTAAAGAAAAACGGTGCACTTAAGGCACCGTTTATTTTCTATCCCAGAAATTCCTCAATGACAGCCCGAACCTCATTGCCATCTGCCAAACCCTTCAGTTTCGCCATAGCAGGTCCCATTAACTTGCCCATGTTCTGTTTGCCATTTTCGATTCCCAATTCCATTGCCAAATCTTCCACCACCTTACGGATTTCCCCCGCATTTAATTGTTTGGGAAGATATTGTTCCAACACTTTTATTTCCTCTAGATAGGCGTCTTTCAGGTCCGTTCTACCTGCCTTTTCAAAATCAGCCAGGGCGTCTTTCCGCATTTTAACTTGCTTCTGCAAGATGGGGAAAATGTCTTGATCTTCCAACTCCACCCTTTGGTCTACCTCTTGCTGCTTAATGGCAGCCCGAGCTAAGCTAACCGTGTTTTTTTGAACTTCATTTTTGGCTTTCATGGCTTCTTTGTAATCCGCCATCAACCTTTCTTTCAATGTCACCTTATCACCTCAATGACTAATACTTTTTCGCCTTTTTTCTGGCAGCTTCAGACTTCTTTTTCTTTCGTACACTGGGCTTTTCATAATGCTCTCGCTTGCGAAGTTCCGACATAACGCCATCCCTTGCACAAGATCTCTTAAATCGCTTAAGAGCACTTTCCAAGCTTTCATTTTCTCTAACAATTACTTGTGCCATGTTCCCAACTCACCTCCCGCCTTTTCAGAACTGGCATTTCAAACGGATTTTGCCTATAACATTGGTATTATACTAAAAAACATATGGGGACGCAAGAACTTTACCTACATTGCCCCAATAAAATTCAAATTTGGTATGTTGCGGCTCTCCAAATAGCGGAAAATTTCTCGCGACATGGGATCTGTAAGGGTGTTTTCTTCCAAAACAATATGAATCTCATAGTATTGCCCGTAATGCACCAAAAAACGGTAAAACCCTTGAATGATTCGTACAGCAGGTACTTCCTTCACAAAAGTCCCGGTTACCTCACCGGTTTCATCCCCTTTCCCAATTATTTCCGGATAGATATAGGATAAATCCATACGAGTTTGAAGGTCAATCGGCGGGACCTCATAATACCCAGCCTGTTCCTCCATTTGACGTATCAAATCGGCAATGCAAAAAAAATCCACTTGCTGAATACACACCGGTCTCAGCACCACTTTTGGAAGTCCCTTACCATTCAAAGATGTTGGATCAGCCATCCGAGTTTTGTTTTTTAACGAAGAAGGCTCTTCCATCATAAGATGATATTGCTCTCGCAATTCCTGGTCAGGACAAATTCCCAAATTGTTACGTAATGTCAACTCAAAATTTTTGTAAAAATGAATGGCCGCAGCTCGATTCCCCAATTGGCCGTATAAACACATAGTCCGATATGCAAATCCTTCGTTATAAGGTTCGATGGCCATCATCTCCTGCAAGGTTTTTAAGCTCTCTTCGTACCGCTGATTTTCTTCATACTCTTTAGCCAATTCATCCAGCAATTCCACCTGTTTGTTCTGGCATACTACTCTCTCGAACAGAATCATCTCGTTAAATTCATTGCAATTCTTCAGGTACATTCCCTCCAAAAAATCTCCTTTAAACAATTCCTTCAAGCGCAACAAATCATCAATGGTTCTTTTGCTTTTGGAACGAAAGGTATCCAACAGCACCCGGTCACAAGAAAATCGATATCCTTCGTTAAGCCCACAGCAGTCCTTTCCCGCTGTGATTAAGGTCTCGCCTGCAGCATCCTTTGGAATCAACTTTCCGATGGTCCACAGATTGTACCGCACATTGTATCGGGCCGCCTCCTCATTGCTGTCCGGCCAAAAATATGATGCGATTTTTTCTTTGCTTACATTTTTATCGCGATGCAACACCAAAAAACAAATCATGGCCACTGTTTTGTTGCTCAAACTGTCCACAATTTTTTCGCCCTTATAGGTGATATTCACTTCCCCTAGCATATTGATGGAAAGCATTTCCACCTCCGCAACGATTTTTGAAAAGGACCCTCTTAGAATTGGTTCATGATGATTTGACCATTTTTTAAAGTAGCAAGTACCTTTAATTTCTTTATTTTGGTCTGAGGTATTTTCATGATGTCCTTGTCTAGCACAACGATATCTGCTATTTTTCCTACTTCGATGGTTCCCTTTTGGGTTTCTTCAAAAATGGCATACGCACCATGAACGGTAAACATCTTAATTGCTTCATATACAGACACCCTGTGTTGTTCCACCGGATGATTCACGGCAGCGTGAATTCCTAACAATGGATTAGCCGGCGTCACATCACAATCCGAACCTCCACAAACCCTTACTCCAGCATCGACGATGGCTTTGAACGGATTGGTAATATGGTAATTCTGCCCCAATCTTTCTTCATATAATTTCCCGGGACCGCCCCATATATACTCGTAAGTTGGAGACATGGAAAAAATTAAATCCAGTTCTTTGGCCCGTTTAATGTGCTCTTCCGTGGGAAGTTCAACATGCTCCAATCGGTGGCGAAGACCCGTATTCCCCGTTTTTTCCAATGCATACTCATGAGAACGAATGGCTTGTTCAATAGCTCGATCTCCAATGGAATATAGAGCCAATTGTAGCTTGTTTTGATAGCATTCCAATACAAATTGATCCAACTCTTCCTGAGTAAAATTCAACCCACCAATAATACCCGGGGCATCGGCATACTCAAAAGATAGAGCCGAGGTTCTGGCCCCAAATGTTCCATCCAAATAAAGACATCCTCCAATCCGTTTCAGGCCCATGCTTTGAATTTTTGTAATATCCATAGTTTGATAAAACAAAACCGTATCAATGGCCAACCGATGGGAATATTCATAAACAAATTCCGCATCCTTGTCACTGTAGAGTCGCCCTCCTTCCATGGCATTGACCGTTGTAATTCCCTGTGCCACCACAGACTCTAAAAAACCGGTCACCGCTTCCAACCTGCTGCTACTGGTAATGTTCCGTAGGACATTTTCACGCAAAATCATATTGGCCTGCTTTGTAATGACTCCGGTGGGAACCTGGTTTTCATCAAAGTATATTCCCGACAAGGTAAAGGGGATTTTATAGTAGAGAAGGGCATAGGTGTTCAGGGCACTGGTCTGGTATTCCACACTATTAATAAAGACAGGAACATCTTTACAATACTGATCCAGCACCATTCGATTGGGCATACGATTTTCTTTTAATGTTTGCTGGTCTAATCGAATGCCTCGGATGGATTTCCCCGGGTTCCTTTTGGCCGCTTCTCTGATCTTCTCGCCAACATCTTCAAAAGATCGCGCCGTACTTAAATCCACACTTCTGGAATTCAAGGAAGCTTGAACTACATGAAAATGGCTATCGATAAACCCGGGAAGAATGGTTCCCCCTTTGGCATCAATTACCTTCACTCCCTTCTTCTCATAAGCTCGATATCCGTCTTCTTTCCCAAAATCACAAATCCGCTCCCGGGAAATATATATCCACTCAAAAGGATCCAGGTCGTTCATGGGCAACCCATTCCCATTCATGATGATAATGTCTGTGTTCATTTCTTTTCCTCAACCGGCAGAACCTTTTAGGGACGCCTATCCTATTCACTGTCTCTCCATTATAACAAATTGCTGGAAAAATTCAAATTTCAACCGCGGATGCACTTTTTCACATCCGCGAATACACTTTTTCACCAGCCACATAAGTGGCACAAATTTCAACATTTCTTATTTCACTTGGATTCAATTCCATTGGGTTCCGGTCCAAAATTACAAAATCGCCCAACTTCCCCACCTCCAATGTGCCCAACATATCCTGTTGTCCCGTGGCATAAGGAATGTTCCTCGTAAAAAGGCTGAACCCCTGGTAGAGCGACAACTTCTCTTCCGGCACGAACCCTTCCTCGGGGAATCCTTTTTCATCTTGCCGATTCACAGCGCCATGAATTCCTTTCAAGGGATCGTAACTTTCTACCGGGCAATCGGAGCCGCCGGTCAATAGAAGCCCCTCTTGCCATAATGTTTTCCAAATATAGGCATCCTTCATCCGCCCTTTGCCAACACGTTCCTCAATCCAATGCAAATCCGTACACAAAAAAACCGGTTGAATGTCCAAAACCACCGGCAAGGTTTTTAACCTCTTTCGTTGGCTCTCCGTTACCATCTGAGCATGGATGATGCGGCAAGGAGCGGGAAAAACTTTCCCCTCTTCGTGAATCAGCCTTTCCAGTATCTGAATCACCTCTTCCATGGCTCGGTCACCAATGGCATGGATAGCCACGGCAAAGTTTCTCATCTGGGCAACTCGAATTTTTTCCTCCAATTCTACTACGGGTACAATAATGCCAGAGTTACCCGGATCGTCGGAATATTCCTGAAAAAGTGCAGCAGAACGGGCACCCAAAGAACCGTCGGTAAATATTTTATAAGCCCCCATCCTTACCTTTTCTTTTGGTGTATCTTTTGGCACGGGAAAAGAGGGACCCGGTTCCCAAAGCTGGTCTAAATTTACGGTTACCCGTATGGGAAGAACCCCCTCCCGTTCCATTTCAAGATAAAACTCCACATCTTCTATATAGTTCCAGATTTTGGCCGCGTAGGTGTGAATGGAAGTGATGCCCTTGGAAACCATATCCCGGAAAACCTCCTGGAACAATTGGCGTTTTTCCTGCGGATCTTTCAGAGAATCCGGAATAATATCGTCAAAAATTCTCGTGGATTCTTCTCTAAAAACTCCTGTGCATTGTCCCTCTTGATTCCGTTCAATTAAGTCCCCGTATTTTTCTATCGTTTCTTCGCTCACATTGGCCATCTCCAAAGCTTTCCCGTTCGCAACCAACACATGAAGACAACATCTTCTTACCACCACGGGATGCTTCAGGCTTATTTTATCTAAATCCCACCGGGTGGGCATTCTCTTCTGAGTAAATTTGGTTTGATCAAAGCCCGAACCCTTAATCCACTGTCCCTCAGGGGTTTTCTCTGTGATTTTCTTCATTTCCTTCACCAACTCTTCTACACTCCGGGCTCCCTCTAATGAAACCGTTCTTTTATTTTGACAGTACGCATACAAATGCATGTGAGAATCTCCCATGCCGGGAATCACAGTCTGCCCTTTCAGATCGATGATTTCTTTTGCTTTCGAAGTGTCCATTCCTTCCAAGTCTCCTGCATACACTATGACACCGTCCTTAATCCCCAAAGCCCGAACCCGGTCTCCTTCTTCTCGCATAGTATAAATGATTCCGTTCATTAAAAGTAAATCCATCGGCACAATCTTCATCACAAATCTCCTTTTATTTCCACCTTGCAAGGAAGAAAAGAAGCCAGATCCAATCCGGCCTCTGGCTTCCCCTCTTCTTATTTCGTTTATTTGCCCCGCAAGGTGTTGTTCAAGAACTCCTCCAAAACCTGCGCTGTTTTTGCAACTGAGGATAAGGAAACATACTCATCACTTCCGTGAAAGCCCTCTCCCGACGGTCCAAAAATAATGGCAGGTGCGCCCAATCGAGATCCCAAATAATTAAAATCTCCAATGCTTTGAAAATAGGCTGTTTCTACCTTATCTTGGCACACTTCCTCAATCGATGCATAGAACTTTTTTACAAGAGGATGATTTTCATCAGCCACATAAGGCATAAACCCTCTGGACCCGGGACTGGGAGCCTCGCGAAACCGAATTTCGTATTTGCATAATATCCCGGCTCGCTGAATGGTTTCCTCGATGTCCTTCTGAATAGTGCCTTCATCCTCTCCCAGCACGATATGCCAAAAGAGCTTCACTACCGCTCGATCCGGTACACTACAGGCACCACCATCCGATTGCACCGCTACCACACAAACCACACCTTGCCCCAAATGCTCATCCACACGATATGTAATATTTTCTAATTCCTGAACAAATTTAGCCGCATCCAATGCCGCACTGATTCCTTCTTTTGGCAATGCAGCATGAGCCGACTTGCCAAAGAATTCAACTTCTAACCCGTATCCTCCTCTCGCCCCCATACAAACCACAGGGAATGGGATTTCGGTAAATCCTGAAGAAGGTTCTGTCACAATGGATAAATCCACACCGTCTAGATAACCTTCCTCAATCAAAGCATTGGTTCCCATGCCGTAAGGCCCTTCTTCCACCGACACAAAGGTGGCTATAATTTTACCATTGAAGAGGGGCCCCTTCTTATAAAACTCCTTAAGAGCAATCATGGTTGCAGCACAACCGGCCTTCATATCCAGCGCTCCGACTCCGTATAGTCTGTCTCCTTCCGTCTCTCCGGCATAGGGATCACGAGTCCAACCATCACACAACTTCACTGTGTCCAAATGACCATTAAGGCAGATTACAGGACCTTCCTGCCCCCCATCCAGCTCCAGTATGATATTCTGTCCCTGATGACCGGTAACTTTATCCTCATGATAATCATGAATCTCTGCTTTCAGCCCGTTTTCCAAAAACCACTCTTTTACATACTTCATAATGGCTTCTTCTTCAAAATAAGGGCTTCGAAAGGCGACTAGTTTTTGAATGAGCCCAGTTACTTCGTCTTTGTTAATCATGATGCTGCTCCAATCTCCAAACTATACCTCCGATAAATTTTCTCCTTCGTCCAGAGCTCGTTGTTCCTCTTCGGTATTGTACCAAATAAACTTACCGGTCATCGCATAAAGAATTGAAATGATGGGAACGAACAAAGCAAGGAAAGTGAAGGGAAGATAATCTAATGTGGCCACTCCTAATGTGCCGGTAAAGTACACACCGCAAAGCCCCCAAGGTACCAACGGAGAAGTTACTGTGCCCCCGTCCTCGGAAACTCGAGACGCGATATCCATTCTTAGTCCCAATTTTTTATAAGCGGGAAGATACATTCTTCCGGGAATTAAAATGGCTACATATTGGCTGGCAGACAACATATTAACGAGAATCGCTGAAACAATATGAGTGGGAATTAAGCTGCGAGCACTCTTGGTAGCGCCTGCCATTTTGTCCAACAACGCTTCAAGGGTTCCTGTCTTCTCCAAGATTCCTCCAAAACTAAGACCCAGGTATCCAAGAGACAAAGTCCACATCATAGCTTGAATTCCGCCACGATTTAACAATTTGTCGACTTCAAATATACCGGAATCTATGCTGAAGCCATAGTTCATGAAGGACATCATCTCCCATAAGTTGTATCCGTTGATAAAAATAGCAATGAACATCCCCACAAGAGATGCCGCCACCATGACCGCCAAAGCACTAATTTGCTTTACCGCCATAAACACCACCAAAGCCAAGGGGATCAGTGTGATGATAGCAATCCCAGGTGATACATTAAAGTTTGCAGCAATTCCTTCCAGAATACTTTGCGTAGTAGTCATATCGATGGACTCTGCCGTATAGCGGAAGCCAATAATCAAATAGAGAACCAAAGCAATAACAAAGGCTGGAACAGTGGTGTAGAACATACTTTTAATGTGTTTAAACAAGTTGGCTTCCGAAACTCCGGCGGCCAGATTGGTGGAGTCGGACAAAGGAGACAATTTATCTCCGATGATGGCTCCGGATACGATGGCACCGGCTGCCATGGCTCCCGGAATACCCAGGCCATAACTGATTCCCATAAAAGCCACTCCAAAAGTAGCTCCTGTGGTCCAACTACTTCCTGTTGCAATGGAAGCCACTCCGCAAATCAATGCTGCGGTAAACAGGAACATGGAGGGTGAAATCAACTGCAGTCCGTAATAGATTAGTACGGGAATCGTACCGGATGCAATCCACGATGGAATCAACGCTCCAATGAGCATCAAAATCATCATGGGAATGGTGGCAATCTTACATCCGTGAACCACGCCGTCCTCAATTCTTTTCCATCGGGTACCTGTTAACATCAGTACGATGGTGGCAAAAGCGATGGAAAACAGCAAAGATAGGTGAATATCCGGACCTCCTAATTGAAGAACCTGGATAATCAACAATGCAAACATGAAAATAACGATTAATAAAGCAATTCCAAATGATGGCTTAAGCTGGTCTTTCTTTGTTTCCATGTCGAAACCTCCTTTTTTCTTTTATTGTAGTAAAGCATGATTTAAAAAAGTGTGGTTTTTCCATTTAATCGAAAAAAAAAATATTTTTCCTTTATACCGCCTAAAAGATTATTAAACCCTTTTTAAACATGAAAAGAAGCCATTGAGTAAAAACGGCTTCTCTTTGTAAGGATTTCTGCCTGGTGGCTTTTTACAATCATCCGGGAGGCCAGCCCATCTTTCTTTGGCCCAAAAGGTGAAAATGAATATGCTGAACAGTTTGAAGTCCATCCTCTCCACAATTGTTCACCAATCGATACCCGTTTCCCAAACCTAAGCTCGCCGCCACATCCTTGACTTTCCCCAGCATATATCCCAGCAGGGCTTGGTCCTCTTCACACACCTCGTTTAAGGAGGGAATGTGTCTCTTGCTGATCATCAATACATGAACCGGTGCTTGCGGCTCTACATCATGAAACACCATAATCTTTTCATCTTCATAAACCACATTGGCAGGAATCTGCTTTTCGACGATCTTACAAAAGATGCAATCTGCCATATTTCCGTTCCTCCTTTCTCGTACTATTGTTTTCTTCATATTATCAAATCACAGGGAAGATATCAATTTCCCCTTCATCCCATCATCATAGAGACTACTTAATACCACCTCCACCCGTTGGTTCAATGGCAGCTCTTCTTCCTCCAGGTAAACTCGCACATATTCATCGCTGAATCCCACATAGAGGCCTTGACTGTTCTTTTCTTCCACCACCACTTGGGTACGGTGGCCAACACTTTGATTTAAAAATCTAATTTGTGATTTCTGCGCTGCTTTACACAACGCAGCCACCCGCTCCTTTTTTATTTCCGGAGAAATTTGATCCTTCCTGCTTCCGGCCACAGTGCCCTTTCGTATGGAGTAGGGAAAAATATGAACCTTTAGAAAGTTCACTTCTTCCATCATGGAAAGCGTATCTTGAAAATCCGATTCCTCTTCTCCCGGAAATCCAACAATCACATCAGTAGTGATTCCATAACAGGGATCTTTCTCATGAAGCCATCCTACCATCTCCAGATACTCCTCCCGGGTGTATCTCCGATTCATGGCTTGAAGGATTCCATTGCTTCCAGATTGCAATGAAAAATGAAGATGATGGCATACGCACTTGAACCTCAAAAGTTGGTTCAACTCTTCCATTCCCACTACATTGGGTTCCAAAGAACCAAGTCGTAACCGAAAGTTGCCAGGCAAACCGTCGATGGTGTTAATCAATCCCATAAGGCCTTCTTCTTGGCAAAATGAATCCATCCCCCATTCTTTCAAATTTTTTTCTAAAAACCCCGATTCCCTTCCATAAAGAGCGGTATTGATACCGGTAAGAACAATTTCTTGATACCCTTCGTTGCAAACATTTTTTATTTCCTCAACCACCGCCAGGGGACTTCGACTTCGAATGGGGCCCCTGGCATAAGGAATAATACAATAAGAACAAAACCGATCACAACCTTCTTGAATCTTTATATAAGCTCGAGTTCTCGCTTCCATAGCCGTAACCAAACCCATTTCTTCATAATTTGACAATTGCTCCCACGAAAGATGGTGCTGTTGCCCCTTGGAAGTGGGTTCCTCTACCATTTGGCGAACATAAGACGGAATTTGACCTTTTTCATTGGTTCCGCACACCAAATCCACACCATCCAGTGCTGCAACGCCTTCCGGGTCCATTTGCGCATAGCACCCGGTAACCACCACCAGGCTGGCAGGGTTCCATTTTTTTGCCTTTCGAATATACTGTCTTGATTTTCGATCTGCCAAATGGGTAACGGTGCATGTATTAATTACATAAACATCTGCACACTCCGTCTCTCCCACCTCCGAAAAACCATCCTGAAGAAACTGCTCTCGGATGGCCTGAGTTTCGTATTGATTCACTTTGCAGCCCAAAGTATGAAAAGCAACTCTCATTCCAACAACTCCAATTCATACATCATCATAGCCATGGCGGCCATACCGGCTGTCTCCGTTCGTAAAATGGTTTTACCCAAGGAAACTGGTACGGCTCCCATTGCCGTAATTTCATCCGCCTCTCTGGGTGAAAATCCGCCTTCAGGGCCAATAATCAAGGCAATTCTTTTTTTCTCCAGCCCTTCCTGCCGCAAAAAGCTTTTAATGGTGGTCTCCTTCTCTTCTTCATAAGGAAACACCACCAGCTCAAAAGTTTTCAGCCAATCCAACATGTCTTCTGTACCGATGGCTTGCCTAATTTCCGGAATTTTCCCTCGGTGACATTGTTTTGCCGCTTCTTCTCCTATGGATTGATAACGAACTACCTTCTTCCAGTAGTCTCCTCGATCCACCACCACCGTTCGGTCCATAAACACCGGAACCATAGAATCCATGCCCAACTCGGTACACTTCTGAACGACGAACTCCATTTTCCCTTGTTTCGGGATTCCTTGAAACAAGGTAACACGAATCCGAGGCTCCCTTTGGAAAAGCCTTTTTTCTTCTACCTGCAGCCAGACTTCCCCTCTTCCCATCTCTTTGATAGTGGCTAAATACTCATACTCCACGGAATCGCTCACCATCACTTGGTCCCCTTCTCCCAACCTCAATACTTTCGAGAGATGATGTATGTCTTCAGTGCGATCCAATCGGATTCGTTGTCCTTCCACATGGCTTTGGTTTACAAAAAATCGATTCATTTCTTTGCGGCGATGGCACACCATTCGCCCTCCTCCAACACTTCCAAAATCTCATATCCTGTCTTGGATAAGACTTCCAACACAGCGTTCTTTTGTTCTACCAATATTCCGCTGGAAATCCACAAAAATGGAGATGTTCTGGTATCCAGCAGCATTTTACTTAAATGAATGATTAACTCAGCGGTTAGATTGGACACCACAAAATCTCCCTGATTTGGAAGTTGTTCCCGAAAATCTCCTTGAAAAACGGAAACCACTTTTTCCACCCGGTTCAGCACCACATTCTCCAAGGCAGTCGCTACAGCTACCGGATCGATATCCATCGCTTCTACTTTTGCAGCTCCCAACATGGCGGCTCCAATGGCCAAGATTCCGGAGCCCACCCCCACATCCAATACTTGCTTGCCCTTTGGGTCGTGCTTCTCCAAAAGCCGCATGGCTAAGGCAGTGGTTTCATGAGCCCCTGTGCCAAAGGCCATTTGAGGATCAATTTCCATTATTGTTTCAAATGGCTCCGGGGAATACTCTTCCCAGGTAGGTTTCACCACCAGGGTTTGTGTGATGTGAAATGGTTTTACATATTCTTTCCAACGATTTTCCCAATCCTTCGAATCCACTTCCAAGTCTTCTACATAAAGTCGGCCCAAATCCACTTGAAAATTCCAGTAACCTTCCATTTCTTTGCTTTTCAAGCCCATCATATTCAATTTGATTGCCTGAACCAACTCCCGGTTCTCATAGGTGTCGTCAAAATATAATTGAATTTTTGCCTCTTGTTTTTGAATAGCCATTACCTCAGGCTCTATAAAATCCCAGGAATAGGTCTCTCTGTCTTCCAAAAAATTCACCACATCCTGAGGATCTTCAACGGCCAGTTGCTCGATTCCCATATTCATTAAACTGGCCGTGACGGCTTCAATGCCTGCAGAAGTTGTAAATATGGTAACTTGGATCATTTTCATTCGGTTGCCCTTCCCTTCTTCCCATAACCCTGGAATGCCGGTTCGAAAAACCCTGCCTATACCCAGGCAGGGTTTTCTTTTAAGAACGCTTACAAAAACACCCTTTTTAAATAATCTCGAAAGCTGGTTCCCTTGGCATAGCTTTCCGGGCCTACCTTTTTTCCCATTTCTCCAATGATTTTTTTCTGCTCCCCATTCAGCTTGGTGGGCACTTCCAAATACACCTTGACATACAAGTCTCCCGTTCCAGATTTCGCCGATTGGATTCCTTTGCCTTTTAGTCGGAATGTAGTACCGTGTTGAGTTCCGGCCGGAATTTTATAGGAAACTTTTTCCTTTAATGTGGGAACCACCAAATCACCGCCCAAGGCGGCTTGGTCGAAAGTAATGGGAATCTCCAGCCAAAGATCCAAACCGCTCCGTTTGAACATTTCATGAGGTTTAATATTTACCACCACATAAAGGTTTCCTGCAGGACCCCCATTGTATCCCGGTTCCCCTTGCTCTCGAATGGAAATAACCGAATCATTGTCTACACCCGCAGGAATTTCCACAGTAATGGTAACCGATTTCTTAACCCGTCCCGCCCCATTGCAAACCTCGCAAGGATCTTCTACTACTTTGCCCGTCCCCCTACAGTCCGGGCACGGCCCTACACTGGCAAACTGACCAAAAGGTGTTCTCTGAACATTTTTCACTTCGCCAGTACCATTACAAGAAGGGCAGGATTTCGGGGAAGTGCCTTTTTTTGCCCCAGTGGCGTTGCACTCCGTGCACTCCACCACCTTGTTAATTTTCAACTGTTTTTTGGTCCCAAAAGCAGCTTCTTCAAAAGTAATAGAAATGGTTTTTTGAAGATCCTTTCCCTTCAAAGGACCTGTGCGGCTTCTCCTTTGAGAGGTGCCCCCGCCAAACATCCCGCCAAAGATATCAAAGATGTCTTCAAATCCACCAGCGCCATAAGCTCCTCCGCCATATCCTCCAAAACCACCGAAGCCCCCGCCGGCACCACCGGCATTGTAGTTGGGATCCACTCCAGCATGTCCAAACATATCGTACTTCTTTTTCTTGTCCGGATCCGACAAAATGCCATAGGCTTCGTTAATTTCCTTGAATTTGTCTTCCGCCTTTTTATCTCCCTTATTTTTATCCGGGTGGTATTTAACGGCAAGCTTCCGAAAGGCACTCTTGATTTCCGCCTCTGTCGCTCCCTTTTTTAATCCCAATATTTCATAAAAGTCTTTTTTATCTGCCATGTGTTTTCATCCTTTAAGCGCCGAAGCCCACCGGGACGAACGGGTGGCTTCGGCATATTTTTTTAAAATCAATGATTAATTATTCTTCAGGGTTTTTTTCGTCGTCGACAACCTCAAAGTCCGCATCCACAACCTCTTCCGGGCCTTCAGTACCGCCACCCATTGAGCCTCCTTCTGCATTGCCTTGTGCAGCCTGGGCTTTTTCATACAGCTTGCTGGAAATCACATGAAACTCTTCCGTCAATTTATCGGTTAATTCTTTTATTTGCTCTACGGTGCCATTTTCCATTGCTTGATTCAGCTCTTCCTTTGCCCCGTTGATTCGATTTTTCTCTTCCTCTGAAAGAGTTCCTTCAATATCTTTCATGGATTTTTCTGTTTCATACACCAAGGTTTCCGCCTTGTTTCGAATTTCCACTTCTTCTTTCCGTCTTTTATCTTCTTCCGCAAATTGTTCCGCCTCTTGCACCTTGGCCTTGATTTCATCGTCACTTAATTTGGTGGAGGAAGTAATAGTGATTCGCTGCTCTTTTCCTGTGCCCATGTCTTTGGCTGACACATTGACGATGCCATTGGCATCAATATCAAAGGTTACTTCGATTTGGGGAACCCCTCTGGGCGCCGGAGGAATGCCAGTCAATTGAAATCTGCCCAGTGTAATATTCCCGGAGGCCATTTCCCTTTCTCCCTGCATCACATGAATGTCTACTGCCGTTTGGTTGTCTGCTGCCGTGGAAAAAATTTGACTTTTTTTCGTGGGAATGGTTGTGTTTCTTTCAATCAAGCGTGTAGCCACTCCGCCCAATGTTTCGATGGACAAAGACAGAGGCGTTACATCCAACAACAACACATCGTTTACCTCTCCGGTTAAAACACCTGCTTGAATGGCCGCGCCAATGGCCACACATTCATCTGGATTAATTCCCTTGAAAGGCTCTTTTCCCGTTATTTTTTTTACCGCTTCCTGTACTGCAGGAATACGGGTGGATCCACCCACCAGAATCACTCGTGCAATGTCTCCATTGGTAATTCCGGCATCTGCCAAAGCCTTCTTCATCGGCTCAATAGTCTTCTCCACCAAGCCGGCAGTCAATTGTTCAAACTTTGCTCTGGTAATGGCCATCTCCAAGTTCAAAGGCCCATCCGGTGTCACCGCGATGAAGGGCAGGTTTACATTGGTGGTTTGCGCACTGGATAGTTCCTTCTTTGCTTTTTCAGCTGCTTCACGAAGTCGCTGGTGAGCCATTTTATCCTGACGTAAATCCACACCATTTTCCTTGGCAAAATTATCTGCAATATGATTCAAAAGAATCTCATCGAAGTCATCGCCCCCCAGTTTATTGTTTCCGTTGGTAGCCAATACTTCAAAAACACCCTCTCCCAGTTCCAGGATGGATACATCAAAGGTTCCGCCACCTAAATCATAAACCAGGATTTTATGAGAAGAATCTTCCTTGTCCAATCCATAGGCCAATGCTGCCGCAGTGGGCTCATTAATAATTCTCTCCACCTCAAGACCTGCGATTTTCCCAGCGTCTTTTGTGGCTTGTTTTTGACTATCTGTAAAATAAGCAGGCACTGTAATGACCGCCCGGGTCACCTTTTCTCCCAAATACGCCTCCGCATCACTTTTTAGCTTGGCTAAAATCATGGCCGAAATATCTTGTGGTGTATAAGCTTTCCCATCCACCTCAACGGTATGGGAACTGCCCATGTGCCTTTTAATGGAAGAAATGGTTCTTGTAGGGTTGGTAATGGCTTGTCTCTTAGCCGTTTCACCAACCAAACGCTCTCCATTCTTGGCAAAGCCCACTACAGAGGGGGTGGTCCGGTTGCCTTCTGCATTGGGAATTACCACCGGCTCTCCACCTTCCAACACCGATACACAACTATTGGTCGTACCCAAGTCGATTCCGATTACTTTACTCATGTCTGTTTCTCCTTTTCTATTCTTACCTACTATCTGTATTTTCTATGAATGGTTCATGTAAATTTCTATTGAGCCACCTTCACTCTGGTGGGGCGAATCACTTTTTTATGCAACATGTACCCCTTTTGAAACACTTCTGTAACGATTCCGCTTTCCTGCTCCGTAGAAGAATCCATCATCAAGGCCTCATGAAACTCCGGATTAAAGGGGCTTCCTAAGGCTTCAATCTCTTCCAGACCTGCGTTTTCCAAGATGCCCAACAACTGCTTATGAATGAGCATCATCCCTTCCAACACTGGATCCTTCTCTTGGCCTTCCCGCACAAGTGCCCGGTCAAAATTGTCCAATACCTCCAAAAGATTGGCAACCAACTTTTCATTGGCGAAAGCACGAATGTCTGTCCGCTCTTTTTCCGACCTTTTCTTATAGTTTGCAAAATCCGCAGCCAACCTGAGATACTGAGTTTTCATCTCTTCTTGCTGGGATTCTTCTTTTTCCTCTAAAGTATCCTCAAGAGTTGCTTCTTCGGTGATGGTCTCTTGTTTTTTCTCCCCATCTTCATCCCTGCGGCCGGTTTCCTTTTTCGACTCTTCCTTATGTTTTTCCTTTTCCAATGTCTCGTCCTTTCTCTTCAGGGCCTCGTCTTCTTTTTTGGGCTTCCTGTTTGAAGATGTGTTCTTCTGTTTCGTTGATTTTATATCTTTTGCTTCTTCTTTATTATTACTCATCTTTTTCAACCCCCCCTGATAGTTTAAAAGAACTTTCCAGGTTTTCGGTCAAGTATTCAATTACAGAAGTTACTTGATCGTACTTCATACGGGTTGGACCAATTACCCCCAGTCGACCCACCAACTTTCCATCGATGTGATAGGTGGCTGTAATTAAGCTACAATCTTTCATCATTTCGTCATCATTTTCGTCTCCTATGGTGATAATAACGCCGTTTCCCCGATTTACCAACCGTTTGGTAAAATCCTCTTTGCGCTCCAACATCTCAAAAAAGGATCGGGCCTTACACACATCATTGTATTCCGGCGTGTTGAAAATATTCGTCAACCCATCCAAATACAGCTGTACATTCAGCATCTCTTCCAATGTCCTTAAAAAGTTGGGCATGATGTCTTCCGCCATTCTCCCCAAGGCTTGGGCCTCTTTTTTTGCTTCCTGCAGAATATCGTATGCCAACGCTTCGCTGATGGTTTTTCCCTTGTAGTTGTAAGTCATCGCTTTGCTGAGAAGATCCAAATTCCCTTCAGAATAAGATCCCTTCAGCCGCAGCGTCATGTTGGATACTTTCCCACTTTCCGCAACAATCATTAAAATCACCGAATCTTTATCCACCGGAATAAAACGGATATACTTCAGTCGGTCGTCATCCGGTTTGGGGGTCATGGCAAAGGACGTGAGGTTGGTAATTTCCGAAAGCACCGAAGCGGTCTGGCGAATTAAGTGTTCCAATTCCGACACATTTTGAGTTAACCGCTCCGTAATGGCTTTCTTTACATCCAAAGAAAGCTCTGATCTCTCCATTAACGCATCCACATAAAGTCGATATGCTTTGGTAGAAGGCACCCTTCCCGCAGAGGTGTGAGGATGAGTTAAAAAACCCATCTCTTCCAAATCGCTCATTTCGTTCCTTATGGTAGCGGGGCTAATTCCCATGTCATATTTTTTGGAAAGAGTTCTGGACCCAACCGGCTCCGCATGATGAATGAAATCTCCAATAATCGCTTGCAGTATTTGAAGTTTTCTTTCGTTTAAATCCATCTTACTACCCTCCTTTGGGCGGGGGGACTCCCTTATGTTGTTAGCACTCTTTTATTATGAGTGCTAACCATATATAAAAAATAACACCGTTGCCATACAATGTCAACCGTGTTTTTGTTGTTTTTCCTCATTTTTCCTTTTTTTCTTTTCCTATCAACCAGTAGCCGCATTTTGGCACACTACTCCTGTTGCCATTGCGCCCAGTATAAAGCACTCTTTACCGCACGGTCCCATCCCCTTAAAAGAAGTTCCATTTCTTTTAAGGACCGGCTGGGTTCATAAACTTTATCCAAAGGACGATGTGTCCGAATTTCTTCCTGGGTTTCCCAAAAGCCGGTGGCCAATCCCGCCAAATAGGCGGCCCCCAAAGCCGTGGTCTCTACCGATTTCGGTCTTTCTACTGGAATACCCAACAGATCTGCTTGGAATTGCATCAGGAAATCATTGGCAGAAGCGCCACCATCTACTCGAAAAATCGGTGCCTGGATTCCAGAATCCTTTTCCATCACTTTTAAAAGCTCATAATTTTGATAGGCCAGAGATTCCAGAGTAGCCCGAACCAAATGGCTCTTTTTCGTGGCCCTTGTCAACCCTACAATCATCCCTCTGGCATACGGGTCCCAGTGAGGGGCCCCCAGTCCGGCAAAAGCCGGCACCACATAAACTCCTCCCGTATCCGGGACTTTGGAAGCCAAATATTCCGAATCCTCTGCGCTATCAAGAAGACGAAGCTCATCCCTCAACCATTGAACGGCAGCTCCTGCTACAAATATGGAGCCCTCCAACGCATAGGATCTCTCTTTTTCCGCGTCGCAAGCCACCGTGGTAAGGAGCCCATTTTCAGAAAAAACAGGATTCTCCCCGGTATTCATCAACAGAAACCCTCCTGTCCCATAGGTGCTTTTCAGTTCTCCTTTTGAAAAGCAAGCTTGTCCAAACAAGGCAGCTTGTTGATCTCCCGCCGCTCCAGCGATGGGTATGGGTCCGCCAAACAACTCCGGCTCTGTTTTTCCCAAAACCCCGGAAGACGGAACAGGCCTGGGAAGCATTTTTCTGGGAATGTTCAGCCAACTCAACAACTCTTCATCCCAATCCAATTGGTTGATATTGAACAACAAGGTGCGGGAAGCATTGGTATAGTCTGTAAGATGAAGCTTTCCCCCCGTCATTCTCCAAATCAACCAAGTTTCCACTGTGCCAAACAAATATTCTCCCTTTTCCGCCTTTTCTTGGGCTCCCTCAACATGGTCTAAAATCCACCTTAATTTCGTGCCTGAAAAATAAGGATCCAAAACCAGTCCTGTTTTTCCCTTTACCAAAGGGGCCATTCCCTTTTCCTTCCACGCCCGACATTGATCTGCCGTTCTTCTGCATTGCCAAACAATAGCCGGATAAATAGGTTCTCCGGTGTTCCGATCCCACACTATCGTTGTTTCCCTTTGATTGGTAATGCCAATGGCTACAATATCCCGAAAGGATCCATTCACCTTAAGAAGGGCTTCCTGGGCCACTCCTATCTGGGTAGACCATATCTCCATTGGGTCCTGTTCAACCCACCCATCTTGAGGATAGAACTGACGGAATTCCTTAGACGCCATGCTAATGCGTTGCCCCCCTTTGTCAAACAAAATGCATCGAGAACTGGTGGTTCCTTGGTCCAAGGCCATTATAAATTTTGACATCATTACACCTCACTGCTACTTGCCCATCAATAAATACATCTTCTTGGGCTACATCAACGCCGCCATTATAGGATTGGAATAATCCATTCCCTTTTCCGTCAATCGAAGCCCGTAGGAATCTTCTTCCATAAAACCCTCCCGGATATAGCCGTTCAATTGATTTCTCCGCTCACCTAAATGTTCTTCAAAGGTTTTATAGAATACCCGTTGAAATTCAAGATAGGAGATCCCTGTTGCTTTACGAAGGTTCGTAAAAACATATTCCGAAATGTTATCTTCCCGGGAATTTATATGACTACTTTTGATACAAAGCCCTTTCCCATACTCCTCCCATCGAGAAGTGTTTTCAAAACGAAGGCCGGACAAAAAAGAATGTGCACCTAATCCCAGGCCCAGATAATCCAGAAAACTCCAATATTTCAAATTATGCTGACATTCTTTTCCCGGTTTTGATATATTGGATATTTCATATTGCTGATATCCTCTCGCCTTGGCCATGGCAAGCGCCAAATGATACATCTTTCGGTCCAATTCCTCCTCGCAAAGAGCCGTTTCCCCTTTTTGGACCAATCGATGAAACTCCGTCCCCTCTTCGATGGTTAATCCATACATGGAAAAATGTTCTGGGTTCAATCGAAAAACTTTCTCTAATGTATCCTCCCAAACGCTCAACTTCTGAGAAGGAATGCCAAAAATCAAATCCAGATTGATGTTTTCAAAGCCGGCGTCACGGGCCATTTCATAACTTCGAATAGCCTGCTCACTGTTATGGATACGCCCCAGCTTCAAAAGAAGGGTGTCATCAAATGACTGCACTCCAAGGCTCAGTCGATTTACCCCCACGGAAAGATAACTTTTCAGCCCATCCTTGGTGAGAGTTCCAGGGTTCGCCTCCAAGGTAATCTCTGCATCCTTTGCAATGGAAAAACAGCGTTGCAACTGCTCCATCACCTGGTCCATCAAAGGGAGATTCATTAAACTGGGCGTTCCTCCTCCGAAAAAAAGACTATCTGCCGAAAACTCATCCAGCTCCTTAGCCCTTTCTTCTATCTCAAGGAGCAAAGCGCCAATATAGTCTTCCTGAGCAGGACCCCGGCCCCGTTCAAAGGACAAAAAATCGCAATAATGACATTTCTTTTCACAAAAGGGAAAATGAATATAAATTCCCAGCTTATTTGTTCTCATCATATTTCAAGACAGCAGTAAAGGCTTCCTGCGGAACTTCCACCGATCCAAACTGCCTCATTCGCTTCTTTCCTTCTTTCTGTTTTTCCAACAATTTCTTTTTCCTGGATATATCTCCCCCGTAACATTTGGCGATAACATCCTTTCGATACGCTTTCACCGTTTCTCTTGCGATTACCTTTTGTCCGATGGCCGCTTGAATAGGAACTTCAAACTGATGCATAGGAATGATTTCTTTGAGTTTTTCACATACAAACCGGCCACGGTAATACGCCTTGGATTCATGCACTATCATAGAGAACGCATCCACCAGGTCTTTATTTAACAAGATATCCATTTTCACCAAGTTGGATTTTTCATATCGAATGAATTCGTAATCCAAAGACCCATACCCTCTTGTTTTTGACTTTAAAGCGTCAAAAAAATCATAAATTACCTCGTTTAAAGGCATTTCGTAATGAAGTTGAACCCGTTGGGGAGTAATATATTCCATATGAAGCATTTTGCCCCTCCGTTCCTGACAAATCTCCATAATACTGCCTACATACTCTTTGGGAATCATAATATCAGCTTTTACAATGGGCTCTTCAATATGTCGAATCTCTGTGACGGGAGGTAGGTTGCTGGGATTCTGAATCATTTCCTCTTGACCGTCCTGCAACACCACTTTATAGATTACGCTGGGAGAAGTGGTAATCACACTGAGATCAAATTCTCTTTCCAATCGTTCCACGATAATCTCCATGTGGAGCAACCCCAAAAATCCGCAACGAAATCCAAATCCCAAAGCAGTAGAAGTTTCCGGTTCAAAATGAAAGGCCGCATCGTTCACTTGCAGTTTTTCCAAAGCGTCCTTCACATTCTCGTATTTTTCCCCTTCTGCCGGATAAATTCCACAATACACCATGGATTGCACTTTTTTGTATCCTGCCAAAGGAGTGTCTGTGGGGTCTCCATCCAGGGTAATCGTATCTCCCACCCTGGCATCTCTCACTTGTTTGATGCTGGCTAAAATGTATCCTACGTCTCCGGCCTTTAATCGTTCACTGGATACGGGCCAGGGAACATGGTACCCCACCTCAGTGACCTCGTATTTCTTCTTCGAGTTCATCAGTCGGATCATGTCGCCTCTCTTGACCTGACCTTCAAAAACACGAGCATAAATCACGACTCCTTTATAATTGTCGTAGTAAGAGTCAAAAATAAGGGCCTTTAATTTCCCCCGCTCGTCTCCATTGGGCGCCGGAATTTTTTCTACTACCGCTTCCAACACTTCCTGAATTCCAATACCCTCCTTAGCCGAAATCAAAGGAGCCTCTTTTGCATCAATTCCTATGATCTCCTCAATCTCCAGTTTGATTTCCTCCGGTCTGGCACTGGCCAAATCAATTTTATTCAATACCGGCACAATCTCCAAGTCCTCATCCAAGGCCAAATACACATTAGCCAGGGTTTGAGCTTCCACTCCCTGGGTGGCGTCCACAATTAGAATGGCACCCTCGCAAGCTGCCAAACTGCGGGACACCTCATAGGTAAAGTCCACATGACCCGGGGTGTCGATTAAGTTTAAAATGTAAGTTTTCCCATTCTTTGCCTGATAAGAAAGCCGGGTGGTTTGAAGCTTGATGGTAATGCCTCGTTCCCGCTCCAAATCCATGTTGTCCAGAAATTGTTCCTTCATATCCCGGTCCGTCACAGAACCGGTATGTTGGAGAATCCGATCTGCCAGAGTTGACTTGCCATGATCAATATGGGCTATAATACAGAAATTTCGGATTTGGGTTTGATAGTCACTCATACATGTCCTCGCTTATCACTGTGATTTTTGCTATATTTTACTCGAAAAAAAGGGGTTAGGCAAATTATATCACATTTTCTTTTCCCATGGCCCCCTTTGATTTCCATGTTTAACAAAAGGGTGGCATAGGGTATAATAAAAACATAAGAAAACTCAATGGCAATAATAAGAACAGGAGGATACATATGGCAGATTTGAAAGGCACCAAGACGGAAGCGAATTTAAAAACAGCATTCGCAGGAGAATCCGAAGCAAGAAATAAATACAGTTACTATGCTTCCAAAGCAAAAAAGGAAGGATATGAACAAATTGCAGCAATTTTTGAAGAAACGGCAGGGAACGAAAAAGAACATGCCAAATTATGGTTTAAAGCTTTCCATGGCATCGGCGATACCTACGAGAACCTTCTTGATGCAGCCGCAGGGGAAAAATACGAATGGAGTGAGATGTATGCGGATATGGCCAAAACCGCACGGGAAGAAGGGTTTGAAGAAATTGCCACTCTTTTTGAAGGAGTCGGCGGTGTGGAGAAAGAACACGAGGAAAGATATCGAAAGCTGGCACAGAACATCAAGGACGGAAAGGTTTTCAAAAAAGACGCCCCCACAAAATGGCATTGTCGAAATTGCGGTCATATTTTAGAAGCCCGGGAAGCCCCGGAAAAATGTCCCGTTTGCGACCATCCCTTGGCCCATTTCCAAGTCAGAGCAGAAAACTATTAGAAGCAAAGCAAAACTTCAACAAAGAGAAGGACTCCCTTTTTGCGGGGGTCTTTTTTTGTTGCTATTTTACTTCTTTTACCATAAAATAGTAATACATTTGTTGTTCACTGTATCTTGATAGGCTAATGATCGAAAAAAAGGAGGATTTTCTATGAAAAAGAAGTTTGCTCTCGTGTTGGCAGTACTGCTCATACTATCCATGGGTTTATCTGCCTGTGGTGGCAGTCCCGAAAACGATGCCCAAAATTATAATCTGGTTCTGGCCACCGGCGGAACTTCCGGAACCTATTATCCTTATGGCGGGGCCATGGCTAACATTTGGAACACCACTATTGAGGGAATGAATGTAGTGGCCCAATCCACCGGAGCGTCCAACGAAAACTTAAAACTGGTTGCCAATGGAGATGCTGATTTAGCCATTGTACAAAATGATTCCATGTTTTATGCTTTTGAAGGTACCGGTATTGATGCTTTTGAAGGAAAACCCCTCAGCGGCTTTTCCGCAATTTGCACCCTCTATCCCGAAGTGGTTCAAATCGTAGTAAGACCTGACAAAGGAATTGAATCCGTAGCCGATCTCCGGGGGCGAACCATTTCCATTGGGGATGCCGGTTCGGGAGTAGAAGCCAACGCCCTCCAAATCTTGGCTGCCTACGGTTTAAGTCTCAGTGATGTAGACGCAAAAAATCTTTCCTTCAAGGAATCCGGAAGCTCTTACCAGGACAAACAGTTGGATGCCTTCTTTGTAACGGCGGGTGTACCCAACTCCGCCATTCAAGAGATTACTGCTACAAGCACGGTGAACATCCTTTCCATCACCGGAGCAGAATTGGCTTCTTTATTGGACAACTATGAATTTTATACCGAATATAGCATTCCTCAGGAAACCTACGCTGGAATGGCCGGAAATGCCACCACCTTGTCTGTAAAGGCTTCTTTGATTGTGTCCAATTCACTGGATGAAGAAGTGGTGTATCAACTGACTAAATCTCTCTTTGAAAATCTGGAGGACTTCCAAGCAGCCCACAATAAAGCCATGGATCTCAGTTTGGAATCCGCCGTTGATGGGGTATCCATTCCCTTCCATCCAGGTGCTGTTCGATACTTTGAAGAAGTAGGGGCTCTGTAAATCCCTTTTATCCAATGAAGAACAACCATCCAAAAATCTTCATTTGGAGCATCCTCGTTCTCTTTGCTGTGATGACAGGTGCCATGCTTTTGCCCCTGTCATCACAGCTTTGTGTACGCAATCAGGACAATAGCGACTTGTTGCTACACTTCTCAGTGAATCCCGGGGATCAATTCGAAATCAGCTACATCCACAGCCAAAACCGAGGGAATGTTCGCGATTTTTTTCGAATCGACCAGGAATATCGGATTATTCTCAAATCCACATGCTTTTCCTCCTATGGTGCAGGAATGCCGGAACCGGAAGGAAGCCAATTGTTTCGATACGACCGGGAGGGAATTTGGATTGAAAACATAGATCGAATGGTAAATCCCTACATTTTTTTTGTGGGCACCATAGCAAACCACCATTTTCATTGGGTAAATGCCGAAAAAAAAGAACCCAACACCTATGCCATGAAGGAATTGGCTCCCCCAGGAACCTCCATCATCGTGCAGGTCGAAAAGTTTTCTGGATTTGCCCTAATTTTCACAGAATTGGAGTAACCGTTTATGATAAAAAAATGGACTGACAAAAATCAACATCATGTAACGCAGGAGCCCCAAGCCGAGCAAACAAACTCCTTGACAGACGAAGGAATTAGTCAAGAGGAGCTTCAACAGATTATGGCCAAGTATGACCGGGAATCAGCCTACCGCCGTCCCGATGGGTTTTGGAAATGGGCGATTATTGTAATTTCTGTGTCTTTTTCCAGTTTTCAACTGTACACTTCCATGTTTGTTCAGCTTCAGGCTCAACAGCAGCGTAGTACTTTTTTGTTGTTTCTTGCTGTTTTATCCTATCTGTTATATCCGGCCACCAAAAAAATGGACCGCAGGAAGGTGGCCGTATACGACATTGCTTTGGCTGGCCTTTCCATCATTTGTTGGGGCTATATCATTGTCAACTACAGGGAGCTGATTGCAAGGATTGCCGACTACACAACCACCGATATCTTCATTGCCGGTCTGGGAATTCTGCTTCTTTTCGAAGCCTGTCGAAGAGTGGTTGGGCTACCCATTCTCATCATCACTGGTGTGTTTTTGGCCTACGCCTATTTGGGCCCTTATATGCCGGGATTTTTCAACCACAGAGGCTATACCATCGAACGGATTATAAGCCGAATGTTTTTTGAATTGGAAGGAATGATGGGAACACCCATCGATGTGTGCACCAAGTTTATTTTTCTATTCATTTTGTTCGCTGCCTTTTTGGAAAAAACAGGGATTGGTGGATTCTTTATTGATCTGGCCAATGCTGTTGCCGGATTTGCAGCCGGAGGTCCGGCAAAAGTTGCGGTTCTGACCAGCGCGCTGGAAGGCACCATATCCGGTAGCTCCGTAGCCAATACCGTTGGATCCGGTAGTTTTACCATTCCCATGATGAAACGATTGGGGTATCGCCCCGAATTCGCAGGAGCCGTAGAAGCCTCCGCCTCCACGGGAGGTCAATTGATGCCGCCCATCATGGGAGCGGCAGCTTTCTTAATGGCGGAATCTATTGGCATTCCCTATTTGGCGGTGGCCAAAGCAGCCATTATTCCTGCCATCCTTTACTTCACAGGAGTATGGATTATCGTCCATTTTGAAGCTCACAAAACGGGATTGAAAGGGTTGCCAAGAGACCAGCTTCCCCGTTTGGCCGCCATCATGAAAGACCGCGGGCACTTATTGATTCCTTTGGTGGCCATCGTATATTTTCTAGTGGCCGGTTATACCGCCACTTTTGCCGCTCTAATGGGAATTCTCTTTTCGGTGCTGGCTAGTTTTTTGAAAAAATCCACCCGCCTGTCTCCTCAGGAATTTCTAAATGCTCTGGTAGATGCTCCCCGTAATATGCTAAGCGTGGGAATTGCCTGCGGCATGGCGGGGATGATCATCAGCGTGGTAACCCTGACAGGCTTGGGGCTTAAAATCGGATCCGGACTGGTTTCCTTGGCTGGAGGCAGTGTCATCCTTACTTTAATGTTCACCATGGTAGCCTCCATCATTTTAGGAATGGGCACGCCCACTACAGCGAATTATATCATCACCTCCACCATAACCGCACCAGCCATCGTTGCCGTGGGAATGGCAGTAGATATGCCCATCCCATTAATTGCAGCCCACATGTTTGCTTTCTATTTCGGCATCGTAGCCGACATTACACCGCCCGTTTGCCTGGCCGCCATGGCCGGATCTGCCATAGCCAAAAGCCGACCTATTATGACCGGCGTAGAAGCGACCAAGCTTTCCATTGCCGCCTTCCTCATTCCATATATCTTCGTTTACAACCCACAAATTCTGATGGTGGACACTAATTTCTTTGAGGTCGCCTCCATCATTCTCACTTCTGTGGTCGGAATGATTGGAATCGGTTCGGCTTTAGAAGGCTGGTTCTTAACCAATACCAATGCTCTGCAAAGAATCATGTGCGCAGCCGGGGGACTCTGCCTCATTGTACCCGGGTTAACCACTGACATTTCCGGAGCCCTATTGATTGGCATACCCTTTCTTCTCAACTATCAAAAGCACCGCATGGAAAAAGCGGCCATTGGATAAGGACGCTTTTGAATAAATTTTCCTTGCAAACCAGAGGGAAATGGGATATACTGAATCTTGCGTGAAAATCCATAAAAAGAAAGTGGGGAAAAATTATGGCAAATATTAAATCCGCAAAAAAACGAATCCGAGTTATCGACAAAAAGACCGCCAGAAACCGAAGGATAAAAAGTCATCTAAAAGGAATTCTGAAGAGTTTTGAAATGGCTTTGGCTGCAGGAGATCTGGATTTGGCAAAGGAAAAGTTGGCGTTAGCAGAAAGAAGGCTGATGCAAGCTGCGTCCAAAGGCACGATTCATAAGAATACGGCTGCCAGAAAGGTTTCTCGAATTAACAAGCGATTCAACAAAGCAAAAGCCCTGTAATCTCACCCGTCCCCACACCGGCACATAAGTTAAATGGGCCAAATCATGTGAACAACATGTAAATTAAAAAGACCGGAGTGTCTCCCGGTCTTTTTTATTTGCCTAAAATTATCTTACGGCCGCTTCTAAGGCCAGCTTCATCATATCCGTAAAAGCGGTTTGCCTTTCTTCCACCGTGGCACGTTCCCCTGTTACAAAATGATCACTGATGGTCACCATGGCCGCTGCGTTTCTTCTCAGGTATGCGGCATTCATATAGAGAGCGGCTGCCTCCATTTCTACCGCCATCACGCCCACATCTGCCCATTTCTTCCACCAATTCTCTTCTATTTCATAAAATACATCACAAGAAACCAGATTACCTGCTCGAAAGGGAATGTGGTTGGAGTCGGCCGCTTCTTTGATATTCATAAGAAGATTCCAGCTGGCACATGGAGAAAAAGTACCCGGCAAGTCATATGTATGAGCATAATTGGAATCCGTAGAAGCAGAAATTCCTAACACAATATCTCCGATTTTTATGTCTTCAAAAAAGGTACCTGCTGTTCCCACACGGATAAGATTCTCCACATCATAATCCTTCATCAATTCCCAAGAATAGATTCCCATGGAAGGCATCCCCATTCCGGTTCCCATAACCGACACAGGGACCCCCTTGTATCGCCCGGTATACCCCAGCATGCTTCGCACTTCATTGAAACATACCGGTTGATCCAAATAGTTTTCTGCAATATACTTGGCGCGCAAAGGGTCTCCCGGCAAAAGAATGCTGGACGCAATTTCTCCCTTGTTAGCTGCATTGATATGTGTACTCATAAAATCTCTCCTTTTTCCATATTGGTTTTCTCTAGTCTTTTGTAATATCGGTAAATCCCGTTCCCACTCCCCAAACAGTATCCACATGAATGGCCGTCATCAGTGCCTTGGGATCCTTCTGGGCAATGAATCGTCGTATCATGATGCTTTCTCTGGGGGAACAAAGCACCTCCAGCTTATAATGCATCTCCCCGGTGTATTCCCCCACTACCTGGGAACAAGATACCCCACGCATCATTTCGTTCATAATATGGTCGGTAATCATCTTTTTATTGTCAGTAATGATTTCCAACTTCACCAGCTTGGTCTCAAACCCGAACATCACATAATCGATGGTCTTGGCAAAAATAACTTGGGTTACCAAAGCATACAAGGCAATGTTACGACCAAACACAAAAGCGGAGCCTATAATAATCACTCCATCCACAACCAATAGAATCTGGCTTAGGGGCAGATGGGGAAAAAGGTGTTTCTTCAGGATTTTTGCAACGGCATCCGTTCCACAAAAACTATAGCCTCTCCAAAATACCAAGCCAGAACAAATTCCACCAAATACGCCACAGAAAATAGCAGCTAAGATAATATCGTTTTCTTCCAAAAGCTCAAAGGGAAACCGCTCGAACACAAAAATCACTGCCGGATAAAGCAGGGTAAGAAACAAAATTTTTCTCACTTCCCTCGACCCTAAAAAAATGCCCACAAGAACGATGATAACAAAGGATCCCGCATAGTATATGATGCTGAAATCCAAAGAGGTGTACACCTGAATCACTCGGGCAATGCCGGTCAAACCTCCGCTGGTGAGGCCATTGGGAATCATCACCGCTTGAAGTGAAAAAGCTCCGATGGCACAGGAAATCAAGGCCACCATCACATCAATTGCCAGGAGTCTCACCCTTTCTTTTTTTGGCTTCTTTAATCGTTTCATTTCAAAATATACTCCTTACAAAAAATGTTTCCTAAAAGATCTCCGCCCATTATATGGATGGTATGAAATTCCTGTCCTATGCACTGAAAATCCACTTCCATTTTCTTTCCCTTTCGAGCGAAAATCTGGTGGCTTTTATGGATAATGCCATCGTACGAAACATCCACACTCCAATAGGCTACTAGGGAAAGCGGATCCTGAACCATTGCTTGGCGAAGAATCCTTTTTCCTTTTTCGTCCACCCCTGTTTTTTCCACATTCACTCGATAGTCTTTCCACCGAATGGTTAATATTTCTTGTTGGGCCAGGTCGGAAGGTGTCAATTCTATAAAAAAGTCTACCTCTCCCAACTCCCTATCCAGTCGACGGGTTTCCTTCCGATATCGAAAGGAGGCTCCTAAATCAGCCAACCGGGGAATCATGTGATTTACGGCCGTTTCTTCCGCATCGCACAAAAGAAACCGCCGGCCCAATCTAGCGGCCGATGCCCCCAAGGTTCCGGATCCTGCAAAAAAATCCACACACAAATCGCCTGGTTTTGTACAACTTTCTAAAATGCGATTCATCAAGGCCTCCGGTTTCTGTGTGGCATAGCCGGTTCTCTCACCGGAAGTTCTACCTACCATATCAATGGGCCAAACATCTTTCTGATTCACCAAAGTATACCATCCCAATTCGTCCTTGTACTCCTTCACACCTTTAAAACGATAAGGGCGGTAATCCCGATTATAGGATTTCTCTTTCTGCGGATCAAAAAAATAATCCTTGGTTTTCCCATAAAACAATAAGGTATCATGCTTTCTGCTAAAACGCCGTTTGCTGGTGCCGCCGGATTTGTACTGCCAAATGATTTCATTTACAAAATAATTTTCCCCGAATATTTCGTCCAACAACAACTTGCCATGATAAACGGCATGCCAATCCATATGAACCCATAAACAACCCTTTTCCGACAACAATTCCCTCATGAGAATAAAACGAAGGGTCAACATCTTCAAGTAGACATCCATACCCTCTTTCCAGGAGTCTTGATAGGCCTCCCTTTTCAGAGCCACCGGGGGGAACTCTTCCGATTCCAATCTCACCACCGCTTCGTAGTTGGACTTGGAGTAAAAGGGCGGATCTACGTAAATCAACTCCACTTTCCCTCTGAATCCACCTTCCAACAGCTTGATGAGATAGGTAAGATTGTCTCCCCAAACCACTTCATTTTCTATGACTTCATTGGGATTCACTCCGGGATGAACCATTTTGTCCGAGAAATTTAAAACATATTGCCCAGATTCCAAGGAACGCAGAATTTTTTCCGCCTCCATTCGACTCCATTCTAAAATTTCAGGTAGTTTCTGTAAAATTCCCATATTTTCATTTACGCTTCATCTTTTTCATAAGGTTGACCGTCCGCCTTGGGAGCCACCGCTTTTCCAACCACACCAATAAGAACAATAATGGTTGCAACATAAGGGACCATGGCTAAAAATTCACTAGGCACATTCAATCCAAAGGATTGCGCTTGAATTTGAATAGCAGAGCATAATCCAAAAAACAAACAAGCCCCCAAGGAACCGGCTGGATGCCATTTTCCGAACACCATAGCCGCCAGGGCGATAAATCCTTTGCCCGCTACCATTCCTTCCCGGAAAAGTCCCACGGTCCCAATGGACAAACAAGCTCCGGCCAATCCCGCCAAAACTCCGGAAATCAACACACATGTCCACCGGGTCTTGTAAACACCAATTCCCACGGTATCTGCAGCTTTCGGATGTTCTCCCACCGCCCTCACATGAAGGCCCCACGGGGTTTTCCACAAAACATAATAGGTAACAAACACCAATGCAAAAGCCAGATAAACAAATGGCGTAAACTGTTTGAACAAACTCCCAATCAAAGGAATTCCCTCCAGAAGACGAAAAGGGTTGCTGGTCAACATATCCGGGCAAATGGGCGTAGAGCCGGATCGATGCCAGATTAACTCCAGGAAAAAGGCGGTCAACGCGGCCGCCAAAAGGTTAATGGCTGTACCTGCTATGATTTGGTTTCCTTTCAAATTAATGGAAATTACCGCCAGAAGAGAAGCCGCCACCACCCCGAATACCATAGCCGCCACTACTCCAACCCAGGCATTTCCTGTCATATGAGTAAACCAAACAGAAAAAAACGCTCCAAAAATCATAATTCCTTCCAGTCCAATGTTCACTACACCGGACCGTTCAGAGAACACGCCTCCCAGAGCTGCCAGTAATAACGGGGTGGCAAGACGAATAGCTGAAGCAATGACAGCCAACGCAATCATTGAATTCATTTACTCCACCCCCTTTGTTGTTGCATCCATTACCGGGCTGCCTTGCTTTAATCCTTGTTTCTTCATCTTTTGCTTTTCATACCAATTGCTTCCGTATTTCAATAGCAAGGACCCTGCCACAAATACCAGAATCACAGCAGAAATAATGGCCGTAATTTCCTTGGGAATTCCTGCCAACTGCATTTGACGGGAACCGTTTTCCAGTATTCCAAACAACAGCGCCGCCGGAATACATCCCAGAGGATGACTTAACCCTACCAGTGCCACCGACAATCCTGTAAATCCGTACCCGGGAAGCTCCGTGGATTGATTAACCATGTAAACCAACCCCAGCATCTGGATTGAACCCGCCAGTCCCGCCAAACCTCCCGATATGAACATGGCCAAAAAAGTATTTTTGGCACTGCTAATGCCCCCGTATTCTGCCGCTTGATGGTTTAATCCAACCCCCCGGATTTCATAACCCAAGGTGGTTTTAAACAGAAGAAACCACATCACCACCGCCACTCCCAACGCAATAAAAATACCGGAGTGAACACTGGAGAACCCAAACGCAGGAATCACATCCCTCAGCTTACCAAGACGAGCCACTTCCGGCACGATAACCGAATGTCCTCTAGGGGTGGACCCCAAAATGGTAGCCGGGTTCAAAACCGTTCGAACCAAATAATTGGATAAGTACAAGGCGGTCCAATTCAGCATAATGGTGGTGATAACTTCATTGATTCCCATTTTCGCTTTTAAGATTCCGGCAATGCCTCCCCAAAACCCCCCCGCCATGATCCCGATGAGCAGTAGGAAAGGAACCAGAATAAAGTGAGGCATCCATTGAAAATACCAGGCCGCCGCTACCGTAGAGATGGCAGCTATTACATACTGGCCCTCTCCCCCAATATTGAAAAGGCCGCATCGAAATCCGATGGCAGCTGCCAGCCCCGTTAATAAAATGGGGGTCACTTTATAAAGGGTCTCTCCAATGCTGGGAATGGAAGCAAGACTCCCTTTGAATAAGGCAACATATGCTGTAACGGGATTACTACCTGCAGCCAATATGCACACGGCACCTACTAAAAATCCAACCAGAACAGCAATTAAAGGCAGTTTAAGAACTGACCACATATTAAGAAGTTTTTCCCTCATTGGTGGTCCCTCCTTCCTTATCGGCCTCTTCCAGAGTGCCGCCCGCCATCATAATGCCCAATTTTCGCTCTGTAGCATCCTTTCCGTCAATTACCCCTACGATTTGCCCTTGGTAGATTACTGCAATCCGATCTGCCAAATTCATAACCTCGTCCAACTCCAGAGACACCAGCAACACCGCCTTATTATTGGCCCGTTGTTCTAACAGTCTGCGATGTACAAATTCAATGGCTCCAACATCCAATCCCCGAGTAGGTTGGGCCGCAATCAGCAGAGGGGGATCCTTATAAAACTCCCGAGCGATAATCGCCTTTTGCTGATTGCCTCCGGAAAGAGAGCCTGCCGTTACATTCTCATTGGGGGTTCTCACATCGAATTCTTCAATTAAAGTTTTACCATGTTGATAAATAGCCTCATAATTCATCACTCCTTTGCGGGCAAAGGGCGGACAATAATGATATCCCAAAATCAAGTTTTCCGCCAAGGTACTTTGAAGAATCAACCCTCTTTTATGTCGATCTTCCGGAATATGCCCCACTCCCGCTTCAATCACCTTACGAGGCTTGGCTCCGGTAATATCTGTACCACAAAGCAAAACTTTCCCTCCGGCTGTTTTTGTAAGACCTGTCAAAGCCTCCACCAATTCCTTTTGGCCATTTCCATCTACCCCCGCAATGGCCAATACTTCGCCGGCCCGAACTTCAAAAGAAATCCCTTTGACTGCATCCAGCTTTCGGTGATCCTTCACAACCATCTCCTGTACAGACAAAATCACTTGGCCAGGATCCTTTTCCGTCCGATCCGATGTGAGCTTCACTTCACGTCCCACCATCATCTCCGCCAGTTCATCCACATTGGTGTCCTTTGTTTTTAGGGTGTTAACGATTTTCCCTCTTCGAATCACCGTAACCCGATCGCTCATGCTCAACACTTCTTTTAACTTGTGGGTAATTAATATAATGGACTTTCCTTCCTCCGTTAGCTTCCGTAGTATAATGCCCATTTCATCAATTTCCTGAGGCGTCAAAACCGCCGTCGGTTCATCTAAAATCAAAACCTCCGCTCCTTTGTATAACGCTTTCAAGATTTCAACCCGCTGAGCCAACCCCACAGAAATATCTTCAATCACCGCATTGGGGTCCACCTTCAGACCAAATTCATCGGAAACCTTCTGAACCCTGGATATGGCGTCCTCCATATCCAATTTCCATCCCTTCCATTTACTAGGTTCATTTCCCAAAATAATATTTTCCGCCACAGTAAAGTTTTCCACCAACATAAAATGTTGGTGAACCATTCCGATTCCCAATGCTATAGCCGCATTGGGACCTCTAATGTCCACCTTTTCTCCATGAAAAAAAATTTCTCCGGATGTTTGTTGATAGAGTCCGTACAAGATGTTCATCAGGGTGGTTTTTCCGGCGCCATTCTCTCCCAAAAGAACATGGATTTCGCCTTTCTCCAAGTCGAAATCCACTTGATCATTGGCAATGGTTCCCGGAAATACCTTTGTGATTTTTTTCATTTCCACTACTTTTGCCAAAAGATAATTCACCTTCCTCTCTTCCATCGATTACTCCGAATACTCAAGAATTAAGCTCATTTATCATACTTTTGCACCATAAACAAGCTTAATTCTTAAGAGAGTGGACATGACTTTTTTCCTGATTTACATAAGGTCAGGCAGATGCCTGACCTTATGATAAGTGGATTAATGATATTCGGATTATTCTACAGAAAATCCTGCAAAAGTAGCTGCGTCAAAAGGAACCACAAATTCACCATCCAGGATTCTTGTCTTCCAAGCATCCACAGCTGCGGCCACATCTGCAGGCAGATTGCCCGCATTGTCTCCAACGCCAATTCCTTCATCTACAATAGAGAACACATAATTTCCGCCCTCGAAAGTACCGTTCACAACACTCTCAATAGCTTTGTAGGTTGCGCTGTCAACACGTTTAATCATAGAACACAGTACATGTTCCGGATCCAAAGCCGACTGATCCTGATCCACTCCGATGGCCCAAAAGCCTTGTTCTCCAGCTGCCTGGATAACACCAATTCCGCAACCGCCGGAAGCATGGTATATCACATCGGCGCCCAGTTTGTTTTGCGCAAGAGCATTCTCTTTACCAAGAGCCGCATCACTAAAGGACTGGGTGTAATTGATCAAAACTTGTGCATCGGGATTAACCGCTTGTACACCCGCCTCAAATCCATACTGGAATTTTTCAATAGTAGGCAGTTGAATTCCGCCAACAAAACCGATAATGTCCGATTCGCTCATCATAGCGGCGGCTACTCCCACCAGGAAAGACCCTTCCTGCTCATTGAAAGTCAGGTTCAAAAGATTGGGACCCTGCGCATCTACAGAGTCAATCAAAGCAAAAGCTTGATCCGGATATTGATCTACCGCTTGCTGCGTCGCTTCTGCCATAAGGAATCCGTTACATACAATCAGCGCAGCTCCTGCCTCTACTGCAGCCGCGATATTCGGGAGATAATCGTCGGAAGTAGAAGACTCAATAACCTGAATTTGAACCCCAAATTCATCTCTGGCACGTTCGAATCCTGCCCAAGCAGAATCATTAAAAGACTCATCACCAAGACCACCGGTATCGGTAATCAGAACCACCAACGGGCCGTCTTCTACCGCAGGCGCATCCCCACCACCGCCGCAAGCTACCATGCTCATGACGAGAACAAGACATAGTAGAATCGCTAATACTTTTTTCATTTTGTTCCTCCTCTTACATTTGAAGTAATAATATACTCATATTATAAAGTATCCCCCGATCAAAATAAAGACCTTTCCCAAGTTTTCCCTATTATTCATACAACTCGGGGCGTCGATGTTTTAAGAGCGGTAGTTGCTCTCTTACCTCCGCTAATCGTTGGAAATTCACGGCGCCGTACACAATGCTTTCTTCTTTTCCAGCCATCTTCACCACTTGTCCCCAAGGATCTACAATGCAAGAGCCCCCAAAAGCCTGATAAGGACCCTCCAAATCTCTGGCGGGAGAACATGCCAGTAAATAGACCTGGTTGTCCAGCGCCCTGGCCCGAAGCGAAATTTCCCAATGCGCCTCTCCCGTCGGAACACTAAAAGCAGCCGGTAGAATGATTATTTCAGCACCGGCTAATGTCATCTTCCGAAATAACTCCGGAAATCGTACATCATAACAAATAGCCAATCCCATCTTCCCAAACTCCGTTTCCACAACTGTGGCACCTTGCCCGGGCGTCAAAGTTTCGGATTCCATGAAGTAGATCTTTCCCGGAACATGAATGTCAAACAAATGGGCTTTCCGATGTTTTCCCAGTAGAACTCCCGCATCATTAAAGAAGAAGCTGGTATTGAAAATATGCTCTCCTTCTCTCTCTGGAATAGAACCTCCCGCAAGATGCACCTTGTACTGTCTAGCGACCCGGCTCATGAGTTGAAAGGTCTCGCCCCCCTCCTCCTCCGAATACAACGCAAAGAATTCATTGGAATAAGGGCAATTCCACATCTCTGGCAAAACCACCAGATGGGCTCCCTTTTCAGCGGCCTCCCTTATCATCCCTTCCGCTTTTTCCCATGCCTCTTCTTTTTTCCTGCTACTCTTCATCTGAAGCAGCGCAACCGATAGTATCATTGTTCCCTCCATAAAAAAAAACGGGATTTTCCGGTTTTCCCGGAAAATCCCGAAAGTCGCTAGTTCATAATTTCCAATCCCTCAAAATTCACATGCCCCAGTTGCTCTTTATCTGCGCTGATGCTCACCACAAAATCCAACTCGTGAACTTTGGAAATATCTTTCAATCGATCGACGAATTCGGTGAGGTCCGGCAATTCGAAATCGGCATGTTTCAATATGCTGTCGATATAAATAATTTCGATGTCATGGTCTCCGCTGATGACTCCATAAAGGAATCCAATATACTCATCGCTATTGGTGATATGGGGGTATTCCTCCATACATATGAAGCGGATTTTATAATTCAGGTCATAAATTAACCTGCTATCTGTATTAATAAACACGATGCTGCCGTCACTTTTTTCCACAGCGTCGTTTGCTGAATCTATCATAATCTTGGTCTTTCCGGTCCCCTTATGACCGATTACCAGCTTCACCATAATAACCGCCTCCTTTTCTCTCTTTGCCCGTGTCCTTCCAGAACACTACCTGTTACTTTCGATTATACACTCAAACCCTTGTTGGCCGCAAGGCGAAGTTGGCCACAAGCCGCCTGAATATCCTGTCCCATCTCTCTTCTGACCGTTACTGAAATCTGCCGTTTCTCCAATTCTCTTTGAAAGGCTATAACAACTTCCTTTTCCGAACCTTTATACGGAGATTCCTCCACCGGGTTTAAAGGAATCAAATTTACATGACACAACATTCCCTTTAATCGCCGGGCAAGCTCCGCAGCCTGATCTGTTCCATCGTTGACTCCTGCCATCATGCCATATTCGAAAGTCACTCTTCTTCCGGTTTTTTTACTGTGCTGATGAGCTGCTGCCAACACTTCCCCTACGGGATATCTTCGGTTAATGGGCATAATTTGTTGACGTATTGCATCATTGGAGGCATGAAGAGAAATGGCCAGGTTCACCTGAGGAAATTCCTCTCCAAACCGTTTGATTCCCTCCACAAGACCTACTGTGGATACCGTCATGTGGCGGTAACTCATCCCATATCCTTCTTCCCCATGACAAATCCGAAGAAATTGAGCTACATTCTCATAATTATCAAAAGGCTCTCCCGTTCCCATCACTACCATGTGGCCGACGGGGGTTTTTGCCAAATCCGCCATGGAGACAATCTGATCCATCATTTCCCCCGCAGTTAAATCCCGTGCTTTCCCCAAAAGCCCCGACGCACAAAAGTGACAGCCCATAGCACAACCGGCCTGGCTGGAAACACAAACAGAATTCCCGTACCGGTACTTCATCAGAACCGACTCCACGCCTTCTCCATCTGCAAGTTCAAACAATACCTTTCTGGTTCCGTCTTCTTTGGATATTTGCTGACACAGCACCGCAGCAGCTCCCGTAGTAAACCCTTCTTCCAACTTCTTCCGAAGTGAGATGGGAATGTTTTTCATGGAATCAAAATCCTTGACGCCCTTATACAACCAGTCCATAATTTGTTTGGCCCGATAGGCAGGCTCCCCCATTTCAACCAAGAGAGTTTCCAATGATCTTATATCAAAATCCTTAAGATTTCGCTGAAAAGCCCGGTGTTGTTTCATTGCTCTTTATTCCCCTAAAAAATTTCATCACCTGAGAGAAAGAAGGCACCCGGCGGGGTGCCTTCACGCTATTACCTGTCCTTTATTCCCTTCTGCTGGCTTTGGTTGATTTTTTCTCTTTCCTTAATGAGGGTATCCAAAGCGATACACCCATAGAGATCCTCTTCAAAATATTCCGAATACCTTTTCAACTCCTCCAAGCTCAGCTCTTCGATTCCCTTCCCGCAATGAATACAATCCAACACCATTTTCCCAATGATTTCGTGACACTGACGAAAGGGAACCCCTTTTCTCACCAAATAATCGGCGGCATCAGTGGCATTCATAAATCCCGTTCGTGCCGCCTCCCGCATCGCCTCTTTTTTGTATACCACGGTGCTCAACATTTCCGTAAAAATAACCAGGGAGTCCTTCAAAGTATCTACTGCATCAAAGACCGGTTCCTTATCTTCTTGCATATCTTTATTATACGCAAGAGGAAGGCCTTTCATCACCGTCAGCAAGGCCATCAGGTCTCCATAGACTCTTCCGGTTTTTCCTCGAATCAGCTCCGCCATATCCGGGTTTTTCTTTTGAGGCATAATGCTGCTTCCGGTACTATAGCTGTCGTCTATTTCCACAAAGCCAAACTCTTTGCTGCTCCAATAAATCAACTCTTCGCAAAATCGAGACAAATGCATCATTCCCATCGAAGCACAGAAAATAAACTCTAATGCAAAATCTCGATCGCTTACCGCATCCATGGTATTCTGGCAAAGCTGCCCGAACCCTAATTCCTCCTGCACCCATTTCCGGTCCACAGGGTAGGATGTTCCCGCCAAGGCACAAGCACCCAAGGGCATGCAATCAGTTCGAAGATAACAATCTTTCAAACGCTGGCCATCTCTTTTGAACATTTCCCGATAAGCACCCAAATGCCATGCCAGAGTCACAGGTTGAGCCCGTTGCATGTGGGTATACCCTGGAAGCACAGTGTCCTGATGCTCTTCGATTTGTTGTTCCAAAAGTCGATCCAGGGTTTTTAACAGCTCCAGCAACCCGGCTAACTCTTCTTTAAGATACAGCCTCAAATCCGTGGCCACCTGATCGTTTCTGCTTCGGGCCGTGTGGAGTTTTTTTCCGATTTCGCCAACTCGTTCCGTAAGAATGGACTCCACCGCCATATGGATGTCTTCGTATTCCGTGGAAAAAGTTACCAAGCCAGCTTCCACATCAGCCAAAATCTCTTTCAAGCCTTCCCGGATTTTATGGGCATCTTGAGACGGAATGATGCCCTGTCTTCCTAGCATTTCCACATGGGCCATGCTTCCACGAATATCTTGTTGTACCATTCGCTGATCCACTAATATCGATGCATTGAATAAATCAGCAGATGAAGTCGCCTCCTTTGAGAACCTTCCTTTCCAGAGTTTCATGTTCTTCCGCTCCTCCTTCGCTGGCTTGCTTTTGAATGGCTCTGATCTTCAGCGGTAAGCTGAAAAGATTTATAAACCCTTCCGCGTCGCTCTGCTTATATACCTCATCCTTACTAAATGTAGCAAATTCCTCGCTATACAGGGAATGGGGAGATTTGGTGGCCACTGCCGATGCTGTTCCTTTGAACAATTTCATTCGTACGTCACCATCTACCAATTCCTGTGTCTTGTCTACAAAGGCCTGAATGGCCTCTCTCAATGGAGTAAACCACAATCCGTCATACACCAGCTGCGCCCACTTTTGAGCCACAATGTTCTTGTACTGCATAGTGTCTCTGTCTAATATGAGCTTTTCCAACGCTTTGTGGGCATGATACAGGATTGTTCCGCCCGGTGTCTCATAAACACCCCTGGACTTCATCCCTACCAAACGATTTTCAACGATGTCCACCGTTCCGACTCCATGAGCACTCCCCAAAGCATTAAGCTCCAGCATCAACTCCACGGGGCCCAACTCTTTTCCGTTTACCTTGGTAGGTATGCCATTCTCAAAATGAATTTCCACATACTCTGCCGTATCCGGCGCTTTTTCCGGTGGAACGCTTAAAACATGAATATCGTCCTTATGCTGGTTCCAAGGGTTCTCCAAATTGCCTCCTTCATGACTCATATGCCAGATATTTTCGTCTCGGCTGTAAATGTTCTCTTCCGATTGCTGAATTTGAACATGATGGGCTTTGGCATAGGCAATGCACTCTTCTCGGGAAGTCAACTCCCAAACCCGCCAGGGTGCAATAATTCGAATAGCAGGATTCAGCGCCTTTATTGTGGTTTCAAATCGGACCTGATCATTTCCTTTTCCGGTACACCCGTGTGCAATTACAAAAGCTCCCTCTTCCTCCGCAATTTCCACTAATTTCTGGGCCATCAAGGGCCTTGCCATGGATGTTCCCAAAAGATAATCGTCCTCGTAAATTGCACCGGCCTTTAATGTTGGCCAAATAAAATCTGTAATAAAGGGTTCCTTTATATCTAGAACATAGGCCTTTGACGCTCCGGTGTCAAGGGCCTTCTGTCTCACAGCGGCGAAATCCTCCTTTTGTCCGGCATCACAGCACACAGCGATGACGTCATAGTTATAATTTTCTTTCAACCACGGGATAATAATGGACGTATCCAGCCCTCCCGAATAGGCTAATACCACTTTTTCCTTAGCCATTTGACAGGCCTCCTTTCTTGGCTCGCCGCCAGATTCATTGTGTTCATAGCATCTTCTTTTTACAAACAAAATTATCGTAGCACTTTTTTCCGGGTTTTTCAACCACATTTTGTTGAAAATGACAACTTTTCATTACTCTTTTCAGGTTTTTCGTTGAATTTTACCAAATTTAGCCAGAAAACCTCCTTCAAGGCCTTACTTTTTTCTTGACATCAGCACCCTCTTCCCTTAAAATTAGTGTATTATGACCAAAAAATATACGAGACATTGACGGAACCCAGTACCCCTTGTGCAAAACCCTTACAGAGAACCTGTCCAACGCTGAGAAACAGGTGGTGAAGCAAGGAGGGAATATCACTCCCGAGTCTCCGTTAAATGAAGGGGTCTGGATTATTTCAGACAACTAGGGTGGTACCGCGGTGAATCATCGTCCCTAGCGCAGTAGCGTTAGGGATTTTATTTTGAAAGGAAAAGAAAAAAATGTTTCAACACTTATCAGAAAAGCCCATTGCAGAAGTACAATTAGGTCAGGCTGCAAAATGGAAAGAAGAAGAATTACTGGAAAAATGCATCACTACCAGAGAAGGCATGCCTTCTTTCGTATTCTACGAAGGGCCTCCTACAGCCAATGGACATCCCGGCATCCACCATGTGATGGCCAGAACCCTGAAAGACTCTGTGCTGCGCTATAAAACCATGAAAGGCTTTCGAGTAAAAAGAAAGGCCGGATGGGACACCCATGGACTTCCCGTGGAAATCGAAGTGGAAAAAGAATTAAACATGTCCGGGAAACAGGATATCGAAAAATATGGAATCCGGGAATTCAACGAAAAATGCAAAGAATCCGTATTTAAGTACGAGGGTTTATGGCGCCAAATGACAGAAAGAATGGGTTTCTTAATCGACATGGACGACCCCTACATCACCCTTGACAACAATTACATCGAAAGCTGCTGGTGGATTATCAAGGAATTTTTCAAAGAAAACATGATTTATGAAGGCCATAAAATCCTCCCCTACTGTCCTCGCTGCGGCACCGGACTGGCTTCCCATGAAGTGGCTCAAGGATATAAAGATGTAAAAACCTTGACAGTAACCGTAAAATTCAAACGCAAAGGCCGGGAAGAATACTTTTTGGCCTGGACCACCACCCCCTGGACCTTGGCCTCCAATGTAGCCCTTACGGTAGGTCCAACTATTGACTATGTAAAAGTAAAAACCCTGGACCATGTTGAAAATGCCCCCGGCGAAATTCTATATGTGGCAAAATCCTTGGCAGATCAAGTCATCGGCGAAGGAAATTATCATGTGCTGGAGGAAATGAAAGGGACTGCCCTGGAACACATGGAATATGAACAACTGATGCCTTTCGTAACCGTAGACCCAGAAAAAAAAGCCTTCATCATCACCCTGGGCGATTATGTTACCATAGAAGACGGCACCGGCATCGTCCACACAGCCCCCGCCTTTGGAGAAGACGACTATAGCACTGGGAGAAAATATGACCTGCCGGTGGTAAATCCGGTGAATGAAGAGGGCGAATATACGGAAACCCCATGGGCCGGAAGGTTCGTTATGGAGGAAGGATTGGATGTAGATATCCTGAAATATTTATCGGAAAACCACAAAGTTTTTTCCAAGGAAAAAATCAATCACAACTATCCCCACTGTTGGAGATGCACCACACCCCTCATCTATTATGCCAAACCCAGCTGGTATATTGAAATGACCCGATTACGGGATCTCCTTGTATCCAACAACAATTCTGTTAATTGGTATCCCGACTTTGTAGGAGATAAACGATTCGGAAACTGGTTGGAAGAGGTGAAAGATTGGGCCATCTCCAGGAATCGGTATTGGGGTACTCCTATCCCAATCTGGCGTTGTGACTGTGGCCACTTGGAGTGTGTGGGAAGTCGCCAGGAATTAAAGGACAAAGCCCGGCAGCCCATTTCTGTTGATATTGAGCTTCACCGACCCTATGTGGATGATGTTCATTTAACTTGTTCTAAATGCGGAGGAATCATGGAAAGAATTCCCGAGGTCATGGATTGCTGGTTTGACTCAGGGGCTATGCCTTTTGCACAATGGCATTATCCATTTGAAAACGAAGAGCGCTTTGACCAGGAATTGTTTCCAGCGGACTTCATCTGCGAGGGCATTGACCAGACCAGAGGATGGTTCTATTCTCTCATGGCCATCTCCACCTTCATCAAGAAACAAGCGCCCTATCGCAATGTACTGGTCAATGATTTAATCTTAGACAAAGAAGGCAAAAAAATGAGCAAATCAAAGGGGAACACAGTTGACCCATTTGAAATGTTTGATAAATACGGAGCGGATGCTACCCGATGGTATTTATTGTATGTGTCTCCAGCCTGGTCTCCCACCAAGTTTGACGAAGAGGGATTAAAAGAAGTAAACAGCAAGTTTTTCGGTACCCTGAGAAACATCTACAACTTCTTTGTTCTCTATTCCAACCAGGACGAAACCGACCCCCAATCCATGGCGGTTCCTTACCAAAAAAGGCCGGAGTTGGACCGATGGATTCTCAGCAAATTTCATCGCTTGGCCCTGGAAGTAAACCAGGAAATGGATCGATATGATCACATGAAATCCGTTCGAAAAATCCAGGAATTCGTATCAGAAGACTTCTCCAATTGGTACATTCGAAGGGCACGGCGAAGGTTTTATACCGCAGAAATGACCTTGGATAAGCAAAGTGTCTATCTTACCACCTATGAATTATTGGTAGGAGTATGCCAATTAGCCGCACCTTTCGCTCCTTTCATAGCCGATGAAATCTACACAAAACTCACGGGCAATGAATCGGTGCATATTTCCTTATTCCCTCTTGGCGATTCGTCTCTTCTGGATGAAAATGTAGAAAAAAGAATGGATTTAGTTCGCGACTTAGTGGGCCTGGGCCGTGGAACACGAGAAAAAGAACGCATCAAGGTAAGACAACCCTTAACAAAGATTTTAGTAGACGGGAAATACCAGAAACTGATCTCCGATTTAGCCGATCTCATGATGGAAGAACTGAATGTAAAGGAAGTGGTTTTTGAAAAAGATTTAGATAAATTTATGAATTTTCAACTAAAACCCAATTTTAAGATAGCGGGTCCTGTGTTGGGAAGCAAAATAAAAGACTTTGCGGGATTTCTGCAAGAGCAAAACGCCAAAGACATCGTACAAAAATTAGAGTCCGGACAAGAATTGAAAATCCTTTTAGGGGAAGAAACCTTTTCCATCACCAAAGAGTTCCTGGATGTGCGAATCGATGCAAAAGAAGGTTTCTCAGTGGCCATGGAAAACAATTTGTTCACCATATTAGATACCAACTTAACACCGGCTCTAATCCAAGAAGGGTTGGCAAGGGAATTGGTTTCCAAGGTTCAACAAATGAGAAAGCAGAAAGATTTTGAAATGATGGATCGCATTCACATCTACTTAAATGCAGACCAAGAAGTGTGGGACGCAGTGAAAACTCATCGTGAATACATCATGTCCGAAACCCTATCCTTGGAAATTCTTGCAGTAGACCAGGAATTGAATGCAACAAATATCAACGGTCACAAGGCGGGATTGGATGTAAAATCAGTGTGATTCCTTTTTCTCCAGTTTCCTTACCTTTTCTTCCAATCGTTCTAACTGCTCTTCCATGCGACAAAGTTCGATCATGATGGGGTCTTCAATATTGATTTGATCCACATCTTCATTGCCGGTTTTTTCTCCCGTAGGGTCTGCCGCAAAACCACAAAGAATTTTAGCGGGGACCCCTACGGCCGTGGCATATGGAGGAACTTCATTCAACACCACCGCACCCGCCGCAATTTTCGCGTGGTCTCCCACCTTAAAGGGTCCCAACACTTTAGCTCCAGCTCCTACTAACACATCATTTCCCAAAGTGGGGTGACGTTTCCCCTGCACAATACCGGTCCCCCCTAAAGTAACCCCTTGATACAAGGTACAGTAATCTCCTATTTCTGTGGTTTCTCCAATCACCACGCCGCTTCCATGATCAATAAATAATCCCCGGCCAATGGTAGCTCCCGGATGAATCTCAATGCCTGTAATCCATCTGGCAAACTGAGATATAAAACGAGCAATGAAAAACCTGCGCCACTTATATAAGCGGTTAGCAATTCGGTAGAACACCAAAGCATGAAATCCGGAATATAACAAAACCACTTCCAGGCTATTCCGGCATGCCGGATCTCTTTTCTGTATGGATTTTAAATCCTCTCTTATCTTTCCCATAAATGCTCCTGTTCCTCCTGCTGAAACATCTTCGTTGACATATATCTTTCCCCGGTGTCCGGCAAGAACACCACCCATATTTTCCCTTGAGCCTCTGCCTGTTTTGCCACCTTGCTTGCCGCCGCTATCGCCGCCCCGGAGGAAATTCCTGCCAAAACACCTTCTTCTTGGGCCAAAAACCGGCCATAACGATAGGCTTCTTCCTCCGTAACCGATAAAATCTGATCAATTACCTCCCGATTAAGGATGGTAGGGACGAATCCCGCTCCGATACCTTGAATACCATGGGGGCCCGCCTCCCCCTTACCCAACACTTGGGAATTTTCCGGCTCAACCGCAACAATCCGGATAGATGAATCCTTCTCTTTCAGGTATTTCCCTACCCCTGAGATGGTCCCTCCCGTTCCTACTCCCGCAATGAATCCATAAATTCGCCCATCCGTATCTTCCCAAATCTCCGGCCCTGTCGTCTCATAATGAGCCTCCGCATTGGCCTCATTGGTGAATTGCCCCGGCATATAGCTGTCAGGGATTTCCTGCAGCAAATTTTCTGCTTTTTCAATAGCTCCTCTCATTCCCAGATTTCCCGGCGTCAATACCAATTTCGCTCCAAGTGCTTTCAGTATCTGCCTCCGCTCTAGGCTCATGGTTTCCGGCATTGTCAAGATGACACGATACCCCTTTCGGGCTGCAATGACCGACAAGGCCACTCCCGTATTGCCACTGGTGGGCTCCACGATAACGGAGCCCTTCTTCAAAAGTCCCCTTTTTTCCCCATGGGAAATCATGGCGAAAGCAGCGCGATCTTTGGCGCTCCCCCCCGGGTTAAACATTTCTAATTTTCCCAGAAGTTGGATTTGATTTCCCAGTAATGCCTCTATTTTATGAAGACGGACCATAGGAGTTTTACCTATGGTTTCCAATATGTTATCTCTTACTTTCATCCTCATCCTCTGTTTCTTTCTCTTTGTCTTTGGCCACCGCTTCTCTTTGTTTCTCTTCCCGTTGTCTTCGCCTCTGCTTTTCCGCTTCTAGGTCTTCCGGAAGATAAATCACATCAAAAGGTCCCTTTTCCGGCGGTTTTTCTGTAGTATAATTGGAGACATTGTTCAATAAAAAATAGTACACCAAAAAAAGCCCGGCCACCACCAACGCAAAAATAATAATTGGCATACCAATGCCTCCTTCCCTTTCTCTGGTTGGTAATAATATACCCTATGTGACGAATTTCACACAGAGAACCTCCCTCTCCGTAAAAATAGTATAAAGCGATTCTATACCGATGTAAAGAAGAGCGGCTATTGAAAGTCTCTTTTCAACATACTTTGAATTTCTTCCTGTTGTTTCCCTGTCAAGGTTTTCAACTTCAAAATATGTATGGTAACGGCTGTTCCAACAACCAACAGGATCAGGGTCACAAAAAGAGAGCATACCAGAAATATGGAAAGAAGAAGAGAACACCACAGAAAAACCAATGAACCTATTTTATTCTGTCGAGAAACCCCTTTATACACTGTATAACTGACGATATATGGTCCTAATACCCGATGGCCCATTAGCCACCTATACATTCTGGTTGAGCTTCTTAGATAGCAAAAGGAAGCAACCAATAAAAAAGGAGTCGTGGGAAGAACCGGAATAAATGCTCCGGCAACCCCCACAACCAACGACACCGATCCCAAAAGAAGATACAACCACTTTTTCATGTTTTTCAATGCCGTCCTCGACTCCTCTTCCCATTTATTTTGCCAAATCAAATCGATCGGCTTCCATCACTTTGACCCAGGCTTTTACAAAGTCTGCCACCATCTTTTCATGGCCATCCGCCGAAGCATAAACCTCCGACAAAGCTCTCAGCTGAGAATTGGAACCAAAAATCAGATCCACTCTGGTAGCCTTCCAAAGAAATTGTCCTGTTTTACGATCTACCCCCTCATAAATACCTTTTTCTTCATCCAAAACCTTCCATTCCGTACCCATATCAAGTAGATGAACGAAAAAATCATTGGTCAAGGTCTGGGGATTTCCAGTAAACACTCCGTAGGGCTCATCCATATAATTTGCACCCAATACCCGTAAGCCACCCAGAAGTACGGTCATTTCCGGCGCCGTCAAACCAAGCAATTGAGCTTTGTCCACCAACATTTCTTCCGGTTTCACATCGTATCTGGTTTTCATGTAATTTCGGAACCCATCGGCCTTGGGCTCCAGCACATGGAAAGACGCAATATCGGTCTGCTCTTGGATGGCGTCGGTACGCCCCGGTCGAAATGGAACTTCCACCTCAAATCCCGCTTTTTTAGCCGCTTCTTCCACTGCTGTTCCCCCTGCTAGGACAATGAGATCCGCCACAGATATTTTTTTCTTCTGTTGTCCTTCGTTAAACTTTCGTTGTATTTCTTCTAAAACTTTCAGGACTTCCTTTATTTCTGAAGGCTCATTAACTTCCCAATTGCATTGGGGCTTCAAACGAATGCGGGCACCGTTGGCGCCTCCCCGTTTATCAGAGCAACGAAAGGTGGAAGCAGAAGCCCATGCTAGGCTCACCAATTGCCCTATGGATAAACTGGATTCCAGAATCTCTTCTTTTAATAAATCAATATCCACCCCTTCTACCAAAGGATGATCTACCTCCGGAACAGGGTCTTGCCAAATCAGGATTTCTTCCGGCACCGCCGGCCCTAGATATCGAGAACGAGGGCCCATATCGCGGTGCGTTAATTTAAACCACGCCTTGGCAAAGGCCTTTTCAAATTCTTCCGGGTTTTCAAGATACCTCTTGGCAATGGGTTGAAAATCCGGGTCCATTCTCAAAGACATATCTGCTGTAGTCATCATAGGTGCATGACGCTTCTCTGGATCATGGGCATCTTCCACCGTTTCTTTCGCTTTGGGATCCGTGGGAATCCACTGCCAGGCCCCTGCCGGGCTCTTTACCAAATCCCAGTCGTATTTGAACAAGGTTTCCAGATATCCCATATCCCATTTGGTGGGTCTTGGTTTCCATGCGCCTTCAATGCCGCTTCCAATGGCGTCTCCCCCCTTCCCACTCTTATAGCTGCTTTTCCAACCAAGGCCTTGTTCTTCAATGGGAGCGGCTTCTGGCTCCGGCCCCACATGAGTGGCCGGTCCAGCCCCGTGACACTTTCCAAAAGTATGTCCTCCAGCTACGAGGGCTACCGTTTCTTCATCATTCATGGCCATTCTGGCAAATGTCTCTCGCACATCTTTTCCCGACGCAATGGCGCTGGGAACCCCATTGGGTCCTTCGGGATTCACATAGATTAGTCCCATTTGGACGGCGGCCAGCGGGTTTTCCAGCTTTTGCTCTTCAGTAACCCTTTGATTCCCTAGCCACTCCTCCTCCGACCCCCAATAGACATCCTCTTGCGGTTCCCACACATCTTCTCTTCCTCCACCAAAGCCAAAGGTTTCAAAGCCCATGGATTCCAAAGCACAATTCCCAGCCAAAATCATTAAATCCGCCCAGGAAATTTTGCGTCCGTACTTCTTTTTTATTGGCCAAAGAAGCCTTCGAGCTTTGTCCAGATTCACATTGTCCGGCCAACTATTGAGAGGGGGAAACCGCTGAGTTCCGTCACTAGCGCCTCCTCGTCCGTCTCCCATACGATAGGTTCCCGCACTGTGCCAGGCCATTCGAATGAACAAAGGTCCATAATGGCCATAATCGGCTGGCCACCAGTCTTGAGAATCCGTCATCAGGCGATAAATATCTTCCTTTACCTCTTCTAGGTTTAATGTGCCAAACTCCTTTCGATAATTGAAACCTTCACCCATCGGGTTGCTTAACCCGGAGTTTTGATGAAGAATCTTTAAATTTAATTGATCTGGCCACCAGTCCTGATTGGTGGTCCCTCCTTTGGACAAACTCTTTTTCATGTGCCCTGTTACCGGACATTTTTTCTCTTCCATTGTTATCCTCCTGTTTCTTGGCGTCTTCGCCCAATATAGCCGATTGCCACTCCACGAAGCACCTTTTGATAATTTGAAATTTCTGTATTTGTAATCTGAATAACATTATATTGATTATAATACGAATTCCAGCCAGATACAATGGTGAAATCAAAAAACCTCCGAATTCTTTGAAAGTCGAAGGTTTTTATTTGATCCATTTCCGGAAAATCGATAAGGCTCCTTTACAACTACAGCAATTCCTTACGAGAAAGGTTGATTCGGTTTTGGCTGTCGATTTCCGTGACCTTTACCTTCACTTTATCTCCAACATTCATCACATCTTCCACTTTTTCCACACGTTCTTTTGCCATCTTGGAAATGTGCAGCAACCCTTCTTTTCCCGGCAGAATTTCTATGAAAGCACCAAAGGCCATCAAGCGAGTCACTACGCCATCATAAACCTCACCCACTTCTACATCCTTAATTAACAACTCAATCTCTGCCAACCCTCGTTGTGCCGTGTCCATATCCGGGGCCGCGATGTAAATCAATCCCGTGTCATCAATATCAATTTTTACACCAGTTTCTGCAATAATCCGGTTGATGGTTTTTCCACCCGGTCCGATGACCGTACGAATTTTATCCGGGTCAATCTGCATAGTAATAATACGAGGTGCATATGGAGACAACTCTCCACGGGGAGCGGAAATCTCTTCCATCATCTTTTCCATGATGTACATTCTTCCCTCTTTGGCTTGTGTTAAAGCTTGTTCCAAAATTTCGCGGGACAAACCATGAACTTTGATGTCCATTTGAATTGCAGTAACGCCTTTTTCAGTGCCAGCCACTTTGAAATCCATATCTCCTAGGAAATCTTCCATCCCCTGTATGTCCGAAAGGATGGCAATGGTGCTTGAGCCGTCCTCTTCCACTCTCTCAATCAATCCCATGGCAATTCCCGAAACCGGACGCGTGATGGGAACCCCGGCATCCATTAAGGCTAATGTGCTTCCACAAACTGAGGCTTGGGAAGTAGAACCGTTGCTGGATAACACATCGCTTACTACCCTGATAGCATACGGAAACTCTTCTTCGGGTGGAAGCACAGGCAATAGGGCTCTCTCTGCCAACGCCCCATGTCCGATTTCCCTTCTTCCAGGAGATCTCATAGGTCTGGCTTCTCCCACAGAATAAGGCGGGAAATTGTAGTGGTGCATATATCTTTTTTCCGTTTCATCTCCAATGCCGTCTATGGTTTGGGCCTCTCTCACCGGTGCCAGAGTGGCAACACTCAATACCTGAGTTTGTCCTCTCTTAAACAATCCGGTCCCATGGGTTCTTGGCAAGAAGCCTGTTTCACACCAAATGGGTCGAATTTCATCGGACTTGCGGTTGTCGGGACGAATTCCCTCGTCTAAAATCATCCCTCGAACTTGCTCTTTTGTAATATTGTAAAGAACCGCAGAAACATCCTTTCCATTCTCCGGATAGATTTCCGCAAAATGCTCCTTAGCCTCTCGTTCTACCTGGTCCAAATTTTCCAACCGCTGAAGCTTGTCCTCCGTCTGGATGGCTTCTCTCATTTTGAACGTAGCATATTGCCTTACTGCCAAATCCACTTCTTCGGGAACCTTATAAAGAGTCACTTCCTTTTTCGGTTTTCCAATTTCCTTTGCAATTTCCTCAATAAAGAAAACGATTTTTTTAATTTCCTCATGAGCAAACATAATGGCTTCCAAAACTACATCCTCCGGCACCTCCTGGCAGCCGGCTTCCACCATCATAATAGCTTCTTTGGTACCACTTACCACCAAATCAAGATCACTTTCTTCCCGTTGGGCCTGTGTGGGATTCACTACGAATTCCCCATCTACCCGGCCGATTCTCACCGATCCGGTGGGGCCATCAAAAGGAATATCAGAAATACTAAGCGCTACAGATGAACCTATCATAGCTACTATATCCGGAGGACAGTCCGGATCTACACACATGACCGTAGCCACTACTTGAACATCATTATAAAACCCTTTTGGAAACAAAGGCCTGATGGGTCGATCAATCAACCTGGAACTCAGCACTGCTTTTTCGCTGGGTCTGCCTTCTCTTTTTATAAATCCTCCCGGGATTTTACCCGCCGCATACATTCTCTCCTCGTAATCACAAGACAAGGGGAAAAAATCAATATCGGCTCGAGGCGTGTCGGAAGCGCAAGCCGTCACATTGACCACCGTGTCTCCGTACCTCAAGGTTACCTGGCCGCTGGCCAACTCACACACTTTTCCTATCTCCAGCTGCAAAAGTCTTCCTCCCAGCGCCGTGCGATAAGTTTTGTAATCTTCAAATCTCATAATTAACAACTACCTCCTGTTAATTCCAACCGTCTTTGCGTCATTCTGACGCTAACCAATAAATATAAATAAAAACGGAGCAAGCTTGGCTCCGCTTAAATTTTTAAGTTGTGCTACTTTCTTAAACCTAAACGAGCAATCAGACTTCTGTACCTTTCCACGTCTTTTTCCTTCAGGTAATTAAGAAGATTTCTTCTCTGTCCTACCATTTTTAGAAGACCCCGCCTGGAATGATGGTCTTTTTTATGGATCTTCAAATGCTCATTCAAATCGTTGATACGATATGTCAGCACGGCAACCTGCACTTCCGGGGAGCCGGTATCCCCCTCTTTCAACTGATAATCATGAATGATTTCAGTTTTCTTTGCTTGATCAATCATAGTCTTTTTCTCCTTTTCAAAATTCGCCTACCGCTGAGTGTCCGACGGAGTCTCCGTAACACCAAGCGAAGGTACATTCATAACAATTCATGATACCACGAACCCGATGTATTGTCTACCTCTTTTCAAGGCTTACATAGAAATCTTTAATCTTGATACCCATGGGCCTCTTTCAAAATCATATCCTTCACCTTCATAAGCCGGGTAATATTTCCTCGTTCATTTTCTTCCAATTTCATGGCAATATAACGAATTTTTTCTGTCATCTCCGGAATCATAATATACTCCAATGCGCTGACTCTCCGTCTGGTTTTTTCAATTTCCTCTGCTAGCAATTGGGTGGTTTTTTCCACTTCCGCCAGCTTCAACATATCCTCAAAAACGCAGGACAAGGCGGATACCGCCGAATCTAGTTCACCGGATGTCATGGCAAATCCATAAGGGTAAATCTCACCCGGATCTTCACTTCCTGTCTTGAATTCATAAACCGGAACATTCACACTCATAATATTGCGATACTCCACACTCAAAGACAAACTCTGCTTTGGAAACAACAAAGCCTGCTCCAGCATGTTGGGAGACATCAGGGCAGCAGCCACCGTAAAAGATGCGTGGGCTTGCATAAGGGCTTCTTCCACATTCATTCTCAGTTCTCTATTGATTCGTACGATATCCAGGAACTGTTTCATCAGCTCATCCCGTTTGTCTTTCAAGAGCTTGTGGCCTCTTCTGGCTGTTTTCAGCCGGTTTTTCAAACGGGTCAGTTCCATTCGCGTCATATTGGTTATTGCAGATGAGGTCGCCATTTCTTATTGCCTCCCCTCATTCATTTTTCGTGGGCAAATACTTGTCAATCATCTCTGCGCTAATTCTCTTGAGTTCTCCCTTTGGCAATAAAGCCAATAGTTCCCAACCCAAATTCAATGTTTCTTCAATGGACCGGTTGTCGTCATTGCCTTGCGCCACATACCGCCGCTCAAATTCATCCGCAAAACGAGCAAACAACAAATCCGTTTCACTTAAGGCAGCTTCTCCCAGTATGGCCATCAGTTCCTTCATCTCTTTTCCGGTGGCATACGCAGCAAAAAGCTGATTCATGGTTCCGGAGTGATCTTCTCTTGTTTTTCCATCTCCGATCCCTTTGTCCTTTAGCCGAGAAAGAGAAGGCAACACATCCACCGGGGGCCGGATGCCCTTTCGGAACAACTCTCGGGATAAAATAATTTGTCCTTCTGTAATATAGCCGGTAAGGTCCGGGATGGGGTGGGTCTTGTCATCCTCCGGCATGGTTAAAATGGGAATCATGGTAATGGAACCTTCGTATCCCAACCGTCTTCCGGCTCGTTCATACATCGTGGCCAAGTCCGTGTACAAATACCCCGGATAGCCTCGACGTCCCGGCACTTCCTTTCGAGCAGCAGAAACTTCACGAAGGGCTTCTGCATAATTGGTAATATCCGTAAGGATGACCAAGACATGCATCCCCTTTTCAAAAGCAAGATACTCTGCCGCAGTTAGCGCCATCCGCGGAGTGGAAATTCTCTCAACAGCCGGATCATCAGCAAGGTTGGTAAACAGTACGGTACGATCGATGGCGCCCGTACGCCGAAACTCTTGCACAAAGAAGTCAGACTCCTCAAAGGTAATTCCAATGGCAGCAAAAACCACAGCAAAGTTGGCAGAAGTGCCCAGCACCTTGGCTTGACGGGCAATCTGAGCCGCCAAATCGGCGTGAGGTAACCCGGAACCAGAAAAGATCGGCAGCTTCTGTCCTCGAACCAATGTATTGAGTCCATCAATAGTGGAAATTCCCGTTTGAATAAATTCCGATGGATAATCTCTGGCTGCCGGATTCATAGGCAAACCATTGATATCCTGATAGGTCTCTGCAAGTATTTCAGGCCCGCCATCAATAGGGACACCCATTCCGCTGAAAACCCGCCCCAGCATGTCCCCGGAAACACCTAACTGCAGACTATGCCCCAAAAAACGCACCTTGGATTGGGCCAAATTAATCCCCGCGGAACTTTCGAAAAGCTGAACCACTGCTTTATCTTCATGGACTTCCAACACCTTGCATCGACGAAGTTGACCATCCGGAAGTTGAATTTCCGCCAGTTCATCATAAGTTACATCCTGAACCTTTCGAACCACCATCAACGGTCCGGAGATTTCTTGTATCGTACGATATTCCTTAATCACTTATCTGGCCTCCTTCCGTAGCGACGGCTTCGATTTCCTTTTCCATCCATTCTTCAATCTCTTTGTATACTTGCTCATATTCTTCCTCCGGCACACTTTTCGCACGTCCTATTTTTTCTCTGGCAGAGATGCAAAGCAACCCTTGAAGATCTGTGCACTTACCCAAAACACCTCTTACCAACTCATCATATCGAAGAATCAAGTGCATAAGTTTTGCCTGACGGTCATAAGAAGAATAACTATCGATGTCCACAAAAGCATTTTGCTGCAAGAAGTCCTCTCGAATCATTTTCGCCGTCTCTAGCGTCAATTGATCCTCCGGTGAAAGGGAATCTTTTCCAACCAATTGAACAATTTCATTTAAAGTGGCCTCTTCCTGTAAAATTCTCAGAGCCTTCCCTCGATTAAGGTAATAATCTTTTCCCAGATTTTGATCATACCAAGGTTTCAATGCATCCAAATACAGGGAATAGGAAGTGAGCCAGTTGATTGCCGGAAAATGGCGACGATAGGCCAAGGTGGCATCCAATCCCCAAAAAACCTTCACAATCCGCATGGTTCCTTGAGATACCGGCTCGGAAATATCACCTCCGGGAGGAGACACGGCCCCAATGGCCGTAAGGGATCCTCTACGTCCCTCGGTGCCGATACAGGACACCGTACCGGCTCGTTCATAAAATTGAGCCAATCGAGAACTTAGATAAGCGGGGTATCCCTCTTCCCCGGGCATTTCTTCCAAACGGCCTGACATTTCCCGAAGGGCTTCTGCCCATCGAGAGGTGGAATCGGCTATGACCGCCACCGCATATCCCATATCCCGGAAGTATTCCGCAATGGTGATTCCGGTATAGATAGAAGCTTCACGAGCCGCTACCGGCATATCGGATGTATTCGCAATCATTACGGTTCTCTTCATGAGAGATTCCCCGGTTCGTGGGTCAGAAAGTTCGGGAAATTCCCGAAGCACATCGGTCATTTCATTGCCCCGTTCTCCACATCCAATATAGACCACCACATCCACATCGGACCACTTTGCCAACTGATGCTGTACCACGGTTTTTCCGGAACCAAAAGGTCCGGGAACAGCTGCTGTTCCCCCCTTTGCGATGGGAAACAAGGTATCAATGATTCTCTGCCCACTGGAAAGAGGTTGTGAGGGCGGAAACTTCTCCTGGTAAGGTCTTCCGATTCGCACCGGCCACTTTTGAATCATGGTCAGTTCTTTGTTTTCACCCTCTTCGGTTTTCAGCGTTGCAATGATTTCAGTTACCGTAAAATTTCCACTCTTTATGGATTCCAATGTACCGGAAATCTGAGGAGGTACCATGATTTTATGAACCACAACCGGTCCCTCTTGAACCGTTCCCAGAACATCTCCACCCACCAGTTGATCTCCTTCTTTTGCCGTAGCTTTAAATTCCCACTTTGTTTCCCGGTCCAGAGAAGGTACATCAATTCCTCTTGTGATGGTAGGCCCGGTACGCCTCATGATTTCTTCCAAGGGTCTTTGAATACCATCATAAATCGTACCAATCATTCCAGGCCCTAATTCCACGGCCAGAGGGGCGCCGGTAGTTTCCACCTGGGTGCCCGGCCCCAAACCGGAGGTTTCTTCGTATACTTGAATATAAGCGCTGTCCCCATTCATGTTTAAAATCTCACCGATAAGTCGCTGTTCTCCAACACGAACTACATCTGCCATATTCGCTTCCGCCAATCCTGTAGCCACCACCAAAGGGCCGGAGACTTTAATTATTCTACCTTTGTTCATATTTTTTTGTTCCCTTCTTCCAAAGTGATTTTCACGCCAAACAAAAGGGTTTGCGCTATATTTTACAATCTTTTGGATCTTCTAAATCTTTGAAGATATCAATTCCCACTGCCCGTTCTACGGAACGTTTCAAATTATTCATGGGAATGCCCAGGCTGCCTTGTTTCCCGGGTATAAGGATGATGGCCGGCATCACCTCATCCTTGTACTGTGCAATGTCCTGAAGAATATCCGCAGCCAATGTTTCGGTTATGTAAATAACCGCATAGTTTTTCCGAGCCAATGCGTGAATCTGCTCTGCAGCCTGTTCCTTCTTTTCTGCGAAAAAGACCTCCAGTCCCAAGGCTTTGAACCCTAAAACGCTGTCTCGATCCCCTATCACTGCTACCCTATACATAGATTTCACGCAACCTTTCTCGTATGGTGTCTCTTGAAAGCCCGCCCATCAATCCGGACATAATGATGCGCACTGCTGTGTACTCCGTTTCCTTTGATGCCAAATAGGAAATCACAGATTGCTCCCCAAAAGGAACGTAGCGGGCAGTGGATAAATATTGGCTCACCGCATCGTCGCATAGTTTTTCAAAGAGGGTCAATTCACCATGTTGGAGAGCTTGGGCCCCGGCACTGGCCGCCTCTTTCAATAAAGAGGTGCCATAAAAATCCTCCAAAGAGCTACCGCCTGCCAAGGTTTCCAGAATTCGGTCTACACTCATATTTCCCCCTGTAAACAGTTTGGAACGAAGAAACTCCACCCCTTTACCCATTCGGGAAGTACGCACCAAAGAACGCAGATTCGCAGCATCAATGGAAATCCGAACATACCCGGTCAGAAAGGGGCTCTTCGCCTTGGCTGCCACATCAAACATTTCTTCATAATAAAATCTGTCTAGCAAGGTGTCTGCCAATTGAGGGTCCTTGGTAGCGGATAAAACCTCCCTGGCCTCTGTGATGGCCTGCTGAAGCTTAGAGGGAATATCCATTAATTCATTTTGTTGGATTCCCTTTTGTATCACCCCTGCCGGAACACGACCGGCGTCCGTCAACAAATCCGTCCCTTCGATTCCTTGCACCATGGATTTCAACAGCACTTTCACGTTATGATAATCATACTTCATGCGAAATACATCTAGGATTCCGGAATCCGGTATAAAAAAAGCGATTTCCCGAAAATTTTTCTGCCTCTCCGCCGCAAGACTCTGCTCCAAACTCTCCATGGAGGTGGCGGATACATCTCCATATCCGCTTTCCTGAAGGATACGTACCATATCCTCTGTCTTGCCAGACTCCAGCATCATTTCCATCCGCTCACGATTCACCATATTATTTTCCAGAGAACGTACTCGAGTTGTCAGAAATAGATATTCCGTTTCATCTATTTTCGCCATTTTGCTTCCTCCTTCGCGTACGATGCTCATTCAAAAAGTGTATTTGCCAATTCCGTTGCCATTTCATTTCGTGTCTTACGAATTAAACTTTCAAAGGTACAATTGATTTCAATATCTCCGTCCCTTAAAATCAAGCCCCCCAAAATAGGTGGAGAATCCTTTCCAAGGAATAAACTCCCGCCACCGGAAATCATAGAATTGGCATCTTGAACAATTTTATTCCCAAAACGGACCTGGTCTTCCTTGGACAATAAAACTTCCTCCTTGCCGCTTCGAGCAGACTTTGCCGCAATCTTGGTGAGCAAAGAAATGTATTCTTCTTCCGGCAAATTCCGCAAACGAACCAGGGCCTCTTCAAAAGCCCGGTTCAGCATATCCTGTTTTGCGGAAAGCTCCAGCTTTTTCGTATCTAAAAGAGCCGCTCCCGCCAGCCTCTCCACTCGCTCTTCCGCCGCCGCTTTACCGCGGCTTAAGATTTCATCGCATCCCTTCTGAATCGCTTCATCATATTCCGCCGTAATCTCAGCCGCCTTCTCCTGAGCCTGCTGGGTAATTTGAGAAATTTCCAGTTCCGCATTGTTTATAATGCGTTCTATAATTTTTTCTATTCCGTTCATGTATTACATGCCGTCCTTTCGATGAGAACTTCATGCGGACTCTTTCCGCAAAAAATTGCAACTGCTACAGACTGTTCAGCATGAGGAACGATGCCAACAAACATAAAATTGCGTAGAATTCTACCATGATGGCCATGATAATCCCTTTGGACAATTCCTCCGGACGTTTGGAGCACAAAGCAGCGCCTGCGGCAGCACACTTTCCTTGTGCGATGGCAGACATTAATCCACCGATAGCCATAGGCATACAAGCAGCAAAGAACATAATACCCGCTTGGATTTCCAGAGCCCGAAGGGAATCGCTAAAGAAACCCAGCCTCATCAATGCAAAGAACCATGTAACCAATCCATACAGCCCCTGCGTTCCGGGCAGAATCTGGAGAATCAGAACCTGGGAAAATTTCCCCGGATCCTCTGTTAACACTCCGGCTCCCACTTCGCCAACACTTCCTACACCCTTTGCAGAACCTGCACAACACATTCCTACAGCTAAAGCTGCCCCTAGCAGCGCAATGGCCGTACCACCAAATCCGATCCATTCCATAATGATTGCCTCCTTGTTTTTAACAAATCTTATATGTATTACTGGTATTGATTGCTTTAAGATATTTCATTGTTTAAAAATTGTTCAACATGAGAAAAGTAGATAACAAAGCCAGAATCGCATAAAACTCCACCATAATGGCCAATATGATACTTTTTGACAACTCATTGGGCCGCTTCGTCATCAAGGATAACCCTCCTGCTCCCAGACGACCTTGAACAATTCCGAATATAAACCCTCCAATGGCTACCGGCATACAGGCACCGAAGAAAGATACACCTTCCCGGAGGCTGAGAATGATTAACTCCGCATCGAAAAAACCCAGTTTCATCAGCGCCAAAAACCACACCACTAGGCCATAAAGACCCTGAGTCCCGGGTAGGATTTGAAGGATGAGCACCCTTGAAAATTTACTGGGATCTACGGATAGCACCCCGGCACCAGCCCTTCCCACAGTTCCTACTCCTTTGGCCGAACCAGAGCAAGGCATTCCCACCGCCAGCGCCGCACCTACAAAGGCCACTGCCGTTCCCAAATACTCTATCCAGCTCACGGTCTCACCTCCCCTTCCAATACAATGTCCACATATTTTGTCTTATATTGCAAAGGCTTGAAGGGACGACCCCCGGATTTATAAAATTTACTGAAATACTCCAAGTATTGAAGCCGGGCGGTATGTACATAAGTTCCAATCACATTGATCCCCATATTAAAAGTATGCCCGAACGCGAAAATCACCAAGAATGCAAAAATGTTTCCCGGTAGAGAACCAAGAATGTTGACCACACTGCCAATGACGGTGGTCGCCAGCATCAACGCCATCAAACGGGTGTAAGACAACACATCCCCCAGCCAACCGGTAATGTTGTAAAGACTGGCCACTCCACCCAACAACTTCCCAAAAATTCCCTTCTTATCCCGGCCTTGGGTCAGCACCAATGCCGCAATTCCGGCATACAAAAGGAGGGCTGAGCCTTTCAAGACGAAAAGGGCAATCCCAGCAAATAATAGCCACCAGCTACCCACGTCAAACAGGGCATCCAAGGGACGACCGTCCCGGAAACATAGATAGATATGAATACACATTCCCACCATTAACTGAATGGCGCCCATTATTACTGAAAGGTATAAAATCTTGAGAGGATCCGAAAGGGGATCAATGATAGGAACATAAAGAATAAAATCTTTGACTCCAAAAAATTGCTCTGCCACTACCGTAACGGCGTCTCCAAAAATAGACCCGCTTATAACCCCCCATATAGCAGCACTTACACCACAGATGGTGGCCAATTTTAGAATGTTTCCAAAAACACCTTTGGGTCTGTATTTTTTTATGATAATTTGGGACAGCAGAATTAAAATGATTCCATATGCAATGTCCCCAAACATCATGCCATAAAATATGGTAAAAAACGGGAAAATAAGAGGATTGGGATCGATTCCGCTATAACTGGGCAGACTATACATCTCCGTGACCATGTCCATGGAACTGATAATCTTTCCATTGCGCAATTCGGTAGGCGGAACCTCCTCTTTTCCGGGATCGGATATTTCAATAGCGCATTCAAAATCCGCAAAAGTTTCCTCTAGCAGGGGAACGTCCGGTGCGGGAATCCACCCTCGAAGATACAGCAGCGTACCTGTGGTGGAAAGACGATTTCTAGCTTCTTCTTTGGCAAGTTCCTGTACTAGCTGGTCCGCACACACTTGAAGATCTTTCCGATGGCAAGAGTAAGAAACAATCTCCTTTTCCCATTCTTCCTTCTTATTTTCCAGGTCTGCAATCTTTTGATCCAACGCTTTCACGTTCTCTTCTGCACTGCCTTCTACATCTTTTAAGGACGCCTGGTTAAAAGAAAAGGGACGAAGGGTTTCCAATACTTTTTCTTCCTCTTCCTTGGAATACACAAGCAACAGATAATGCTGTTCCCGATCCGACGAAGCCAGGAAACATTGTGCCGCCAATTCCTTCTCTTCCAACGCACGATAAACATCTTCCGGAAATACCACCGCAGGGCAAACCCCAAAAGCAACCCGGGCAAATTCGGTTTCCCGAAGACTAAGATCCACATCCAAACTGCTCCACGGAATCAACCCCAACCGCTGGCTTCCGAGTCGGTTTTTCTGAGAATTGACCTGACTGATTTTGCGACTGCAATGATTAATTTTTTCTGCAATCTCAAACATAGAGTTTCTGTGGGTTGAATCACAAAACTCCTCTTCGGGAATGTCTTTTCGCATTATGAACAACCCGGTTTTTTCCGGAGCATACTTCTTTAACGATTCCAACGCCGCCGTCACACTGGTAACTCTTGACTTGGCATTGCCCACCATCGCCTTTTCTTTCTGAAGTAAAGAGGCCCACTGGGGATCTGCCAATTCGGCGTCCATTTCCGTAATTTCAACACAACCCACCCTTTGAAGAAGATGGAGTAACTTGTCTTTCTCTGCTGCCAGGGAAATCAGGTCAAGACGTTTCATCTTTACGATAGCCATTCGTCGTTTACGATCCTTTCTACAATGATGTCAACCACTTTTTCAAGCTGTTTTTCCGCTTCTTTTTGAAGGCCTTCACACCGAATTTCTGCCGCTTTCATCAGCGTTTTTCCCCGCTCAGCCGCTTCTTTTTCCGCTTCCTCCAGCATACCATGAGCCTGGGTCTCCGCTTGGGCTTTGGCCCTCTCAAAACGTTTTTTTCCTTCTTTCTCCGCATCGGCTACCAGTTTCTGAGCAGCCATTGCCGCCTCTTCTTTTTTTTGCTGATAGGCCAGTTCCGTATCTGTGATTTTTTTGATGGCTTCTAACGACATTCTTTCACCTTCCCTAGTTTTTTTTTTAACAACAGAGATTTAGCAAATATAATACCATATAATGATTTAGTTTTCAACATATTTCACCAAGACCACACAAAAAAATCGGGCCGATATTCCTTCCCGCCTTTTTTTTATTCCGCTACATTGTGGAAAATATAACAAAAAAACCAGGTAAAATTGCCCTATTTCATCACCTGGTAAATCTTTGAATTGCATCCTATAAGTTAGATCATTTCGAAAAATACGCTTTTGCTGCCAAACAATCTTTTTTGATTTGAGACGCCAACTCATTCACGGAATTAAACTTGATTTCATCTCGGGTTTTTATTAAAAATTCAACATGAATGTTCTTACCATAAAGCTCTTTGTCAAAGCCGAAAATATGAGTTTCCACATTTTTTTCATATTTCCCTATGGTTGGCTTATTGCCCACATTGGTAATGCTAGGATATGTAACTCCACGATAGGTGCACAGTGTAATGTATACTCCGTTTGCAGGAGATACCATGGTTTCATCAATAATTAGGTTTGATGTGGGAAATCCGATGGTCTGGCCAATCCGGTTTCCTACTACCACTTCTCCATTAATTGAATACGGTCTTCCCAGATATTTTAAACATTCGTCCACCTTGCCTTCGAAAATCAAGGTGCGTATCAATGTGCTGCTGACCACCTGACCGTCAATCATTACCGGTGGCACCACAAGAATTTCAAAGCCCAATTCCTCTCCCACTTGTTGCAAAACCACGGTGTCCCCTAAGGCTTTGCGCCCAAAACGATAGTTGAATCCGCAGAAACCACACTGCATGTTGAGACGACCCCACAAGACCTCTTTCACAAAAACTTTGGGTTCCATCTCCATGATGGTTTCATCAAAAGTAATATTAAACAAATGCCCCACACCCAACTCTCGAAGGATCTTTGCCTTTTCTTCAAAATAGATAATATTCTTGGTAAATTCTTCGTTCATTATCACATTTCTGGGATGATTGGCAAAGGTGAAAATCCCACTTTCCAGCCCCGCTTCACCGGCTTTCTTCACCGCTCTTTCGATGATCTCCCGGTGCCCCAGGTGAATTCCGTCAAAATTTCCCAAAGCAATTACCAAAGGCCCTATTGAATCTATTTCTTCCAATGAATGATATATCTTCATGATTTTTAAATATCCATTCCTCTTTTCTTGAAAACTTTCTCGGGACGAAACCGGTCTTCCTTTACCGTGCCTATGGCAGCCAATCTCCCTTCCACCAATACCCCATATTTGATGGGGTGCTTGCCTATAACAGACGGAGGAGTGATTATATTCTTGCCTACCAGGATGGATTTCCCATCTTCCAAAGCCCTCTCCTGAAAAGGATGGGCAACAATCCAACCCAAACGAACCAGTGGTTTTTCCATGGAAACGAGATGCTCACGAAAGTCTTTGTCAGATTCCAGCTCTTCGAATGTCACGGCCTCCTCCAGATTCATAGCGCCACATGAGGTTCGAACCAATCCGGCCATAACACCTCCACAACCCAGAACTTCCCCCAGATCATGACATATGCTCCGCACATATGTTCCCTTGGAACAATGAACAAAAAACCTTGCCTGTTTTTTTACATCATCGTACTGCAACAATTCCAATTGGTGAATCACCACATTTCTTGTGGGTATTTCCACCATCTCACCCCGCCTAGCATATTCGTAAAGCCGCTTACCGTCTTTGCGAATTGCAGAAAAAATAGGCGGTTTCTGTTGAATTTCGCCTCGAAAAGAATCCAGCGTTCCTAAAATTTTTTCCAGGCTCAATTCTGTCAAAGCTTTCTGTTCTGCCCGATTTGGTTCCTCCATGGTCCCCCATATATCATAGGTGTCCGACTTGATTCCAAAGGAAACAGTGCAATGGTAGACCTTATCATCCTCCTCAAGGTATTGAATAATCCGTGTGGCCATTCCCAAGCAAAGGGGCAACAGTCCGGTTGCCTGGGGATCCAAGGTCCCCGTATGCCCAATTTTCCGAATTCCGGAAAGCCTCCTCATCCGTGCTACGCAATCGTGAGAAGTCATGCCCGCCGGTTTGTTCAACAAAACAATACCGTCCATGTTAAGAGCTGAATTTTCCATATTTTTTTATGCTTTCTCTTATTCCATTCCGCGAAGTGTGATTTCAATTTCATTGATAATCATTTTCACCGCAAAGTCCATGGTTGCATGAATGGTGCAACCGGCCGCTTTGCGATGGCCTCCTCCATTAAACCTCATGGCAATGTCCGCCACATTGGCGTCGGTTTTCGATCGCATACTCACCTTCACATTATCCACTCCATCTTCCCTGAGAAAAGCCGCCACTTCCACACCGGAAATGCACCTTAAGGTTTCAACAATTCCTTCCGTTTCATCCGCGGTGGCTCCGGTCTCCTGAAAAACAGAAAGCGTGGCATAGGCAATGGCTCCCTTCCCTCCTGCAAAAAAGCTTAGGTTGTCCATTACTTTATTAGTCATCAAAATCTTCTCCGGCCGAATGTTTTCATAAATTTTCACACTCACTTCGTTATGATCAATTCCTAAATCATAAAGCTCTGCCACAATCAAATGGGTTTCTTTTGTTGTGTTTGAATATTGAAAATTTCCCGTATCCGTGGTAATTCCTGCCCAAAGCGCCTCCCCTATTTCACAATCCAAAGGCGCCTTTATTTCTTTTAAAATACGATACATCAATACGGCAGTAGCCGAAGCCTCCACATCGATGTAATTAAAATCAAAAACAGGGTCTGTGGATAGATGATGATCAATGCACATGGTGTGCTCGCCTTTGAAAAAACAGTCCTTTCTTCCTTGGAAGCGAGAAACCTCTCCGCAATCCACCGCGATGCATAAATCCGGATTTTTTACCTTATCCCCGTTGGAAATACAATAATCTTTTTCCAGAAACTTCAAGTATTGTGCAATCTCATCTTCGATCAAAATGTAGCATTTTTTCCCCAGGGCCCTTAATCCCTTACACAAAGCCACAGCCGAACCCAAAGCATCCCCATCCATATTGACATGAGGAAACAACAACACCGTTTTGGATTCCAACAAACGTAGCCCAATCTCTTGCAACGAGCTATTCTTCATAATCCGTCCCCGCTCCCAACCGGTCTAATACCCGAGACATCTTTCGGCCATATTCCATGGAAGTGTCCAATTTGAACAGAAGATCCGGAATACGTCGCATCTTTATTTGTCGCCCGATTTCTCTTTTAAAGGCCCCTTTGGCACTCCGAAAAGCAGAAAGCACCTCTTCCTTTTCTTCAGGAGAAGGTTCCTCTGCCTCCGTACTGCCCAACACCGTAACATAACAAGTTGCCACGCTGCCATCCGGCGTCACTTCTACCGCAGATATACTTACAAATCCAGTTAAACGGGGATCCTTAATATCGCGTCGTAACATCTCACCCATCACACGACGAATCTCTTCTCCCATTCTTCCCTGTCGATAACCTTTACTCATTGATTTTTAACTCCGTTCAATTTGCTCCATCTTAAAGCATTCTATTACATCCCCTATCTTGATATCGTTATAATTCTCAATACCGATACCGCATTCAAACCCGTCCCGAACTTCCTTGGCATCATCTTTCATTCTCTTCAAAGAAGAAATCTTTCCTTCATGAATGATAATTCCGTCTCGTACCAGTCGAATTTGTTCGTTCCTTACTACTTTCCCTTCCAGAATATAGGATCCAGCAATAATCCCTACGCCGGGAACCTTGAAAGTTTCTCTTACCTCTGCTTTCCCGAGAACCGCTTCCTTGAAAACGGGGTCTAGCATTCCTTTCATGGCCGCTTCCACATCCTCAATCAAATCATAAATAACCCGGTAAGTTCGAATCTCAATCTTTTCCCGATCTGCCAACTGTGAAATGGCAGTGGATGGCCGTACATTGAAGCCTACAATAACCGCTCCCACCGTACCTGCCAGCATAATGTCGGACTCCGTAATGGTCCCCACGCTGGAATGAATAATATTGGTTCGGATGTTTTCATTTTTCAATTTCTCCAGAGAAGTCTTAATGGCATCCACAGAGCCCTGAACATCTCCTTTTACAATCATGTTCAACTCTTTTACTTCGCCTTCTTTCAATTGGCTGAAAAGTTTTTCCAGACTGCTGCTGGCATTTCGGGCCAACACCTCTTCACGGAGTTTGGTTTTTCTGTTGGATGCAATCTCTTTGGCTTTACCAAGGTCTTTCACCACATTAAATTCATCCCCGGCCTCCGGCACTTCCGTCAGGCCCAAAATCTCCACCGCTGTAGCGGGACCCGCTTTTCGAATAGCATCGCCTTTGTAATTGGTCATTAACCGGATTTTCCCAGAACTGGTTCCCGCCACCACAGACTGGCCGGATTGCAAAGTTCCATTTAATACCAATAAAGTAGCCACAGGCCCCTTGGATTTATCCAAACGGGCTTCGATGACCGTCCCCGAAGCCAGGCGATTGGGGTTGGCTTTCAGTTCCAACACTTCCGCCTGCAAAAGAATCATCTCCAATAGTGTGGAAATGCCTTCTCCGGTTTTCGCCGATACGGGAACACTGATGGTCTCTCCCCCCCATTCTTCCACCAAGACACCTTTATCCGCCAAATCCTTCTTCACCTTTTCCAGATTGGCTCCCGGTTTATCCATTTTATTAATTGCTACAATAATATGAACGCCAGCCGCCTTGGCATGGCTGATGGACTCCAAGGTCTGAGGCATCACGCTGTCATCGGCAGCTACCACTAGAACCGCAATGTCAGTAATGTGAGCCCCTCTGGCTCGCATGGCCGTAAAAGCCTCATGACCGGGTGTATCCAAAAATACGATTTTCTGGCCATTTATCACTACCTCAGAGGCTCCGATATGTTGGGTAATTCCGCCGGATTCCGATTCGGTTACATGGGTTTTACGAATCGAATCCAACAAGGAGGTCTTTCCATGGTCTACATGGCCCATAACGGTGATAATCGGGGGACGGGCTTTTAAGTCTTCTTCCTGGTCTTTAAAAACCTCAATTCCTTCCTCAACCGTTTCTTCCTGAACACTCCCCACTTTTACTTGAATGCCCAAAACATCGGCCAAAATCAAAAGCGTGTCCTCATCAATGTTTTGGTTTACTGTGGCCATAATTCCTAAGCGCATCATTTCCATAATGGCTTTGGACGTGGGAATTTCCACCTGTTCACAAAAACCGGCAACCGTAATAGGAACATTGATTACCACCGTACCTTCCGGCAATTCCAAAACATCGATTTCCGGTTCAATTTCCTTGGATTGTCTCACATGTTTTTTGGGTTTCGGCGCTTTTTCCAATGAGCGAACACCCGCATAACCGGTTTTCTTAGGCTTTTTAGGTCCTCCGCTTTCAAGCTTGGCAAACTTGTCCTTCTCTTTGCTTTTGGGCCGATCATCCTTTTTGACAGCGCCTTTCGCAGCAGGGGTTGAAACAGGTGTCCCGGATGGTTTTGCTTTCCCATCCGCAGGCTTTCGATATTCCCGATTGTCTCTCGGTGGCTTTCCTTCCTCCGCTTTTTTGGGTTTCGGTGCAGGTCTCGGAGGGGTAGGTACTGTCCTGGACTCCACCGGCTTCACTTCTGCCGCCGTCTTTGGAGTGGCCTCCATAATGGACCCCACCTTCTTAACAGGTTTTTCTTCCACAGGGCGCAGAACCGATTCGGCAGCCGCCTTTTCTTTTATTTTCGCCTCTTTTGCAGCTCTTTCCTTAGCCAAAGCCTTTTGTTCTTCCCTAGCATCCAACTCTCGATTCGCCACCGGTTTCCCCATAGGCGGCCGAGGCCTTCCCTCCACTTCTTTGGAAATTAAAGGTTTTCCCATGGGTGGTTTCTGTGTACGCGGCTTTTCCTCCATCTTTCCTCTAGTAGCAGAAGATTTGGTAGGTGGCACTGGAATACTCACCGCCGCTTTAACCGTCACCCTGGGGGCATCATCCTCATCTTTGGTTTCCTTTTTCTTGGGGGCAGCTTTTACTATTTTTGTTTCTGCCACCGCCTTGCTTTTTTTTAGTATATTTCTCAGCTGAGCCGCCTCTTTCTCTCCCAGGGTGCTCATGTGGCTACTCACATCAATTCCCAAAGCAGCACACTTCTCTTGCAGCTCTTTGCTGGTGACTTCCAATTCTTTCGCCAATTCATACACTTTTATCGTCATATTCTTCCCTCCTTCTTTTCTAATTCTTTGAGGATTACCTGATAGAAATGGTCATCCGTAATTCCAAAAACACCAGATTCTTCTTCCCCCGTGATTTTTGAAAGCCACTGCTTGGTTCCAAATTCTCTATAAGGGGTATGGGTTTTTATGGCGGTGCGAATCACCTTATCCCGGGTATTTTTCGAGAGATCTTCCGCAAGAAGAACCATCTTTATTGCACCTTTTTCCATTCGTTTTCGGCATGTATCCGTACCGGCCACCAAATTCCCGGAGCGGGCAGCAAACCCCAAGTAACTTTCAATCTTTGGTTTCATAATTTTTTAGCTCCAAGAACAGCCTTTCCATCTCCTCCAGAGGAACCTCCATTTGCAGCCCTCGTCCAATTGCCTTTTTCTTTTGTGCCAGTCGAAAACATCCCTGGTTTCGACAAATATAAACGCCTCGGCCCTTGGCTTTTCCTGTAGGGTCAATGGAAACGACTCCTTCGAAACCGGCAATTCGAATCAATTGGTTTTTCGGTTTGGATTCCATGCAACCCACACAACGGCGCATAGGTGTTTTTTTCATAGATCTATTCTCCAATATCCTCTCCTAGACGGGAAGTTGTATGTTGATTTTTTCCGCAAAGTCTTCCTCTTCTTCTACTACGGCTTCTTCTGCCGCTTCTTCTATTTCTTCAAAATAACTATCCCCGGATACTTCGCGAGGGGGTTCTTCCGGATGTACCACCTCTTCAAAAAACTTCTCTCCGTCGTAACTTTCTTCCTCTCCCATTTCCTCTTCATCACCAAAGTATTGAGAGTGGCTCTTAATATCTATTTTCCATCCACATAATTTGGCGGCCAATCGCACATTTTGGCCTTCCTTGCCGATCGCCAAAGACAGTTGATAATCCGGGACTATCACCGTTGCACTCTTACCTTCATCCCCTAGTATAACACTTTCTACCTTGGCGGGGGAGAGTACATTACTGATTAATGTAGCAGGATCCGGATTCCAAGGAATGATATCGATTTTCTCTCCAAACAATTCATCCACAATGGCCTGCACTCGAACTCCCCTAGAGCCAACACAAGCTCCTACCGGATCTACATTGGAATCTTCTGTCCAAACAGCAATTTTTGTTCTAGAACCGGCCTCTCTACTAATGCTTTTTATTTCCACAACTCCTTCTTGAATTTCCGGAACCTCCAGTTCAAACAATCTTTTCACTAACCCCGGGTGGGATCGGGAAAGATAAACTTGAGGGCCTTTTGTAGTCTTTTTTACATCCATGATATAGACTTTGATTCGACTATTGATGGTATAGGTTTCCCCGGGCACCTGTTCCGTAACCGCAAGAATTCCTTCCGTCTTTCCCATGTTGATGAAAACCGTTTCATTAGAAATCCGCTGCACAGTGCCGGTGATAATCTCCCCCTGCCGGTTAATGTAATCATCAAAAATCATACCGCGTTCCGCTTCTCGAATTCTTTGTACTACAACCTGTTTGGCCGTTTGTGCCGCAATTCGTCCAAAATCCATGGGAGTCACTTGATAGGCCACCGTATCTCCCACTTCATATCTGGAGTCAATTTCTTTGGCGTCTTCGATGGAGATTTCCACCATATCATCTTCCACTTCGCCCACCACATCCATCAACATCAGCACATCAATATCGCCGGTTTCCCGATTGATATCTACTCTGACATTTTGGCTGGTTCCATAATTTTTCTTGTACGCCGACACCAACGCAGACTCAATGGCTTCAATTAGTACATCTTTGGAAATTTGCTTTTCCCTTTCCAGTTCTTCAATAGCTTGGATGAATTCCTTGTTCATTTTCTCCTCCTTAAAATACGACTTTTAATATTGTTTTCGCCACCTTATCAAAAGGCAACGTAATACGCTGACCATTGGATCCTTCTAAAATCAACTGGCTTTCCATTAAGCCCACTAAAACTCCTTCGTACTTCTTCTGCCCCGCGATGGGTTCATAGAGCCGAACTTCCACTTCTCTTCCCTGGTATCTTCTATAGTCTTTCTCCCGATGGAGGGCCCGATCCATTCCGGGAGAAGAAACCTCCAAATAGTAGTTTTGCTCAATTGGGTCCATTAGGTCCAATTGCCCGGAAAGATATCGACTTACTTTTTCACAATCTTCGGTACTGACAAACGCCTCTTCCAGCTCCCAAAGTTTATCAATGTATATCCGAAGAAACCAGTCCTTGCCTTCCTTCAAAAATTCTACATGATACAGTTCCAATCCCTGCTCCTCTAAAAATGGAGTTAACAATTCCTGGACCAAATCTCGCACACCGGGCTTCGCCATTTTCAACATTCCTTTTCGATTCAAAATGAGTGGAGTGGGCCTTCGCCCACTCCAACTGTCTTACCATACGTAAATTCCAGTAATATGCTATCACAAAAAAAGGTAAAAAGCAACCTCATTATAGCTTTTTGATTACTTCAATTATAGCTTTTTGATTACTTCAATGCCTTTTTCCGAAAGAAGGCTTTCTGCCCTGGAAATCTCTTCCACTTTAATCACGAAGTACTGTGCCCCCCCTTTTTCCACTACAAAAGAGTACACATAATCCACATTCACCCCGGCTTCCGCCAGGATACCAAAGATTTCATTTAGACTGCCTCTGCGATCCTCCGGGTTCACCGCCATGATATCTGACAACATGGCGACGATTCCGTTTCTTTTTAGGACTTCCACGGCCCTTTCCGGATCGTCTACTACCGTTCGCAAAATACCATACTCGGTAGTGTCGTAAACAGAGATGGCTCGTATGTCGATTTTTTCTCGATAGAAAATATCCGTCAAGTTGGCCAGGGTTCCATGTCGGTTTGGTATAAGCACAGACAATTGTTGAATCGCCATCTTACTCCTCCTTTCTTAAATCAATGACACGCTTGGCCTTTCCTTCAAACCGGGGCAAGCTAGCCGGTTGGACCAAATTGACTTTTGCATCAATTCCCAGAACCGATCTCAGCTTCCCGCGAATAGTTTGACTCAGGCTTTCTAATTTAGCATACGAATCCAGGTAGGTGGCATCTGTCAACTCCACATCTACTTCGATCTTATCCAAATACTCCTTTTTATAGACTTTAATCTGATAATGTGGTCCAATCCCCTCACTCTTGATTAACACCTCTTCGATTTGAGACGGGAACACATTAACCCCTCCCAAAATCAGCATGTCGTCCGAACGACCCTTGATTTTAGCCATTCGCACCGTGGTTCTTCCGCAGCTGCATTTTTCGTAATCCAAAGACGTAATGTCTTTGGTTCGATACCTTATAATTGGAAGTGCTTCTTTGGTAATTGTGGTAATAACCAATTCCCCTCGCTGGCCGGGGGCCAATACCTTCCCCGTTTCCGGATCGATAATTTCTGCCAAAAAATGATCTTCGCTGATATGCATCCCACTTAATGCCAGACATTCTCCCGACACCCCCGGACCCATCAACTCACTCATCCCATAATTCTCCGTGGAAAAAATTCCCCAGGCTTGATTCAATTCATTCCGCATGGCTTCCGTAGATCCTTCTCCGCCGAAAAGCCCCCACTTCAATTGAAAATCTTTCCCCGGTTCCTTGCCCATGGACTTGGCCACTTCCGCCATGTGCAAACCATAGGAGGGCGTACAAATCAAGGCAGTGGTTCCAAAATCTTCCATAATCATAATCTGTTTTTCCGTATTCCCACTGGAGGTGGGAATAACGGCAGCCCCAACATGTTCCAACCCTTGATGAAGACCGAAAGCTCCCGTAAACAACCCGTAGCCAAAGGCAATTTGTGCCGTGTCTTCTTCCGTCACACCCGCTTGAGTCACCAGGCGGGCAATCAACTCTTTCCAGGTTTCCATGTCATTGCGGGTATATCCTACCACTGTGGGTTTTCCCGTAGTGCCGGAAGAAGCATGAAAACGAACAATCTCCTTTTTAGACACTGAAAAAAGGCCAAAGGGATAGTGATCCCGAAAATCCTCTTTGGTAGTAAAGGGCAATCTTTTCAAATCTTCCAAACTTTGAATGTCTCCCGGCTCCAAACCCATCTTCTGAAATCGATTGCGATAAAAAGGCACTTTATCATAAACTCTTTTTACCGTTTCCTGAAGCCGGTTCAGCTGAATTGCCCAATATTCTTCCCGGTCTAACGTTTCTTCTTTGCTCCAAATCCGATGGTCCCCGTTTCTTTTATACAACATATTGATTAACCTGTCTTTCCACCCACAATTTAATAGGTAATTTCATTTATTCTACCCCATTTCAAACAGGGAAATTTGATCTGATTCCGGAATGCCCTCAAGAACTCCTTGCATCTTTAAGCCACCGATGGCTGTGTTATTGGCTTTCCCGCGATTCCGAATATCTTCTACTGTAACAAAAGGCTTCTTTTCATATTCTTCTTGAATAGTCTTGGCTGCCGCCTCCCCTACACCGGAAATGGCCGCCAAAGGCACTCGTACTTGCTGGCCTTCGCAATAAAATTTCAATGGATGGGAATGCCCCAAACGAGGAGGTAAAAACTCCAATCCTCGAGAAAACATTTCGTACATCACTTCCAATACGGTGATTTCATTTTTCTCTTTCTCCGTAATGGACCTCCCTTTATTGTTTAACATCTGAATGCGTTCATAAACCTTTCCTGCATCTTGCTGAATCAATTCCGAATTGAAATCATCTCTCTTTGAAGTGAAGAAAGCCGCGTAAAAAGGGGCCGGATGATATACCTTGTAATAAGCAATCCGATAGGACATCATCACATAGGCCACTGCATGCGCCCTTGGGAACATATATTTGATTCTCTTACAAGATTCAATATACCAATCCTTAATCCCCTTTTCTTTCATCCGTCGTTCCTGCTCCGGGGTCACGCCTTTTCCCTTTCGAACGCTTTCCATAATTTTGAAGGAATCTTTATGGGGAACTCCCTTTAGAATCAAGTAATTCATAATGTCATCCCGCGTTGAAATCACCTCGTTCATAGTGGCCACCCCGGACTTGATAAACTCCCGGGCATTGTTGTTCCACACATCGGTGCCATGAGAAAACCCTGAAATTCGAACCAAATCTGCAAATTTGGAAGGATTGGTATCATCCAGCATCCGTCGAACAAATTCCGTACCGAATTCCGGAATCCCGTAAGTACCATGGGTAAACTTATACTCAGAATTTTGTATTTTTAATGGGGCGATTCCCTGAAACAAATCATTGACTGCCTGGTCGTTCAGCGGCAAACCGAGGGGATTCACTCCCGTCATATCCTGAAGATGACGGATTTGAGAAGGCACATCATGTCCCAAAAGATCTAGCTTTAAAAGATTATGGTCGATGGAATGATAGTCAAAATGGGTGGTAATAATATCTGTGTTTACATCATTGGCAGGATGTTGAACCGGGCAGAATTCATGAATATCGTGACCTCTGGGGACAATGATAATCCCTCCCGGATGCTGCCCCGTCGTTCGCCGTATCTGAGTACATCCTTGGGTCAGCCTTTCCACTTCCCATTTGTTCACCACGCTTCCCCGCTCCTCATGATACTTTTTCACATATCCGTAGGCCGTACGGTCCTGAATGGTCCCAATGGTTCCCGCTTTGAACACATTTCCCTTCCCGAAAATTTCCTCCACATAACGGTGAGCCACACTCTGGTACTCTCCCGCAAAGTTTAGATCAATATCCGGCTCTTTATCTCCTTCAAAGCCCAGAAAAGTTTCAAATGGAATGGAAAAACCCAACCGATCCATCTTTTGATCACAAGAAGGGCACCGTTTTTCCGGCATATCCACCCCACAATCGTATTTCTCGTTGTCGCCCCATTCCAAGTGCTTACAACAGGAACAAACATAGTGTGGCGGCAAAGGATTCACCTCTGTAATCCCGGCCATGGTAGCAGCAAAAGATGATCCAACCGACCCTCTGGAACCCACCAAATATCCATCCAACAAGGATTTTTCAACCAACATTTTAGCCGAAACATACATCACAGCATATCCATTACCTATGATGGAATCCAATTCCTTTTCCAACCGTTCTGCAATTCGTTGTGGCAAAGGGTTTCCATAAATTGCACTCGCTTTCTGCCTGCAGGCATCGCGAAGAATTTCATCTGCATTTTCTATTTTGGGAGGAAATTTTCCCTCAGGGATGGGCCGAATCACCTCAATCTCCTCCGCGATCCTTCGGGTGTTGGTCACCACCACTTCATAGGCTTTTTCTTCTCCCAGATAAGAAAATTCTTCCAACATTTCCGCCGTTGTTCGAAGGTACAGTCCTTTGTTTCCTTCTGCATCCTTATAGCCTTGGCCCGCTTGAATGATAGTTCGATAGATAGCATCCTCCGGATCTTTATAATGGGCATCCGTAGTAGCCACTACCGGCTTTCCCGCGGTTTCTCCCAAGGATAAAATTTTTCGGTTGAAATTCCTTAGATCCTCTCGGCTTTTCACTTCACCTCGATCCAGTAAAAACTGATTGTTAACCACAGGCATAATTTCCAGATAATCATAGAAAGCCGCCTTTTCAAGCAACTCTTCCCAGGTTTTGTTTTTACGTAAGGCAGAAAACACTTCTCCCGCTTCGCAGGCAGACCCTATAAAAAGACCTTCTCTCTTCTTTCGAAGTTGAGATTTTGGAATCCGGGGCCTTCGGTGATATAAATGGTTCAAATGGGACAAGGACACCAATTCATAAAGATTTCGAAGACCTGCTTGATTCTTTGCCAGCAAAACTACATGATATGTGTTCTCCCGCGAAATTCCCCCCTTCCCGTTGGTTCCTTCATCGTCATAAAGGTAGCCTTCCATGCCATAAATCACCTTCAGGGGTAAGGGAGCGTGTTTATCGGTCACCACCTGATACGCCTCCGGAAAAGCTTGTACCACACCATGATCCGTAATGGCCACAGCTTCCTGCCCCCAACCGGCAGCAGTTTTTAACAACTCTTTCACACCAATCAGCCCATCATTTTCGCTCATTTTTGTATGACAATGGAGTTCCACCCGTTTTTCTTCTGCCAAATCTTGCCGGGATGCCTGTTCTTCTCGACGGATGGCCAGGGTTTTCAACACCAATGTATTCTCAAACGTATCCCACTCCGGTTGCCCCAAAACCTTGATAGTGCAATCCTTTTCCAGAGCCTCATCCAGTTCGTTCCATTTTTCATCGGAACAGAAAAGCTTGCAACAAAGAGAAGAACTGCGATCAGTAATCAAAAGTGTAGCTAATTTCTTGTTGTTTTTAATGGTTCTTACGTCTTTTTTAAACAGTCTTCCTTGCACAACCACCCGTTCCATATCCACCTGAATCTTGGAAATGGATACCGGATCCTCCTTAATGGGTTTTCCCAACACACTAGCAGAGACCTTTCTTTTTTCCCCTGCTCCTCCATTGGCCTTTTCCGCCTTTAGTCTTTTTTCCTCAGCTTCTTTTAGTTCAATGTATAGTTTTGCTCTTTTTTCTTGTTGGGTTTTTTCATATCGATCCAAATGGTTTTCAAAGGTAATCCGCGTAATGACTCCCAATCGTTCCTTTAAAATCTCTTGGTAAAAAACTTTGAGTTCCTCATTGCATTTGGTCGCCGTGGTTTCTCCCAATACGGGGATTACTACACTCCAAATGTTTCCCGTTCCTTCATTACGCACACAAATTTCTTCTGGCCTTATGGTGTTGGTCATCATTCGAGACATCCCGTTGCTTTCCTCCACCAGGTAAGGTATGTACAACGGGATCACCAAGGACCAGGGCATTTTCAGGCCCATATATTCAAATTGAAATCGAACCTCTTTTAAAGAGGGAATCTTCTTATGGATTGCTTCCCGAATCTTCTGAAGGTCTTCAAAGGGAAAAATTACATTGCTTTTAAGCCAAAGAGTAAGGCTATTATTCTCAGGATTCATGGTGCCTTTTTCCAAAGAAATAATAGCGGAATCTCTCCATTCCGTACCGATCTTTTCCCATGATATAAATTGCTTGATTAGCTGCAACATGTTGTCTATACCCCTTGAATTACTTTTTAGTTTGTTGTATCAGCTGAATCAATTCCTGACACACTTGATTTTCGTTCACCTTTCGTATGACTTGCCCCTTGGCAAAAAGAAGCCCCGTGCCGTCGCCACAAGCAACTCCAAAATCCGCTTCCTTGGCTTCGCCCGGACCATTCACACCGCAACCCATCACAGCTACCGTAAGCCCCTCTTTTCCAATACCCAGTTCCCCCAGCTTGTTTTCTATTTGGTTTGCTAGGGTTACCAGGTCCACCTTCGTTCTTCCACAAGTGGGGCAGGAAATCACCTGTAGACCCTTCCTCAATCCCAATGAAAGCAGCAACCGTTTCCCAAAACGAACCTCTTCCACCGGATCTCCCGTTAAAGAAACTCGAAAAGTATCTCCAATCCCATGCAACAGTAAAGCTCCAATTCCGGCAGCGGATTTAATTTTTCCCATCTCCAGAGTTCCCGCTTCCGTAACGCCCACATGAAGGGGGTATTCCGTCAACAAGGATAATTTTTCATAAGCCTCTACGGTTTTTTTCACATCCGAAGATTTGACGGATAGTATGAGATGAGAAAACCCCTGTTTTTCCACCCAAAGAACCTGTTCCATCACACTTTCCACCATGGCATCCACGGTAGGACCTCCATGCTTCTTTACCATTTCTCTTTTGAGAGATCCACCATTGACTCCAATTCGAATAGGGATTCCCGCCTGACCGGCTCCTTGGATGACCTGAATGACTTCCTCTTCAGTTCCGATGTTTCCAGGATTGATACGGATTTTGTCCGCGCCCTGGGCAATCACTGCCAACGCCAACCGATAGTCAAAATGAACATCTGCAATCATGGGGATGGCAGAAAAATCCCGTACCCTCTGCTTTATCTCCCCAAAGCACAGAGCGCTTTTTTCATCGGGCACCGTCAATCGAACCAAATCGCATCCCTCATGAACCAGCTGCGCAATTTGCTCAACGCAACCCTCAACATCTTCTGTGGGTTTGTTGGTCATCGATTGGATGGAAACGGGTGCTCCTCCTCCAATAACCATGTTCCCGCACAATACCTGCCTGGTCATTTACCCTCCAAAATGTGGCAAAATAAATCGCAAAATGTCTTGCCATGTAACAAAAATCATCAAACCAAACAATAAAACAATTCCGATAATGTGTATTTTTGATTCTATTTCATCGGTAATAATTTTCCCGGTCACCTTGCGAATTGCCAAAAATAATAGCCGGCCTCCGTCCAGTGCAGGAAAGGGAAGCAGGTTGATGATAGCTAAGTTGAGACTAATTAAAGCACCCAAATAGGCCACATACGACGCCCCCATCTTTGCCGTGTCCCCCACCATATATACAATCCCTACAGGCCCTGTCAATTCCGTAGCAGGTACTTCCCCGGTGAACAATTGTTTCAAGATGTCTATCATAGAAACGGTCATATTCCATGTGGATTTAGCTCCATCCCACAACGCACGAAAAGGCTTCTTTTCAAAAGCTGGCGCAATCCCCATTACGGTACGCCCGTCTTCTCCTGTGGTGGTCCCTGTAATCACGGTTAGAATGGCTCCACTTCTGGAGATTTCCAAGGTCACTTTTTCCCCCGGCTCTCGGTTTCCCACTGCAAGAGGTATTTCCTCCCAACGATTAATGGAAATTCCCTCGATGGCCAAAATTCGATCTCCCGCTATCAATCCCGCTTCCTGCGCCGGGCTGTTTGGAGATACTTGCTCTATTGTAGTAGAGGGATACCCTAAAGAAAATAGAATGGCCCCTAAAATCAACACCGCCAACACCACATTCATAAGAGACCCGGCGGCCAATATAATGGCACGTTGCCAAGCCGGCTTTCGATGAAATGCTTTTTCATCGGGAGAATCTTCATCCTGCCCTTCCAAGGAACAAAAGCCCCCGATGGGAATGGCCCTCAAGGAGTAAGTAGTTTCTCCCCTTTCCTTTTTAAAAAAAGCAGGTCCCATGCCAATAGCAAACTCATTAACTTTGACACCAAAAAATTTGGCCGTAGCAAAATGTCCCAGTTCATGAACAAAAATTAAGATGGCAAATATAATCAGAGCATAAATTATCGTCATATTCGAATCCTCACTTCCTGGTCCAGTTCCAGGATTTCTTCCAGCCCGGACGGTTGGAAAGGCTGGTGATTATCCAGCGTTTCTGAAAGTTTTTTTGGAATGTCCAGGAAGGAAATATGTCCTTCTAAAAATCGCTGGACCAATACCTCGTTGGCAGCATTTAAAACCACCGGATAGCTTCCTCCCTTTTTTCCCGCTTCCCTAGCAAGAGAAAGGCAGGTAAAATTCTTTTCATCCACCGCTTCAAAAGTAAGAGAATCAGCGTTTTTCACAAAATCCATGAAAGGTCCCTGTGCGCAAAGGCGATTCGGATAAGAAAACGACAGACCGATTGGAATTTTCATATCCGGATATCCGAGCTGTGCCAAAATAGAACCGTCTTCGTACTCCACCATGCTGTGGATAATACTCTGGGGATGGACCAATACCTGAATTTTATTCCAAGGTACATCAAAAAGCCAATGGGCTTCGATGACCTCCAGCCCCTTATTCATCATAGTCGCCGAATCCACGGAAATCTTTTTTCCCATTTTCCACCTGGGGTGACACAGGGCTTCCTCTACAGTCACCTCCCGCAACTCTTCTTGGTTCTTTCCACGAAAGGGCCCTCCGGAGGCGGTTAATATCAGTCGGCGAGGTGTTTCTTCCGGATTCCCCATCATGCATTGAAAAATGGCGCTATGCTCACTGTCCACCGGGATGATAAAAACACCTTTTTCTTTGGCCATCTCCGTAATTAACAATCCCCCCGCCACCAAAGTCTCTTTATTGGCCAAAGCAATGGGGGTACCGGTTTTTATACCATAATAAGTGGGTGCCAAACCACTGATTCCTACCAGTGCATTGAGAATTAAATCCCATGAAGAAGACACCGCTTCCTTCAATCCCTCTTCCCCAATTAATACCGTCAAGCCGGGGAACTTCTTTTGCACCTCTTGGGCCTGTTCCGCATTTCCTACCACCACCATATCCGGATGATGATTTGAAATTTGTTCCATCAAAAGAGAAACATTGCTTCTACATGTCAATACGGCGGCTCGATAGAGATTTCGGTTTTTTTCAATTAGTTGAAGACCCTGGGTTCCGATAGAACCGGTACTTCCCAACACGCAAATTTGTCTCATTTATATTTCCCAAGGGATCAATACCCACATACTCGCATAATAAATAAAAGGGCTGGTAAAAAGCACGCTGTCGAAACGATCCAAAATTCCTCCATGACCCGGGATCAATGTTCCATAATCCTTAACCCCCAATTTTCTCTTGAACATAGAGGCTACCAAATCTCCCACTTGAGAAAATATGCTTCCCAGCAAGCCAATCCACAGCCCGTGCAAAATCAAATCCGGCGAGAAAAAATAGAAAAAAGCAAAAGTGAGAAGAACACTCCCCAACAACCCTCCCACGGCACCTTCCACCGTTTTCTTTGGGCTGATGGCGGGACATAATTTGTGTTTCCCAAAAAGATATCCCGTAAAATAAGCGAAAACATCTGTTCCAAATGCCACAATAACGGCCAACCAAGCCAAAAGAGGCAGCGGAGACGCATCTATGAGAACAAGATGAAAGGAGAAAAAGCCCACATAAAGCACTCCTGTCAAGGTCACCAACGCAGACCACAATTGAGCCTGCTCAAATCCCCGAAACAAAGTGCACAAGCTCAATAGCACCGTAAGAAACAACCATAAGCCCAGCCCATTTTCCACGATTTCCATAAAATGCAGAAAATATAACAGGATTAAAGAAAGATATCCGATAAATGGATTGCTGTTTATCTTGGCTTGTTGAAAAGCCTGGTAGAATTCTCGCATCCCCCACAACCCCACCAAAAAACATCCCCACAATAAGGGAAGTCCTCCGAGGTAAAGAATTCCTAATAAGGGAAGCATAATCAGGGCAGAAATGATTCGGGTTTTCATTCTTTATTCTCCTCAAACTCTTCCACAGTTCTCCCTCCGTACCTTCTCTGTCTACGCTGGTATTCGGAAATGCAGTTTTCCAAATCTTTGGGAGTGAAATCCGGCCACAGAACTGGAGAAAAAACCAGTTCAGAATATGCGCTTTCCCATAGAAGAAAATTAGACAACCGTTTTTCTCCGCTAGTTCGAATCACCAAATCCGGATCGGGGATTTGCTGTTTTCCTGTACTTAATGCCCCGGAAATCAATTTCTCATCGATATCATCGGGAAGTAGCTCTCGGCGCTCCACTCTCTCTGCCAACTCCTTCACACCCATAACCAAATCCCAGCGGGCTCCATAATTCAAGGCAATATTGAATACCAATCCTTGGTTACTTTTCGTGGTTTCCAGGGTTTTTTGAATTCGCTCTATAGCATCCTCCGGCAACTTGGAGTAATCCCCCAAAATGTTAACCCTCACCCGGTTTTCATGCAACTCCTTCAACTCTTTGTCCACAAAAAACACCAACAATTGAAAAATCCCCCGGATTTCCTCTATACTTCGTTTCCAGTTTTCGGTGGAAAATGCATAGACCGTTAAATGTTCAACGCCCATCTTTGAGCAATGTTTTACAATTTCCTTCATGGCTTTCATCCCCGCATGATGCCCTGCCATTCTCGGAAGGTTTCGCTCTTTTGCCCATCGTCCGTTGCCATCCATAATAATAGCGATATGGACAGGAACATGATATTCCATAGTTCTCTTCCCCTTTTTAGAAAAAGAGGTCTTTATCAGACCTCCATGATTTCTTTTTCTTTTGCAGCAACGATGTCATCGATGTCTTTTATGCTTTTATCCGTTAGCTTTTGGACATCCTCCATGTCATGCTTCAAATCGTCCTCCGTCAGCTCTCCAGCTTTTTCCTGTTTCTTCAACTCATCATTGGCATCCCGTCTAAGGTTTCGCACTGCCACTTTCGCATCTTCTCCCATTTTCTTTACCAACTTGGTCAAATCTTTTCTTCGGTCTTCCGTCACTTGAGGAATCACCAGCCGAACATTTTTTCCGTCATTACTGGGGTTAATGCCCAGCTCTGCCATATGAATGGCTTTCTCTACCGCACTGATAGACGAAGGGTCAAAAGGTGTAATTTGGAGGGTCCGAGGATCTGGTGCCGAAACATTGGCGATATTCTTTAAAGGCGTAGGAGTCCCATAGTAATCCACCATCACCTTATCCAACAAGGCCGGATTAGCCCGTCCCGCACGAACCGTATTTAGTTCTTCCTTTAAAAAGACGATACACTTTTCTGCTTTTTCTTCCGTCCGCTTGATTGCATCCTTACTCATGAGATTCCCTCCTTTTATATCTGTGATTCATTCTACTTGATTAGGGTGCCAATGGGTTCTCCTAAAATGGCTTTCACCATATTCCCTTCTGTGGAAAGGCCGAACACATGAACCGGTATGTTATTATCCATGCACAGACTGGCTGCAGTAGAGTCCATCACCCCCAAATGTTTTTCTAATATTTCTTTGTGGGTTATGGCATCGTATTTCACTGCATCAGGATGGATTTCCGGATCTTTGGAATACACCGCGTCCACCTTCTTTGCCAGCAAAATCACATCCGCTTCCATTTCCGCTGCCCGCAAGGCTGCAGTGGTATCCGTTGAAAAGAAGGGATTTCCCGTTCCCGCCCCGAAGATAACCACTTCTCCGTTTTCCAATTGTTTAATGGCCCTTAATCGGATGTAGGGTTCTGCCACCTCTTTCATTTCAATAGCCGTATGAACTCGTGCATTCAATCCGGCTGCTTCAAATGCATCCTTCAGAGCCAATGCATTAATGACCGTGGCCAACATACCCATATAATCTGCGGTGGCTCGATCCATGCTCTTGGAGGTTTTTCCTCTCCAGAAATTTCCACCGCCTACTACAATGGCCACCTCCACTCCCATCTCATGGATTTTCTTAATCTCTCGCGCAACCTTACCTAAAACCTCTTCGTTGAGTCCGAATTTGTTGTTTCCCGCCAGTGCCTCCCCGCTGATTTTAATGATGACCCTCTTGTATTTTGACTCCATATGCTTCTCCTCTGGTTCCCTTAACTGTCTTGAAACAATCCGCAAGTATTATACCATATACAAGGGCTAAGGAACAATGGATAATCCAATCTCCCTTGGTTATCCATAATCCAATCTCCCTTGGTTATCCTTTGTCCAACATCTCCAGGTTATCCCCTTCGATACGCCAGAAAATAGGCAATGGCCACCATCAAACTGCCTCCAATAATGTTCCCCAAAGTGACGGGTACCAGATTACCCAAAAGAAAGCCCTGCCAATTCAAGGTGCTTAGCCCTTCCATCGAAACGCCAGAAAGGTTTAAATAGCTTTCGTAACTTTTCGCTAGAATTCCAGCGGGAATATAGTACATATTCGCTACACTATGTTCATACCCGGATGCAACAAACAACCAAACGGGAAAGAAACAACCAAGAAGCTTTCCCGTCATGGTATCTGCCCCATAGGCAATCCAAACTCCCAAACACACCAACCAGTTACATAAGATTCCAAGAATCAAGCCCTCTATAAAAGTAAGCGATGTTTTGCCCGCGGCAATCTTTATGGTCACACCACCCAACAAACCGGAAGACGCATCCAGATTCCCCGAGGCTACAATAAAATAAGCCACCATCATGGCTCCCACCATGTTAAAGAAATATACGATTCCCCAATTACGTAATACTTTGGAAATGGTTGTTTGACCCGATGCCAAACTGGCTACCATCAGTGTATTTCCTGTAAAAAGTTCGCCGCCGCCAACTACCACCAACATCAATCCGGTAGTAAACACCACCCCGGCCAGAGCTTTTCCCAATCCATATGAACCCGGTTCTGACAACAAATTGAAAGCCGCCACATTGGAACCGGCAGCCGCCATAGCAATAAAAGCGCCGGCCAGAACACCCAATATAGCCAGCCGGAGAAAGGAATTTTCTCCCTTGGCCCGTCCGGCTTCTATAACTACTTCCAGTATTTCGTCTGGTTTAAGAGGTCTCATCCTTGTTCTCCTTGCTCCATCGTCCTTCATTCATACAAAAAAGCACCGAACTCCCCAGAGAAGAGCTCGGTGCCTCCCATTTCCATTAGTTGCCCATCTGCTTCATCACTTCCTCAAGGAAGCACTCTTCCTTCTTTTCGATTCCCTCACCCACTTCATAGCGAACCATGGACACTACTTGAATGTCTTTCCCTAAGCTTTTAGCCGTATCTTCTACATATTGAGCCACCGTTTGTTCACCGTTCTTCACAAATTTTTGCTGCAACAAACAGATTTCCTTTACTTCTTTTTTGATTTTGCCTTCCACAATTTTTTCCACCATCTCCGGCTTTTTGCCTTCATTCAGCACTTGCTGCCTCATAACTTTTTTTTCATTCTCAATGTATTCCGGGTCCACTTTGCTTTCATCCACAAAAAGAGGATTCATTGAAGCCACTTGCATGGCTACATCTCTTCCCATCACACTGACCTCATCCAAATTGGCTTCCGTCTTAAGGCCCACTACCACGCCGATTTTTCCGTTACTATGAAGATACCCTACATATTTGCAGCCTTCTTCAGATTCACGGCGAAACCTTCGAATGTTCATATTTTCGCCAATCTTTGCAATCTTTCCTTGAAGAACTGTCTGAATCGACTCTCCATCCAAATCCATAGCCAAAAAACTTTCCGGGTTTTCATCAACCCAGTCCAGCACTTTCCAAGCCAACCCATCCACAAAATCGATAAATTCTTGATTTTTTGCCACAAAATCCGTTTCAGAATTTACTTCCACAATGGCACCCTTTGATCCGTCTTCGGAAAATGCAATTCGCACCAGACCCTCAGACGCTACACGATCCGCTTTTTTCGCTGCTTTGGCAATGCCTTTTTCCCGCAACAGCTCTACGGCTTTCTCCATATCTCCATCGGCTTCAACCAGTACATTTTTACAATCCATCATACCGGCACCCGTCTGTTCTCTTAACTCTTTTACCATTTGTGCTGTAATTGCCATTTATTCTGCCTCCGATTCTTCTTTCACTTCTTCAGTTTCTTCCAAAACTTCCGGCGCCGCTTCTTCCGTTTTATCCTCTGCTTCTACAACTTCTTCCTCTACGGGAGTCTCGTCATAGCTTTCACCTTGATTGGCTTCAATTACCGCATTTGCCATACAAGAAGCAATCAATTTGACGGCACGAATGGCATCGTCATTTGCCGGAATCACATAGTCCAAATCATCCGGGTCGCAGTTGGTATCAGCGATTCCAACCACCGGAATGCCCAAAATCCGAGCTTCCTTTACGGCAATTCTTTCTTTTTTCGGATCTACCACAAAAATAGCTCCCGGCATTCCCTTCATATCTTTAAAGCCCCCCAGAAATTTTTCCAACCGTTCTAACTCCAGGCGAAGCTTGCTTACTTCTTTTTTTGACAATTTATCGAAAGTCCCATCGGTCTCCATAGCCTTAATTTCATTCAGTCGGCCGATTCGACCACTGATGGTCTTGTAATTAGTCAACATTCCACCAAGCCATCGTTCATTTACGAAAAACATGCCGCAACGCCTTGCTTCATCCGATATCGCAGATTGAGCTTGCTTTTTCGTTCCCACAAAAAGAACAGGACGCCCGCTTTCCGCCACACTACGAACAAAGTCATAAGCTTCTTCGATTTTCTTTACGGTTTTTTGCAAATCAATGATGTAAATTCCGTTTCGCTCCGTAAAAATATACGGGGCCATTTTCGGATTCCATCTTCTGGTCTGATGCCCGAAATGGACACCTGCTTCCAACAACTGTTTCATAGATACTACTGCCATTTTAATTCCTCCTTGGTTTTACTCCTCCACCGAACATAGGACTCGATTACAAACCAAGTGCTCGGTGTGTGTACTGAAAATAATCAAATCCCCTCCTAGAAGAAAACTTCTTAAGGGCCGTCTGATATTGTATAATAAAACCGCTGCCATTGCAACGGTTTTTTTATCCGGTTGTGTTTTTCATCCGGCTTTTTTCTCTAGCCTCTTTTATAGGTAATTAGATCCTCTGAAATCTCGTTGGCTGCAATGGAAACCGGTTTATCTACATCACACTGAGTAAGCTTGGGCTTCCCGTTGGTAATATCTCGAGCCCGCTTGGCCGCCAGGATTACAAGAGTATACCTGGAATCCGTTTTTTTCCGAAGCTCATTGATGGCTGGGTACAACATTTAAATTTCCTCCTTATACTCCTCGATTAATTGATAAATGTCTGCAGAAACTCTGGAATGTTCTGCAATCATAATTGCTTTTACTCGATTAACTGCTTCTTTCAACTGGTCGTTCACCACGCAGTAATCGTATTTGTCAATGTAGGAAACCTCCCTCAAAGCTCCTGCCAATCGAACATGGATGGCTTCCGGTTCTTCCGATCCCCTACCTGTAATCCGCTTCCGAAGCTCTCCCATGGAAGGAGGTAAAATGAAGATGAAAATACCCTTTGGGTAAGCCTGCCGCACGCTGAGTGCTCCCTTGATATCAATATCCAAAAGAACATCTTTTCCTTCCTCAATGGCATCCAGGACGAATTTTCGAGGGGTTCCATAGCTGTTTTCAAAGTTTGTAGCATATTCCAAAAGTTCCCCTTCTTGAATAGCCTTTTTAAACTCCTCCTTGGTGACAAAATGGTAATCCACCCCGTCTTTTTCCCCGGGTCTTGGGTTCCGAGTGGTCATAGACACCGAAAAAACCACATTGGAATCCTTCACCAATTCCCGACAGATGGTTCCTTTCCCGGTTCCCGAAGGCCCGGATATCACAAACAGCTGTCCTTTGCGCATATCAACTCCTACCACTTCTTTGCATATTTTCGTATTTTATCATAATTCCAATGGTCTAGCAACTCTTTCTCCCCCATCATTTCTCCCCCATCATTCCACATTCTGTACTTGTTCTCGAATCTTTTCAATTTCCGATTTAATCATAAGCATTTTATTAGTAATATCAATATGATTGGCCTTAGATCCAATGGTGTTAGCCTCTCGATTCATTTCCTGTACGAGAAAGTCCAATCTTTTTCCATCTGGATCTCCCGTCTCTCCAATAATTCGCACCAACTGTATCATATGGCTATCCAAACGAACCAACTCCTCTGTAATGTTTGATTTATCCGCAAAAATAGCCGCTTCCGTTAGAATTCTTTCCTCCGAAATGTTTCCTTCATTTCCCAAGAGTTCTTTGATTCGTTCTTTCATTTTCTCCACATATTCTTTTACCACCTTGGGGGCCATTTCATCGATCTCCCGGGCCAACTCACGAATGGTTTGCCCTCGCATCATCAAATCTTCCGCCAGTTTTTCACCTTCTTGCCTTCGCATTTCATCCAACTTTTCACAGGCCAGTTTCACCGGAATCAAAATTTGCGAAGTCAACTCTTCTTCATCTTCTACATCCGCCACGACTTTCATCACATCCGGCAACGAAGCCATCAAAGATAAGGTCGGCGATTCTTTTAACCCCAATTCCTCTTTTAATTGCACAAGGTTTTCGTAATACTGCCTTGCCACCATGGTATTTAGTCTGATGTTGTTGTCATTCTCCGTAAGATTCTCAACCTGCAAGGAAACTTCCACCTTCCCTCGACGAACGGTTTCTTTTACTACTCTTTTGATTCGTTCTTCAGAAAAGGAGTACTTTCTGGGCATTTTCACCGCAATGTCGCTATAGCGATGATTCACTGCACGAATCTCACAAATCATGTTGCGTTTCCCATCCGAATGCTCTCCTCGTCCAAACCCCGTCATGCTTTTTATCATCCTATTTTCTCCTATTATTCTAAAATATATGATAACATGATTAAGTATACAAGAAGAAGGATGGTTTTACAAATGGCATTTGACGGAATGGTGGCCTCTGCTGTCACCCAAGAGCTAAGGAATCTGCTCATTCAGGCACGAATTGAAAAAATATATCAGCCGGAACCAGACCAACTTACCTTTCACATGAAGACTCGCACCGGAAAGGTTTTTTTGCTGTTGTCTGCCAACTCCAGCCATCCACGAATCCATCTCATCGAAAAACAACCGGAGAACCCGTCGGTTCCCTATTCTTTTTGTATGTTTCTCCGAAAGCACCTGACGGGCAGCCGCGTCCTTGATGTGAAACAGGTAGGACGAGATCGCATCATTCAAATGGAGTTGGAAAGCGCTAATGAATTGGGATACTCTGTCCGAAAAACCCTTACCATAGAAATAATGGGAAAGCACAGCAATATCATTCTTACGGACAGTGAATCCCATCAAATTTTAGATGCCATCAAACGAGTATCCATCGACGTAAGCCGAGAGCGCCAGATTCTACCCGGAAAATCCTATGTGTTCCCTCCCTCTCAGGAGAAAACACCCATAGAGCGACTCTCTCAGGAATTAACCAACACCATCTACTCCTATCCCGGGGGGATTGAAAAAGGTCTCCTTACATACCTGGAAGGTTTTTCTCCACTTCTGTGCAGAGAAATCGCATTTCGATTGGAGGAGCATGGTGGTATCAGCAGGGAAACCTTGCAACATCTGCTTGTTGAAATACAAAATGATCTGAAATTCCATCAATACCATCCCACCGTATATTTGAACAAGGATCAGACTCCTTTGGATTACCACGTCATCCCCTTAACCTTGTACCAGCATCTGGGAACCGCCATTCCCTTCGCGTCCACAAGCCAAGCCCTGGAATATTATCATCTTCATAAGGATGCCAGCAATCGTCTGAAACAAAAGGCCATGGATTTGAATAAATCCGTTCGCACTTCCATGGAACGTCTATATTTGAAAAAACAACGACTACTGGAGGACATGGAGCGAGCCAAGCAGGCAGATGAATTCAGATTGTACGGAGAATTGATTACGGCACAAATACATGGAATTCCTGCCGGGGCTGCTTCTGCCACCCTGGAAAATTATTATAACCAAACTCCCATCACCATCCCTCTGGACCCCAAAATTTCCCCAGCAAAAAATGCCCAGCAGTATTATAAAAAATACGGAAAACTAAAAGGCTCCTACAAGGAAAAAATGCTACAGCTGACGGAAACAGAAAAAGACCTGGAATACTTGACCTCGGTAGAAAGCTTTCTGGAAATGGCAGACCAATTGGATGTGTTGGAAGACATCCGGAAGGAGCTAAGAGAAAATGGTTTCATTCGCAAAAGCAAGGCATCCCAGGAATCACGAAAAGGCAAGCCTTCCTATCTTCACTACATACTAAGGAATGGCGCCAAGGTCCTAGTAGGTCGAAACAACAAAGAAAATGATATCTTAACCTTCCGGGAAGCCAAACCGGGAGATTACTGGTTTCATGCCAAGGACTTTCCCGGATCCCATGTAATTCTCCGCCCTAACCAAGGAGTTCCCACAGCAGAAGAAATCCAGGAAACAGCCGCCATCGCTGCTTACCATAGCAAAGGACGACAATCGGGAAATGTGCCGGTGGACTATGTGCCCCTCCGATATGTGAAAAAACCCAATGGCGCAAAACCGGGCATGGTAATTTTCACTCACCAGCAAACCATATATGTAGACCCCGTCTTGCCTGACGAGAAATAAAAACCCCCATTCGTTAGAATTTTGAGTCTAACTTTAGGGGATCGTTCAAAATCCAGAAGGGGGCGTTACCAAAAGCTGCAAGGGGAAGATGTGATACATTTACCACATACTTCACTGCCAATATTTCCACTGCCGCCGGACCGTTCCTCATAAGAGCTCCCATATTGTCGATAAATATGGGCATTCTCCAACAATAGCCCATAGCACTTTTCTCGATGAAACCCATCCACCTCCAAGGCATGTACGGGACAATGAGCCATACATATGCCACAGCTTCCATTTTTCTTATACAGGCACAACTCTTCCGTCATGGGGCCCGTACATTCCACATTCAGATCAGTAACAATAGAAGAAAATCTGCCACAACATCCCCTGGTAGTAATCAGCAATTGATGAATTCCGAAAGTGCCCAAACCTGCCGCATATGCAATATGTTTTTGAGACCAGTTGCTGATGAGCTTCTTTCGATCAAACCGATAGGCCTCGGTCGGCACCACTCCGGTGTGTCCTTTTTCTTTTAATACATCAATCAAGTATTCATTCAATGGTATGAACATCCGGTTAGTTTCTTCATAAGCCTGGGCCCACTGTGGCGATGCATGGTTGAAATCCTGCCGGTTTTTCTCTGCTAGCTCTGGAGTAAAGGGCAAATAGTAAGAAAGAATTACTGTAGCTCGAGGCAACACCTCCTGTGGTTCCGTATGAGATGGGCTAATCAACCCCTTAATGTTTTTGATAACAGGCTCAGAAACAGATGCAAAGCCAACTAGAGGCTTTCCCCACTGGGTAGCACAATGGTGAATCCTTCGATACTGCTGGATAAATTTTTCGATTTCCTCTTCCAATAAGTTCTTCCACATGATGTCGGATCCTCTCTTTAGGCGGAGTGGGTTTTTATATAGTCTCTGATTTTATAGATAATCTCTTGCCCATCAGACTGGGGACCTCCGTTATGAATCTCATGATAAATACCCGGTAATTCCTCCAGCAGAGTATGGGCCGGATCCTCGTGGGAAAAAACGAGACGAGCTCCCTCCACATCGCAAAGCCGGTCCTGGGTTCCATGAAGAATGAGCAATGGCTTCTCCTTCGCTAGAAACGGTCCCTTCAAGGTTCCCTTGGCCAGTTGTTCCGCCATGAAGAAACCGTCGTGGGCTGTTTGTGCAGAAATGAATCCGTGCACCATAGGGTCACGATGGTACTCTCCTACAGATTTGGGATTGCCCAATACAGCGGAATCAATCTTGGATCGAAACAAAACCGATGGGGTTACAAGAGAAAGAACTCCGGCCAGTTTTTTCAACAAAGGAGATACGGGTTTCACCAACAAAATCCAAGGAGCCGTTGTGAGGTAAGCCGCCGGGTGATCCGCCATGGCACCTCGTACTCGATAATCCAAAACCATATTGGCCCCCATGCTATGGCCATATAGAATCAACGGTACATCCGGATACTGTTTTTCCGCCTCTTTTATTAAGGCATCTATATCTTGCAAAATCCTCCGGCGAGGAGCGGTATGACCTCTCTTTCCGGGAGACTTCCCGTGCCCCCGCAAATCCATAGACAGCACAGCAATCTTTGCTTCTCCCAAGATTCCAGCTACCCGATCGTATCTTCCGGCGTATTCCCCGATTCCGTGAATAATCACCACCACTTGTTCTGCATTTTCCACCGGCCAATGGTACCCCCGCAAAGTAATCCCGCCGCCCTGAACCTCCATATCAAATTCTGTCCACATGATTTCCTCCCATAACTTTTCCAACTACTATGTATAAAACGCAAATTTCCGAGCCTTATTCTGCTTTCTTGACCTTTTCCATATTTTTCCTTATAATAAAATCATCGAGTTAAGCGTATGCTTGTAAAAAACGAAGGAGGATCGTCATGGAGAAGCACAAGTGCCGGCTTTGCAAAAGGGTGAGATTGTCCAGAAAAATTGCAGGTGGATACATTTGCGAAGACTGTAGAAGGTGGATAAAGACTTACTATCAAGACCCTAAAATCGAATGACGGTACCTTCCCTCTATCGAGACGGAAAGGCTGAGGTATTTTGCCTCAGCTTTTTTAATATCTTTTCAAAAGATTCCGGCAGAGGACTTTCGAACTCCATTCGTTCTCCATTTTTCGGATGGTCAAATCCAAGCCTCTTGGCATGCAACACCTGCCCCTCCGCCATGACGGGGCCTTTTTTGGGCCCATAAAGGGTGTCCCCTAACAAAGGATGTTTGATATGCGCCATATGCACTCTGATTTGATGGGTCCTTCCCGTTTCCAGTGTTGCCTCAATATAGGTATATCCGCCAAAACGCTCCAATACCCTATAATGTGTCACCGCTCTCCTTCCGCCCACCATAAGCACCTTTTGCTTCAGTCGATTCCTAGGATCTCGTCCCAGGTTTCCTTGAATCGTCCCTTGTTCCTCTTTGATATTGTGATAAACCACTCCGTGGTACACTCTCGTGATGGAATGGTTTTCCAGTTGTTGGGCTAACTTTCGGTGAGCCTCATCGGTTTTTGCAATCATTAACAACCCGCTGGTATCCTTGTCGATTCGATGAACGATTCCGGGCCGCAAAGTTCCGTTAATCGTACTGAGTCTTCCTTCGCAATGATGCAAAATCCCATTGACCAATGTAAAGTCCTCATTTCCGGGAGCCGGGTGAACCACCATCCCTTGGGGTTTATTCACCACCAAAACCCAGTCGTCTTCATAAACGATATTTAACGGGATGTTTTGTGGAGAAACAAACCATTCTTTGGGAGCAGGTATGCACAGCGCCAACCGGTCTCCCGTCTCCACTTTTTCTTTTTTGCTTACAATTGTCTGCCCATTGCGCCATCCTGCCCCTTCTTCCAACAACTTTTGAATATAGCTGCGGGACAATTCGGGAATCAGAAGAGAAAGGACCACGTCAACACGGGTCCCATCCAATTCTTCGTCTACCATTAATTGTATTTGCCTACTGTCCTTCATGGTTCTTCCCCAACCAAAATACATTCAAAATCATCAAGCCACATCCCCCTACTATTGCCATATCCGCCACATTAAATACCGGCCAAATCTGAAAGTCGAAAAAATCCACAACATACCCAAGACGGATTCGATCTAGCAAGTTCCCTAAACCTCCTGCAATAATTAAGGATAGGGACAGCAACATACTCCAATGATCATGATGGATTTTTTTCACCAGGTATATCACCAGGAACATAAGAACCATGGATGTGAGCCCAATCAATAGCCCGCGTTGCCCTTGAAACTGAGAAAAAGCGGCACCCGTATTGCGCACAAAAGTGATATGAAAAATTCCAAAAATCACGGGGATGGTTTCACCGGGATCCATGAAATAATGAATCACCCATTTTGTGGCTTGATCTAAAGCCACTAAAAGTATGATTAAAATATAATACATATAAAGACGCTAATCCTTTCAATCCCGGGATCCGATTATCAATGTTTTCTCCAAATCCAAAGCTTGTTTTTCTTCCTTCGTCTTCTTGGAAGGAGTTGCTCCATCTTTAAAAGAATCTCTTTCTTTCACGCCAAGCTCCGGCATTCCCAATTCTTCAAACAACTCCATACTCAAAGTGTCAAATCGTTCCAATTCGGACTCCAACAAGTTTTTGTACCTTCCTTGGAATTTCTTAAACCTGGAATTCAGAGCTTCGTTTTCCTCGGTTAAACGTTCCACCGATTCCTTGGCCTCTCGAAGCACCAGCTCTGCATCCAGCTCGGCATTCTTCATAAGAATTTCTGCCCTGCGCTCTGCCGAAGCCGAGATGTCTCCCATCAAGGTTTTGGCCGCCTCCAAGGTTTCCAGGACTGCATTTTCCGTACTGCTGTAACGGACCAACTCGGCTTTAAGACGTTCCACTTCAGACTTTAACTTTTCATTTTCAAGTAGCAGTGCCTCGTAATCCATGGTGATTAAATCCAAAAATTCATCCACCGCATCTTCCTTATAGCCGCGCACCGCCTTGGGAAATTCCTTCTCCTGAATATCAACGGGAGTTATCATAATTTTCTACCTCCACAAGCTTTTGGGGTTGCCTGCAAAATCGATGGCCTTATGCTCAATGTTTGCTGAAATGTCAACATTTTCCGGGGCAAAGACAAAAATGTTATTGGCCACCTTTTGCACATTGCCATTCAATGCATAAGTTGCTCCGCTTAAAAAATCAAATATTTTACGAGCCGTATCACTCTCAATTTTCTCCAGGTTAATAATAACCGGCTTTCTGCTTTTTAAACTATCCACCAGCCTAGGACACTCATCAAAGCCCTTGGGTTCAATGACCACCAATTTAAAAGGATTGGTCACACCGATCCCTTGAGTTTTTACTCCAGAACCATGACCAACACCGCCTCGATTCTCTGTGGCTCCGCCTTTTATTTCTCCACGGCCACCCCCCGAAGGTGGCGCAGGCTTCTGCTCCGGCTTTCTGGCTTCAAAAGAATTGGGCTTCCGATTTAGTTCTTCCATAGCTTTTTGAACTTCCTCTTCGGAAACCTCTTCGATTTCTTCAATTCCTACCAATTCTTTCAAGCTTTTTAAAAGACCCATTCCCCTACCTCCTATTGTGATGTCCTACTACCGTAGTCTCTTTCCCCAAAAATTGCCGTTCCAATCCGAACAAGATTGGCCCCCTCGGAAATAGCCACCTTAAAGTCATGTGACATGCCCATGGATAAATACTCTATTTCCAAATTGGGGTGGGAAATTTCACCCAAACGGTCATAAAGCACCTTGACTTGCCGGAAATATTTTCGCACCTTTTCCGGATCTTCTTCAAATGGAGCAATCAGCATTAGCCCTTTAATTTTCAATGTTTTACAATTCTCTAAAATATTCTCAACCAAGGGAAAAGTTTCTTCAGAAGGGATTCCGTATTTGCTTTCTTCTAAAGCCGGATTCACCTGAATTAAAATGTTCATCTCCCGGGAACTTTGTTCACATCTCCTGTGAATTTCCGTGGCCAATTTCATACTGTCCACACTGTGTATCATATAAACTTTATCTACGATATATTTTACCTTGTTTGTTTGTAAATGTCCAATCAAATGCCAACGGCACGGGGCCACGAAGTCGTACTTGTCCAGGATTTCTTGTACTTTGTTTTCACCGATATCCGTCACACCCCATTCAATGGCCTCGTTGATTTCTTCCGGTGTTCTGGTTTTCGTCACCGCACATAACAAGATATCCTTGGGATCTACCCCCCCTTGAATTGCAGCGTCCTTCACTGTTTTTTCCACGTTTTTTAAATTTTCCTTGATGATGCTCAATTTGGTTTCCTCACGATCGTATCATAGATATCTACCGTATTTACTTTTTTTCCATCTTCATCCATGTAAGATTCCACAGCAATGCAACTCATTTCACCATCTGTAGCTAACACTTTAATAGGAGTAAACACCTTTTCTTGTCGCTTATTGATTACATAAACCCCCAGTCGCTCCCCTTCTTTGGCAATCGATTCATTGGGCAAAACAATCCCTCTGTAATCACTGGTCAGCACCGTGGCTCCAATTTTTCGTTTCATGGAAAAATCCTCATAAAACCGATTGGTGGACAAAATCACCTTCCAGTTTTCTCCTTCCGGATAAATATTGGACACGGTAGCCCGCAGCTCTCCTTTCGGCAAATAGACAGTAACCGTCTTCCCCGGTTCATACTTTGCCACTCGACCCGAATTCACCCATGTCATCAAATACCACTGATCATTTCGACAAATTTTATACAAGGGCTCCTGCATCCACGTTGTTTCCCGCACCAGATTCACCGGCTCCGGCAAAGGAACCGGGATCATCCCGTAAGATAATGCCTCCATTGTCTCCGGGGAAAACAGAGATTCCAAACCGTCAACGTAGTAACTCAACACTCCACCAAACTCCGCTTGGTAATCCCCTTGAATTGCCAACCCAGTGCCAAGCCGTTCCCGCATCTCATCGTAGGCCCCCAAATTTTCTCCTGGTCCTGTTCCTTCTTGGATTTCCAGGATTTTAGCTCCCTTTCGGACCATTTCATTTTGAGCAAGATAATAATTTACATTTCCCGTAACAGCCGCCAAATATACGGTTTCTTCCCGTACAATGTAAAAATCCGCGTCATCGGTTACCTGAAAGGTTCCATATTCTGCGGTAAATGTTTTGGTCAACAGGTCCGAAATTCCGGGAATCAAATAAATCACCGTGCCCAACCCGGTAGCCACTACTAAAAAGCTCACCAGTAGAATGTTACGTTTCAAACTCATTTTGAACCTTCTTTAGGATCTTTTTTTCTTCTTTGGAAAGGGAGGATTCTTTTTCCATCACAAACTTTTCGAACAAGTCCGGGCGTCTTTCCCGAGTCAAGCGCAAAGCCTGCTCTAGCTTCCAATTTTCAATCAGTCGATGGTTTCCGTTTAAAAGTACATCCGGCACAGCCATACCTTCATACATTCGAGGCTTCGTATATTGAGGATATTCCAAAAGTCCCATATAAATGGATTCCTCCTGAACGCTCTCCGATGAACCCAACACCTCCGGAACAAAGCGGGCCATTGCATCTAATAAAATCATAGCCGGAAGCTCACCGCCCGTCAATACATAGTCCCCTATAGAAACCTCTTCCATGGCAAAATGGTCCAGTATTCGCTGATCCACCCCTTCATAATGACCGCACAGTAGAAAAAGTTCTTTTTCTCGAGCCAATTCCTGCAGATAGTCTTGATCCGGCAGCCGCCCTTTGGGCGACAGATAAATCATTCTCTTGTTTTCACCACCCAAATCACGGATTGCATCAAAGATGGGTTGAACTGTCATCACCATGCCGGCGCCTCCGCCAAAGGGAGTATCGTCTACTTTATGATGCTTGTCCTGGCTATATTGCCGAATATTGGTCACCCGAATATCCAACACCCCTTTTTCCATGGCTTTTCCAAGGATGCTACTGCCGATAATTCCTTCTATCATTTCAGGAAATAGGGTCAACACATGAATGATCATCTACAACTCCATTAATCCCTTTGGTGGATCCACCACTATTCGACCACTTTCCAAATCCACCTGGAGCACAAACTCTGACACCCCCGGAAGCAAAACCATTTTCCCGCCGGTGTCAATTTCATACAAATCCTGAGCCGCTCCTTTTATAACATCCTTCAACTTTCCCAGTAGATTTCCCTGCCTGTCATATACGGAAATTCCAATGAGATCCCGAATATAATACGAACCTGAAGGCAACTCCTCCAACAGTTCTGCCGAAAAATACACATCCTGCCCCCTCAGCTTCTCTCCTTGTTCCAAACTGTCGACACCTTGTATTTTCAGGATAACCGTGTTTTTTTGAAGCCTCACTTTTTCTATATCAAAGAGTTCCTCTCCCACATAAATCTGAGAAAGGTTTTGATATCGCTCCGGGCTCTCTGCATAGTTATACACTTTGATTTCACCCCGGAGCCCCACCGTGTTCACTACTTTTCCAATCCGTATTTTGTCCATGGTTATTGCACGATTTCCACTACCACTTTTAAATTGGATTTATTGGCAGCCGCTTTCACTACCGTCCGGAGAGCCTTTGCGATCCTTCCTTGCTTGCCAATTACCTTGCCCATATCCTCAGGCGCAACCTTCAGTTCGATAACAATTGCGGATCTTCCGGCTACTTCTCGCACCTCTACAGCATCGGGGTTGTCCACCAATGCCTTTGCAATAACTTTCACCAATTCCGTCATTCGTCTCACCGCTTTCTTTTATTCTATAATACACCTGATTTTTTCATAAGAGCTCTTACCGTTTCCGTCGGTTGTGCGCCATTGGCCATCCATTTCTTGGCCTTTTCTTCATCGATTTCAATCACAGGGGGCTCCGTCATGGGATTATAAATGCCCAACTCTTCGATGAATTTCCCGTCTCGAGGGCTTCTAGAATCTGCTACTACTACACGATAGAAAGGCTTTTTGTGAGCACCCATTCTCTTAAGTCTAATTTTTACCATTGTTTTTTCCTCCATAGAATTATGTTGTTTTTATAAAAAGGACGGCTGCTAAAAGGGCAATCCGCCTCCTCTTAACTTACGATTCATTTTCCCTCCGGAAAACTGTTTCATCATCTTTTTTGTTTCTTCATAACGTTTTACCAATGTATTCACCCGTGATACCGGTTGCCCGGCCCCTGCCGCAATTCTTTTCCGCCGGCTGGCGTTAAGAACCGTCGGATTTCGTCTTTCCTCCGAAGTCATGGATAGAATTACTGCTTCCATTTGACGAAATTCCTTTTCACTCTCATCCATATCCAAATTGGGGGCCCCATTCTTTCCCATACCGGGGAGCATGTCCATTATTTTTGCCAACCCGCCCATCTGACGAACCTGCCCCATCTGCTCCAAGAAATCTTCCAGCGTGAATTCATTCTTCCGCATCTTTTTTTCCAAGTCACGGGCCTTTTGGTCATCGTAGTTTTCCTGGGCCTTTTCGATGAGACTCATCATGTCCCCCATCCCAAGAATTCGACCAGCCATACGCTCGGGATGAAAAAGTTCTAACCCGTCCAGTTTCTCACTGGTTCCTATAAATTTGATGGGCCGACCTGTAACCCGCTTGGTAGAAAGAGCAGCTCCGCCTCTGGAATCTCCATCCATCTTAGTCATAATGATTCCATCGATGCCCAATTGTTCATTAAATCCTTCTGCAACATTCACCGCATCTTGCCCCGTGAGAGCATCCACCACCAGTATTACCTCTTGGGGCTTGACCGCCTGACGGATCCTCACCAATTCTTCCATCAATTCTCCATCAATTTGTAATCGCCCCGCCGTGTCAACTATCAAAATATTGTAGCCCTTCTTCTCGCCTTCTGCCATGGCCTCCTTGGCGATGACCACCGGATCCTTTTCTCCCCGCTTGGTAAAAACGGGAACTCCCGCTTGAGCACCTACCACTTCCAACTGATCGATGGCGGCGGGCCGGTAAATGTCACATGCCGCCAGCATGGGCTTTTTCCCTTCTTTCTTCAGGTGAGCTGCCAATTTCCCGCAAGTGGTGGTTTTACCCGTTCCCTGCAACCCCACCAACAAATAGGTGGTAAACCCTCGGGGAGAGTAGGTTAACTTGCTACCGGAGCCTCCCATCAAATCCGCCAGCTGGTCGTGAACAATTTTTACCACCTGCTGCCCGGGGGTGAGACTTTCCAACACCTCTTTCCCCATGGCTTTTTCCTTCACTGCATCCACAAATTCTTTCACCACTTTAAAGTGAACATCCGCCTCCAATAAGGCAAGCTTCACCTCTCGCATGGCTTCGTTGATGTCCGTTTCAGTAAGAACGCCTTTTCCTTTGAGCTTTTTGAAAACCCCTTGTAATTTGTCGGATAATCCTTCAAACGCCATTCCCGTCCTCCTTACTGATCCAATTCTTTCATGGCCCTTTCCATCTGAGAAAGGGCTTCCGAAATCCTCACATCTTGAATCTCTATATCTTTTAAGACATTTACCGCATGCTGCAATACAAGGATTCCCGCATGCTGCTTCTCCATTTTCTCTAACAATCCCAGCTTTTCCTCATACTGGGCCAATGCACTTTCCCCGCTTTTTAACGCATCATGAACTCCTTGTCGGCTGATTCCAAACTCCTGGGCAATCTCCGACAAAGACCAGTTTTCCTCATGATATAGGCGAATAACCTCCTTTTGGCGAGAGGTTAGCAATTCGCCATAGAGATCATACAACAGGCTCTCTTTCGCAATGCGGTCCATAATATCTCCTTTGTCATGTAAAAAACCTTGACACTAGGACAATCTATCATAATTGACCCTAGCTGTCAAGGCTTTTTCCTTAACACTCCAACCGCAACTGTTGCGTTGCAATCTCATATTTTGTTATCGGCCACCTTCATAGAGATACATGGGCTGAATCTGATCATTGGTTTCCAGCATCTCTTTCAATGCTGCCAAATCTCCTTTCGAGCCGGATTCGATGGCCTTAGTCAGCCCTTGCACTAACCCGAAAAACCATGGTGCCCGGGCGTAGTAAAATTCTTCCAAAGCCACAGTTTCCAACTGGTGGGTTTGTTGCAGTGCTTCATAGGCTGCTTCCTTTGTACCAATGAAATCAATCAACCCGATTTCCAGAGCCTGAGCTGCCGTATAAATCCGCCCGTCAGCCAAGGCAATCACTTGGTCTTTTTCCATGTTCCGGTTTTCAGAAACAACTCCTACAAATTGTTCATAGGCTTCATCCACAAGCCCCTGAAAAATAGCAAGCTGTTCCTGACTCATGGGCTGGAATTCCGACCCCATCGCCTTATTTTTCCCCGAAGTAATCGTAGTGGTTTTCACCCCATACTCCTCCAATAATCCGGATACATCAATGAAAGTGCCCAAGGTTACTCCAATGGAACCGGTCCAAGTATTCCGGTTGGCCCAAATCTCATCGCAAGCCGCAGAAATGTAATAACCCCCGGATGCCGCCATATTCCCCATGGCCGCATACATAGGTCTGCCCGTAACCTCTTTGTATTCTTTTAAGGCCAGATACAGTTCATCGGACTCATAAATAGTTCCTCCGGGAGAATTGACCCACAAAAGAATTCCTTTGTTGTTGGGATCCTCAGCCAACTCCTTAAGAAGCTCCAAAGTCCATCCATGTTGATACCCATAGGCCATTCCAAGATAATCCTGGTTTCCCGATTGAATACTACCTTCCACAGAAACCTGGGCCACATAATCATGGGAGGGCAAAGAAATCTCTTTTTCACTATAGGAGGCCCCGGAAAGTCCCAGAGTTCCAATGATGCTATTGGCCATTTGAGTACAGGAGACCCCCAACAGAACTACCGCAGCCAAAATTCCCGCAATAATAATCAGTGCATTTCGAACTCCATGGGAGGAACTACTCTTGGCTGAATTCACCTGATAATATCGAACTCCTTCCTGATTTTCCCCGGTGAATCGCACTTCCTCCGAGTCCGCATTTCTTTTATTCTCTTTATCCATTTTTCACCTTTTCTCTCATGAGCTGTTTCGTTGCCATCCGTCGCATCTATTATACCACATTATTGAAATTCGGCTCTTATGATTTCCGGCAAAGAGTGGTTGTTAAAATAGATATAATAATCTACGGTAATGGTATCTCTCATGGCATCCATGGACTGATAAAAACTTCCATAATGCTCATAAAACCGGTTTGCATAAGGGCTGCTCTTCTTGAAGCTGATCACCCCAAAATAGTAATCTTGGTAATTGTCCGGTTCCATTTCGTACTCCTCAAGAAGAATGGCGATGTCTTCCGGATTTTCAAAGCAAAATTGAGCCTTTCCGGAAAGATAAGCATCCGGATATTCTTTTGTCCATTGTTTGGCCACCGCCATATTTGATGCGGCAATTTCATCTACGGAAACAGGCTGGCCCGTTTCGTGAAACACGGTAATACAACCCACATCCTCTGTTTTGATGCTCAGGTTTTCGTCGTATCCCCTTTCCTCCAACCAGGAAATGGTATGGCGATCGGATTTTCTCACATGCAAGGTCATCACCTTCAGAGTGGGATCCATGGATGCCTCGTAGGCGTACGCCGGATAAGAAAGGGTTTGATTTGGCAAGCCATAAAAAGCCATTTCCATTTGGGCGTAAGGTGCACTGGTATCCAAATGTTGTTCCCAAGTCCTTTCCCGGTAATCTTGTTCCAACTTTTCCATCAACTCACGGATTTCCACGCGACCGTCTATCGTTTTCATGCTGTACTGGTCCATGGTGGTTTGATACAAGAACAAATTATATGCCTTAATCCAGCGAGGCTCCTTCACCGTTAGACTCTGAAAAGAGTATCGATCCTTAAATTCACTTGATTCAAATACTTTTTTCAATTGAACGGAATCTCGAATCATGGAATAGGGAACCACATAACTTCGAGTCAAATCCCAAAAATTCTTCCTTTGGTAGGATAGAGACAAAGAATGGGTTTGATAGGAAGAACCCTGATTTTCATACGCAGCCCTTTCTGAAATCACCCTCCTATGAAACTGGGCAATCGCTTCCACATTTTCCGGTTCTTGAAAAACCAAACCATGGGTTTCATTTTCCGTTTCAAAGGGTTGAAAAAACAAATCCTCATACCGGCCTGTTCTCTCCATCCTTCCTAGGTCCGGAAGAGATACTCCCTCTACCTTTTGGGGGTTGGGAACCCGCTTTTCAAATCCTGTAAAATCCATGTCCACAGATACTACAAAAGTCAAAGCAATTAACGTGTAGATGGCCAAATGCTTCAAACTCCCCTTGTTAAAAACTCTTGGAGACTTAAGCACCACCATTCTTCCAATATACAGGAATACCAGAATACCCACTAACAAGCCCACATAAAACATAGCATGACCGTCTAAAAAACTGGCACCGGACCACCGAATGGTATCGAAATAAAACGCCATCAGTGACATTCCAAAAAAAGCAATCAAATAGCAGATCATAATCTTGACTCCTTGAAACACCAAAGAATCTCCTGCTTTTTCCCAAGCCCGTTGACGATAGGCATAAGAAGAGACAACTAGAAGAGCCACCATCCCTATCAAATAATAACTCATCAACCCGGAAGAAAAGGGCTCGTTGCTTTGAAGGGCCTTCAAATAAGGCATCATGCCCGTAGCAATTTCCATCAACTGGCCGGCTCCATCAAATCCATATAGAAATTTACCAAAGTAAGCCACACATACCGCATATAACCCGGGAAGCAGCCCATTAAACCAAAATCCCAAAAACATATGCATCACCCCATTGCCACTCACCACTCCGGCAAGGACTGCAACAAGATATACCGACAAAGTAACAACAAGAGATTTCCATATCCATTGGAAAACAAGCACTTTGGTAAAAATGTCTTCGGTGCTTCCTTCATATAAAAACATCGGCCTTGCCAGAAGCAATAACAACCCTGCCGTCACCAAAAGAGGAAGCCAAACTAAAATCAATCCGGATAAAAGGTTGCTGTTGAAAAGCTGGGATCTAGTAAAGGGAAGCCCATGAATCATGGTGGAAGATCCGGAGCTATGCATGTAACGATACAGAATAACGGAAGCTACAATTGGCACCACCAGATGCAAGACCCCATGAGGGAAATACTGATTGTTCAGCATGCTGCGCACCATATATCCCATTCCATAATTTGGGTCCTGGTACCGGTTGAGAGAAAACAAAATAGGAAGGACTCCCGAAAGGAAATATCCAATAAAACTCAGTACGGAAATGGCCCAAAACCGTTTTAAATTCTCTCGAATCAACGCTCCGGAAAAGCTAAAATATGATTCCCTGGATTTCATCGTCCGCACCTCCTAATTCATAGATAAATATTTCTTCCAAAGTAAGAGGCAACATGTCAAAAACCAACGGTTGAGCTTTTCGAAGGACATTCTCCACCTCCTCCTTACGGTTTCGTATAATCAGCAGTTCTACAGAACCTCTTTTTTCTCGATGCAACACCTGGAGAGAGGCCAAAAAAGAGGCAATATCCTTTTCGGCGGGAAACGCCACCTGGACTTTGTGAATATCGCTTCGCAGTTCATCCAAATCCCGCTCAATCATCATCTTTCCATTGGAAATGATTCCGATGGAATCACAAATGTTTTCCATTTCTCTTAAATTATGAGAAGAAACCAATACGGTCATCTCCCGTTCCGCCACATCATCGATGATATACTTCCATACCAATTTACGTATTATGGGATCCAGCCCATCAATGGGTTCATCCAAAATCAAATAATCCGGCATGGTAGATAGCGTCAGTATAAACATGGCTTGCTTTTGCATGCCCTTGGAAAAACTGGAAATCTTTTGGCGGGAATCCAATCCGAAACGCTGAATCATACTCAAAAAACGCGGTTGGCTCCAGTTAGGATAGATGCCTTCATAGAATTTGCCCATCTCCCCTAGCCCATACCCTCCAAAAAAATAGAGATCATCGGGAACATAGCCCATTCTTTCTTTTATTTTCTTATTATCATATACCAGTTCTCCATCCATTTGCACCTGCCCCTGGTCTCCCTGATAAATACCGGTAATATGTTTGATTACAGTGGTTTTGCCCGCTCCATTTGTTCCCACCAATCCATATATGGAACCCTTTTTCACATTCATGTCCAACCGTGACAGGGCCTGGAATCCATCAAAACTTTTTGTCAGTTGATTGACGGTTATCATTATTGGTCCCTCCTCTCGAATTCTTCGCCTAGTTCTTTTACCAACTCCATCATCTCCCGGTGAGACAGTCCAGCATATCGAATTTCCTGCATTGCCTCCCTAAGTCGACTTTTCCCTTGGGCAAATAAAATTTCATCCCGTTGCCCCGGAGCCACTTTTTTCACAAAAGTCCCCAAACCCGCAGAACTATAGACGTATCCCATCCGTTCCAGTTCCCGATAGGCCTTTTGCACAGTATTTGGGTTCACGGTTAATATGCGGGAAAGCTCCCGCACCGAAGGCAACTTTTCATCCGGCACAAGAACGCGGGAGCGAATCATTTCTTTTAGGTTCTCTACCACCTGTTCATAAATAGAGCGACGACTTTTCATATCCAGCTGAAACATGTCTCTCCTCCTTTCTGAAGCACTTGCTTCAATCTCAATAAAAAAAGTGTACTATGTGTAATAGTACACTGTCAATGCTTAATTGAATTTTTTATTGGTCTTCTTCGGCCACTTCCAGAGGAATGGCTACGATAATGTTTTTTGCATCTTCCAAAGTGGGCTCTGGAACATACAAATCAATGGGAAAAGCCGTATTTTGCCCCATAAAAATTTCCATAAAATTGCTAGCACCTCGATATCGTTTAATACAAGGAATCCCTTCGCTTCTCAATTTGGATTCCAGTATATCCGCTTCCATACTATCCTTCGTGGTGCACAAAAATACCCCTCCCCGCCACTGGTCCTTTTCCTTTTTTTTAAACATGGCATTGTCCTCCAATCCGTTTAATGATATTCACCGGACATACCGAAATGCAAGCACCGCATTGGGTACATTTGCTTTGATCGATGACCGCCAAATTATGCTCCACATGAATGGCATCTTCCTTGCACACTTTTTCGCATTTCCCGCAGGCGATGCAACCGGTGGTACACCCCTTGCGCGTATCTTTGGCTTTGGCGTGAGAACTACAGGCCACATACACCAAATCGTCCCCTGTCATTAATTGCAACAAATTGCTGGGGCACACTTTCACGCAAAGGCCGCAACCCACACACCTCCTTCGATTGACAATAGCAATGCCGTTATCAATGGTAATGGCGTCATAAGGACACGCTTCGGCACAGTCTCCGTACCCGAGACAGGTTTGATAACAAGAACCCCTTCCACGGTAAAACATCTTATTGGCTGCACAAGAATGCAAACTTTGCCAATCCATCACATACTCCGTGTGATCCAAACTCCCCGCACACAAAAGCACGGCATGTTTTGAAGTAACCTCTTCAAAAGGAATGTCCAGCACCTGACAAATTCGGCGAGCCACCGTTTCTCCACCCGGGGTGCAAAGATTTGGCTCCACCCTCTCTTCACCAGTGAGTGCCGCCGCATAAGAATCGCAACCCACATACCCACAAGCACCACAATTTATTCCAGGCAACTCTTCTCGTACCCGGCTGGTCAAAGGATTTCCCTTTACCTCAAAAATTTTCGAAGCAATGGATAAGACGATGCCCGCCAAGACCCCCAAGGCCGTCAATATTAAAATCGGTATGATCCAAGACGTCATGCCTTTATCCTCCTACATAAAAATTCCATCCACCACGCCAGCAAATCCCATAAAAGATAAGGCCAGTATCGACGCTGCGATTAAAGTGGCTGGAATCCCACGAAAGGCCAATGGTACATTGCTGCCTTCCAATTGCCTTCGAACTCCGGAAAAGAGAACCAAAGCCACCAAGAACCCCAATCCACCGCCCAATGCGTTCACCAGAGATTGTAAAAAAGAATACTCGTTATCTAAATTGAGTATGGCGATTCCTAGCACAGCACAGTTGGTAGTAATCAGCGGTAAGTAGACGCCCAAACCTCCATGCAAGCTGGGCACATACTTTTTTAACCCCATCTCCATTAACTGCACCAGGGATGCAATCACCAGAATGAAAACGATGGTTTGAAGAAACTCAATACCATAAGGTTTGAGAAAATATGTGTAGATAGGCCAGGTTGCCGCAGTGGCCAACACCATAACGGTGATTACCGCATAAGACATCCCCAAGGCGGAATCCATTTTTTTCGAAACCCCCAGAAAAGGACAAATCCCCAAAAACTTGGACAAAACCAAATTGTCCACCAGCACCATACTCATCAAGATGAAAGCCATTTCCTTCATTTCGATTCACCACACTTTCCTTGAGAATCACAGCCCTTACAAGAGTCGCACCCAATCTCCACCACCTTCACGCCCCGACCTCGAGTCAAAACATTGATCAAAGCCACCAGGCATCCCAGAACAAAAAAACCACCTGGAGCCAGCATGAAAATCGACATGGGCTCAATCCATTGAGATGTCAGTTCAACGCCAAACAAAGTACCTCCTCCCAGTAATTCACGGATGGCACCAATTAACAACAAGGCCATGGTAAACCCTAGCCCCATACCCAATCCATCCAACGCCGAGTCTCCCACAGAACGTTTGCTGGCAAACATCTCCGCACGTCCCAATATAATGCAATTCACTACAATCAAAGGAATATAGAGACCCAATGCTTTGTCCAATTCCGGAAGATAAGCCTTGAGCAAAAGTCCCAAAATGGTAACAAAACTGGCAATGACCACAATATAAGAAGGAATCCGCACTCGGTCCGGGATGATGGTTTTCAAAGAAGACACCACCACATTGGAACAAATCAATACAAACATCGCGGACAATCCCATTCCAAGTCCATTGACGGCAGAAGTAGTGACGGCCAATGCCGGGCACAAACCCAAAAGCAAGGTCAATACCGGATTTTCCTTGATGATCCCGTTGAAGACAATCTCCATTCTTGGATTTGAATGTAAAATTTCTTTAATCATGAGGAATTCCTCCCATCATTTCATAAGCTCGAAGCGCTTTCTCCACCGCTCGATAAATAGCATCGGAAGAAATGGTTGCGCCAGTCACTCCATCCACCAATTCTTCCTCCGGCCCATCCGGACTATTTGTAATTTTCTTTTTCCCATAATATTGTTGCAGAAAATCGGAGGTCATGGGCTTGGTACCCAACCCCGGTGTTTCACTATGTTCCGTAATGGTAATTCCGGTAATCCTTCCTTTGGAATCCAACCCGGTAATCACTTTCAATGTACCACCAAACCCCTTCTCCACTGTAGTCAGCACCATCCCTCCGTGGCTGTTGGAAAGGTACACTTCCAACAATCCATCCGGAACCCGGCCTCCGGAAATGTCCTTCACCTTCTCCATGGAGAATTCCTGGAACCCTAAAACTCCAGCCATTGGAAACACCTCCTTCCGGGCCAAATCGGCTCGGATGGCGTTGTTCTCGTCAATAACGGGCTTGGTGACACTGTAGGTTCCTACCAATATAGAAACCGAAACCAGACAAATCAATGTAAGCACCAATGTTGGAATCAAAGCGTCAACCACCCTGCTGTTGCACTTTTTTTTCTTGGAATTTTTCTTGTTTTTTACTTTTTCTTTTATCCTCTTAAACATTCCTGGTACCCATTTTCGGTTTGGTTTCTGTAAGCCGGTTGATATGAGGTGTTAATATATTCATAAACAAGATGGCGAAGGATACGCCCTCAGGATAAGCTCCAAATAGTCGAATCAGCATGGTTAAAAACCCACACCCTATCCCAAAAATAATCTTCCCTTTCGAAGTTAAGGGTGCCGTGGTATAGTCTGTAGCCATAAAGAAGGCCCCTATCATAGCCCCTCCTGCCAGGATTTGAAACAACGGGTCTTCTCCTGCCACCAAGGAAAATACCACCATGATTCCCAAAAATGCCAGAGGAGTTTCAAAAGTAATGATTTTCCGTACAAGAAGGAAACCGCCTCCCAACAGCAGCACAAAAGCGCCCGTCTCCCCTGCGGAGCCGCCCACCGTTCCCAAAAACAACTCCCAATTCGAAGGCAACTGCTCCAAATTCCCTTTGGCAAATTCCCCCAACGGAGTCGCACCTGTAGTGCCATCTACCGAAGCAAATCCTTGGTTCGGTAGAGGCCAGGAGGTCATGGTTTGAGGAAAGGAAACAGTCAGCACCACCCTGCCCAAAATAGCAGGGTTAACAAAATTATGTCCAATTCCCCCGAAAATCTGCTTGGCCACCACAATGGCTACAAAGCATCCTATAATGGCCTGCCAATAGGGCAGTCCCGAAGGCAAATTCAAAGACAATAGCACGCCGGTAACCACCGCGCTCAAGTCATCGATGGTTTCCTGCCTTTTTGTGATTCGTTGAAAAAGCAATTCAAAAAGCACACAGAAAACCACGCAAATCAAGAGCAACAACAACGCCCGGTGTCCAAAAATAAGCACCGACATTCCCATGGCCGGAACCAAAGCAATCAAAACCTGGGCCATAATTTTTGTAGTGGTAACCCCATCGTCTATGTGGGGAGAATGTGCAATAATCAGATTGCCGTATTTATAATCTTCCATTCTTCTCAGCCGCCTCCATTTCCTTGATTTTGCTCTTCCCAAGGGAATGAACGATGTTCAGCATCCGTTTCGACGGACATACATAAGAGCAACAACCGCAACCGATGCAAGCCATTACATTCAATCGTTTCATTTCTTCCCAGTCGTTATTGTAATAGGCTCGGTTCATCAGGGTAGGCATTAAATTAGTAGGACAAGCCCGAATGCATCTCCCGCAATTAATACAAGGGGATTCTTCCTCAAGATGGGCTTGTTTGGCATCAAAAGCCAAAATGGCATTGTTGTTCTTGATGAGGGGTTTTCCATCATTATAAATAGCTCGACCCATCATGGGTCCTCCCATGATAATCTTGGCAGGTGGCTCCTTATAGCCACCACAAGCCTCTATAATCTTATATATTTTAGTGCCCAAAGGGACCAGAAGATTTTTAGGGGTGGTCACCGCCAGGCCATCTACAGTGATTCGCTTGTCAATCAAAGGAATCCCCGTGGCCATATATTTTCCCAAAAATCCCACCGTAGCCACATTGGAGACTAGCACCCCAATATCCGCCGGCAACTTTCCGGGCAATAGAATTTTCCCCGTGGTTTCTCGAATGATAACCTTTTCCGCCCCCCGTGGGTATTTGGACTTAAGAATCACGATTCGAATATTGTACTTGCCCTCCAGCATTTCATAAAATTTAGCAATGGCTTCCGGCTTGTTATCCTCGATGGCAATATAGCACTCTTTTAACCCCAACCACTTCATGGTAGCTTCAATGCCATCAATGATATAATTCGTGTCCTCCATCATAGTCCGGTAATCCGAAGTTATATAAGGCTCGCATTCTGCCCCATTCACAATCAATGTGTCGACCATTTCCAAATTCTGAGGGCTGTATTTCACGCTTACCGGAAATGCGGCCCCTCCCAATCCTACAATTCCACTGCTTCGAACCGCTTGAATAAAATCTTGGGTATTTTCAACCACAGGAGGTTTCACTCCCTCCCACATGGTTTGATTGCCATCCGCCTCAATCACCACATGGCGATCCATGGTGCCCATAATGGACATGATTTTCTCTACGGATACCACTTTCCCGGAAACACTAGCATGAACCGGCGCACTAAAAAACACATCGGTATCACCTACCGGTTGACCTACATCCACATGTTCTCCTACACCAACAATAGGGTTGCAACGAACCCCAATGTGTTGAACCATAGACAGGTATACCCGATCTGGTAAATCGATGGTTTCCGTAGCCATGTTCTTGGTATTCTTATGGTGTTCTACATGAATTCCCCGGGTAATTCCATTCCCAAATAACTTCAACTTTCCCGCTCCTATATGTCCTTATTCTCAATTTCCTGGCACAATTTTTCGGCAAAGGCCTCTACGGACATCTCCCCTAATTCCCCCGCCTTGGAGGAACGAACCGTTAAGGTTTGGCTTTCTTCTTCTCTTTCCCCGATGACTCCGATATAGGACACCCTCTCGTTTCTTGCTTCCCGCAGCTTGTATCCGATTTTTTCATTTCGAAGATCCAATTGGACGCGAAGATTTTTATCTTCCAATATCTTTGCCACCTTCTTTGCGTATTCTCCATACTTTTCCGTCACAGTCAACAATCTCACCTGTACAGGAGCCAACCATAGTGGAAATTTCCCCGCCGTATGCTCAATGAGAATTCCCACGAATCGTTCGATAGACCCGAAAATAACTCGATGAATCATAATAGGGCGATGTTTTTCTCCATCCGCTCCCACATAGGTCAAGTCAAAACGCTGGGGCATTTGGAAGTCCAATTGGATGGTGCCACACTGCCAAGTTCTTCCAATAGAATCCTCCAAATGGAAGTCCAACTTCGGTCCGTAAAAAGCCCCGTCTCCTTCATTGATAACATAGGGCACTTCTGCTCCATCCATGGCTTCCTTCAAAGCAGTCTCTGCCATCTGCCAATCTTCGTCGGAGCCCAAGCTGTCATCAGGCCGGGTAGATAATTCAATATGATATTTAAACCCAAATACATTATATACATAATCAATAAATCGGAACACGCCCAATACTTCATCTTTGATTTGTTCAGGCAACGCGAAAATATGGGCATCATCTTGAGTGAAGGTTCTTACCCTCATCAGGCCGTGCAAGGCGCCGGATAGTTCATGGCGATGTACCTGACCCAATTCACCTACTCTCATGGGAAAATCACGATAGGAATACATTTTTCGCTTATAGGATAATAATGCTCCCGGACAATTCATGGGCTTAATGGCATAATCCCCATCATCAATCTTAGTGAAATACATATTGTTCTGATAATGATCCCAATGCCCGGAGGTATGCCAAAGCTCCTCAGATAAAATCAAAGGGGTTTTGATTTCCTCATACCCTCTTTTCCGATGCTCCTGTCGCCAAAAATACTCCAACTCGTTTCGGATTACCATTCCGTTGGGCATGAAAAAAGGGAAACCGGGGCCTTCATCCAAAAGCAGGAATAAATCCATTTCCTTCCCGATTTTTCGATGGTCCCGCCGTTTGGCCTCTTCCAACCGGTTTAGATACTCTTCCAGCTCCTCTATAGTAGGGAACGAGGTTCCATAAAGCCGTTGTAGCATCTTGTTTTTTTCATCACCACGCCAATAGGCGCCGGCCACACTCATCAATTTTATCGCTTTTACCTGACCCGTATGGTCAAGATGGGGTCCTGCACATAAATCGGTAAAATCCCCCTGACGATAAAAAGAAATCACCGCATCCTCTGGTAAGTCCCGAATCAACTCCACCTTATAGGGCTCCCCTTCTTGCTCCATATAGGCCATGGCCTCTTCCCGAGGGAGCTCAAATCGCTCCAACCGGTAAGCCGCGGCGATGATTTTTTTCATTTCTTTCTGGATTTTCGGGAAGTCTTCTTCGGTTATTCGGTAATCCAAATCAATATCGTAATAAAACCCGTTCTCAATGGCTGGGCCAATGGCCAATTTGGCTTGAGGCCAAAGGTGCTTAATGGCTTGCGCCATCACATGAGAAGAGGTGTGTCGGTACTGCAGTTTTACTTGTTCATCTTCAAAACTTATCTTGTCTTTTGCCATTTTCATTCTCCTTGACCCATTGTAACACACCCCATTTTGAAATCAATAAATTTTCAAACGTGTATCTACAATAATACATAATACTTTTTGTAACGGTTTAATTATAGTAGAAAACCGATATTTGTCAATGTGTGCCGGAAAGGGAATGTGTGCCGGAAAGGGAAGAAGCGAGGCTCCCAACGGCCTCGCTTCTCTGAACCTTCTTTTTTCTTTTTTATTCGTAGAAATGTTTCATGGCAACCTTGTTTCTCTTGTCGCCAAATTTTTTCAGTTTGTCAGGCAGCCATTTCACTTCCCCTGCACCGATACACCCCTGAACCGGACACACATTGAGGCAGAGATGACAACCAACGCACTTCTTTTCATCCAATGTGGGCCGGCGTTTCTTTTCATCCCATCCGATGGCTTGGTGCGCACCATCGTAACAGGATACATAGCAACGGCCGCATCCGATGCACTTCTTCAAATCAAAGCTGGGCAAAATTTTGAAAGTTCTTCTGATTTCTTCTGCTGGAACCAAATTGGGTAAAGCCAATCCAACAAAATCATCCAACTTCTCATACCCTCTTTCGTCCATAAAATGAGAGGTGCCTGAGATCATGTCTTCCACAATTCGGTATCCATATTGCATGATGGCCGTAGTAACCTGAATGTTTCTACATCCAATCATTAGGAATTCTACCGCATCCCTCCATGTTTCGATCCCCCCGATACCGGAAACCGGTATGTTTTTCAGTTTCTTGTCCTGAAGCATCTGGGCACAAAACCGGAGAGCAATAGGCCTTACCGCCGCTCCGGAATATCCGGAAATCGAAGATTTTCCATCTACCACCGGCATACCCGTATTGTTTTCAAAGTCAATATTGGTGATGGATTTGATGGTATTGATAGCGGATACCCCTTTGGCACCCCCCCTTACAGCCGCCTGGGCTGCTATTTCCATGGTGGTGATGTTGGGGGTCATCTTGGCAATAAAGGGAACCTTTGTTGCCTGAGAAACCGCCTTGGAGTACTTTTCGACCAACTCCGGGTTCGTCCCAACATCAGAACCCATGGCATGGGTGGTCATCTGAGGACATGAGAAGTTTCCTTCAATCAGGTCCGCTTCGGCCTGTTCTGCCATAATGGCCAATTCCCGCCATTCTTTCTCGTTTTCTCCCATGATGGAAGCAACCATAATCTTGTCAGGATAATCCCTTTTCAGTTTTCTCATCTGCTGGAAGTTGTACTCCGTGGGTTTGTCGGAAATCATTTCCATATTTTTAAAACCAACCCATGGAAGTCCTTCTTTGTTGTTTTGATCAAACCTGGGCGAGCATTCGTCGGGAATCCAAAATCCAACAGTCTTGTAGAAAACTCCACCCCAACCTTCTTCATAGCACTTTGCAACCATGTCATAATCGCTACCTACCGGAGAAGAGGAAAGGAAGAAGGGGTTTTCACATTGAACACCAAGATATTCTATGGATAAATCTTTCTTAACTGCCATTCTATTTCACCCCTTTCTTTTCCAAATATTTCATGATGGAATAAGCGGCTTCTTTGCCTTCTGCCACCGCTTCCACAACCGTCTTTCCACCATTGACGATATCCCCGGCTGCAAAAACCTTGGCCAAATTGGTTTTGCCCGTGCTTTTCGCTGCGATTCCGCCTTTTTCATTAAGCTTTGCAGAGGTGATTTTTTTCATATCTTCCGGCTTTTGCCCAATTGCAAACACGATGGTATCGCAAGCCAACTTCAATCCGGATTTCTTATCTCTGCCATTAAACACAGCAAACGCCAATTTTTTCTCGCCCATCAGCTCTGCCGGTGCCATATTGGTAGTAACACCAATGCCCAGACTCATAGCATAATGCCATTCATCCATATTGGCTGGAGCCTCTTCCAGTGTTCTTCGATAAACGATTTTCACATCTTCCGCTCCGAGTAGTTTGGCGCTGACGGCACAATCAATAGCAACGTCTCCGCCGCCCACCACAACCACAGCTTTTCCCGGCTTAAATTCGGTTTTTTTCGTTCTTGCCGTTTTCAGAAAATCGATGGCCGTGTAAACGCCCTTTAAGTCCGTTCCTTTGATGTCCGGCAATCGTGTGCCCCATAGCCCGGCGCCTACGAAGACTGCATCAAAATCCATTTCCTCCAGGTTTACATCCTTGCCCACTTCCGTATTCATCACAAATTTCACGCCCAGCTTTTTCACTTGAGCAATGTCTTGATCCACCACGGCTTGTGGAAGTCTGGATGGCGTGATTCCATAGGTCAAAACACCGCCCGGCTTCTCTTCTTTTTCAAAAATTGTAACCCGGTACCCTTCCTTGGCCAATTCGGCAGCACATGCCAAAGAGGCGGGGCCTGCTCCAACGCAGGCAACTCTAGCGTTCTTTTTCTTTGCAGGAGCTTTCAATATCTGCATCTTATAAGCTTTTTCCTGCTCCATGGCATAGCGTTGCAGCTTGCCGATTTCAATCGGTCGGTCGATTCCACATCTTGAACAGAATTCTTCGCACAGGTGATCATAAGGACAGATCCTTGCGCAAGTACCACCTAGGATGTTGTTTTCACGAATGGTTTCAGCAGCACCCTTTGCATTTCGAAACCGGATGGAACGAATAAATTTCCCCGGATCGGTTCCTGCAGGGCATCCTTTGCTACACGGTGCATCTAGGCACAAAAGACATCGAGCTGCCTCTTCCATAGCTGTTCTGTGGGTGAACCCCGCGACAGCCTCGGCTGTGTACTTAGCCTTTACTACTTTACTCACGTTTTACCCTCCTTACCATACTTGTTGGATTTTCCCATTGTCTCCAATAGGGCATGAAGGGGGGAAGTCACCTTCCCCCTTAAATGGTCTTACCTTATCTAGAAGCAAATCGACTATTTATTAGCGTCTGCTTTAAGAACTGCATTAAGCATTACAGATGCACCGGAGGTGCAATGTTCCGGCGTAGAATACTCCGGCTCACAGTGGGATAATCCGTCCTTGGATTGAACGAAAATCATAGTGGTAGGCATCATGTAACTGGCAAACTGTGCATCATGACCTGCTCCGGAATGGATTACCTGATGTTTGAGGTCCAGCTCTTCCGCCGACTCTTTTACATAGCCAAACAAATCCTTGTCCCAGTATACTGTATCTCTCTTCCACTTTTCTTCGATTTCACAACGACACCCGGCCCACTCTTTTTCCGTCAAGCTCTCTAAAATCTTCATTACCTGGGCTCGGACCTCCGGATCCTCGTGTCGACAATCGATGGAAAAATCGATAAAGTCCGGAATAACTGTATGTACACAAGGATGACATACGATTTCTCCCGTGGTATATACCAATTCCGGTCTGCCCAATTTGTCAATTTCATTGTGAAGATAAATCAGGGCTTGAGCGGCACCATAGAGCGCATCCTTTCTCTTGTCCATGGGGAAGGTTCCGGCATGAGCCGCCTGCCCATAGAATTTCACACGATAGTTAAACATGCCCAAAACGCAATCCACCACGCCTACTTCGTCTCCCGCATCTTCCAGGATGGGGCCCTGCTCGATATGCATTTCAAACATAGCCATGTATTTATCCGGATTCAGGCGATTGACTTTGTCTCCCAAATAAGGATATTTTGCCAGCTCCTCGCCAAAGACTTTACCGGGGTCCATAACACTCTTGGATTTCATCATATTATCGAATTGGAAATTCTTAGCGATGGCCGGTGGCAAAAATTCATTGCACACAATTCCGGAAACCATCATGGCCGGTGGAAACAAAGAACCTTCTTCATTGGTCCAAATCATAGCGGTAAGGGGATGTTTGTGAGGAATATTTTCCTTGGCAACGGTAGTCAGTACTTCCATAGCCCCCATAACCCCGAGGATTCCATCATAATTTCCGCCATTTCGAACGGAATCCACATGAGACGCCATAACGATTCTTTTTGCATTTGGATCAGTTCCTGGAAGAGTAGCGTACATGTTAGCTAAATCATCCACTTCTACTACTGCACCAATGGCTTCCATTCTCTTTTTGAATTCATCACGGGCCTGAATGGAAGCTTCCGACAATTCATATCGCGTGATCCCACCATTGCCGGTGGCACCATACTGAGAAAAGGTTTTGATTAAATCGTCCATTCGTTCAACACTGCATTTGTACATCGTATTGCCTCCTTTTATTATTTCAATGGCCAAAGCCTTGAAGAATATAATGAGTAAAATCGAAGATATGCCTCCGATTCAATTTATTATCTCACCGAAAGGTGGATTTTTCAAGCATATTTGCCGCTCTTCCCAAAGAAAGCAAAATTGTCTTCAACTCATAAAAAGCAACCACAAGATTATATCAATCTATAATAGGTAGGTTTCCTAAAGCCCAAGGGTTTTTTCCAAATCCAGCAAGAAAGCTTTCACTTGCAGCCCCCCTCCGTACCCCACCAAATCTCCTTTTTGTCCAATCACGCGATGGCAGGGAATGAAGATGGAAATGGGATTTTGATGATTGGCTCCTCCCACCGCCCGCATCGCTTTCGGTCGTCCGATTTTCTTGGCAATATCCTGATAGGAACACGTTTCCCCGTAGGGAATCTGGCGAAGTGCTGCCCAAACCATTTCTTGAAATGGAGTTCCTTGTGTATGTAAGGGCAAAGAAAACTCTTTACGCTCCCCTTGAAAATATTCCTTTAACTGTTGGGTGGCCTGCCTCAAAAGAGGGGTCGTGTCTTGCTCTAAAGGAAAAGAACCGGTGCCTACATATTCCAGCTCACAAATGGCTTCCTGCTCCTCCACAACCACCCAGATTCCCACCGCCGAATCAACATAGGCTTTTTTTACCATGTCTTCTGCTCCTCCGCTTCTTCTTTAAGGGATGTAAGGATGGACTCCGCCAACTCTTCCAACAAAAAAAGCTCTTCTGGTTTGATGGCGGATTTGACCTTTATTTCCGGCTTTAAAATCCTGATGTTCTCCATTTCTTCCAGCTGCCTTTTCATTTCTTTTCCTGCGGCGGAAGCCCAAGAACCGTTCTCAATAACGGCCACCTTCCGATTTTTCAGGTTCAACTTTTTTGCATCCTGAAGCAGCCACTCCATCTTCGGATATAGCCCCCCATTATAGGTAGGTGCCGCCAATACCCAATGACTGACCCGGAACATTTCCCCAATCATCTCCGAAAGATCGGTTTCGGAAATATCATAGACCGCCAACCTTTCCACACCCTTTTCTCCCAAAAGCACTGCAAGAGCATTGGCTACACTTTCGGTATGACCGTACATGGAGCCATAAAAAATGACCACACCCCGGTCTTCCGGTTGGTAAAGACTCCATTTTTGATACTTGTCAATATAATAAGAGAGGTTGTCTCTCCACACCGGGCCATGGAGCGGACAAATCATCTGCAGTGATTCCCTGGAAAGCTTGTTAAGCAAATCTTGCACCTGGGCACCGTATTTCCCTACTATGTTGCAATAATACCTTCGGGCTTCCCCCAGGAAGTCTTTTTCAAAATCCATTTCATCGTTAAATACATTTCCAGGCAAAGCTCCAAAGGTTCCAAAAGCATCTCCCGAAAAAAGAAGGCCCCATTCTTCTATCAGGCTTACCATGACTTCCGGCCAATGTACCATAGGCGCCATATGGAACCGCAAGGCGATTTCACCGATGGGTAGGGATTCTCCTTCTCCCACCACCAGACATCGTTCTTTCAATTCTGCCGAAAAAAATTGACCCACCATTTCTTTTCCCAACCGGCTGGTGACAATCACCATCTCCGGATATCGATAAACCAACTCTGCGACGGCGGCTCCATGATCCGGTTCGATGTGATGAATCACCAAATAATCCAGTGGCCTGTTCTGAAGCAAGCGATCTATGTTCTCCATAAATTGTTTCACCGTTCTTACATCAGTGGTATCAAACAGTACCGTTTTTTTCCCCAACCATAAATAAGAATTGTAACTGATCCCGGTAGGCAAAAGAAATTGGTTTTCAAACCGGGCCAATCGACGATCATTCACGCCAATCCAATAAAGGTTTTCTTTGATTTTCCTAGTACACTCCAACGCATTTCACCTTCCTTTACCACGAAATAACGATTTCGCATTTCCCCTCATCCTTTCGAAAAAAGCACTCATATATTATACTACAGAACTTTGGTTTCATCAAAAACTCAAAAATCATCTCCGTGAGTCCGTGAGATGATTTTTAAATCAATTGGAGCGGGTGAGGAGAATCGAACTCCCGCCTTAGCCTTGGGAAGGCCACGTTCTACCATTGAACTACACCCGCCGACGCAATGCACACCCCAACAGAAGGTGGCGACTTTTCTATTATACCACCAATTCCGTTTTTCCTCCAATAGCTTTTTGTAAAATTTTCAACCCTTTTTCTAATTCTTCTACACTAATAATAAGAGGAGGAAGCAATCGGATTTTATCCTGGGCAGTGAGAAGCAGAAGCCCCAACGGCAATGCCGCCGCCACCACTTCCTTGACCGCTTTTCCCCTCACACGAAATCCCCACATCAGCCCCATTCCCTCCACATCTTCTACGCCGGGGATGGAAAGCAACCCATCCCGAAGGTACTCTCCTTTTCCATTTACTTCTTCCAGAAACTCCGGGGTCAGTCGGTTGAGCACCTCCAGGGCGCCTGCACATATGGCAGGATTGGCACCAAAAGTGGTACCATGATCTCCCGGAACCAATACATTTTCCGTAACCCGGTTCATCAAAACACCTCCCATGGGCAAACCTCCACCCATTCCTTTCGCGAAGGTCACCAGGTCCGGTTTTAGACCCAATTTCTGGTAGGCAAAAAGAGCCCCTGTTCGGCCGGTGCCCGTCTGCACCTCATCGACCATAAACAGAGCACCTCTTTTTCTGCAAAGATCCGCTGCTCCCTTCAAAAACTCCGGCGCCAGCACCCGAACGCCGCCCTCTCCCTGGATGATTTCCAGGAGGATTCCACAAGCCCCCTGATCCAACTTGTCCTTCACCTCTTCCAACCGTGGGGTCACATAATGAAACCCGGGAACAAAGGGATGAAAATGGTGATGATAATGTTCCTGGCCGGTAGCCGTAATGGTGGCCATGGTACGACCATGAAAAGAATCCCAAAGGGTGATGATATCCGCACCCTTCCCTTTGGCGTTACCATGCTTTCTGGCAATTTTAATAGCACACTCATTGGCCTCTGCCCCCGAGTTGCAGAAAAAAACTTTGCGCATCCCGGTTCTTTGGGTCAACAGCTTAGCCAATTGAATGGCCGGTTTTGTGTAATAAAGATTGGAACAATGCTGCAATGTCTTCAGTTGTTGAAAGACCGCTTCTCCCCATGCCTCATCACAAAAACCCAGACAGTTCACTCCAATGCCCGAGGTAAAATCCAAATAGGAACGTCCCTCCGCATCCCATACGGTAACCCCCTTTCCTTTCTCAAGAACAAGGGGGTATCGGCTGTAAATCGGGGCAATATAATTTCCATCCTCTTCCATGATTAAGGTTTCTTTGCTTTTCTGTTGTTCGCTCATATTCCCAAATCCTTTCCCGGAGTTTCTTCCTGCCCTTCTTTTTTCTCCCTGCGAAAACCGGAAGTTTTTGTTAACATGGTTCCCACTCCCTTATCGGAAAATAATTCCATCAGAATAGAGTGCGGAACCCGGCCGTCAATAATAACCGCCATATCCACTCCGTTTTTCATGCCGTAAACACAGCTTGATATTTTAGGAATCATACCTCCGGTGATGATTCCGGTTCGAATCAAGTTGGGGATTTCTTCCAGAGATATTTTTTCAATCAAGCTGCTTTCATCTTTGTCGCGAAGCACTCCTCTGATATTGGACATATAGATCAGCCTCTCCGCTTTTAGAGCTCCCGCAATGGCGGCGGCCGCCGTATCTCCATTAATATTATAGGCCTGCCCTTGGTCATCCATACCCATTCCTGCAATCACGGGGATGTAATTTTCTCGAAGAGCGGCTTCAATCAACTCCGTGTTGATTTTAACAATATCTCCCACATACCCGACTTCTTCCGAATGCTTTTGCTTTTCCGCCAAAATCATGCCCCCGTCACAACCGCACAACCCCACCGCTTTGCCGTTATTCTTATGAATTAAAGAAACCAGATTTTTATTCACTTTGCCGCATAACACCATTTTAACGATTTCTACCGTCTCCTTGTCGGTGCAGCGGATGCCATTGATAAACTTACTCTTTTTGTTCAATTGGTCCAGCATAGCGGTAATCTCAATTCCACCGCCATGCACCAATACCACACGGATTCCCACTGCATTCAACAAAATGATATCCCGGATTACGGAATCCTCCAGCTCTTTGCTGAGCATGGCGTTTCCCCCATACTTCACCACAATGGTTTTTCCATAATATTTTTGCATGTACGGCAACGCTTCTGCCAAAATCTCTGCCTCACTGATTACCAGCTTTTTTTTGCGCAACATCTTTCCCCTTCCTCTCTCGTCTACTAACTTCTATAATCTCCATTGATACGAACATAGTCGTAAGTGAGGTCACATCCCCACGCCTTTCCTTCTTCCACGCCCTCTTCCAACTCCACCAGGATTCGAATCGAATCTTCTTCCAATATTTCTTTGGCCCATTCTTCAGAAAAAGGATACGTGACGCCCTTCTCACAAACCTTCACTCTTCCCTTGGAGGAAGAAAACCAAACAGATATATGGGTTGGATCTAATATCTCTCCGGAATATCCCAGTGCACACAACACCCGCCCCCAGTTCGCATCCGCTCCAAATACCGCCGCTTTTACCAAAGTCGATGAAACCACAGATTTAGCCATCCCATTGGCCGCCTCTTTTGTAACGGCTCCCACCACTTGACAAGTAATCTGCTTCGTAGCGCCTTCCCCATCGGCAGCAATCATTTGAGCCAATTCCTGACAAACCTGAATCAATCCTTGCTGAAAAACCAGGTAATCCGAGCTCCCCTCTTCCAACAACCCACACCCGGAAGCTCCATTGGCCATGAATAAAACCATATCGTTGGTGGAAGTATCTCCGTCAACGGAAATTTGATTAAAAGAATCCTTCACCGCATTTTGTAAACACTGTTCCATTAGGGCCGGTTCCATCTCCGCATCGGTAGTAAGAAAGCACAGCATGGTGGCCATATTGGGATGAATCATTCCGCTGCCTTTGGCCATACCTCCAATCACAACACTTCCTCCTTCCAGGTCAAGTTTTCTGGAAGCCTCTTTCGTTACCCGATCCGTAGTTAGAATGGCTTGCGCCGCCAAAGGCCCCCCCGCCTCAGATAATTCTTTGACCAACAGGGGAATCCCTCGATGAAAGGGTTCTTCCAAAAGAGGAACGCCGATTACCCCCGTAGACGCCACCGCCACATGGTCCGAATCAATGCCCAAGGCCTCTCCCAGCAACTGGCAGGTGTTTTCAGCCACTACCATCCCATTGGCCGTACAGGTGTTGGCATTTCCACTATTGCAGATCAACGCTTGGCACCACCCCCCCTCCAGATGTTTCCGAGTCACCAGAAGAGGTGCCCCTTTTACGGCATTGGTGGTATAAACCGCCACTCCCCGGCATGGAGCCCGGCTGTAAATCAGCGCCAAATCTTTTTGAGTTTTCCCCTTTTTAAATCCGGCTTGAACTCCCGCCGCTAAAAATCCTTTTGGAGCACAAACCCCCACTTTCGGCTGTGTCATACTTCCGCCCTCTCTTTCTTTCCAATAGTCAGTCCCTGGCTTTCCGGAAGACCCAGCATGAGGTTCATACATTGGACAGCCGCTGCCGAAGCTCCCTTCCCTAAATTATCAAAAGATACAGCCACCATAGGATTTTCTTCCTTACCATACACCGTAATCATTACATCATCGTAACCAGCCCATTCATCCCCATATAAAAACCCTTCCTGCCTCTTTCGAACCCCAACCAGTTCTTCACCGCTATAATATTCCGAATAGAGTTGTTCCAACTCTTCCAGCGGATACCTCAAATTTTTCACCAAGCTTCCCAAAGGCAAAGAAACCACCATGCCTCGATAGTAATTGCCCACCACAGGAATGAAGGTGGGCTCTCGGGAAAGCAGAGACATCCTTTTCATCTCCGGAAGATGTTTATGGTCCTGAGCAAGCCCATACTGACCGGAATGACCCATAGAAACTCCCACCTTTTCATACTGCTGAATCATGGCCTTGCCGCCGCCACTATATCCGGTAACCGAGAAAGCCACCATAGAGGTTTTGGAATCCAATACTCTCTTTTCCACCAAGGGCCGGGCCAAAAGAACAAAGCCTGTGGCATGGCATCCCGGTACAGACACCCGCCTGGCTCCCTTAATTTTTTCTCGTTGACCTGAGGCTATTTCCGGCAAGCCATAGACCCATTGCCGGTGGGTTCGATGTGCAGTGGAGGCATCCAACAATCTTCCAGCTCCCTTCAATGCACCCACGACCTGGCGAGAAGCCTCATCCGGCAAACACAAGAAACTCAGTTCTGCCTTTTCTATCAATTCCACCCGCTTCTTCTGATCTTTCCGATCTTCCTCTGAAATGGACAACAGCTCCACATTGGGATGACAGAGAAGCCTTTGCTTTATTTCCAAGCCGGTGGTGCCATGTGCTCCGTCAATAAATACAAGATGCTTTTTCATAAATTCCTTTCCTAAATCAAACAATAAGCTCCTACTGTTTTACCCAGTAATACCCATATTCGGTCGCCATTCTGGATGGGGTTATCCAAGAATAAATTTGGTTGGCACAATCTAAAAGTCACCCGATTGGAACCCCTTACTAAAATCCCCTCCTTGGATGGCTGTCTCCGAAAGCCCTCTAAAATCTGCCGGAAATCTGAGACGCCCGCCTTGTTTTCCAAAAATGCAACCACTTCATTTTCCTTCATAAAAATAACATTTCCCTGATCCAAATACTGATGAATGTTCATTTTTCCCTCACCTTTTCCAATGAAAAAAACGTCCCTCGGCATTACCCAAAAGACGTTTTCGAATCCATTCCTTGAAAAGCCGCCTCAGGAGCAATGCAACATTGCCTGCCCATGGCGGAGTACCGCATCGGGGCAGACCCTAGGGTTTTCTGCTTCTCTTGTTCTGTGATAAAACGATTTTTTCCATTCCCATTGTTTCCTTTATGCAGAGACTGTAAAATCTCCTTCAATAATATGTTTTTGACTTTACCACAGTAGAAAAGCCTTGTCAAGGCAAACGCCATATTTTATGTGATAAAATCTATATTTGCATCCTTTTCGAGACATGTATTTGGTAATCCCCACAAATTACTAGAATTTATCCATGGCTACCTTGATTCGGGCCGGCAACAAAACTAGCTTTTCCAAAGGGAGCGCCGATACGGCCACACGGATCCCTTTCCCCAAAGGCACCAAAAAGATTCCTTCTTTCATCAACTCATCCACCACCGACTCCGGTTGATTACAAGGAACGGAAGCAAAAAACCCCCCATCATAGGGAATAATCTTCAGCCCACACTCTTTGGCCCCTTGTTCAAAGGCACGGCCTCTTTCCAACAACACCTCCCTGAAGGTGGCTCGCTCTTCCTCCACCTTCTGAAGCAGGGCTGGCTCCTGGTGAACTTTGGTAATCAGGGCCTGGACCGCTCTAGTACAATTGGACCATGTTCCACGACACGATTGCTCACATACTTTTTTGAATTCATCTGCAATTTCTTCACTGGAAGAAAGGCAAATCATAGCCCCTCCCCGCATTCCATAGAGGGTATAGCCCTTGGACATACTGTATCCCACGATAATCAAAATCCTGGCTGAAAGGTTGTCCAGCTTTCTTAAAAATTGCCGCACCGCCTTGGGATCTCCCGCATAATCCAAATAGGCCGCATCCACAAACAAGGTGACGGGATGCCCTTTTTTTCCTTCTTCCGTCAGGGTTTTGACGATGCCATCCCAATCCTCATCGGAAACCGAAAACCCGGTGGGATTGTTGGCCGGAGTATTGAGAAGAATCACCACTTTCCCCTGAGTTTCCCCCAGTTCCGCCACCTTTTCCCGAAAAGCTTTTTGATGGAAAGAAGAATTCTCATCAAATAAAGTAAAGGTGGTGATGCTCCGACCATGTTCCTGAGCAATGGTGTGGTAAGGCCCCCAAAACCAGTCGGATGTTAATATCTGATCCCCCACCTTGGAGTAATTTACAATGGTATTTCGAATGGCTCCCGTTCCCCCCGGTGTAGCCACCGCTCGAGTGTATCCTTTGGGAACAAAGTCTCCAAAGGTTTCCTTAATCACGGCCTTATGAAAAGAAGGCAACCCCCCAATGGGAGCGTAGTCTGCAAAATCCCCAGGTGCCAATTCTTTTAACGCCTCCACCACCGATGACAAAATCATCAGGTTTCCCTCATCATCCAAAAGCGAACCCACCGTTCCATTGATAACCTTCTCCTTGCCTTCCTTGGCCGCCATTTCATTAGCCATGCCGGAAATGCCGAAAATCACATCTCTCTTTGGAATCACTCTTCCATTGGCCTCCGCCAAGATATATTCTCCCATACCGCAACTCCTTTCTTTTCCCTTAAATGAAAATTATTATATCACCAAATTTCTTCTTTTAAAACACTTACCTTGGCCTTTACATAATGGATTTTTAATCCTTGATGAGCAAATTTTTCCTCGTATTCCGTCATTACATTCCGGCTACTTAAATGGCTACTGTGCAAATCCCAAGTCTTCTCCAGGATTTCAAAACCATTTCGTTCCAAACTTTCCAACGAGTATTGAAATAAGTCATCATTGTCCGTTTTCATTTGAAGGAAACCTTCTTCCCCTAAAGTCTGCCCATATCCCCGAAGAAATCCTTGGGAGGTGAGCCTGCGTTTTTCATGCCGATCCTTGGGCCATGGATCACTGAAATTCAAATAAATCCCTTGCAATGAACCCTTTCCAAACCAATCTCTCACATCCTTCACATACAAGGGAACGATGGCCACATTGAGAAGTTCCAGTCCCTTGCTCTTCTCCAATGCCCGCAATGCTACCGTCTGATGGCCTTCTACCCCGATAAAATTGAATTCCGGGTGCTTCTGTGCCAGAGTGGTAAGAAATCGGCCTTTCCCACATCCGATTTCCAGAAACAATGGCCTCTCCTTGGAAAAAACCTCCGTCCACCGGTCTCGGTAGAGGGAGGGTTCTGTCACCATATGCGTTTCATGCTCTAATAATTTTTCTTCCAAGTTTTTTGCTTTTCTTTGTCTCATGCTTTTCAAATCAAAGACTATTTAAAAATCTTTGAATACCCTTTCAGAATTTTCAGCAGAGGATATCCCAAACCGTAACATGCAATGGCCTGGCCCAAGGCAACCCAACCCATGCAAGCCCATAAAGAAAGAGGGACTCCATACCCGTAATGAAGCAAACTTCCAATCACCATTCCATTCATCAACACCGGAGGCAGAGGAACCAACCCAGGCCGTTTGCGTAGCCGATAAGAAAGAAGAGCACTGCATAATGTGGCCAAGCTGCCAAATACCATATCCATCAATCCATAGGGCCCCAGCATATTGGCCACCAGACAGCCCACAAAAAGCCCGGGGATGGCCGCCGGGGTGAAATAAGGCAGAACCGTCAATGCCTCCGCCACTCGCACCTGCATGACTCCATAGCTGATGGGCGCCAACAATAGGGTCAGCACCGTATACACTGAGGCAATTACCGCCCCTTGGATCAACCGTTGGGTTCTCATAAGATTGCCTCCATTACATAAGGTTCCACCACAATGAGCGCCACAAAACCCACTAGAAGAATTAGTGCCACCACATCGCGAAGCCTCATTTTAATGGCATTCATGCGGGTACGATGAGCTCCTCCCCGATAACATCGGGCTTCCATGGCCATAGCCAAATCCTGGGCAATGCGAAATGCACTGATAAATAACGGTACCAGAAGTGGAATCAAACTCTTTGCCCGGCTTAGGATATGCCCGCTTTCGAAATCCGCGCCTCTGGCCATTTGCGCCTTCATAATCTTATCCGTTTCCTCAAGCAGAGTAGGAATAAATCGGAGGGCGATGGTCATCATCATAGCCAATTCGTGGGCCGGCACCTTAACCAGAGTAAGGGGCTTTAATAGGCTTTCTATGCCATCTGTCAAATGAATGGGCTTGGTGGTTAAAGTTAAAAGCGAAGAGCCGATGATTAATAAAATCAAGCGTATGGCCATGAACACGGCAGTATAGAGACCTTCCCTGGTAATATGCAAAAACTTCCACTGCCAAAGTACTTCCCCTCCAATCATGAACATATTCACCGTAAAGGTAAAAATGATAATAATAAAAATGGGTTTCAATCCTTTTAAGATAAAACGAAGGGGAACTTTAGATCGGGAAATCACCACAGCCAAAGCCACTACCGCAATGAAAAACCCAATAAAATCTTTCACCAGAAATAACGCCACAATAAAGGTCAGGGCGATTATTATCTTTACTCTGGGATCCAGTCTGTGAATCCCAGACTCTCCCGGGAAATATTGTCCTAATGTAATGTCCCGAATCATCTTTTAAGCACTCCGTACAAAGCTTCTATGGCTTCTTCCGTGGTTAATGGGTTGCCCTCAATGGCAACACCTCGTGACCGAATCTGGTGAATCAATCGAGCCGCCGGAGGAACATCCAGTCCCATGGACGCCAAATATTCCCCTTGGCTAAATACCTCTACCGGGGTGCCCGAAGTCACCAACCGGCCCTTTTCCATCACCAACACCTGATCCGCATGGGCGGCAATATCCGCCATATTGTGAGAAACCAGAATAATAATCCCTTGGGTCTTCCGATGAATTTCCCCAATCATCTCCAACACTTCCTTATGTCCCTTTGGATCCAGTCCTGCCGTAGGTTCATCCAAAATCAACACACCGGGGCGCATGGCTAACACACCGGCGATAGCCACACGCCGCTTCTGCCCGCCAGACAATTCAAAGGGAGATACCTGCCCGATTTCATCCAGGTTTAAGCCAACCAACCGAAGGGCTTCCTCCACTCGTTCCCTGATTTCTTCCGGAGAAAGGCCTAGATTTTTTGGGCCAAAGGCCACATCTTTCTCCACTGTTTCTTCAAACAATTGGTACTCGGGATATTGAAAGACAAGTCCGATATTCTTTCGAATCTCTTTCATCGGCACTTCTCCCTTGGCAATATCCACTCCATCAATTAAAATAACCCCTTGGTTGGGTTTCAATAGCCCGTTTAAATGTTGAACCAAAGTGGATTTACCAGATCCGGTATGGCCAATAATCCCTACAAAACAATTATCGGCAATAGAAAAACTCACATCCTTTACCGCCACTTGTTGATGAGGAAGGCCCTCACTATAAATATGGGTTATGTTTTTTACTTCGATTGACATACAAAATCCACCATTTCATCCATGGTTATGATATCCGCGGGAATGAAAACCCCCCGTTGCCTGAGACAGTGGGCGATCTCAACGGCAAAAGGTACATCCAGACACAGCTCTCTGATTTCCTGGGCATGGCAAAAAATCTCTCTGGGCGTTCCGGACAAGGCCACCTTCCCCTCGTCCATCACATAGATGAAATCTGCCTGCGCCGCTTCGTCCATAAAATGTGTAATGAGTACTATGGTAATTCCTTCCCGGTGCAGGCTCTCTATAATGGCCATTACATCCTTCCGTCCCGACGGATCCAGCATGGCGGTGGGTTCATCAAAAATAATAACCTCCGGTTTCATGGCCACCACACCAGCGATGGCGATGCGTTGTTTCTGACCTCCAGATAAAAGATGAGGTCCCATTTTTCGACACTCCCACATGTTCACAGCGCCCAGGGCACTTTCCACTCTTTTACGAATTTCCAAAGGTTCCACGCCTAAATTTTCCGGTCCAAAAGCCACATCATCTTCTACAATAGAAGACACCAATTGGTTGTCCGGATTTTGAAACACCATGCCGGCACTTTGCCGGATTTCCCACAACCATTCTTCCACCTTGGTGTCCATTCCTTTAACATAAACCGCACCGCTCGTTGGAAGAAGCAGTGCGTTTATGTTTTTTGCCAAGGTGGATTTTCCCGACCCGTTTCGCCCGATAATGGCGGTAAAACACCCCTTGGGGATGGACAAACTCACATCATCGACCGCCCGTTTGCCGGGACCATCTTCTTCGGAAGACCCATACTCAAATAGTAAGTTTTTTATGTCTATGATTGGCTCCATAGCTTCGTCATCCTATCCAATCTCATTGTTCAATTGAGGAATAACCTCTTCAATAAAGAGTTGCACCAATTCCGGGTCAAATTGAGTTCCAGACCCTCTCTTAAGTTCTTCCACAGCCTCTTGCTCTGACATTCTGTTCCGATAAGGCTTGGCCGTCGTCATGTCCACATAAGCTTCTGCCAACCCCAAAATCTTAGATTGAGCCGGGATATCCTCAATTCGAAGAGATACCGGGTACCCCACACCGTCCACGCGTTCATGATGATAAAGCACATATTCTGCAATCTTCCCGTATTCCGTCACACCACGCAAAATTTGGTATCCTACTTCGGGGTGCTTCATCACCTTAGCCCACTCTCCTTTGCTAAGGCCTTCATTTTTGTTGAGCACATCGCTATCCACACCCACTTTGCCAATATCGTGTAACATGGCAGCCAAAGCCAATTCCTCCAGGGCCTGGCCTTCCATTCCAATTTTTTCTCCCAGAGCCGCCGCGTAATCCCGAACCCGCTCACAATGCTCCTTTTCCATGGGATTGGCCTGGAAAAGCATCTGCTGAATCTGGTTGATGATTTTGATTTTGTATAAATTGCTTTCGGTGATTTTGTTATGGTACATGCGGGCTTCCGCCGCTTGAAATACGCTTTCAATGGACTCCTCCGCCGACACTTTGGTGGCACAGCCCATGGACATGGAAAGCATCAAGGATTGCTCCTTTTCCACTCCTGTGCGCTCTTTGAGAAAATCCATCATCTTCAACGCTTCTCCCCCGTAGGTGCCGGGTAAAAGCATCATAAATTCGTCCCCCCCGGTACGGGCTACGAAATCCTGCGGTCGGGCCACTTCCGTAAAAATCTGAGCCAGCCTTTTCAGAATCCGATCCCCCTCCAAATGACCAAACGCATCGTTGGTCATCTTTAGACCATTGGCATCCGCCATGATAATGGAAAGAGGCCAATAATCCGGAGAATCCAATTCCTTCATCTTCTCGTCAATATATTTCCGATTGTATAGCCCCGTCAACTGGTCGTGGTCAAGATAATAAGCCGCTTTTCTCTCCGCCTCTTTTCGCGGGGTAATATTGGTAATCATCACCAAGTGGGCATCCCTGTTTTCTTCATCTTCATACCGTTTTATGGTCATATGGACCCATACCTCCGAGTTGTCCGGTCTGATGAAACGTTTTTCCATATTGAAACCATTAATTTTATGCTCCGTGAGAAGTTTCATGTAATGATGGTTTTCTTCAACTTCCTCCGGGTGGGAATAGGACTCCCATGGAAGGGTCAGCAACTCTTCCTCGGTTCTCCCGGTAATTTCACAAAACATGGGGTTAATTTCCAAAGCTTGACAGGAAATGGTATGATACACCGCTACTCCCAAGGGGGAATTCTCAAAAATTCCTTTGAATTTTCCTCTCTCCTTCTCCAAGGTTTTAATCTTATCCACCAGCTCTGTTACATCCAAAGAATACCCAACGACCCCGAGAATCGGCTCTCCCTTCCCGGGGAACACCGTTTTGTAGGTTTTTAATGCCTTATCATCGATGTTGTCATGGATAAATGAGATTTCCTTTCCACGCAGAATCACTTCTTTGTCGGTTTCTGTAAAAATGGGGTATGTTTGTGGCGGATACAACTCTCGGTCCCGTTTTCCCAGAATCTCCTCCCGAGAAACTTTATCGTTATCCGCAAACGTTTGGTTCACATATTGGTAGACTCCCTCCAGACTTTTAACAAAAATTTCCAACGGCAAGGAATCCAAAACCATGGAAAGAAATTGTGACTCTTTGATTTTGGTTCCATCCTCGAACACAACAAATCCGTCCTTCTTTTCCATTATTCATCCTTTCCCACAACGTGGATTTGCCCTCGTCACCACCACGTGGAAAAAAGGTACTTCCAAATTCAATCATTCAGAAGTACCCCTCAAAGCATGCTACACCAATTCTAAAAATACAACCTCCGCCGCATCGCCCTGTCGGGGTCCCAGCTTAAGGATTCGGGTATAGCCCCCGTTTCTTTCCGCATATTTCGGGGCAATTTCATCAAACAACTTTTTGACTACATCTTCATCGTAAACATAACTCATCACTTGCCTTCTGGCATGCAGATCACCTCTTTTTGCCAAAGTAATCATTTTCTCCGCTTCCCTGCGAGTTTCCTTCGCACGAGTCACGGTGGTCGAAATCCGTTCTTCCCGGAACAAGTCCGTTACCAGATTTCGAAGCATGGCCTTTCGATGAGCGCTAGGTCTGCCTAGTTTTCTGTATCCTGGCATCGCCACTACTCCTTTCTGCTTATTCGTCACTTGGCTTCAAGCCAAGACCTAATTCTTCCAGCTTATGCTTTACTTCATCCAAGGATTTTTTACCAAGATTGCGAACCTTCATCATATCTTCTTCTGTCTTGTGGGTCAACTCTTCCACCGTGTTGATGGCAGCTCGTTTCAAACAGTTGAAAGACCGAACAGAAAGCTCCAATTCCTCAATGGTCATCTCCAAGGCTTTTTCCTTTTGGTCTTCTTCATTCTCAATCATAATCTCCATGGCATCGGTGGTATCCGTCAGCTCAATGAACAAATTGAGATGCTCCTGCATGATTTTGGCACCAATAGACACTCCTTCATCGGGAGTAATGGACCCATCCGTCCAGATCTCTAATGTCAACCTGTCAAAGTCGGTAATATGTCCCACACGAGTGTTATCCACCATAAAATTCACTTTTGTCACCGGCGTAAAAATGGAGTCCACCGGGATAACCGCAATGGGCATCCCCTCGGTTTTATTTTGCTCCGCCGATACATAACCGCGACCACGGGCCAGATTAATTTCCATCACCAGGGTAGCGTTATCTTCCAAAGTGGCAATATGGAGGTCCTCATTGTGAATTTCCACATCCACATCAGCGATGATATCTGCTGCCGTAACCTCCTTGGGACCTACGGCATTAATAATCACCCTTTTCGTCTGTTCCCCGTTCAATCTAACCGCTAGTTTCTTCAAATTTAAGATGATTTCCGTCACATCCTCTTTTACTCCCGGGATGGTGGAAAACTCGTGCAGGATGCCGTCGATTTTCACCGAGGTCACCGCCGCACCGGGAAGGGAGCTAAGAAGAATTCTTCTTAAACTGTTTCCCAACGTGGTTCCATATCCTCTTTCCAGAGGTTCAACCACATATTTCCCATAATTTGCATCTTCATCAGAATAAATACACTCGATTGTCGGTTTTTCGATTTCTATCATTCAAAAACCCTCCTTTTCCCTCTGAATACAGCGTTGCTTCCTTTGCTATATTACTTGGAATACAATTCGACGATAAGATGTTCCGCAATGGGCGTGTCAATTTCGCCACGTGTGGGCAACATCAACACTTTTCCTTCCAGTTTTTCCACATCCACCGCAAGCCAGGAAGGCGCGGTAATCGTCATCTCCTTGATTTCTTTAAACTTTGGAGAGCCTGCACTTTTTTCTTTTACCTTAATCACATCACCGGCACTCACCATGTAGGAAGGAATGGTTACCTTCTTCCCATTTACCGTGAAATGACCGTGGGTGACCAACTGACGGGCTTCTTTTCTAGAAGAAGCAAACCCCAATCGAAACACCACATTATCCAAACGGGTTTCCAGGAAAACCAACAAGTTTTCACCGGTAATCCCCTTTTTCTTAACCGCTTTATCAAACAGGTTTCTGAATTGAGTCTCCTGAAGTCCGTAAAATCTTTTGGCCTTTTGCTTCTCTCTCAATTGAGTCCCGTATTCCGACACCTTTTTACGACCTTGACCATGTTGGCCGGGAGCGTAACTTCTTTTCTCCATCGCACACTTGGTGCTGTAGCATCGTTCGCCTTTTAAGAAAAGCTTTTGGCCTTCTCTCCTGCACAGTCGGCAGTTAGCATCTGTATATCTTGCCATTCCATTACTCCTCCCTTCTACTATACTCTTCGTCGCTTCGGCGGTCTACAGCCGTTATGCGGAATCGGGGTGATATCTTTAATCAATGTAATGTCCAACCCTGCGGTTTGAAGGGCACGAATGGCCGCTTCTCTACCGGAGCCGGGTCCTTTTACATATACTTCAACGGTTTTGAGGCCATGTTCCATCGCGGCTTTTGCCGCTTCTTCTGCCGCCATTTGGGCTGCAAAAGGCGTGGATTTTCTGGAACCTTTAAATCCCAGAGATCCGGCACTGGACCAGGACAATGCATTTCCGCTTAAGTCCGTCAGTGTGACAAGGGTATTGTTAAAGGTAGATTGGATGTGAGCCTGGCCTTTTTCAATATTCTTGCGATCTCTTTTTTTCTTTCGTGTAGTCTGTCTTTTCACTTGTTGTTTTGCCATTAGAACCTACCTCCTCTCTATTTCGCCTTTTTCTTTCTACCTACCGTCTTCTTGGGACCCTTACGGGTTCTTGCATTGGTCTTCGTCTTTTGTCCTCTCACCGGTAATCCTCTTCGGTGACGAATCCCTCTGTAGCATCCAATCTCCATCAATCGCTTGATGTTCAGAGACACTTCTCTTCGGAGATCCCCTTCTACTGCGTATTCGGTATCAATGATTTTACGGATGGCACCAGCTTCTTCTTCAGAAAGGTCCTTCACCCGGGTGTCCGGGTTCACGCCTGCTTTCTCCAGGATTGCTAATGCAGTGGGTCTGCCAATTCCGTAGATATAGGTCAGACCGATTTCAATTCTTTTTTCTCTTGGTAAATCGACACCGGCTATTCGAGCCATTTTTTCCTCCTATTCCCATCTTCCGTCACGCATCACCGGATAATTTCCGGGGCATAATATAAACGGGATGTAACCAATCAATAAATAACGTACCTTTACCCCTGTGTTTGTTTGTGCTTGGGATTCTTGCAAATCACCATGACTTTACCGTTTCTCTTGATAATCTTGCACTTTTCACAGATAGGTTTTACTGAAGCTCTAACTTTCATAATAAACCCTCCTATTTGTCTCGCCACGTGATCCTGCCTCTTGTAAGATCATAAGGAGAAAGTTCAACTCTCACCTTATCTCCCGGCAGAATCCGGATAAAGTTCATACGAATCTTCCCCGATATATGGGCCAATACTTCATGACCGTTCTCCAGTTTGACCACAAACATGGCATTGGGTTGGGCATCTACTACGGTACCCATCACTTCGATGACATCTTTTTTCGCCATTCTTCATCCACCTCTTCTCTTACAAGGTGAGCAGTTCGGGCTCACCATCCGTTATGACCACTGTGTTTTCGTAATGGGCGGACAGCTTTCCATCACAAGTCACTACCGTCCAATTGTTCAATAGCACCTCTACCTCGAAGGTTCCTTCTGCAATCATGGGTTCAATGGCAAAAACCATTCCCTGTTCCAGTCGGGGCCCCCTTCCTTCGGTGCCATAATTTGGGATTTGGGGATCTTCATGCATGTTTTGCCCTACGCCATGCCCCACAAAATCCCGAATCACCGAGTATCCTTCCCCTTCCGCTTTTTCCTGAATAGCGTGGGATACATCTCCTAATCGATGACCTTTTTTGCAGTACTTCAAACCCTCAAAAAAGCTGTCTTCCGCCGCTTTTATCAAGCGAGCTGCTGACGGGCTGATGGCTCCCACTCCATAGGTGCGGGCCGCATCACTGATGTACCCTTTATAAGTACATCCCACATCTACGCTGACAATGTCCCCTTCTCTCAGAATTCGCTCCTTGGAAGGAATTCCGTGAACCAATTCTTCGTTGACAGAGACACAGGCACTGGCGGGAAAGCCGTTGTAACCTTTGAAAGCAGGAATCATGTTTTTAGAACGGATGGTCTTTTCCACAAACCCATCGATTTCCGCCGTAGAAATTCCCGGTTTAATCAACGTTCCCAATTCTTTCAATATGTATCCGGTCACCCGGCCCGATTCTCTCATCAAGTCAATTTCCTGTGGAGATTTGATGATAATCATACTGATTTCTCACCCAACACTTCCCGAATCCCGGCAAAAACATTTTCCAGGCCCAAAGACCCGTCAATGTGCACCAGCACTCCGGCTTTCTCGTAATAGTCAATCAAAGGCATAGTCTGCTGTTCATATACATCGATGCGATTTTCCACCGTCTCCCGGTTGTCATCAGCTCTTTGAACCAATTCACCGCCGCAAACATCACAAATTCCATCCACTTTTGGTTTCATGGTCTCGATATGATAAGTAGCACCACAGCTTTTGCATACCCTGCGCCCAATCAAACGTCGAATCAATTCCTCTTTGGCAACGGAGATATTCAACACGTGGTCTACTCCCTTTCCACTGCTTTCCAAAAATCGATCCAATTCTTCCGCTTGGTGAACCGTACGGGGAAATCCATCCAAGAGAAAGCCCTTACGGCAATCCTCTCTGGCCAATCGGTCTGTGGCAATTTCAATTACCAAGTCGTCCGGCACCAGTTCTCCCTTGTTCATGTATTCCTGAGCCTTCTTTCCCAGCTCAGTTCCATTTTTAATGTTCTCCCGGAAAATGTCTCCCGTTGAAATGTGAGGAATATGGTATTCCTTCACAATAGTAGTTGCCTGGGTGCCTTTCCCCGCACCCGGAGGGCCTAACAAAATTACGTTCATTTTTCTTCTCCTATTTCAAGAAGCCTTCGTAGTTTCTCATTACCATCTGGTTTTCCAACTGTCTCATGGTGTCAAGAGCAACACCCACCGCAATCAACAGGCTGGTTCCTCCAAACCCTACATTCAAAGGAGTCCATTGGTCAATCAGGGTAGGCAGTGTGGACACCGCAGCAAGAAATACGGCCGATACAAAGGTAATTCGAGTCATAACTTTATTCAGATATTCCACAGTGGGCTTTCCTGGGCGAATGCCCGGGATGAAACCACCATTGTTCTTCATGTTCCCTGCCACTTCCGCGGGGTTGAAAGTAACCGCCGTATAAAAGTAGGTGAAAAACATGATTAAAATGATATTGAATACCGCATAAAACCACACCCCGGGGTCCCCATAAGGAGACAGCCACTTAGTAACCCATGCTGAGAAACCCGTCTCTGGCATGAAATAGGTGATGGTCAACGGAAATTGTAACAAAGACAAGGCGAAAATTACCGGAATAACCCCCGCTTGATTTACCTTGAGGGGAATGTGAGTGGATTGCCCACCGTACATTTTTCTTCCCACAACTCTCTTTGCATACTGCACCGGAATCCTTCTTTGTCCTTGTTGTACCAGAATGATGCCGACGATAACCGCCAAAGCAAATATCAGGAAAATGAGGACAGTGATGATTCCGATTTCTCCATCAAGAAAACGAATGGAATTTTCATGAATGGCACTGGGCACTCTAGCAATAATCCCACCGAAAATGATGAGAGAAATGCCGTTTCCAATGCCGCTTTCGTTGATTTGTTCTCCTAACCACATCAGGAACGCTGTTCCTGCAGACAAGGTCAATACAATGACGCCTACAGAAAAGAAATCCGTGCTGATTAGGGCTTGTCGGAATAGACCAATGGCCAAACCAATGGCTTGTACAAAGGCCAACGCCACTGTTAAATAGCGAGTATACTGCGCAATTTTCTTTTTCCCTTCCTGCCCTTCTTTTGCCAATCTTTCCAAAGACGGTACAGCGATGGTCAAAAGCTGGAATATGATGGAAGCGGTAATATATGGAGTAATGCTCAGTGCAAATATGGTGAAGTTGCTGAAAGCTCCTCCGGAAAACAGGTCAAATAAAGCCAATAACCCGGTCCCCCCATCAAACACCTGATCTAATACTGCTCTGTCAATGCCCGGCACCGGAATGTTGGAGCCGATTCGGAATACCGCCAACATGAGAAGGGTAAAAATCATCTTCTTCCGCATGTCCGGAATTCCCCAGGCAGCCTGAACTGTTTTAATCATTCCCATACTAGATTACCTCTGCCTTTCCTCCCGCAGACTCAATTTTTTCGATTGCCGTCTTGCTAAATTTGTGAGCCTGAACCGAAATGTTTTTCTCTAAATTTCCGTTGCCCAAAATCTTTACTCCGTCTTTCACCTGTTTTACCAGGCCAGCTTCTTCCATCAGCTCCGGCGTAACGATCGTCCCTTCTTCAAACTTATTCAAGTCGTCAATGTTGACAATTTCGTACTGAGTTCCGAAAATATTGGTAAAGCCTCTTTTCGGAAGTCTTCGGTAGAGAGGCATTTGTCCGCCTTCAAAGCCCAAGCGCACACCTCCGCCACTTCTGGAGTTCTGACCGTTCATTCCTCTTCCGCCGGTTTTACCCAGCCCGGTGCCGGTCCCTCGGCCTCTTCGTTTCTTTGCCTTGGTAGAACCCGGAGCGGCTTTTAACTCATGTAATTTCATTTGCAAAGCACCTCCATTTCTATAGTTCTTCTACTGTAACAAGATGCTCTACCTTTTTCACCGCACCTCTGGTTTGCGGTGTATCTGCCATCACTACGGACTGGTGCATCTTTTTCAAACCCAATGCCACAATGGTCTTGCGGTGGTCGGGTTTTGCACCGATCGGGCTCTTTGTTAAAGTGATCTTAACCATTTTTGCCATTTCGTCGCTCCCCCTATCCTAAGATTTCTTCCTTGGTCTTTCCGCGTAGTTTGGCCACTTTTTCAGCCGTCACTAAACTTCGCAGACCCTCTATTGTGGCGTAGGCCATATTGGTTGCATTGTTGGAACCAATTGATTTTGCTCGTACATCTTTCACTCCAGCGGCTTCCAGAACCGTACGGACCGAGGATCCGGCAATAACTCCGGTACCAGGGCCTGCAGGCATAATCAACACCTGTCCAGCACCAAAAATTCCAAGGATTCTGTGCGGAATCGTGGTTCCCACCGTGGGAACATAAATCAAATTCTTTTTTGCATCTTCGATGGCCTTCCGAACCGCTTCCGGGATTTCCTGTGCTTTTCCCAGACCCACGCCCACATAGCCTTCGCCATTACCAACTACAACAGATACGGAGAATCTCATGTTTCTTCCGCCCTTTACGGTCTTGGCAACACGTCGGATGCTAACGATGGATTCTTTTAGGTCCATTTTGGATGCATCGATCATTGCTTGTCGCATATTCTTTCCTCCTCCTTAGAATTTTAAACCGGCTTCACGAGCACCATCCGCCAATTCTTTTACTCTTCCGTGATACAAGAAACCACCCCGGTCGAATGTCACGGTCTCGATGCCTTTTTCAAGAGCTCTCTTCCCAATGACCTCTCCCACTTTTTTGGCCGCTTCTTTGTTTCCGCCGTACCCGATCTCAGCTTTCAGCTCCTTTTCCAAGGAGGAAGCCGAACATAAGGTGGTGTGATTCACATCATCAATAATTTGAACTGAAATGTTCTTATTGCTACGATAAACACACATTCTAGGCTGTGAAGGAGTGCCGGATAAAGTTTTTCTTACACGCTTATGTCTCATAAGACGACGATCGTTTCTGCTTTCAGTCATTGTATCTTCACTCCTTTCCTATTTTTTAACTCCAGCTTTGCCCTCTTTTTTGCGAACCACTTCGTTTACATAACGAATTCCTTTCCCCTTATAGGGTTCCGGTCTTCTCCATGCCCGAATGTTGGCAGCATAGTTTCCTACCTCTGCCTTGTCGGCCCCCCTTACTACGATCTCCGTAGCAGAAGTACATTCCGTAGTGATTCCCTCCGGGTCTTCCATGATCACCGGATGAGAGTAAGCCAGGTTCAACACCAATTTTTTCCCTTGCTTTTCGGCTTTGTAGCCCACGCCTACCAGACTGAGTTTTTTCTCAAAACCCTCCGTTACACCCACCACCATATTATGGATCAGGGTTCTGGCCAAACCATGTTGTGCACGCTCTTCTTTACTGTCTCCGGAACGGGTTACTTCCAGTACACCATCTTTTGTTTCAATCTTTACCAGTTTGCTGACTTTTTCCTGCAATTCGCCCTTCGGTCCTTTTACAGAAACCACATTGTTTCCATCAACCTTGACCTCTACGCCGGCAGGAAGAGCAACAGGTAACTTACCTATTCTTGACATATCAAATTCCTCCTACCAAACATAACAAATTACTTCGCCGCCAACACCCAATTTACGAGCTTCTTTATCGCTGATAACCCCATTGGAAGTGGAGATGATGGCGATTCCCAGACCGCCCAGTACTTTCGGTACTTCATTTGCTTTCGCATAAACTTTCAAGCCGGGTTTGGATATCTTCTTGATCCCACTGATGACCCGTTCTTTGTTCTGGCCATACTTCATGGTAATTCGAATGACACCTTGTTTGTCGTCTTCTATCACGTCGTAGCCCTTGATGTAGCCCTCATCGGTCAATATGGCGGCGATGGATTTTTTGATCTTCGACGCCGGTATTTCGACCGTTTCGTGACCGACAGTATTGGCATTTCTGATTCTTGTTAGCATATCTGCTATAGGATCTGTCATAGTCATTACAGTACGATCTCCTTTCTGGAAAATTCTACCAACTTGCTTTCTTCACTCCCGGAATCTCTCCCTTATAAGCAAGTTCTCTAAAGCAGATACGGCATATTCCATATTTCTTTAAAACGGAATGTGGTCTCCCGCAAATTCTGCATCTTGTATATGCTCTCGAAGCATATTTTGGTTTTCTCTGCTGTTTGATTTTGAGAGATGTCTTTGCCATAATTCCCTCCTATTTTTCGAACGGCATACCGAGGAGTTCCAGCAAAGCTCTGGCTTCCTCATCCGTTTTAGCCGTTGTGGTGAAAACAATGTTCATTCCCTTGACCATATCTACTTTATCGTAGTTGATTTCCGGAAAGATCAGCTGCTCTTTGACTCCCATGGAATAATTTCCACGGCCATCAAAGGAATTCTTACTTACGCCCTTAAAGTCCCGAACTCTGGGAAGAGCGATGTTAAAGAATTTGTCCACGAATTCATACATGGATTCTCCACGAAGGGTCACCTTGGTTCCTACCGGCATCCCTTGACGCACCTTGAAGTTTGCAACCGATTTCTTGGCTTTAGTCACTACCGGCATTTGGCCGGCAATAAGACCTAGTTCTTCTACAGCAGTTTCCATCATCTTCGGATTGTCCTTCGCTTCACCCAAACCGATATTAATGGTTACCTTTTCCAGCTTCGGCACTTGCATCGCATTGGCATAATGGAATTTTTCCATCATCCCCTTGAAAACGTCACTTTTATACGCTTCTTTTAATCTGGCTGTCAATATCGTCTCCTCCTTTCCTAGTCTATAACGGCGCCACTCTTTTTGGCGATTCGAACCTTTTTCCCATTTTCGATTTTGTGACCAACTCGAGTGGGTGCATTGCTTTTCTTATCGTAGTACATCACGTTGGAAACGTGAATGGGTCCCTCTTGATGTTTGATTTCCGCTCGTTCCTGACGCGTCTGTTTCTGATGCTTGGTCTGAACATTAACCCCTTCTACGATAATTCGGTTTTCCTTGGGTAGAGCTTTTAAAACCTTCCCCTTTTTTCCTTTATCTTTTCCTGTGATTACCAGGACGGTATCGTCTTTTTTGATTTTCATCCTCGGTCCCTCCTATAATACTTCTGGTGCCAGGGAAATGATTTTCATGAAGCTCTTCTCCCTTAGCTCTCTGGCTACAGGCCCAAAGATACGAGTTCCCACTGGGTTTTTATCTTCTTTTATGATAACAGCTGCATTTTGATCAAATTTCACATAACTACCGTCATTTCTTCGGGCACCATGCTTGGTTCGAACTATCACAGCCCTCACCACATCGCCTTTTTTCACAACACCACCCGGGGTTGCTTCTTTAACAGCACAAACGATGATATCTCCTATGTTCGCATATTGTCTGGAGGTTCCTCCCAGGATACGGATACATAACAGTTCCTTTGCACCTGAATTATCAGCGACTCTGAGTCTTGTTTCTGTCTGAATCATTGTCCGGTGCCTCCTTTACTTAACCTTTTCGATGATGTTCACCACACGCCATCTCTTTTCACGAGACAGAGGTCTGGTTTCCATTATTCTAACTTTATCGCCGGTCTGGCATTCATTGTTCTCATCGTGGGCCTTCAGTCTTTTGGTCTTTTTAACGGCTTTCCCATAAAGAGAATGCTTTACGAGATCCTCAATGGATACAACGATGGTCTTGTCCATTTTGTCACTCACGACGACCCCGACACGGGTTTTCCTTCTGTTTCTATCGTCTGTCATAATTCATCCTCCTTTCTTAAGCCTCGGCCTTGGCCAATTCTTTTTCTTTGATAATAGTCTTTACCCGAGCAATGTCTCTTTTTGCGTCTCTCATTTTGATGGGGTTTTCCAGCTGCCCCGTCACATGTTGAAACCGGAGATTGAACAATTCATTTTTCAGCTTCAACAATTCAGCGTTCAGTTCGGTATCGGTCATTTCTCTAATTTTTTTCAATTCCATTATGCGTCACCACCCTCTGCTAATTCTTGGCCTTTGATGGCAAACTTACAACGAATGGGCAATTTGTGAGCAGCCAATCTCATGGCTTCTCTGGCTTTGTCTTCAGGCACTCCAGCAATTTCAAACATCACTCGACCGGGTTTTACAACGGCTACCCAATGATCGGGAGCACCTTTACCGGATCCCATTCTTACTTCAGCCGGTTTTTTAGTTACGGATTTATGGGGGAAGATTTTAATAAAAACCTTACCACCTCTTTTTATTGAACGTGTCATAGCGATACGGGCCGATTCAATTTGATTGGAGGTAATCCATCCACAATCCATCGCTACCAGACCATAGGTCCCATAAGTGATGGAATTGCCTTTGGTGGCAACGCCCTTCATTCGACCTCTGTGAACTTTTCTATGCTTCACGCGTTTGGGCATCAACATTATTCTTCGCCTCCTTCTTTCACGATTTCTTGCTCAGGAGTGGGAGCCGGAGCTTTGGCCTCTTCTGCTTTGGGTGCCTTTCGAACTCTTGGATTCACGGCAGGAGCCATTTCAGGTTTCGCAAAACGGTCATCCCGTCTGCCTCGATTGTCTCCATCTCTTCGATTTTTCCTGTTGTTTCGATCGTTGTCCCTTCTCGGTTTTCGATCTCCCTCTCTGCGGCCCGCCGGTTTTTCTTCCGGCTTGGCACTTTGAAGCCCCTTGTCCAAAATTTCTCCGTGATTGATCCACACCTTAACGCCTAGCTTCCCATATGTGGTATCGGCTTCGCAAAACCCATAGTCAATATTGGCTCGCAAGGTATGCAAGGGAACATTTCCCTCGCTGTATTTTTCGGATCGAGCGATTTCTGCTCCGCCCAGTCGACCGGAAACCAAGACCTTAACTCCTTTGGCGCCGGATTTCATAGTTCTTCCCATAGCCTGTTTCATCGCCCTACGAAATGAAATTCTTTTTTCCAAAGCGGAAGCAATGCTTTCTGCTGTTAGCTGTGCGTCCAATTCCGGTTTGCGAATTTCAATAATTTCAATAAAACATGTCTTGCCGGTCATCTTTTCCAGTTCTTTTTTTAGTTGTTCCTGACCACTGCCATCCCGACCAATTACCATACCCGGTTTCCCCACCAGGATGGCTACTCTCATTTGATTGTTTGCTGCTCGCTCAATCAGAACACGGGAGACACCGGCCACATACAATCTTTTCTTGACAAACTCTCTGATTTTATTGTCCTCAACCAAGTAATCGGCAAAATTCTTAGAATTAGCATACCATTTCGAATCCCAATCCTTAATGATACCTACTCTTAATCCGTGCGGACTTACTTTCTGACCCATCTAGTAAACCTCCCTTTCCTAGTTTTTCTCCTTAAGAGTAACTCCCACATGACTGGACCTCTTAAGGATCTTCGATGCTCTACCTTGTGCACCAGCTCTCCATCTTTTCATGGTTGGTCCCTGATGAGCATATACTTCAGCAACGAATAAGTTATCCGGATTAAGGTCAAAGTTGTTTTCTGCATTGGCTGCCGCCGATTTTACAACTTTTTCAACAATTTGCGATCCCTTACCGGGGGTGAATTTCAATATGGTCAATGCCTCATTCAAGTCCTTACCTCGTACCAGATCTGCAACTGGTTTTAGTTTGATCGGAGACATTCTCACATATTTTGCAACTGCTTTTGCTTCCATTTTTGTTTATCTCCTTTCACTACCTTTTTTTGGTGGACTTATCAGCAGCATGTCCTCGATAGGTTCGGGTTGGAGCGAATTCGCCCAATCGATGGCCTACCATATCTTCTGTGATATAGACCGGTACATGTTTTTTTCCATCATGCACCGCGATGGTATGCCCTACCATTTGCGGGAAAATGGTGGATGGTCTTGACCAGGTCTTAATGACTTTCTTATCGTTGGCTGCATTCATTTCATCTATCTTCTTCAGCAGCTTGGCGTTTACGAAAGGACCTTTTTTTAGTGATCTGCCCATTATCTATGCTCCTTCCTTATTTCTCATTTCTCTTCTTGACGATATATTGACTTGAAGGCTTGTTCTTTTTCCTGGTCTTATAACCCAACGCAGGTTTTCCCCAGGGAGTCACCGGACTGACACGTCCAATTCCCGTTTTTCCTTCACCACCACCGTGGGGATGGTCATTGGGGTTCATGGCAGAACCTCTCACTGTAGGTCGTATGCCCATATGTCTTTTTCGACCCGCCTTACCAATTTGAATGTTTGCATGGTCAATATTTCCCACTTCACCAATGGTGGCACGACATTCGATTCGAACTCTTCGCACCTCTCCGGAAGGAAGTCGTACTTGTGCATATTTTTCTTCCTTGGCCATTAATTGGGCACCATTTCCGGCAGAACGAACCATCTGGCCACCTTTGCCGGCTTTCATCTCAATGTTGTGAATCATGGTACCTACCGGAATGTTGAACAACGGAAGCGCATTTCCTACCTTGATGTCCGCTTCCGGACCGGAGAAAATCACATCTCCTACCGCCAGCTTATTGGGAGCCAGGATGTATCTCTTCTCCCCGTCGGCATATACAATTAATGCAATGTTGGCACTTCGGTTGGGATCGTATTCAATGGCTGCTACATTTCCGGGCACTCCATCTTTATCCCTCTTGAAATCGATGATTCGGTACTTGGGACGATAGCCGCCACCTCGATGCCGAACGGTAATCTTCCCTCTGGAATTTCTTCCGGAGTGCTTTTTCAGCGTCACCGTCAAAGACCTTTCCGGCGAATCCTTGGTGATCTCCTCAAAAGTGGAAACCGTCATTCCTCTCAAGCCAGGAGTTGTCGGATTGTATTTTCTGATTCCCATATTCCTTTTCCTCCTATTCTTACAGTCCTTGGAAGAATTCGATTTCCTTACTCTTCGGAGTAAGAGTTACCACTGCCTTTTTCCAGGCCGAAGTCATACCTACGTTTCTTCCCATTCTTTTTACTTTACCGTTTACATTCATTATGTTTACCTTGGACACTTCCACACCGAAAATTTCTTCGACTGCTTCTTTAACCTGGGTTTTGTTGGCATCTTTTGCCACTCGGAATGTGTATCTTTTCTTGTGTGCCTCATCCATACTCATTTCTGAAATAATGGGCTTAATGATTACATCGTAAGGGGTTTTCATTAGGAATACACCTCCTCAATTTTCTGAACCGCTTCTTTGGTCACAATGAAGCTGGTGTGGTGAATGATTTCATATACATTCATGGTGGATACCAATGCGGTGCGAACACCGGGAATATTGGCAGCAGAACGTACCATTTGATCATCCTTATCTACAGTAACGATTAATGCCTTCTTGGCTGCATTAATATTTTCCAATACTTTAATCATCTCTTTGGTTTTAGGTGCATCAAAGGTCAATTGATCCAAGATGATGATTTCATTTTCCTGAACCTTGGAAGACAGGGCGGATTTCATGGCCAATCTTCGCATTTTCTTAGGTACAGTGTAACTGTAGTCTCTGGGTTTGGGAGCAAACACCACGCCACCACCAACCTGTGAAGGATCCGTGGAACTCCCCTGTCTATGTCGTCCCGTTCCCTTTTGTCGGAAGGGCTTTCTGCCGCCTCCCCGTACTTCTCCTCGGGTTTTTGCCGACTGGGTTCCCTGTCTGTGATTTGCCAAATAATTTTTAACCATCTCGTGAACTGCGTATGCATTGGGCTCTATACCAAAGATTTCATCTTTTAATTCCATGGTTCCAGTTTCATTACCGTTCATATCAAGCACTTTTACAGTTGCCATTTCATACTTCCTCCTTTCTCCTGTCCTCTTTATTTGTCTTGACCTTTTACAGCATATTGGATGCGGAGGAGACCACCCTTCGGTCCCGGAACAGCACCCTTCACTAATAAAAGGTTCCTATCTTCAATAACTTTTACCAAGGTCACATTTTGAACGGTGACGGTATCCCGTCCCATTCTACCCGGACCTGCGTTTCCTTTAAAGACTCTGGAGGGATATGTACCGGCTGCCAAAGCACCGCCTAATCTCTTGTGCTTCGAACCATGAGTCATGGGGCCTCTGTGATGGCCGTGCCTCTTGATATTTCCTTGGGTTCCTTTTCCTTTGGAAATGCCCGTTACATCCATCTTCTTGCCTTCTTCAAATTCTTGAACAGTCATAACTTGTCCCACTTCATAGGTGTCCCCTTCATCGGGAGTAAACTCCACCAAGTACTTTTTCAAAACACCACTCTTTTGGAAATGGCCTGTCATGGGCTTATTGACTCTCTGAGGTTTTGCATCCTGAAAGCCCACCTGAACCGCATCGTAACCATCGGTTTCTGCCGTTTTAATCTGAGTCACGGTCTGTGGTCCGGCTTCGATTACCGTTACAGGAATTACTTCCCCCATTTCGGTAAACACTTGCGTCATTCCAACTTTCTTTCCTAACATGATCTTCATCGTATATTCTTCTCCTTTTCTCTTACAGCGGATCGCTCTTTTACAGAGGGATCATACTAAGGGGAGTACCCTTACACTTTTACTTTTTTGATTTGCTTTTTTGCTGCCCTTTGATTCTTACAGCTTGATTTCAATGTCCACACCGGCAGGAAGCTCCAGCTTCGTCAAGGCGTCCGTGGTTTTCCCGGTGGCATTAGTAATGTCTATCAGTCTTTTATGCGTTCTTTGTTCAAACTGTTCTCTGGAGTCTTTGTACTTGTGCACTGCACGAAGGATCGTAACCACTTCTCTCTCTGTGGGAAGCGGGATAGGTCCGGATACATCAGCTCCGGTTTTTTTCGCCGTATCTACGATTTTTGCCGCAGATTGATCCAACAAAGCATGATCATAAGCCTTTAAACGGATTCGGATTTTTTGTAATTCGCTCATTGTTTTCCTCCTAAATGATTTTGTACGGTTTTCGCTATTCTTGTACAGGGGGATTTATCCTGATTTTGCAATGTGTACAGCGTTTCGCTTGCTTTGTACACGGTTCCGTGTGTTTCATATTTCTTTTCACAAAACAAATTGCAAGTCACCCCTTCGCCCCCGTCATGCAGGGACAATTCTCCACGGAAATTACCTGATAGCTCAGCAACTTCCCGTTTCATCGCTTAAAGCAAGCCCTTACAATATATAACAGAAAAAAACAGATTGCAAGGGCTTTTTTATACTTTTTTATACTTTTTTGTTTTTTGATTTGTTCACAGATGAAAGATTGTATTTCCAACGGGTACATCGGTTATCAACTTACCACGGTTCCGTGTGTTTCATTTATGCCTGGGCCTCTCCGGCAAACCCCGCCATTCCACCTATAGTTAATCTAATACCCCAATTCTTCGTTAATTAGAATTACATGCATCCTTCCCGGATTCTGATTGAATCGAGTGGTTACAATAGCGGAACAAATGGTTTCTTTGGGAAGCAAACAGTCACAACACTTTCCCGTTAGAGCGCAAGGAGTTCTACGCCCCAAGCGCACCGCATTTTTCGGACAAGCCACTTCTTTGACTCGGTTAATGGCCTCTTCCAAATTATCTGTCAACTTATTGATTCCAACCAAAACCACCACTTTTTTAGGACCAAAGGTAAGAGCCGCTACTCGATTTCCCGTCCCGTCAATATTGGCCAATTCACCATCCGTGGTCATAGCATTGGTGCTTAAGAAATAAATGTCAGAGAGAAGGCTTTGTCTACGCCTCTCATAACTTTCCGCCGGATCCTTTGTGGAATAAGGATCAATAATGGAAATTTTTCCCGATTGCTCCCAGCGGATCAATTCCCTCTTAAGGCCCACTTCCTCCAAAGTAATGGATCCTCCCCAAGAAACCATATCTCCTTCTTCCACCAAGGACAAAGCAATTTGCTTGGCTTCCTCAATGGTTTCTGCGAAATACCCTTCTGTATTTCTTTTTTTTAAGTTTTTTAATATTGCATCTATTTTCGCCTTCATTTCTTTTTCTCCTTTCATTTTTTCCTTCGATACGCACCGGCTATTTGAGCCCCGATCAGGGCATTATTTAGAACCAACCGAATGTTCGCCTCCAGGCTCTTGCCTGAAGTCAATTCTTTGATTCGGCCCAACAAAAATGGAGTAACCCTTTTTCCGGCAATCCCTCCGGATTGGCAATCTTCCAAAGCAGACTGGATGTACTCATCCATTTCCGAACAAGGAATCTCCCACTCCTCCGGGATGGGGCAGGCAATCACCATCCCCCCCTTAAGGCCCATCCCATATTTGGTCTGTATTACAGAAGCGGCATGGTCCGCATCCCGAAAGGTATATTCCGCGGGAAATCCGCTTTGTCTGCTGTAGAAGGCGGGAAACTCATGGGTTTGGAAGCCGAACACCGGAACACCTGCTGTTTCCAGATATTCCAAGGTTCCTCCAATGTCCAAAATGGATTTAACTCCTGCACAGACTACCACCACATCGGTGTTCTTCAATTCTTCCAGATCTGCAGAAATATCAAAGGTTTTACCGGCTCCCCGGTGCACTCCTCCGATTCCCCCGGTGACAAAAATGCGAATTCCCGCCTGCTCTGCCACCAACATGGTTCCAGCCACCGTAGTAGCTCCATCCCTTTTTTCCGCCAGAACCAAGGGAAAATCCCGACGGCTTACCTTGACTACATCCTTTGCTTTCGCAAGATACTCCGTCTCTTCCCATGTGAGCCCCACTTTGATTCGACCTTGGATAATTCCAATGGTTGCAGGAACCGCCCCCGCCTGCTCAATAACTTCCTCCACACGGCGAGCCGTTTCCAGGTTTTGAGGGTGAGGCATCCCATGGGCAATGATAGTACTTTCTAAAGCTACCACCGGATTTCCCAGATCCAAGGCCGTTCTCACATCCGGATGGATGTCCATATATTCACGCATTCGACTTCTTCCCTCCTTCCACACGCTGTAAAAGCAAATCCATGCTCATATCGGGATTCACCGGTGATTTGCTTTCCATAGTAATTCGTGATGCCTCCATGGCCACTTTTGCAGTCTTCTCAACATCCCATTCCCTTAAATGGCCTACCAGCACTGCGGCGCTGAAAGCATCTCCCGCTCCGGTAGCGCTTTCCAAAGCCGTGTGGGCTACCGGAATCAACCCCCTCTTTTCTCCCTCCTGGTAGTACACTCCGCCACTTCCCAAAGTAATGAAAAGCCTTTTGACTCCTTGCCCAAGAAACCAGTTTCCTGCCAGTTCCAAATCCTCCCGGCTAAGAATAGTCAACCCGGAAATTTCTTCAGCCTCCATACGATTGGGTTTGATGGTATGAAACCTGCCGATGGATTTTCTTACTCTTGGAGCCTTTGCTACCGAAACCGGATCCAAGAATAGAGGAACACCTTCCAAAGCTTCCGTCAAACCCAACAAAAGATCTTCCGATAAATTGGTGTCCAAACAGAGAATTTCGCTTTCTTTAAGCCAAGGAATAATCGTGTACAGCCGTTCCATGGTGATTTTTTCCAAAACATCCATGTTGCAAAGTCCCATTTCCATATCTCCCAGGATATTTAAAATAGAAAGATACATTGCTGTGCTTTCCTCCGGATACTGAACCACTTGGCTCACATCCACTCCCAGCCCTTCCAACTGGCCCTTGGCAGATACCCCCACAAAATCTTTCCCCACGGCAGATACCATGGCCACAGAAAGCCCCAATCGAGCCAGATTTTCTGCGATGTTCCTTCCTACGCCACCATAGGAAATCCGTATTTTCCCAGGGTTGGAATCCTGAAACACCAAATCCTCCAAAGGAACTCCCTCAATATCGGCGGTAATTCCTCCAACTACCGTAATTTCTCTTTTCATTTTCCGGCCCTATCCTTCCACAAAAACACTACCCCCGATGAACTCCCGCAAAATCGAGTGGTTGGGAATAATGGTTTCATCTTCTATCGTTTGAAAAAAGCGTAAAAAATCCAACATTCTTCTGGCTTCTGCATATTCTTCTTCCTCTCTGCTGATGGACTCCAACAGGGGTGCCGCATGTTTTTTCAACACCGCCAACTCATAGATATGGGCCGAATTAAAGAGCACATCTGCCTTGCTGTTGTAAGGAAATATATTGGCAAATTCCCCAGCCCGTACCTTGGGCCAATCCCGAATGGTTTTTTGGGCATCGTGGCCACGATAAAGATAATCCCGCACCAACCTCCGAAGCATTCGTGAATCCGTAGTGGGTATCCGATTGTGGGCATCAATGCTCAGATTGGTCAAAGGGCTGATGTATATTTTGAACTTTTCTTCCGGAAGAACATCAGGGGTCATGGCATCGTTCAACGCATGGATTCCTTCGATGACAATAGGTTGATTGCTCTTAATGGAGATCCTTCGTCTCCCAAACTCCTTATGTCCGGTGAGAAAATCGAAGGTGGGTATATCCACCTCTTTTCCCTCCAACAGCTCCCTCAAATGTCGATTAAAAAGCTTCACATCAATGGCGGCCAAGCTCTCAAAATCCGGCTCCCCATTTTTGTCCAAAGGAGTTTCCGCTCTTTCCACAAAATAATCATCCGTACCCAGATAAAGTGGCTCCAACCCTTCCACACGCAATTGAATGTTCAATCTTTTGGCAAAGGTGGTTTTTCCGGAACTGGAAGGCCCAGCAATCAGAATAATCCGTTTCCCCTCCCCTTTAATTTGCTCCGCCAACTCGGCTATTTTTTTTGCATGCAAGGCTTCACTGATAAGGATTAACTCCCTGATGCTTCCCGCTTTAATTTTATCGTTCAAATCTGCTACAAAGGCACATTTCATCAACCGCCCCCACTTTTTCGTTTCACCAAAGGCATGGGACAAAAGAAAGTCATCCTCGTAAGGTAAAATACGGTTGGGGTCGGAATGGTGGGGGAAACGAAGCAAAACCGCCTTTCCCTCGTTATAAGGTCTCAGCTCAAAGTATGGGACATATCCAGTGGAAGGCACCATCTTGCCATAGAAAAAATTCCAATACCCCTCTAGGGAATAGAATGCCATGGTTTTTACATTGGTGGAGTTCAAGATTCGCATCTTTTCCACATCCCCATCCCCTACCAGCTGAGCCGCCGCTTTCTCACGACTGCAGGTTTGCCGAAAAAAGGGAATGTCTTTATCCACGATTTCCCGCATTCGCTCTTCCACTCGCCTTATTTCGTCCGCGTTAATAAAATCCTCCCGATACTTAATCTTTCCTTCGGAATCTTTTTCTTCACGAAACAAACGAACTTCTGTGTAGAGACCTTTATTCAGGGAATTGGCAATTTCCACATTGGCTTTGCCCACCACATCGGAAATGGCTTTTAAAAAAATCATGCTTAGGCTATGCTGATAAATGAGGTTGGCCGCCTGGGTGCGCATATCCAAAAACTCGATGACCCCATTCTCCACTACTTCCTCATTTAAGTCTTCCAATTTGTTATTCACCTTTGCCGCCAATATTTGATACGGCACTTCCTGTTGGTATCGGTCTGCCAAGTCGGAAAGCAGAATTCCCTCCGGTACCTCCGCCCTTTCCGGCTCAGCTCGCAACTCCTTGATAATAGTTATTTGCATGGTGCTTCCTTTCAATTAGCCAAAGAGATAGAAACTGCAAAAATTATACCACAAAGAAAAAGATTCCGCCACGCGGAACCCTTCCCTTTTTCTTGAGGGCAACTCTTCTACAGGGCTTGCTCCGACAAAAAATCTACCAGTTTTTTCGCTTCTTCCGGCCGTAGGGTTACTCCCCGACTCATGTGTTCATGGGTAGTATCCCAATCTCTGATGTCATATTTCGGAGGGGCTTGATTCCAAGAAACCAAATTCACCTCCTTGGTCCAGCCAGATGGATTCTCAGCCAAAATGCCGATATGCTCCACAATTTCAAAAGTAACTTCATCTTTTTCCGATCTTTCGATGGCCATGCTTCTCTCCTTTCTTCTTTTCACGAGAAAGTCCACATCACACTCCGAATTTACCATATTTTTCCATATTGGTCAATCCTCTTCCTGTCCGTGAAAATCCGAGCCTTTGCTGGGGGAAAGGCCAACATCACGGGCTATGCCCAATAGTCTTTCTTCTTCCTCTTGCGTATGCTCCGGATAATAGCACTCCAAACCGAAAAGACCCTGTTCCTTTAGGACCCGTAACAACTCCTCTAAAGTATGCCAAAAGCTTTCCGAGTTTCTCTTGCCTAATTTCTTGATTTTCAAAGGATGGGCTAAAACCGCCGCTCCTCCGGCCCCCCGAATTTTTTCGATGGCCTCCTTAGAAGTCACCTTGTTTTTTTTCACTCGCCTCCAAGACTCCGATCCAAAATAGACTCCCGACTGAAAAGCCTGGGCCGGTTGGGTAATATATCCCTTCTCCACCATTTTTTTCGCAATGAGAGGCTTTCCGATGTAGTGAAAATTGGACTCTCCCAGAAAATCCTCTTCCCCAACAAAAACTCCTTCCGAAGACATGACTTCAAATAGTCGTCGATTTCGTTCTCGCCTCTGGGATTTCATCCACTCTATCATACCAAGCAAGGCCGGATTTTCCCCATCAAAATAGTAACCCAAAATATGAAGTTCTTCTCCCAAAGGGCCTTCTGCAGAAAATTCCACACCGGACACCAATCGAAGATTTCCCATTTTTATAGCAATTTCCCGGGCTTCCGGAATGCCCTGAATCCCATCATGATCCGTGATTGAAATCACCTGTGCTCCGCCCGCTTTTGCTCTTTGCAAAACTTCAGCAACCCCATAATTTCCATCAGAATAATCAGAGTGCAGATGCAAGTCCGCTTTCGACAAATCCAGATTCTTAAAAGCCCTCTCCCCTTCTGTCAACTTCCGAGAAGCCACGATTTCTTTTTTCATAACAACAACTCCGCCCTCACTTTTTCTGCCATATCTTTTCCTACCAGAACTTGAATCAAGGTCAATGCAAAGTCCATCGCCGTCCCCGGACCCTTCGAAGTAATCAAATGGTCGTCCCAAACCACCGGATGATCTTGATATTCCCCGTCCTTTAAATGGCCTTCCATTCCGGGATATATGGTGGCCTTTTTTCCTGTCAGCACGCCGTGAGCACCCAACACCATCGGGGCTGCACAAATGGCGGCCAAGTATTTTTTCGCCTTGTTATATTCCAATATCTTTTCTCTTAGTTCTTCGTGATTCAGCAAATTGGTAGCTCCCGGTTGACCTCCCGGTAGCACCAGCATCACACCCAGGGAATAATCGGTGTTCCCAATCAATTGATCTGCTATCACTGTAATGCCACTACGACCCGTCACGGCTTTTTCTTTCTCCAAAGATACGGTTCGCACTTCCAATGCGGCTCTTCTCAAAACATCCACCACCGTTAAGGCTTCCACTTCCTCAAACCCCGTTGCCAAGTGTACATAAATCATAATTCTTGCACCTCCTTCCAATCTATACTACTATGTTATTATACACCGAAGAAACTGCGGGAACCACCCGGGAAGGAGAATGGAATGTATCAAGTAGGAATCCTCACCGCCAGTGATAAGGGCTTCCGGGGAGAACGAGAAGATCTTTCGGGAAAAGCAATCCAGGAGATTTTGCGAAATTCCAATGATTTTTGGGACAAGGAGTATCTGCTTCTCCCCGATAACCAAAGCATGATTGAATCCGCCCTCATCCGTTGGTCTGACCAACTGCATTTGGATTTAATCCTCACCACGGGAGGCACCGGATTTTCTCACCGGGATGTAACCCCCGATGCCACACTCAATGTAATCAATAAAAAAACTCCGGGTATACCGGAAGCCATGAGAAAAATGTCGTTGGAAATCACGCCGAGAGCCATGCTGTCTCGGGCTGAAGCCGGCATTCGGGGAAACACCTTGATTGTCAATCTCCCGGGAAGTCCCAAAGCCGTAAAAGAAAATCTGGAATACATTCTGCCTCACCTGAAACACGGCCTTGATATTCTCCTGGGCAACGACGGAGAATGCGCTAGATAATTCGCAAAAGATAAAAGCCGCAATGTGCTGCGGCTTTTTGTTAATAAATCAATAAATTCCGATTTTTTCTGGCGTTCTATTTTTCTTCCTCTGCTACCTCCGCATCTTCCGCCTCTTCAATCACCGTTCCCGAAACCTGAAAGGTGGTCATGTTTTCCGGAGATTCGAAGTTAAAATCACTGTCCTTCAAGTTGGCTTCCCTGGTTGTAATGGCCCCATTGATTTTGGCTCCCGGGTTGGTGGACAAAGTCTTGGTATCCACATTCCCTGCCAAAATGGCATTGGCCGTCAGCTCTGTAGATTCTTGTATGGTTAGATTTCCTCGCATCTTTCCGTCCAATATCACATTGTTGGCTTTCACATCCCCTAGGATAACGGATTTTCTCATAACCACATCATGCAACGCTTCCACATTTCCTTTTACTGAAGCGGTTTGCATCACCACATTTTTTCCTTCCACATTGCCTTCTACTACACCGGAAATCACCAGATCGCTGGAAGTCTCTATATCCCCTTTTACTCTTCCTTGAATATCCAATTTCCCCGTAGAAGAAATGTTCCCCACCACCACTGTGGTAACGCCAATCACCGTAGGCGCGGCTTCCTGCTTCTGAGGAGGTGCGACATATTCATCGCCAAATATTTTATCCTTTTTTGTCATTGGACGTGTACCTCTCTTTCATCTTGTAACACGATTAGGTTTATTTTACCACACGAGATGGAAATTGCAATAAAAAAACCTTTGCAAATTCAGAATTCCCTCACAATTTCAAGGAGGGATTTTTCCAACAAAGTGCACATTTCCAACATTTCTTTTTCTGTAATAACAAAGGGAGGGCTAATCAACACCGAATCCCCATGACTGCCATCGATGAACCCTTGGCTGGGATATAGAATCAATCCATTTCTTTTGCAGGCTTCGATCACTTTTCGGGTGACTTTCTTCTCCGGAGGGAAAGGCCTGTTTTCTTGCTTAGAAATGGCCAGCTCAAGGCCCCACAGCAAACCCATTCCCCGTACATCCACAACAAGGGGTACCCGCTCCATCAGTGCTTTCAACAACTCCTCCAACACCTTGCCCTTTTGTTCCACCTGCTCCACCAAACCCCGATTTTTCAGATAATTCAAAACCGCCACGCCCGCTGCCGCCGACAAAGGATTTCCTCCATAAGTATGTCCGGTTCCAAACTCCACCTCTCCGGCTACCATTTCCTCATATCGTTGACCATTCACCAGGATCCCGGCCAATGGCCCAAACCCACTGGAAATTCCTTTCCCAAAGATGAGAATATCCGGCTGAATGGAATAGTGTTCCGCAGCAAAATTTTTCCCGGTGCGACCAAAGCCTGTTATCACCTCATCCAGTATCAGCAATACATCGTACCGTCTGCAAATTTCTTGAATCACAGAAAAATAGGGGGCGGGGGGGTGAATCCCCGCGCCGGAAGCCCCGGTCACCGGCTCGGCAAAAAAGGCCGCAATACGATCCGGCCCTTCTCTTAAAATCACTTTTTCCAAATACCTGGCACAAAACAAATCACATCCTGGGTATGTTTTTTCATAAGGGCATCGAAAACAGTAGGGCAGCTCCAAAACTGGCCCCGTTGACAAAAGCGGTGCATAATCCTGGCGCCTCCCCGGGTTCCCTGACAAGGATAATGCTCCCAATGTGGCCCCATGGTAGCTATGCCAGCGGGAAATCATTTTACATTTCTCCGGTTTCCCTTTTCCTTTAAAATAGGAATAGGCCATCTTCATGGCCAACTCAGAGGCCTCGGAGCCGGAATTGCACAAGGAAACTTTAGTAAGCCCCGGAGGAGCCATAGCTACAATCAGCTCACAAAGCTTGTCCAAGGCTCCAGTGGCAAATTGACTGCGATAGGCAAAAGAAATTTCTTCCATTTGCTGAAGCACCGCTTCTTTTACCTCTTCATTTCCGTGGCCCAAATTCACTGTCATGGGCCCAGAGCAACCATCCAAATAAGACTTTCCTTCTGCATCCGTCACATATACCCCTTCTCCTTTTGCAGCCAGGGGAATTGGCTGGTTATGGTCAGGGGAAATAAAATGTGTGTTCATGGTGTTACCTTTCTTCTCGAAAGTAAGAATTCCCAAGGTCCATGGGAGGTTGATTTTCTTTGCCCTTCTTGTGAGAGCTTATAATTACAATAATAATGGTAGCCAGATAAGGAATCATATCCACCAAATACTGAGAGATGGAAAAGCCCATAGCTTGAAGCCGAAGGCCAAGAATGCTGAGCCCCCCAAATAAAATGGCTCCAAGAAAGGCTTTCAAGGGGTTCCAGGAAGCGAAAATGACCAGGGCCACCGCAATCCAACCCCGCCCGTTCACCACATCCGATTGCCAGATGGGAACTCTTACCAGCGCCAGATAAGCTCCACCCAATCCGCACAGTGCTCCTCCCATCAATATATGCGCATACTTATAGAAAGCCACATTGATTCCGGAAGCATCTGCCGAAGAGGTGTTTTCTCCCACCGCCCGAAGATTCAATCCCGGTTTGGTTTTGTATAGATAAACCGCTGCTAAAACCACCACCACATACCCCAAGTACACAAAAACATCCTGCCGAAAGAAAACAGGCCCAAAAAAGGGAATGTCTCCCAACAAGGGCAATGTTTTCTTTGCGAAAAAGGCACCTACCTTGGGAGCCACCATAGCCCCCAGCATGGGCTGCCCCACAAAGCTGGCAAACCCGGTGCCAAAAATTGTCAGAGTTAATCCCGTCACTACTTGGTTGGCCCGAAGAGTTACCGTTAGAATTGCGAAAATCAACGCACCACCGGCCCCTCCGCCACAAGCTGCCAACAAGGCAATCACCGCGCTTTCCGAGTGGAGCCCCGCCATGAAGCCCATTACCGCCCCAATCAGCATCATTCCTTCTACACCCAAATTCAAAAGCCCGGCTTTTTCCGTAATCAATTCTCCTACCGTGGCAAAAAGCAAAGGTGTGGCTGCCACAATGCATGTGGCTAAGAAACTTTCCATTTAAGCCACCTCCCCTTTCATTTTTTTCCACCAGCTTCCGGGAAGCACCCGGTACTGAAGAAAAAACTCCGAACCCAATACGAAGAAAAGAATGGTTCCTTGCACCACATTGGCTACGGCGCTGGGTACATTCAAATTCACTTGGATATAAGCACCTCCTTGCAGCAACATGGCAAATACGATGCACACAAAAAACACCGAAATCGCATTGAGACGAGCCAGCCAGGCTGTGATAATGGCAGTAAAACCATAACCTCCGGATATACCCACAGACAGTGTTTTTTCCACCGCCGAGACTTGAATCATTCCAGCCAATCCGCAGAGACCCCCGGATATGACCATGGCAATCACGATAACCCGATTAATATTCATCCCCGCATAACGGGCCGTTTCCACACTTTCCCCTACTACCGTAATCTCGTATCCCTTTTTCGTATATTTCATAAAGAAATAAACCCCTATCACACATAAGATGGCAATGATCCAACCAATATGAAGACCGAAAAGCTTGGGCATGAGGGCCCATTCAGGAAAAGGTGCGATTTTCGGAAAGCCTTTGGCCGCCGGATCCATCCAAGCTTGATATTGAAGATAGGTAACAAATTTTATGGCCACATAATTCATCATCAATGTAAAAATGGTTTCATTGGTTCCCATCCTGGCTTTGAAAGCTGCTGGAATAAAAGCCCAAAATCCTCCCACCAACACCGCAGCCAAAGCCATCAAAGGCAAAGCCAAGACTTTGGGCATTTCCGGGAAAAATAAAGCCACATAACTGGCGGCAAAAGCTCCCATCATAATTTGACCTTCTCCCCCGATATTCCAAAATTTCATTTTAAAGGCCACCAGGATACCAAGAGAGGTGATAATCAAAGGCACGGCCTTGATAATGGTTTGATGAATCCTCATCTCCGATCCCAAAGAACCGATTAAAATGGTCTTGAATACTTCCAAAGGATTTAATTTAAAAATCATCAGAATCAACCCGGCAAAAACCAAAGACAGCAGAATGGCTGCCGCTCGAACCACCCATTCAAATTTTCTGGATATATCATCTCTTTTTGCAATTCTCAACAGATTCATTGAGGGGAGCCCTCCTCTTCAATGCGACTTGAACCGGTCATCAATAATCCGATTTCTTCCTTGGTTACATTGGCGGGATCCACGATTCCAGTTACCCGCCCATGGCAAAGTACCATCACTCGATCACATAGGGCCATCAGCACATCCAAATCCTCGCCCACAAAAAGAATTCCCACACCAGCCTTCTTTTGTTGGTTCAACAACTCATAAATCTTGTAGGAAGCTCCAATATCCAGTCCCCTCACCGGATAGGCAGTAATCAACACCTTGGGGCTGGAATCAATCTCACGACCTAAAAGCACCTTCTGAATATTTCCCCCGGACAATTTTTTTACTACCGTATAGATACTGGGAGTTTTAATATCCAAAGATTCCACAATTTTTTTCGCCTTTTGGGTACTGGGACCTCGCTTTAAAAAAAGCCCCGGCTGACTTTGATAGTCCTTTAAGACGATATTGTGGACAATATCCATATTGCCCACCAGACCCATACCTAAACGATCTTCCGGAATGAAGCCCATTCGGATTCCCAACCGAATAATGTCACGAGGACTTTTGCCTACTATATTATCTCCCTCAAAGAAGATGCGACCCTTGGATGCAGGAATCAATCCGGCAATCACCTCGCAAAGTTCCTTTTGACCACTCTTGGCCACTCCGGCCACTCCCAAAATTTCATAGTCACTCAAAGTGAAGCTTACATCCTCCAACGCATTTTTCCCCTCCCGGTCCTTCACCGTCACATTATCCATGGCCAACAAAGGACGATTCCCAGGAAAAGATTCCCGGTGAATATCCAGATCCACTTTTTTGCCCACCATCATTTCAATAAGATGGGGAATTTCTACCCGGGCCGTTTCCACAGTTTCTACCGAGGTCCCCTTTCGCAAAATAGTAATCCGGTCCGAAATCTCCATTACTTCATTCAACTTATGGGTAATGATAATCACCGCACAGCCCTGTTCTTTCATATTTCGAATGATTTGAAACAACTTTTTGATTTCTTGAGGAGTCAATACGGCAGTGGGTTCATCCATAATCAATATTTTCGCTCCCCGATAAAGAACCTTGATGATTTCCAGAGTTTGTTTTTCTCCTACGGACATGTGGTACACCTTTTTATCCGGATCAATATCCAATCCATACTGATCAGAAATGCCACGAATGGTTTCCGCCAATTGTTTCCCCTTTAGCATAAACCCGGAAGGCTGCCCAATGATGATATTATCCTTGGCCGTCATCACATCAATCAACTTGAAATGTTGATGAATCATACCGATTCCCATGCGAATGGATTCCTTGGGAGAATGAAAGCTAACAGGCCTGCCATTCACCAGGATTTCACCCCGGTCCGGCTTATAAATTCCGCTCAGCATATTCATAAGGGTGCTTTTTCCCGCTCCGTTTTCACCCAAAAGAGCGTGAACCTCTCCAGGGCGTACTTCAAGATTCACGTTCTCATTGGCCAAAATAGACCCAAAAGATTTATAAATTCCTCTCATTTCAATGGCATATTCTTCCCGCACCGTTATCCTCCAACAAGGCACAAGGGACAATCAAAATTGAATGTCCCCTGCACTATAAAGTATTAACATTATTTTATCGAAAAAACCGGGTATGGTCAATGGTCCTGTAACTATTTTGCTCCCTTAACCAGGCCCGTAATCTGCCAAATTTCTGCTACCGTCATAACCTGTCCTTCTTCACACATAACGGTTCCGTCATTGTACTCAATATATCCGGAGAAGGGGAAGAATTCGCCCTGCTCAATTTCTGCCTTTTTCGCCATTACCAGATCCTGAACATCCTGAGGAACCAAATCCGTCATATCCGCCAATCCCACATAGCCTTCTGCTAATGTGCCATAATAGTTTTCGGGGGCGAAGGTTCCATCCAGGATCTTTTGAATTCTGTCAATGAGATACACTTCATGATGCCAAATAGGAGCCGTCAAGAAAGCTTCCGGAGCCACATTGTTGGGATAGTTGTATCCAATGGCAAATCCGCCACCCTCTGCTGCTGCAACCTGAGGTCCTGTGGTGTCGCAATGTTGCGCGATCACATCACAACCCGCCGCTACCAACTCATCTGCTGCCGCTCTTTCTTTTTCGGGGTCATACCAGGAATTGATATATACTACCTTGACTTCTACATCCGGATTAACTGATTGTGCACCCAGTGTGAAAGCATTGATTCCAATATTTACTTCCGTGTAAGGATAAGCCGCTACATATCCCAAAAGGTTGGATTCGGTCATGCTGCCAGCAACGATACCGGATAAGTATCGGGGATCTTCAATGGCACCAAAATAGTTCTCAAAGTTGGTGTCATTGCTCTTGTTTCCAGAGAAGTGGAAGAAATACACATCATCATAATCTCCGGAGTTGGCCAGTTCATCCAATGCATCCATAAATCCGTAACTGGTTCCAATAACTACATTGCAACCCTGGTCGATCAAATTCAATGCCGCATTCAGGGAAGCCTGTTTATCCCCGTCGTTCACTCCTTCAATATAGGCAGTTTCCACTTGCCCATTGAAATGAGCTTCCATGGCTTTCGTACCTTCGTGATGAGCCTGTGTATAGCCTCCATCATTGATTACGCCAATGTAAATAAAACCAACCTTTAAGGCCACTTCGTCACCACCCTCTTCCGCTTCTCCGCCACCGCAGGCAGCAAAGCTGAAAACCAGCACCAGTGCCAGTAGGATCAATAAAACTTTCTTCATCTCTTCTCTCCTTCTTCCAATTAAAAATTCTCAGATACTTGTGATTAATTACTATGCTCCCATTATATCCTGCCTTTCCCGAGGAACAACAACATCCCACTATATTTTTCAAGAGGTTTTCAAAAAAAAGAAACAAAGTTCGTGGTATCACGAACTTTGTTATGGTCATCTCAACAATATGTACGATTATAATCAGATATTCATCCTCTCACTGTCATTTTGTTCGTTTCTAATCTGCTTGGAAAATCACCTTGCCATCCTGAATGGATTGGATAACCGCCAAAGCTTCCACCCGGTATCCCTTCTCGCGTAACCGTTTTGAGCCTCCCTGAAATTCTTTCTCAATCACCGCCCCAATGCCTAGCACCTGAGCTCCACTTTGACGACAAAGCTCGCACAAAGCCATAGCCGCTTCTCCATAAGCCAAAAAGTCATCCACAATCAGCACCCGATCATCCGGCCCCAAAAAATTCTTTGAAACCCTCAGCGTGGAAACAATGCCTTTGGTAAAGGACTTGGCCGGTGCACAGTAATAGCCTTCCACCAAGGTGTTTGGTGCCGCCTTTTTTGCAAACAAAACCGGAATGTCACCAAAATACCTGGCCGTTTCGCAGGCAATGGCGATGCCACTGGACTCTACCGTTACAATTTTGTTAGGAGCCAAATCTCCAAAACGTTGTCCCAGCTCTTTTCCGATTTCCCGCAAGAATGAAATGTCTATTTGATGGTTGAGAAAATTATCCACCTTAATGATATCCGTTCCGATGGCTTTACCTTCCTCCTGAATTTTTCTTCGCAAAGGTTCCATGTTCCCCTCTCCTTTTCTTTTCAACTCTTTTGAGTTATTATATCACCTAAAGTTTCAATAAGAAAGAATTCCCGCCAAAGGTACACCAAAGGAATCTTTCCTCTCAACTTCCCTATTGCCATAAAGGAAGGCCATATGTTATAATTTTTCTTGCGTTGGGAATGATTGACCGCAATGCCGGCTGACCCAATATGCGGATATGGCGGAATTGGCAGACGCGCACGGTTCAGGTCCGTGTGAGGGCAACTTCATGAAGGTTCAAATCCTTTTATCCGCACCAGATGTCGGAGTCTTATAAAAAGGCTCCGATTTTTTTTAAAAAAAGTTTCGATTCCCTGCTTGACAAGGGAAAAATGCTGTGATATTTTAGTTATGCGGTTAGTTAGTCTACTAATTAACCAGTATTCCAAGAAAGGAACGGAAAAGAATGGCACAACTTACAGAACATTCGCCTATTTTCCAACAAATCGCCGAGTTATTGGAAGACGCCATCCTCAGTGGAGCGTATGAGGAAGAAACCCAAATTCCTTCCATCACCGAATTTGCCACCACTTACAAAATAAATCCAGCCACCGCGCTCAAAGGGGTCACCCTCCTTGTAGAGGAAGATCTTCTATATAAAAGAAGAGGCTTGGGGATGTTTGTAAGAGAAGGCGCCAAAAGCAAGCTTTTAAAGAAAAGGAGGGAAGAGTTTGCCGTTACCTATATCTCTCCTCTTGTAAAAGAAGCAACCCGTTTGGAGTTATCCAAAGAGGATGTACTGGAAATGTTGGAAAGGAGATGGAAATAACATGTCAATTGAAATCGAAAATATAACCAAGTGTTTTGGAAAAACCACAGCCTTAAATCAAGTGAATCTCACCTTTGAAAAGGGAAAAATTTGTGGACTTCTTGGAAACAACGGAGCGGGCAAAACTACTTTATTCCGGCTCATTGCAAATCATATTTTTCCCAGCGAAGGCACCATTCGTGTGGATGGAGAAGAGGTATGGGATAACGACAGGGTACTGGGTAAGATGTTCCTGGTCAGCGAGGGCAATCTTTATCCGGAAAGCATGAAGGTAAAAGACGGTTTCCGCAGCGCAGGAATTTTCTACCCAGGTTTTGATTTGGAAAACGCCAATCGGCTGGCAGAACTATTTCACCTACCCCTTAAGAAAAAAATCGCAGGCTTGTCCACCGGCTATAAAACCATTTATAAGCTCGTTCTCGGCCTCAGTGTCAATACCCCTTATCTATTATTGGACGAACCTGTTTTGGGGTTGGATGCCAGTCATCGGGAGTTGTTCTATAAATTGCTTATAGAAAAAATAGCGGAAAGCCCCTGCACCGTCCTACTTTCCACCCACCTGATTCAAGAAGCTGCTCCTTTGGTGGAACAAACCATTATCATTGAGGAAGGAAAAATCCTGCGGAATCGTCCAAAGGATGATTTGTTAGAAGAGTACTGCTTGATTACAGGACCTTCCTCCAAATTGGAAGAGTGGCTGCCAGGCAAAAAAATTGTAAAAAAGGCCTCTCTGGGCGGCCTGGCCTCAGTGTACATAGAGGGAACGGTAGAAGAAGCGGATCTTCCTCAAGGATTTACCAAAGAAAAACTCAGTCTACAGGAGTACTTCATTTTATTGACCAATGGAGGGATTGCATCATGAAAGACATTAACATAAAAGCTATGTTTACCTACCAAGGAACATCCATGGTAAAAGCCTTCGCCATCTTTTGGGCCGTGCTTTTTATCGTAACAACAGGGATAATTTTGATGGTCCGGGTTTTCTTGCCGGAAGACGCTATCACCAATAGCCAATTTTCAATCTACGAGATGGCCGCCTTTATCATGGCTCTGGTTTCTGGAATCGTAGCATTACGGGAAGACTTGAGAATAGCTGTGCAACATGGCGTAGGAAGACCTACCTTCTACCTTTCTCACCTGTTGTCCGCCCTGTTTCTGGTTGGGATGTTAACCATTGGAGGTGTGATTCTTCTCTATTTAGGAACCTGGTTTCTCACGGGATTTGATGCCCTTACCATAAAGCCTTTGTATCAATCCATATTTTACTATCAGGGAGTACCCAAAATTACGGTAGGACTCTTTCTGGAAAACCGGTTGTTTGACTTTGGGCTTTATTTTCTTGGTTTTGGGTTGGGCACCTTTCTCTCCCTCTTGTTTTATCGCCTCAACAAACCTTGGACCATTGTTGTTGCCATCGCCTTGCCCCTTGCTTTCATTGTAACACTTAGCCATACTTCTTCCGGGAACGCCGGAAAGATGCCTCTGTCCCCACCGGAAATGGGGCCCGTATTCCTCTGGATGATGCTGGTATCCTTATTCTTTCTGGCGGTAAGCTGGCTACTGCTCAGAAGAGCACCTGTTAAGCCCTTGTAATTCCCCTGGTTTTTCCCGTAAGAATTTCGCAAGAATCACGAAAGAGATTCTTAAATAGACAAACCAATGAGCTCTTGGTATGATAAGTTTAAAGAACACTCGCTGTAGCGCCTTAAGAGGTGCACAAGGTACAGGAATAGCAAACATAAAATACAAAAAGAAGAGGTAAGAATTAAAAATGGAAAAGAAGTTGTATAAATCGGAAGAAAACAAAATTCTGTTAGGTATTTGCGGTGGAATCGGAGAATATTTTGATATTGACCCGGTCATCATACGGCTCTTGTTAGTGGTTTTGATCTTCTTGGGATTCTCCGGGATTTTTGCTTATATCATAGCCGCCTTTGTAATTCCCAAAAGACCAGAGGCCATTATGAATTCTACACCTTCCTCCAGAGAAGAAGGCTCCAAACCGGGTATCATCAAGGCCTATGAAGGCACTTACAAAGTGGAAAAAGAAGAGAAAGCAGAATAAGCCACTGCCCATTCTACTGAGAAACAAAAGAGCGTACCGACTCGGTGCGCTCTTTTCATTCTATTGGTACCTATTGGTATTTTTCTGACAGAATCCGTCCTACCAGCACTCCGCTGGCGCTGGCTTGAGACAAGGAATGGGTTACCCCGGAACCATCTCCCAACACATAGAAATTCTTGATACTGGTTTCCAAATTATAATCCACCTCTACCTTGGAATTATAGAATTTTACTTCCACTCCGTAGAGCAGCGTGTCCTCATTGGCAGTTCCCGGCGCAATTTTATCCAGAGCATAAATCATTTCGATGATATTGTCCAACTGCCTCTTGGGGATAACCAAGGACAAATCTCCCGGGGTGGCTTTTAATGTGGGACGGGTAAAACACTTGGCCATCCTCCGTTCGCTACTCCGTCGGCCTTTCACCAAATCACCAAATCGCTGAAGCAAAACACCTCCGCCCAACATATTGCTCAATCTGGCGATGGATTCGCCGTACTCGTTGGAATCACGGAAGGGTTCGGTAAAGTGATTGGATACCAACAAGGCAAAGTTGGTGTTCTCTGTTCTAAGAGAAGGATCCGCATAACTATGTCCATTGACGGTTACAATACCGTTGGTATTTTCCGCCACCACCTCTCCATATGGGTTCATGCAAAAGGTCCGTACCATGTCATTGTATTTATCTGTTTTATACACCAGCTTGCTTTCATACACATCGTCCGTAATATGCTTGAAAATCTCTGCAGGAAGTTCCACCCGCACACCGATATCCACCCGGTTGTTCTTCTGTCCGATGCCCAATTTTTCGCAGACTTCACTGTTCCATTTGGAGCCGGAACGACCGGTAGCCATAACCAGGTTGTCACAAAAATACTCTTCTCCCTTGTTGGTGATTAATTGAAATCCCCCATTCTCAAGGTGCTTCACCTTCTCAACTGTAGTGTAAAATTTGATTTCCACTCGTTCCCTAGTATATTCAAACATCTTTTGAAGAATTTGGAAATTTCGATCTGTCCCCAAATGCCTTACCTTGGCATCCAACAGCTTCAAATTGTTCTGCAAGGCCAACCTTCTCAAATCCGAATTGCCTGTGCTGTACAATTTGGCTTCGCTGCCACCCATGTTGCAAAGGATTTGATCTACATACTCCATCAACTCCAAAGCGTGGTCCACCCCAACATAGGCATGGAGATCTCCCCCAAATTCCGTAGTGATATTATATTTCCCATCGGACAGCGTACCGGCGCCGCCATAGCCGCTCATAATATGGCAAGGGTTGCATTTAATACATGTTCCCGTTTTCCCCAGCTTAATGGGACAGGCCCGGCTTTCCAAAGGAGCGCCCTTATCCAGCATCAAAATCGTCGCCTTATTTTCAAGTTTTGTTAACTCGTAAGACAAAAAAACCCCGCTGGCTCCTGCCCCGATTACGATGACATCATATTTTTTCATGAGAATCCTCCTTCGCACTGCCTTTAAAAGGCCCCGGCGATTATTATACCACAGCCAACCCTTATTTATGCTATAATAATCTGAGAAAATGAGAATCCTACAAGGAGGTTGGCCATGAATCAATTCAAGAACTGGATAAAAAAAAGAGAACCGAAAACATTTGCCTTCGGTCTCCTGCTGTTGGTACTATCTGTGCTTACACTGGCGGGATGGTTATATCGAGGTTTTGAAACCTACTACATCACCGGCTTTGTTCTATTTCTTTTCTTCGGCTTTGCCATGATTCGCAAAAGCGGAAAAATGTAGACGCAGCTTTCTGATTGGTATGACTTACTCTTCTTCTGCTACAATCTTGTCAAACTCCGCCACTACTTTTTCGAATTCCTGGTCGTCATCGATGTCCACAAGCTCAAATTCATCTTCGCCGGTTTCACTGTATCCATAGATATAAACATCGTCGGAACCATCTAATGGAATCAGGGCAATGTATTCCTTGCCTTCTACATCGAACACGCCCATGATTTCACATTCCACGTCTTCCCCATCTTCAAATTCCAGGGTGATGATGTCTGCCTCTTCCACTTCTAATTCTTGTTTTTCTTTATCTGTCATCTTTTTCCTCCATGTACCCAAAGGTTATCTTGGGTACACTATACCACGAGAAAACCTTCGAATCAATTGAAATATTCATAAATTTTCATGGCCAACTTTTCATGGATTCCCGACACTTCCATTAGCTCCTGAACGGATGCCTTCTGTATTTTGTCCAATTTTTGAAAATGTTGGAGCAAGGCATTTCGCTTCGCCGCACCCACCCCTGGAATCCGGTCCAGTTCCGATCCTTCCACCCGTTTCTCTTGCCGGTTACGGTGATACTCAACAGCGAATCGGTGTACCTCTTCCTGAATGCTGCCGATTTGGCGATAAAGCTCCCGGTCCGTCTTCAAATCCCTTTCCTGACCTTTCCACAAGAGAGCCTTGGTTCGATGACGGTCATCTTTTATCATCCCCAAAACCGGGATGCTCAAATCCAGAGCAGTTACCACTTTTTCTCCTGCAGAAACCTGCCCTTTTCCCCCGTCCATCAGGATATAATCCGGAAGGGGTACAAATCCACCATCTCCCGACAATCCCCGAGACAATCGTCGATACAACACCTCTTGCAGGGAACCTACATCATCCATACCCTCTGTTCGAACCCGGAATCTTCGATAGGCTTTTTTCAACGGCTTCCCGCCTGTAAAAACCACCATGGCTCCCACCGAATCCACTCCGTTACTGGTAGAAATATCATAGGCCTCAATTCGAACCCGGGAATCCTTTTCCGCGGTTCCATGCCCTGTCCACTCTCGTAAGACTTTACCTGCATAAGCAGTTCTCTCCAATTTTTGGGTTTCCAACTCCTGCTTGGCCCCTTCTCTGGCCTCCATTTCCGCACTCTTCCGAGCTGCCTTGGCCACGGGGCTGTTGGCTAGCTCCAGAATAGCCTCTGCCGCTTGAATCAGATCCCGATAATAGGCCGCTTCTTCAAAGGCCATCTGGTGGGCAGCTTGGTTCATCTTCTCTTTTAATCCCCCTACTAAAGGTTTCTTTTTCCCCGAAAGAAAATCCATCACTTCATGAACCGATTCCCGGTATTTTTCTTTGGAGACCTTTCCGCTGCAGATTCCCTGACATTGATGAATATGATAATTCAAACAAGGTCGGTAGGTCTTCTCCTCCAGTTGAAAGCTGGTAGAACAGCGTTTGAGACCGTAAATACCATTGAGCAAATCCACCATTTGGTTTACCGCATTTGCGTTGGCATAAGGTCCAAAATACCGGCCTCCATCTTTTTTCACCAATCGGGTCTTCAATAAACGGGGATACTCCTCTCCCAAGGTCATTTTAATATAGGGGTATGTTTTATCATCCCGAAGCATCACATTATACTTGGGCATGTACTTCTTGATTAAATTGCACTCCAAAATCAAAGCTTCCATTTCCGTCCGGGTTTCCATAATTTCAAACTCAGCAATTTTGGCAACCATAGCCCTAACTTTAGCATCCATGTTTCTGGGCGAACCAAAATATTGCCGAACCCGGTTTCGAAGAGAGGAAGCTTTCCCTACATAAATTACACGGCCTTTTTTGTCCTTGTGGATATAAACTCCCGGGGTGTCCGGGAGTTTTTTCAGGTTTTCTTTGATATCAAACATTAGAACCGCCAGTTTCGATTTTCTTTGTCCCGTTCCTCTTCCAACCGCCTTTGAGCAATCTCCTTAGCTCTTTCTTTTAAAAGTCTTTGGCGTTTTCGTTTCACCGTAGCCCGGGTAATCATAAGAGCAATGATTGCCAACACCAGCAAACCAATCAAGCCAATACCGATTTTAATGAATGGTTTTCCCACCGAATCCGGAATCCCGATGACCGTCAGAAAAGTGCCTTCCGGTACATCCTCCAACAAAACCGCATCCACCGTTTTCACCATCCGGTCTCCTTCATACACCTCAATGCGACCGGCGATAGCCCCAGCCGAGACCGGTGCAACCAGGGAATCTTCTAAGATCAACTTGGTGGTTACCACCGAATCGGCCGCGTCGTTGGGCAATAACAAAACAAGGTCCTCTTCACCGGCCACTTCTGCCTTCAGAACCGCTCCGCCTTTTACTCTAATGGTACCCACCGGTTCTCCTTTGCTTACCGGTTTAATGTTTCGATAATTCTCAAATCCCCATTCAAAGAGCTCGATGGAATCAGAAAACCGTTCCAATTCGCCGCTATTCAATACCACGGTTAAAAAAATCGTACCGTCCCGCTCTGCGGCAGCTACCAAACAATTGCCCGCTGCCAAAGTAAACCCAGTCTTGATTCCGATGCACTCCGGATAACATACCGCTCTTTGTATCCCCCCCACCGTCACCATGGTTTCTATGTTGGACAAAAGAAGATTGGTATTAAAAATTTCACGCTCCCCGGACAAAAAATTGGCCGATATGGTATATTTGTCTGTTTTCACGATTTCGCGAAACACAGGGTCTTCCATGGCCTTTTTCCCGATAAGAGCTAAATCGTACGCCGTAGAAACATGTCCCTCTTCCGTTAGCCCGTGAGGATTTTTAAACGTAGTGTGGAGAGCCCCCAACTCTTCCGCTCTCTGATTCATCAACTGAGAAAAATCCTTTATGGATCCGGCCACTGCTTTGGCCAGGGCTACTGCCGCATCGTTAGCCGAATACACCAACATGCCATACAGCAAATCCCGTACCGACAGAATTTCCCCCTCCTTGAAAGACAAGGTATTTCCTCCGGTACTTACCACCTCTCCATCGATTACCACTTGGGTTTCCAGAGACAGATTTTCCAGTACCAACAAAGCCGTCATCATTTTTGTAGTGCTGGCAGGTGGCCGGGTTTGGTGCATCTCCTTGTCATAAATCACAGTCCCGGTGGCTAAATCCATCACACAAGATGTGGAACCCATTACGAAAGGGGGGTCTGTTATACCGTATGAAGGGATGGAGAAACCACCAATCCAAAGGCTTCCCGCCAAGACTGCAACCACCAATATACTCGTTAGCCTTCTTATCAAAAATTTACACGCCCCTTCAAAAACTTATCCTCAATATCTTTGCCATGCTATCATTTCACATCGCTATTTTTCCGAAAAAAGTAATCTGCCAATTGGTACCCGCTATCAAACACCGATCCTTTGGCGCCGGATTTTTCGTGAAACTTACGGTCCTCCTCCGGCTCTTTGTCCAAGGAGGAGTCATAAAGCACAAAAGGTACCGGATCCGAAGAATGGGTCCGGATTCGAATAGGTGTTTTATGATCCGGCAACACCAAAATCCGATACGCATCGTCCTGACTCTCCAAGTATTGCCAAATGGGCTTTAGAATCCGGCTGTCAATATCTTCGAGACACTTCATTTTTCCCTCCAAGTCTCCTTGATGCGAACATTCATCCGGCCCTTCCACATGAAGATAAATGAAAGCATCTCCTTCCTGGAAAGCCTGTATGGCCGCCGCTGCTTTCCCCTCAAAATTGGTATGCAAGGTGCCCGTAGCTCCTTCTACTTCAATCGGCCGCAATCCTGCACAAATGGCAATGCCTTTGATTAAATCCACCGCCGAAATGGCGGCACCATTAATGCCATATTTTTCATAGAAGGAAGATAGTCTTGGTTTTGTGCCCTGCCCCCATATCCAAAGAGAGTTGGCGGGGTTCAGCCCCTTGGCCCGTCGCGCTTCGTTGATGGGATGAAAGTTCAACAGCTGATAGCTTTTGCGCATCAGCTCTTCAATCTTCCGGGATCCCGGTCCTTTGGGCAAATAGTCCAAAGTGCCCTTGCCTAACACATCGTGGGGCGGTGTCAACTCCTGATCCGTTGCACCATTGTGCCAAATCATGCAATGGCGGAAGCTAGTTCCTGTGTAAAATTTAATGGTATCATCGGCGAAGGCTTGATTCACCACTTGAATCAATTGATCCGCTTCTTCGGTGGTAATGTCCCCGGAACTGTGATCTTTAATCACCAGGTCTTCATAGTCTCCTTCTCCCGTCAAAGTTACAAGATTGGTCCGAAAAGCCACGTCCGTATCTTCCATATCGATGCCAATAGAAACCGCTTCCAGGGGAGATCGTCCTGTCAAATAGACGGACGGATCATAGCCCATTACCGACAAATTAGCCGCATCCGAACCGGGGGCCACTCCCTTTGGAATGGTAGCCACGGTACCTACTTCTCCCAATGAGGCCAAACGATTCATCACAGGAAGAGAAGCCACCTCTAAAGGTGTCTTCCCTCCCAGTTTTTCTATGGGGTCATCTCCAGCACCATCCGGTACCAGTATCAAATATTTCATGCCATTCATTCCTTCCTTCCACTCTTTTCCATGGGGCTTAATGGTTTGATTCAAATTCCTTCATGAAATCAATCAATTCTTTTACCCCTTCCCTGGGCATCGCGTTGTAGATGGAAGCCCGCATTCCTCCGATGGAACGATGTCCCCCCAGGTTGATTAGTCCTCTGGTTTTGGCTTCGGAGACAAAGGCCTTATCCAAGGCTTCATCACCGGTTACAAAAACCACATTCATCAAGGAACGATCTTCTTTTTGAACAGGACACTTGTAAAGCCGACTTTCTTCAATATAGTTGTACAACATTTCTGCTTTCTCCAGGTTTTGCTTTTCCATGGCCTGAATCCCCCCTTGAGCAAGAAGGTGTTTAAACACTTCCCCGGCAATATATATGGCAAAACAAGGGGGCGTATTGTATAAGCTTTCATTCTCAGAATGAATGGTATAATCCAAATAAGTGGGACATTCCTTGCCGGCATAGCCCAACAAGTCTTCACGAATGATAACAATGGTCATACCCGCAGGTCCCACATTTTTCTGTGCCCCCGCATAAATCAACCCGAATTTTGATACATCCACCGGCTCCGACAAGATACAAGAAGACATGTCCGCTACCAACGGAATGCTTCCGGTATCCGGAACTTCCGGGAATCGAGTCCCATAAATGGTGTTATTGTAGGTAATATGCACATAATCGGCATCCTCTCGAAAATCCCCACGGCTCAACTTTGGAATGTAGGTAAATGTCGCTTCCTCGGAAGAAGCAACGATTTTTACATCTCCGAATTTTTTGGCCTCTGATGCGGCTTTTTTGGCCCAAGACCCGGTAATTACATAATCCGCTTTTCCACTCTTCATCAAATTCAAAGGAATCATGGAAAACTGAAGGGTTCCTCCTCCTTGCAGGAATAAAACTCGGTATCCGGAAGGGATGTCCAGCAGCGCCCTGAGGTTGGTCTCTGCGTCCTTTATAATTCCCTCAAATTCTTTGGAACGATGGCTCATTTCCATTACAGACTGACCGCACCCGTTATAGTCGGTCAGATTTCTTGCCGCCTCCTCTAATACTTCCAACGGAAGCATGGATGGCCCGGCAGAAAAGTTATATGCTCTAGTCCCGCTCATGGTTGGTACCTCCTCACAATTGTTAATAAAATATTATATCACTTGTGTGTTTTTTGGTAAAGTGCTATAATTTCAACAAAGTTTCACCGTATTCATTGTGAAAAATATCAATTTAATCTGTCAAAGGGGGAAGAAAAATGTACCATATCGCAACACTGAACAAAATTTCTCCGGTGGGTTTGGAACGATTCACCGATAAATACCAGTTCACGGAGACTTTGGAAGAGGCAAACGGAATCATGGTTCGAAGCCACGACATGTGCTCCATGGAATTTTCGCCACAACTAAAAGCCATTGCCAGGGCCGGTGCCGGAGTCAACAACATTCCGGTAGATCGATGTGCTGAATCCGGAATCGTTGTGTTCAACACCCCCGGTGCCAATGCCAATGCCGTCAAAGAATTGGTTTTAGCCGGCATGCTTCTGGCTGCACGCAATCTTCCAGATGCCTTGAAATGGGCCCATACCTTAAAAGAATTGCCTCCCGAAGAAGTAGCAAAGGCTGTGGAAAAAGGCAAAGCTCAATTTGCCGGAACGGAAATCAAAGGCAAAGTATTGGGCGTCATCGGTCTTGGTGCCATTGGTGTTTTGGTAGCCAATAGTGCCGCCAAGCTGGGAATGAAGGTCATCGGATACGACCCCTTTATGACGGTTTCTTCGGCCCACGAACTGGACCACAAGGTCCCGGTAGTTCATGATATGAATGATTTGCTACCCCACTGCGACTACATCTCCATCCACATCCCTGCATTGGATGAAACCAAGGATATGATCAATTCCAGCAGACTGGAGAAAATGAAAGATGGCGTGGTTTTTCTCAACTTTTCCAGGGACAAACTGGTGAATGATGATAACCTGATTGGAGCGCTTAAATCAGGAAAGATAAAGAAATATATCACCGATTTCCCAAACGGAAAACTGGTGGGGCGAGAAGGGGTGGTGCTCATTCCCCATCTGGGTGCTTCTACAGAAGAAGCCGAGGATAATTGTGCCAGCATGGCCGCCGATCAACTCATGGATTATCTGGAGAATGGCAATATTCGCAATTCGGTCAACTTCCCGGAATGTTCTTTGGGACCCTTTACCAAAACAGGAAAAGCCAATGCACGTATCTGTATCATGAACAAGAATGTCCCCACTATTCTGGGAAAAATCACCGGTATTTTAGCTGAACTCAATGTAAACATCGCCAACATGAATAACCGTAGTCAGGGCGATTACGCCTACTCTCTTCTGGATGTAGATTCCGATGTGGATGAAGCCGCCTTGAAGAAAAGTATGAAAGTGGAAGGAATCATTCATGTCCGCGTCATTAAATAACACTTTGGAAAACGCCAATGTAAAAGTAGTAGCCGCCACCCGAAACCTCCATAAGATTAAAGAAATCCAAGCCATTACCAAAGAAGCCGGATTTCAGATTATCACCCGAGACGAAGCTGGGGTTCCGGAGGATTTCGATGTGGAGGAAGATGGCCATACCTTTGAAGAAAATTCTCTTAAGAAAGCCCGGGCCATAATGGACCTCGTCCAACTGCCTGCAGTGGCCGATGATTCCGGCCTTGAGGTGGATGCCTTAGGAGGAGCGCCCGGTGTCTACTCGGCTCGATATGCCGGAATCGACGGGCCGGAAGCCGATGCCGCAAACCGGGTAAAACTTCTGAAGGAACTGAATGGAGTTCCGTGGGCACAACGAACCGGCCGCTTTGTAGCCGCCATTACCTTAGTGTTCCCTGATGGACAAGTGGTTACTGCCCGAGGAGAATGTGAAGGAATAGTGGGAACAGAAGAAAAAGGTTCCCAAGGCTTTGGCTACGATTGCTTGTTTCACCCCCAAGGTGAGTCCCGAACCTTTGGAGAAATTTCCAGCGAAGAAAAAAATCAGATCAGCCACCGGGCAAAAGCACTGCAGAAATTGGCTTTGCTTTTAGAGGGGAAAGGTCATGAAAGAAAAATTCCGTAAAATTCTTCTGTCCGGGATTCAACAAATCAAAAATCCCTACTACGAAGGCTTTGCCGCATCACTGGCCTTCTACATAATTTTGTCCATTGTACCCATATTGATGCTGCTCTCCCAACTTTTGGGTGTTTTTGGTCTTTCTTTGGCTTCCTTGCAAGAAGTATTTTCTCTGTACCTTACCGAAGAGATGGCTATTTTTGTCCACAAAATTCTCAGTTTCACTCCCAGTTCCGCCTCTAATTTCATCTTCATCCTGATGATATTATGGTCCAGTTCAAAAGCACAATTTTCTTTGGTTCGAATAGGCTCCTATACCATGTCCGGTGGCGAATCCACAGGCAATGGCTTTATACGAGACCGGATTTGGGCCTTGCTTTCCACCATCCTGGTGGTAATTTCCTTTGCAGCCGGTTTAATCCTGTTGGTATATGGAGAATGGATTTTTCGGTTGATACTGACCCTTTTGGACCAATTGCTTCTTCTCCCTCTAGAGGATACCATGGGTTCTCTCTGGTTGGTGCTGAGATGGCCCATCGCCTTCGGAATCTACTTTCTCGTTGTCTGGATCAACTACTCCCTCATGTCCAACAAACGGATTTCTTTCAAAAAGGTGGCGCCCGGTGCCCTCTTTGCTTCCGTAGGCATTCTGTTGGTCACTTTCCTGTATTCGCTCTATACCAACCTGATTGCAAAGTATGATTTGGTATACGGCGCCCTAGCGTCCATCGTAGCCTTGATGATGTGGGTATATTTCATCGCTTGGTGCCTAGGGGTAGGGTTGATTGTAAATCGAGCGTTTTTGGATGCCAAGGACCCCCAGTGACTTTATCACCATACTTTTTTTAAAAAACAGGAATAGCCTCCTTTCCTTGGGGTATAATCTTCATGTAGGATTAAACAAAAGTCAGCCAAAGTAAAAAGCAAAAAATAATAAAAATCAGGAGGACAGAAATATGTCAGTCGTAACACTTACCAAAGAAAATTTTGAACAAGAAGTCATCAAATCAGACAAACCGGTTTTAATCGACTTTTGGGCTGCCTGGTGTGGACCTTGCCGTATGGTGGGCCCTGTGGTTGAGCAAATCGCCAACGAACATCCGGAGTACAAAGTAGGCAAAATAGATGTGGACAGCCAACCGGAACTGGCAGGACAATTCTCTATTATGAGCATTCCTACCCTGTTGGTATTTAAAGATGGAAAAATTCACAATAAAACTGTTGGTGTAACATCCAAAGACAACTTATTAAAACTGTTCGTATAAACATTGTTTTTAGGGAGGAGCCATGGGCACCATTCTCATAATCGGCGGAGGCCCCGCAGGAGTTTCTGCTGCTCTGTATACAGCAAGAGCCGGGATTGATACTACCATCATTGCTACCAACAGCAGTTCTTTAATCAAGGCCAAAGAAATTGAAAATTACTACGGGTACGAATCTCCCATCCCAGGGCAGGAATTGTTGGAGGCCGGAATAAAACAAGCCCAAAGATTGGGCGTCACATTTATTCCAGAAGAAGTCATAGGACTCTCTTACACTGAAAAACTAACGGTTACCACCAAAGAAAATCAATATATGGGCGATGCAGTCATTATCGCTACCGGCAGTGTTCGCAACACGCCCAAAATCAAAGAGTTAGCTCGTTTTGAAGGGGCCGGTGTGAGTTATTGTGCCGTTTGTGATGGTTTCTTCTATCGGGGGAAGGACGTAGGCGTATTGGGATCCGGAGAATATGCTATCCATGAAGCCATGGAACTCCTTCCAGTGGCCCAAAAAGTAACCTTGTTTTCCAACGGAGAAGAATTAAAAGGAACCCTTCCGGCAGGCGTGTCCCTGGACCTTCGAAAGGTTGAAGGTTTAGAAGGAGAAAACCTGTTACAAGCCCTGCACATGGAGGATGGTGAAATGGTTCCCCTTTCCGGATTGTTTATAGCACAAGGAGTGGCAGGAAGCACCGACTTGGCTCGAAAGATCGGCGCCGGAACCGAAGGAAACCGCATAGCGGTGGATGCCCATATGGCCACCAATATACCCGGTCTTTATGCAGCCGGAGATTGTACCGGCGGGTTATTACAGGTGGCAAAAGCAGTTTATGAAGGAGCAGAAGCAGGTCATTCCGCCATAAAGTACATTAGATCCCTGGGATAGCAAGCCAAATAAAATACAAAGCACGATTAAAAGAGATGCATTTTCATGCGTCTCTTTTTATGTCCTTTGTGCTATACTATTGTACGATTGGAAAATATCTGAGAGGAGCGTTGCCCATGAGATTACTCATCGTCGGCCCGGGGGCCATCGGAGGCACCTTAACAGCCTGCCTGAGTCAGCAAGGCGTGGAAGTTTCCTTGTTGGTCCGTGATCAGGACACCAAATACCGGCTTCAAAAATCCGGATTAAAACTCGTGGGAATTCGAGGAAGCTTTCTAACCCATCCCCGCATCTGCACTCTGGATGATTTACAAGACATGGAACCAATACAAGGATGCCTGGTTGCCACCAAAGCCAACCACTTACAGGAAGTGGTTCAAAGAACTCTTCCTTTTCTTCACCGGGAAGGCTTCTTCTGTTCTTTGCAAAACGGAATGACCGACCCCTTGTTGGTTTCCCTGGTTGGACAGGAAAAAGCGGTGGGTTCCATCATTACCTGGGGGGCCACACACGTAAGCTCAGGAGTTTTTCGTCTCACCGCCGAAGGAGACTTGACTTTGGGTTCTATCGGACTTCCCACCTCCCCCTTTGTGGCGGAAGGGATCCAAATCTTAAATCAAGCCTTCCCCACAAAATGGACAGACCAGCTGCTACCCCTTAAGTTCAGTAAATTATTAATCAATAGTTGTATGACATCCATGGGCGCTTTAAGCGGTTTGGATTTAGGGCCTACGCTAAAACATTCCAAAGCTCGAGAGATTTTTATTGCCATCCTTCGGGAAGGCTTGGAGGTGGCCTCCGCCATGGATATATGTGTTCCGCCCTTCGGGAAGCATTTGGATTATTATGCTTTCATGAAAGGCACCGGACTCCTTTCTCAATGGAGACGACATGCCCTGATTCAAGCTGTAGGCTTCAAATACAGACGGCTCACCTCATCCAGCCTGCAATCCCTTCGCAAAGGGCAGCCAACGGAGGTGGATTATTTAAATGGCTACTTGGTAGAACAAGGAAAAAAATATGGACTTTCTCTGCCGGTCAACGAAAAAATTTGTTCCCTGATTCACCAGATTGAAAAAGGAACCCTTCCCATGGCCTTGAATAATCTAGAACAAATCTCCCTGCCCTGAAAAGTCAATGTAATCCAACAATAAAACAAGGAGCCCTTTTATGAAGAACAATACCGCCATATCTGTTTACCCAGATGCAAAAAAAGTCATAAAGGATCTGGACCAACTGATTGAAACCCCCATATATGGAATTTCCCAAACCGTGGCGGAGGAATATGTGAAGGAGTATTTTGAAAAAAAGTGTACAAAATCCCACTCTCTTCACCAACAGGCTTCCACTCTCATTCCCTCCGGCATACAACACAACCTGGCTTTTAACTTTCCCTTTCCATTAGCCATCGACAAAGCAACAGGACCATTTCTTTATGATGTGGACGGAAATCGATATTTTGATTTTCTTCAATCCGGGGGGCCCATTCTTCTAGGCAACAACCCAGAAAGGTTACTGGAAAAGGCACAGGCTTTTTTGGCCCACTGCGGCCCGGTTACCGGATTATTTCATGAATATGAGTACCTCCTGGCCAAAAAAATTCAGGAACACATCCCTTCTGTGGAAAAATTTCGAATGTTAGGCTCTGGCAATGAAGCAGCCATGGCTGCCATCCGAGTAGCCAGATTAGCTACCGGGAAAAAGTATATTCTGAAAATGGGAGGCGCCTATCACGGATGGAGCGATCAACTGGCTTACAGCCTACGGGTGCCCTATTCGAAAAACCTGCTGACCCCTGGAATCCCAAGAAACATCTTCCGCTACACCCAAGAGTTTTTCCCCAATCAATTGGAGGATTTAGAGCATATATTAAAGAAGAACCGCTTGCGCGGCGGTACCGCCGCCATTTTCATGGAACCCTTGGGCCCGGAAAGCGGCACCCGCCCTCTTCTTCAGAACTTTAACAAAGAAGTGGAGTTCCTGGCCCGCAAATTTGACGCCGCTCTGATTTTTGACGAGGTGGTAACCGCTTTTCGTTTGGGCATGGGGGGTGCTCAAGAGTATTTCAATATCAAACCGGATCTCACGCTGTTTGGAAAAATCATGGGAGGCGGATATCCCAGTTCCGGAGGACTGGGAGGCAGCGACCACATGATGAAACATCTGGGTGCAGGGCTCACAGACATGGAGGTAAAATCCGCTTTGGTTGGAGGAACCATGGCCGCCAACCCTCTTACCAGCTATATGGGATATGAAACGATTTGCGAAATTGAGAAAACCCGAGCTTGGGAAAAATCGGCGGCCATGGGAGATTTGCTAACCGTTGGTTTGAAAAAACTTGCGGTTCAATACGACCTTCCTTTTGTCATTTATAACTTTGGTTCCATTGTTCATCTTCAATCTTCTGCACCCATGCACTTCTTTATTAATTGGAGAAAACCATGGTCATTGCCCCATCTTCTGAAAGAAACTACGCTAAGAAAAGAAGCCTTGGAACGCATGGGGGCGGCTTTCATGGCAGAAGGTCTCATTACTCTGGCCGGAAGTCGGATTTACCTCAGCGCCGCCTATACGGAAGACTGTATTCAGCAGGCACTAAACGGATTTGAAAAGGTATTTCAAAAGATAAAAATCCCAGGAAAGGACTCATAAAAAATGGCCTTTGATTTGCTGATTGTTGCTTTGATTCTTCTCGTGCCTTTACTGGCACTTTTGGGCGTAAATAAGAACATTTTTCTAAAGACATTGGGGCCGGTTTTCCTATGTTATCTCACCGGATTCCTACTTCAATTCATTCTTCCAGTAACGGGCATCGCCATGAATGTTTCTGAAATTCTCATTCCATTGGCCATTCCCTTAATCCTTTTTGGGGCTCAATTCTCCCATATGAAGGACATGGCCCGGCCCATGCTGCGGTCCCTGGCATTATCCCTGTTTTCCATTACCCTCATCACTTTTGTGGGATTTGCCCTTTTTCATAACAAAGTAGAGAATTCAGCCAACATTTCCGGAATGCTCATGGGTTTATATACCGGAGGTACCCCCAACCTGATGGCCATCGGCATGGCTCTAGAGGTTCCGGAAACCACAATCATCCTTACCAATACCGCAGATTTGGCGGCCGGCGGTATTTATTTCCTGATGTTACTCTCCTTCCTCCCAAGACTCTACCAAAAATTCCTGCCGGCCTTTTCCCAGGAGAAGGTTGGGACCCAACACCCGGAAATTTACCTTCAGGAAATCAAAAAGGCTTCTTCAAGAGGCTTCTTCTCCATCACAAAAAACACCGTGAAAAACTTGCTGATGTTGCTGCTATTGGCCCTTCTCAGTATGGGCTTGTCCCTGGGCTTGGCTATTTTGATTACCGGCACCCTTCATGTGGCCATCATCATGCTGGGGGTTACCACTTGCGGAGTAGCCGGTTCTTTCTATAAAAAAATAAGGCAGATCCCAGGTTCTTACGCCCTGGGAAAATACCTTATTCTTATGTTTTCTTTTGCTATTGGCCTTTCCTTCGACCTTTCTTCCGTCACCGGGGGTGCATGGAACCTGCTCTTTTTGCTGTTCTTTGTTCAGTTCGCAACGGTACTGCTCCACACTCTGTTGTCCTGGTTGTTTCACATCGACCGGGACACCACCATTATCACCTCAACGGCCTGCATTTTTGGTCCTGCATTCATCATTCCTGTAGCAGACGCTCTTAAAAACAAAGCCATCATCCTACCCGGCTTGGTATTGGGCATCTTAGGTTACGCCTTGGGCAACTATATAGGGATTCTCATGGCCTACCTTCTACGCCAATTAGGGTAAACCCCCTTCTTTCAGATATTACGATTCTCTCTCCGTCGGCACATCATATCGTGTATATTTTTCTCCGAACATGAGATAATCCAATTCATTTGCCGGGAGCCTGCCGTACTTCGCCTTTACCACAATATAGAATATCACGCCCAAAACCAGCCAGACGCCACAAAGCAACCATTCTTCTTTGGTTAAAGCTCCAGGTCCAATGGGAAGGTACAAATAAAGAAAGAATCCGGAAACCAACACGGCCAAAATTCCCATGATATACCCTCCCGGTGCCTGATAGGGACGGCTTAGCTTTGGCTCCTTTTTGCGCAAAGCAATATAGGAGAAAGAAACCATGAAATAAGCCACAACCGTTCCAAAAGCGGCCGCATCAACAAACCAAACCAAGGCAGCTCGCCCCAAAATAGGGGTGGTCACCGTAAATAAACCCACCAAAAGAATGGCAGCAGTAGGTGTCCCGTACTTGGGATGCACCTTTGCAAAGATAACGGGAATCATTCTTGCCCGCCCCATTGCAAACAACACTCGTGTAGTGCCGATGATGAAACCGTTCCAACTGGTTAATATCCCGCACATGGCTGCCACAATCATAAACTTACCAAAGAACGGATTTCCCATAGTGTAAGCAAAAGATTCTGCTACAGGAATACCAGCTTCATGCCTGAATTCCATGGGAGCTGCCAAAGATATGCTTATAATCATTAACATGTACCAGACTGCCGCTAAACAGATGGAAAAAATCAAGACCTTGGCAATTTTGTTCAAAGGAATGTTCATTTCTTCGGCTGCTTGGGGAATTACATCAAATCCTACAAACATAGCCGGCACCATCAGTAATACAGCAACCAAACCGGTGGTTCCTGTAAAGGTGGGGAACATATTCTCCGTGCTTCCAGTCGCCACCGATCCAAACAAGAAGCAAATTCCGCCCAAAGCCATTGCAATCGTTGCCGTTGCTTGGAATACAGCAGAAGTCTTTACTCCACGATAATTTACATAGGTCAATATGGCTCCACCGACGACTCCCACCATAACCCAACTGGCATACACCTCAAAACCAGCAACAGTCCATATGTATCCCACCAAAGGGAACGGAATCAGGTACGAAATGGCCGCAGCTAATGCCGGGCCCTCCCAACAAGCGACTCCTAAATAAGCCAAACAAATAAACCAGCCTGTCACATAAGAAGCATTGTACCCCAACCCTCGATAAGAAAAAACCAGTTCGCCTCCAGCCAGAGGTAACATAGGTGTCAGCTCAGCATAGCACATACCCACAAAGACGCACATAATTCCACCGATGACAAAGGCCACTACTGCACCCCATACACCAGCCAGTTCTACCCATTTACCAGCCAACATAATCCAGCCCCAACCTATCATTGTACCAAAGGCTAGCGCCACCACATCTTTTAAACCTAAAGCTCGTTTCAGTTCTTGACGTTCAATGACCTTTTCACCCATATAAACTCTCCTTTCACACAACTCCCTCAAGGCACCGTGATTGGTATCCAAAAGGTTCTAGGCACTTGGAAATAAATTTCCAGAAAACCGGAAACAAATTTCCAACATTTTTCCTGGCAGCTTTAGTTTGGTCAGCTATGGTGCCACCTGGAACCCATTCCTTTCAAACACTTCACTGTGTCTTGAGCCTCCTTGATCTCTTATAGCCCTTCTTCAAAGTATGTTTCATTCAAATATATAAGCAAATATCATTCCACAATAAAAGAAATATAAAAGGGGCTTGCATTTGCCCCTTCACACTGGATTTTCCTCTTATTTGGTTTTAATTCCGTATTCCGTTAATTTGTTCCAAAGTTGCCTTCTGGTAATTCCTAGAATTTCTGAAATTTGATTGCAATCCCCTTGATACGTCTCAACTAGGCTAAGGATATATTTACTCTCCATTTCCTTACGTACCTGCCGTAGTGTCTTTTCATCATAGGCCGGATCTTGTTGTGTGGGAGATGAATGCAGCAACAAACTCTCCGGCTCAGGGTTCTCCCCGTTTTCCGAAAAAACCAGCAATCGATCTATAATATTCTTTAACTCTCTTATGTTTCCCGGGTAATCATATCTCAGCAATGTATCCATAAGGGCCTCCGATATTTTCACCGGAGATTTTCCGGTCTCTTGTTGATTTCTTTTCAACAAATAATCGATTAACAGAGGAAGATCTTCCTTGCGATGTCTCAGTGCGGGCACCTTAATCACAATTGTGCTAATCCGATAAAACAAATCCGCCCGAAAACGCTCCTTGCGGATATCTTCTTCAAGTTGATTGTGGGTGGCAGTTATTAGCCTGAAGTCTACAGGTCTCTCCTGATTGCTCCCCACTCTGCTAATGGTCTTATTTTCGATGACTTTCAAAAGTTTGGTCTGAAGCGAAATGGAGGTCCCCCCGATTTCATCCAGAAAAAGTGTACCGTAATCTGCACTTTCTATTCTCCCCACCCGGGTGGCCACCGCACCCGTAAAAGAGCCTTTTTCATGGCCAAACAACTCCGATTCTAACATGGTTTCCGGAATAGAATGGCAATTCAAATTCACAAACCGCTTGTTTCTTCTACTGCTGTTATCATGAATATACTTTGCCAACACTTCCTTCCCCGAACCAGATTCCCCTAACAAAAGAACGTTGGCATTGCTTTTCGCCGCTTTCCGGGCCATATCCAACACCGTTTTGAACTTTCTGCTATTACTATCCAACAAATAATGCCCGCTTTTCCCGCCTTCCTCCCCCATTGACGCCGCTTCCTGCCCCTCTTTCTTTTGGGCCAAATTCTCTTCCAAAAGCCGGATTTCTGTAATGAGTTTTTCCGGGTTGTCCCCTTTGGTAACATAAGTATAAGCACCCATCTTCATAGTGTCCACTGCGTTCTCAATGGTGCCATACGCGGTCATCATAATCACATGGGTTTCCGGATGGGCACTCTTGATTTGCTGCAACAATTCGGTGCCATCCATCTGCGGCATCATAAGATCTGTAAGCACCAAATCGTAAGCCCGGATTTTTATTTTTTCCAAGGCCTCCACCCCATTGTTGCATACATCCACCCCATACCCATGAGAGGTAAATATCATTTTCATTACATCGCAATAATCCGGTTCATCATCCACCACTAAAATTTTAAGCTTTTCATTGAATTCCTTTGTCAAATCACTCAACCTCCTGTTTTCGAAAACACAATACGAAATATGGTTTCTTTCCCTTTTTCTGATTCCACTTCAATGGAGCCATTCATCTTCATCACTTCATTATAGACGAGATAGAGGCCCAAGCCATTTCCCTCATTGTGCTTCTTGGTAGTAAAAAATGGATTGAAGATCTCTCCACGAATTTCCTCGGAAATTCCAGCTCCGTCGTCCCTTACCTCCAAAAACACTTGCCCGGATTCCTCTCTTGCTTCCATGAAAATGTTACCTCCCGTCGAGATGGAATCAGCAGCATTGCTAACCAAATTCATCAAAATCATTTCCAGAGATTCCGGAACAATTTTTAGCATAAGACCCGATTCACATAGTAGATGAAATCGAATTCCTTTTGCCTCCAAGCTTTTTTCATAAAAAACAAAAACACCTTCCATCTCTTCCTTTACATCCACTTCTTCCAGTTCTTTTTCCCCACTACGGGAAAAATTCAGTAAATTTTCAATGATTTTTCCTGCTCGTTCTACTGATTTCTCAATGGACTCCGTGGCTTTCCCGGCAATTTCCGGGTTTTCCCGTCCCGCACTTTTTAACAAAAAACAGTAATTTCGAATAATTCCCAACGGGTTCCTTAGCTCATGGGCTACCCCTGCTGCCAGTTGGCCGATGGCAATCATTTTATTGTCCTGAATCATCTGACGTTCTACACTTCGCTGGGCAGTGACATCCACCACCATCATCAATAATTTTAAGACACGTTCTCGAGAATCCTTGATTGGGAAAAATCGGAATTCCAGTATCTTCCGTCCCTCTATAATTTCCAACTGCTGGGTGTTTTCCCTTCCAAAAGTTTCCTCGATGGCCTTCTGAAGCTTCTCGGTAGCCGACGGGTTTAGCCCCATTACGACCTTTACATCCTCCCTGTGAATCTGGCTTCGGTGCAAACCCACATAATTCTCGAACGCTAGGTTCATATTTCCTACTCGGCTCTCTTCATCTATCTCAGCCATGAGATAATCCACTCCATCAAATGTTGCCTGGAGCTCGTTTCGACTGAGTTTAACCATTTCCATTCGATCGGACAATTCTTCATACAAACTCTTGTTGGAATAATAGAAAAGGAAAAATACAAACAAAACCCCCGCTACCATAATAAACAGTAAAATCCCTATATTCCCAAAAAGTGTGGTTTCCTGAAGTTCATAGGATATTCCATACCATTTGAGCTGTAATGCCGGAATCACCTGATCCCGATTCAAATAGTAGACGGCCGCCATTAGAACCTCAGAAGCCGGTGTGTCCCTCTCTGTCATGAGCACCACATTCTTTTCATATGTGTACATAGGATACTTCTCGTACTCTGTTTCCATCTCTTCTCTCACCAAGTAATGGTATAGAGCTCCTTCATTTCCAAAAATCCCATCATATTGACCTGTTTTCAATAGATTCATGCCCTCTTCTACAGATTTCACCCGGGTGACTTCACTCGCCTCCCTTATGTTTGCTCCCTCCAACATGAGCGGTTGATCATCCGTAACTATAAAATGCGCTTCTTGGAATGCTTCCTTGTTTCGCGTGCTCAAAAGAGCGCTCTTCAAAAAAAGCGCACCTTTCGCCGGAAGTATGGGCGAAGAATAAATCAAATCATTTGGAAGCTCCCCGGTGGACACAGCCAGCATTCCATCCAGTTCTCCGGACCGTAACAGTTCTTCGGCTTCATCATGAAACACCGGTACATATTCTACTGCCACACCTAGCGGCTCTACTAAGAAATCTATAAAGTCTACCAGAATCCCCTCCGGAGAATTTGATTCTCCATTTTGGATTTGAGGAGTCAAAGAATCACTAAATCCTACGCGAATACCATCCTCCCCGGCTAACCATTCCAGTTGCTCTTGGGACAATTTCCCATATAAATCCACCCCCTTCCATGGATCAGAGGAAGAAATGTTCTTGCTATATGTGTTAAACCCCAAAACCACCAATATGGTGACCCCTAAAATTAGTAATACTCTCTTATACATTCCTACGATAGCTCTCCCCGAAAATTAATGTTTCACGCTCTTCATTCGTAATATTGGGGCACTTGATTCTTGCATAAATCACCATGAGACCTCCCAAAACATACCACAACAAGAGTATCAACCACTCATGAGGCCATTTTAATAAGTCCAACCCCAGCGGAGAATAGAGAATTAACAAAACCAACAAGCAAATAATGACAAAATATGATAAAACAGCGCCTTTCGAAAACCGGTAAGGCCGTTCCAATGAAGGCTCTCGATATCTCAATACCAGAAATGAGATGCTCACAAACAGATAGGACACCACCGCTTCAAAAGCGCTGATATTCACAAGCCAGAGCAGAGCTTTTTGCCCAAAAAGTGGGGCAATGGCACAAACACTTCCCACTAACCATATGGCATATGTTGGTGAGCCGTGCTTTCCGTGAAGACGACCAAAAACAGGTGCAATCATTTTCGCCCGTCCCATGGCAAATAAGAGTCGGGTGGAGGCCACCATAAACCCGTTCCAGCTAGTAAAAATCCCCAGGATTCCGCCCATGATGATAACTTGACCAAAAAAAGGCGACTTCATGCAATAGGCCATGGCATCTGCAACCGGAACTACCCCAGAACCACGCACTTCCAATGGAGCGGCAAAACCGGCTCCCAATATGATGAGTATATACCATACGGAACACATCACGATGGACAAAATCAGAAGTCTTCCGATTTGCTTCGGGACAATGTTCATCTCCTCTGCAAACTGAGGGATAATATCAAATCCGATTAACATAGATGGAACAATGAGCAGTACAGAGAATATCCCTACATTATTTGTAAACAAAGGTTCCATATTTTTCATGTCACCGAAGGCCATGCCCGAATAGAAAAAAAGAAAACCCACCAACATCATTCCGGAAGTAATCACTACTTGGAAGATGCTGGTAGGGCGTATCCCTACATAATTTAATGCTGCAATTCCAATGGCGCCCAATACACCAACTATTTTCCAGGGAAACACAATGGCCGGGAAAAGATAACTCAACGCAGCAGACAGGGCGATTCCTTCCCATGCTGCCACACCAATATATGCAAAAACAATGGTCCAGCCCACAAAGACAGATACATTATGGCCCAAAGCCCGATAAGAAAAGGCAATCTCTCCTCCAGCCACCGGCAAAGCGGCGGCTAACTCTGCATAAATATTTCCAATTAAAACAAATAGTACCGCTCCTCCAAAAAAGGCCATGGCCGACCCCAACACACCACCCGTTGTGATCCAAGCCCCCGTAAGCGCCACCCAACCCCATCCTATGATTGTTCCAATGGACAGGGCCATTACATCCGTACGACCCAGTACTCGCTCGAAACTGTGCCGATTCAGCTGATCCATTCAGATTGGTCCCTCCCGTTTGGCATTGGTCTATCCACCTACCTCATTTTACTATATAACAAGATGAGTAGCAAATCTTCTGCCAGTCACGGGCGGACAATGTCCTTTCTGAAAATAACTCTTGGTGTGAATTAATATAGTTCCCCAAGTGTGTCCGCAAACACATCCGTCATGGTTTTCCTCCGACAATCCGGGCAAATCACCTGAGTGTCCCCGGTAGATGCCTTATAATGTTGCTCCGTCCCAACAATAGCCCCACAAACCTCACACCGGGCCCACTTGAACTTTTTGTTCCAAATAGTTCGACCCTCCTCCGTATCTTCCACTGTAATGCAGTGAGTGGGACAGAATCCAGCGCAACTGGCACATCCGATACAATTCTTTGCTTGAATACCATAGGGAGTATTTACTTCCTTTATAACCCCACGATGGATGGTAGAAATGGCAGCCGCCCCCAGCTTCTTACATGCCTCCACACAAAGTCCGCATAAGATACACTGCCCCTCCTTGGGCACCAGTTTCTCCTTTGGAACAACTTGATACCTCTCCATTAAAGCTACTATGGACGAATTCTCAGGAGCTTGGGCATAAAGCAATCGCAACAAGGTTTTTCGCACTTGATATAAAGACTCAGACTCCGTAGTCACCACAAGCCCTTCTTTCACCTTATAGGCACATGAGGCCACCATGTCAGCTCGACCGTTTTCTTGGATTTCAACCATACACAGCCTACACGAGTGGGTTGGTTCCGTGGCCTCGTTATAACAAAGGCTGGGAATAAAAATTCCTTCTCTTCGAGCCGCCATTAGGATGGTATCTTCCGGTTGAGCCAAAACCTGCTTGCCATCAATTAATATATTCACGAAAACACCTCCCTACTCCACATAAATGGCCCCAAAGGGACATTTCACCTTGCAATTCCCGCACCGAATACAAATATCTTGATGAATGGTATATGGTTTCTTCAGTTCTCCTGTAATGGCCGATACAGGGCAGTGCTTAGCACAAATTCCGCAACTCTTGCAATCTTCCTCCAAGATGGTAAATCGAATCAATTCTCGACATGCACCGGCTGGACACCGTTTATTGATAATGTGGGCCTCATACTCCCCTCTAAAATAATGCAAAGTGGATAGCACGGGGTTGGCCGCCGTTCTTCCCAATTCGCAAAGCGAGGCCTTGGTGGCAGTAATGGCCAATTCTTCTAACAAATCCAAATCTTCCAGCTCCCCTTTGCCCTCACAAATCCTTGTCAAAATATCCAACATATGGCGAAGACCTTCCCGGCAAGGAGTACACTTCCCACAAGATTCTTCCGACAAAAATTTTATATAGTATCTGGCCAGATCTACCATACAGGTGGTCTCATCCATCACGATGACCCCTCCGCTGCCCATCATAGATCCTTTTTCTTTTAATGTGTCAAAGTCTATGGGTAAATCCAACAAACTTTCCGGTATACATCCTCCAGATGGTCCTCCCGTTTGTACAGCTTTAAAGGCTTTATTACCGGGAATCCCTCCTCCAATCTGAAAAACCAACTCTCGAAGAGTAATCCCCATGGGCACCTCTACCAAACCGGTTCGATTAACTTTGCCCACCAACGAAAACACCTTCGTGCCCTTGCTACCCTCGGTACCCATCTTCGCAAAAACTTCCCCTCCATGAGTGAGGATATAAGGAATATTTGCCAGCGTTTCCACATTGTTCAAAACGGTAGGTTGATCAAAAAGGCCTTTTACCACAGAGCGTATATACTTTACACGAGGTTCTCCCACTTTCCCTTCAATAGAGGCCATCAAAGCTGAAGATTCTCCACATACAAAGGCACCTCCTCCTCGAACAATTTCACAATCAAAAGCAAATCCACTACCTAAAATATTCTTACCCAGGTATCCTTTCTTTCTGGCATCCTCAATGGCCCGTTGTACATGGCGCAAGGCCAATTCATACTCGTCACGGATGTATAGGTATCCCTGACTGGCACCAATTGCATATGCACCAATAATCAAACCCTCCACAACGCTATGAGGATCCCCCTCCATGATGCTTCGATCCATAAAAGCACCGGGATCTCCTTCATCTCCATTGCAAAGCATGTATTTCCTATCGGCAGAAGCCTCATAACAAGATCTCCACTTTCTTCCCGTAGAAAACCCACCGCCGCCTCGACCCCTGATTCCACTTTTCTCCACTTGTCGAATCACCTGTTCCGGCGAAGTCTGCAATGCGTTCTTTAGCCCCGTATAACCACCGGCTTTAATATACTCCTCAATATTTCCCGGATCAATCAATCCTGTATTCCGCAAGGCAATCTTATACTGAGGAGCATAAAAGGGATTTTCTTCCCGGGAACGCACCCTATTGCCTTTATCATCCTGGTACAAGAGCCTTTCTACCGGAGTATCTCCCAGATTTCCAATAATTTCTTCTACATCCTTGGGAGCCACCTTATAATAGGTGATATGGTCCGGAAGAATTGTGACGATGGGCCCATTTTCGCAAAATCCATTACAGCCCACCTTTTTCACATATGGTGTAATTTTAATATCCTTCCCATCACTCAATTTCTTTTGAAATTCTTCCACTACCGATTGGGAACCCTTCGCAATACACCCGGTTCCACAACAAACCAGAATCTCCTTACTCATGATTCCCCACCCCCCCTTTGGCCTGGTCAATGATTTCAGCTGCCTGTCCTATTTGAACATTCCCATGGTATTCTTCACCGCAAATGACCACTGGAGCCATAGCACAAGAGCCGACGCAGTTCACCACTTCGATGGAAAACAGGCCATCCGGCGTGGTTTCCCCTTCATTAATCTGCAACGCTCTTTTGCATTCTTCTAAAATTTGGGCGCTTCCACGGATATGACAAGCCGTACCATCGCAAACCTTGATGACAATCTTCCCTTTTTTCGTAAGACTTAGTGCTTTATAAAAAGTTGCAATGGAAAAAAGCTCCGATATAGGAGTCTCTAAATACTGAGAGATGGCCATCAAGCTATTCGGCGATATGAAGCCGTATTCTTTTTGAACGCTCTGTAATATAGCCAAGGCGTGGCGCTGTTCTTTTGGGTACTCATCCAATACTTCTTGAATCCCTTTTTTATTTTCTTCTTCCAATTCCGTCCCTTCTTTCCGTTTCCTGTAACAACTCCAAATCATCCGCCGGCTATACGAGGGAATAAGGACACCACGGAATCTTTCTGAATCAAGGAGTCCTTTCCGTTCATAAAATCAATGTTCCTCCCATCAATTAAAAAGATTACATCGGGATGAATTTCCTTCCCATCCGGCGACAACAACTGACTTCTCATAGTCTCCCCATGCCGTTCACTCAGCGTTACAAGGAGCTCCAAAGCCGTCAAGGGTTCAAGGAGGAATTTTTCCTCCTTGAGACCCGTATCCTTTCTGTAATATGCAAAATAACGTACAATCATACTACAAACCCAATTCAGATAATTTTTCCTTGGTAGGTACACTCTTCTGGTTCCATCCTCTAAGCCGATAATACTCTTCCAACATCACATCCAATTCACAGACTTTGCCTTTAGCCGGACCTTCCGGAAGAGGCTCTGTCAGTAATCTTGGAGGCAGCTTATCATCTTCTCTGGTAAACCCCTGACTTAGGTTGTAAAGCTTTTCTATATTCCAGATTCGATCTCCGGCACCTAACAACTCTTCGTCACTCATGTCCCAACCGGTAGCCGTTCTCAGCATGTTTCCGATTTCAGCAAGACCGATTCCAAAGGTAGTGAACAAGCAAATTCCAATCGAATCCACTACTGCTGTCAAATCCTGGAAAATTTTTAATATTTCTGCCTTTCCGTCCGTAACCAATGGATCCAACTTCAAAGGGATTCCCAAAATCTCAGGAGATGTCAAATACCCTCTCACATGACAACCGCCACGATTAGAAGTAGCATACTCCAACCCCATGCCCTGAAGACTGCGTCCATCATAGGCAGGCATTTCCTGTTTCTTCACCGACATGGACAACTCCGGAACTCCGTAGCTCTCAGCCATGCGGTAGGAGCCTTCTGCCAATTTGTCTCCAAACCCTTCCCGAAGAGCCGTTTTCGTAGCAAACTCTACAATGGCATCCGCATTTCCAAAGGCCAAGTTTCCACCCATTTCTTCTTTAGTTAAAATTCCTTTGTCAAATAGTTCCATTGCACAAGCAAAAGTAGAGCCCAATGTGATGGGATCCATACCATATTCGTTGCACAAAAAATTGACCCTACAAATTGCTGCCAAATCATGAATACCACAACAAGACCCTAAGGCCCAAGCCGCTTCATATTCCGGTCCTTCCCCTGCAGATTTATAGGGTCCGTCTTTGATTTTGGTCACTCGGCCGCAAGCCATGGAGCAACCAAAGCATCCTTTGTTTCGAACCAGGTATTTCTCCGCCAGGGTTTCACCAGAGATTTGATCCGCATCCGGGTCCACCGCTCCGTCTCTCCAATTATGCTTGGGAAGACCCCCGGAAGCATTGATGATATTCACCAATATTTCTGTTCCATAGGCGCCCAAACCGGCTCCCGTTACCGGATTTTCTTTCAACTTCTTACGAGCGTCTGTACAGGCTGCCAAAAAACCTTCTTTATCTGCCACCTTGATGCCCCCGGTCCCACGAGCCACTACAGCTTTCAGGTTTTTGGATCCCATAACGGCACCCAGTCCTCCTCGCCCTGCTGCTCGATTTTTTTCGTTCATGATTCCCGCAAACAACACCTTGTTCTCACCTGCAGGACCGATACAACATACACGAGCATCCGGATCCGTCTCCTCAATTAGCTTGTCGGTGGTGACAAATACAGACTGTCCCCACAACTCCTCTGCGGATCGTAATTCGCCTTTTCCGTCTTTCACATAAAGGTACACCGGTTTCTCCGACTTTCCTTCGAATATCACTCCATCAAACCCTGCATATTTCAATTCCGGCCCAAATTCACCTCCGGAATTGGCACATCCAATGGTTCCGGTCAGAGGAGCTTTTGTAATCCACATTAAGCGACCAGCGCTAGTTGCAAACGTACCTGTTAAAGGACCTGTCATCAAAATCAACTTATTTTCCGGGGCAAACGCATCAGTGTCTTTGTCCACCTCGTCCACATATATCTTCGTGCCGAGACCTCGACCCCCCAAATATTTTTTCACCAGAACGTCACTCAGATACTCTTCCGCTACGGTCCCTTCTGTTAAATTTACCCTTAATATTTTTCCAATCAACCCATACATGTTTTACACCTCCTCCCCAAATACTTCTTTGAATTTTTCAGCCAAATCCTTCCTCTTCACTAATGAAGAGGGATTGGCTTCTTTGTACTCAATGGCGCCGGAGGGGCAAAACCTAGCACACTGAGGATCTCCACCACAGAGATCACACTTAAATACCGCCTTCCCGTCAAAAGCCATGTTACCCAAAGGACAAGCGGAAATGCACATTTTGCAACCAATACACTTCTTGTAATCAATGATTTTTGTCCCATCTTCATTCTCATAAATCGCCTGCACCGGACAAACCCTCATGCAAGGCGCATCCTCGCATTGGGTGCACATAATGGGCACACTGATCATGGCCTTGTCGTAGTGAATTACCGATACTGCCGAAAGCTGAGGGCTAAACTCCTCTGCCCTTGTAAAGGAGCATATCAGCTCACAGGTTCGACAGCTTATACACTTTTCGGGCTTCAACACTAATGTTTTACTCACTTAATCGGTCGGTAATAACCAACCTTCACCTCCTTTTTCGCAAACATCAACTACAGAACTACACTTTCTTATATTATCAAAGTATTCGCAAAATTCGTGCCAAATAAAAAACCCTTGTAACTGCAAGGGTTTTTTATTATTGCTTCCATTTCTCATTACCGATTGTCCTTTTTTGGAACGGGTAGCCTGAACTCTATTGCTCCTTTTTGGAACAGCGTTCTATTTCGGAACTGTCAATGCCGTAATGCTCCATTTTTCGGTACAAGGTGTTCCTGCCGATTCCCAGAGCTTTTGCAGATTTTGTAATATTCCCACCGTGGATTCCTATGATTCTAAGAATATGGGTACATTCCATGTCCTCCAATCGAAGAATGGGCTTCCCCTCTGCACGGGTTCCCCCCATGCTGAAGTTGCCGCCAATCTCATTTTCCAACAAACTCCATGGGTTTGATTTCTGTTCCAGTGTAGCGAAACTCTTCAAGATTCGATTGGGCATCGACCCCGTGTTCACTGTAAGCTCGATAAAATTTTCCAGCTCTCTCACATTCCCCGGCCAATCATATCCCATCATCATTTCCATATCTTCTTCTCCAATATCCACCCTTTTCTTATTCAATCTTCTGGAAATTCGTTCCATGAAGAAGTCTACCAGCATGGGGATGTCGGATTTTCTTTCTCTGATAGGCATTAAATGCACCGGCAACACATTTAACCGATAATAAAGATCCTTGCGGAAATTCCCTTTTTCGATTTCTACTCTTAGATCCTTATTTGTGGCAGCGATGACCCGCACGTCCACCATAATCTCCTTATTGCTTCCCACACGACGCATCACCCCTTCTTCCAGTACCCTAAGTAACCCGATTTGCATATCCAGAGGCATCTCTCCAATTTCATCCAGAAAAATGGTTCCACCCTCTGCAATTTGAAATTTGCCCATTTGCCCTGTGCTTTTTGAGCCGGTAAAGGCTCCTCCCTCATATCCAAACAGCTCGGATTCAATGAGGTTTCTTGGTATAGCTCCACAATTCAATGCCACAAAAGGCTCTTCTCTACGATCGCTGTAATTGTGAATGGCCTGGGCAAAAAGTTCCTTGCCCGTGCCGCTTTCGCCCGTAATCAAAACATTGGAACGGCTATCGGAAATTTTTTTGGCATATTGAATGATCCGTTGAAATTCTGGATTTTCCCCGATGATTTTGTCGAATGTATAAATGGCCTTATGCCCCATAATTTTGTTGGCCAACTTCCGTACCTGTTTCACTTCTTTAAAAACAAGCACAATATGAACAAGATTGTGGTTTTGGTCTAAGATCGGATAAAGGCTTACATTAAGCTGCCGCCTGTTCTTCCTTGAATTCACAAAAACATCTTCATCAGTAAACTCCTTCCCCATTAAAACCTGAGTTTTGATTTTATCCCAGTCCTCCACCAGCTCCCATATCTTTTTTTGCTTGAATTCATTGGAAGTATACCCAAACATATCCGCCGCATGACGGTTTACACTACTTACATTTCCTGCCAAGTCCGTTGTTAGAATTCCTGAATCCATCGAATCCATAATGGCTTCCGTAAAGGAATTGGCATAAGTAAGCTTCTTAGTATATTCTTGAATGTCCAGCATGGTTTCAATGGCGTTGGCAGCAGCCACTACCATGCCCAGGGTATGAAGATTCACACTTTGGCTGTACCCCGTCAAATCAATGGTTCCGATAATATTCCCTGCCGAATCCCGAATAGGAGAGGCCGAACATGTCCATCGATGATAAGCCAAAATATAATGCTCTTTTCCAGAAACCTGCAAAGGCCGTTTTTCCTCCAAGGCGGTGCCCATGGCATTGGTACCAATGCCTCTTTCGTCCATAAAAGCGCCCGGTTGCATTTTATAGGACAAGGCTTCATTCAAAATTTCCGAATCCCCCAAAATACTCAAAATACAACCTTCTTCATCGGTCAGCAAGGAGAAGAAATTTGACCCCTTCACAAAATCATACAATTGCTTCACATAAGGCTCCGCGGTATCGATAAGCTCCCTCTTGGCGTCCAAACGTTCTTTCAGCGCGTCCCCCGTCAAAATCTTCTCACTGTAAACACGTTCTTTTTCCACTCCATAGGCAAGACATCTTTTGTGCGATTCTGTGATATACTCCCTCATTATATATTCTCCCCATCTAATAGGCCTTTTCTTTTCTTATAAACTCTCACTTTTGCTTTCCAGCAGTTCGCTGGCTGCTTTCCCAGTCATGTAATCAATGTCAATGGCCATAATGAAGGCGCCGTCGCAGTTGTCCATTTCATATTGTTTAGATTCTTCTGGTTGGTCACCGGAATATTTTTCTACCAAAGCTCGAAATCCTTTTTTATGTTCCTCTCCCTCAACAATCCGAGCTTTCCCAAAGGCAATCGCGCTTCGAAAATAACTGGTATATTCTGCACTCACAATGGTATCTTCACCCACCACGGAAAAAGACACCTTTGGGTGTTTATGGATAGAATCCACTTTATGGCCCACTTTCGCGCTATGAAAATATATTTTGTCATCAAAATATACATAGTTAATCGGAACACCGTAGGGATACTCGTCATCCCCGAAACAAGACAAGATTCCATTGGATCCTTCCATCATGATTTGAATCGTATCCTCTTTTGACAGCAGTTGCTTTTTCTTCAGCATTTCTCGAAACATGGTTTTTTCCTCCCTTTCTTTTAGCTTATTCTATCACAAAACAAATACCATCTGAACCAAAAACATATATAATAGGGTTCCGCCGCCAATGCTGGATAAAGCAAAAGACGGGCACAGCTTTGATTTTCAGCAAACTCGTACCCGTCTTTTATCTATATTCTATTGGTTAACATGCTGATTCTGAGCAAATTTTTGCAAAACCACGCCCCTTCGTTTGCTAAGAAACAATTTTCCCCGGATTCATTATTTTGTTAGGATCAAATACAGCCTTGATTCCCTCCAACAAAGCAATCCTTGTCTGGCCTTCCGATTGAACCAGGTATTCTCTCTTCGCATATCCAATACCATGCTCACCGGATACTTTTCCTCCCATTTCCCGGGCCTTATCATATAGAAGAGCAAAAACTTCTCCCAGTTTTTCTTTCCATTCATCCTCTGGCATCTGGTCTCTCAACACATAGGTATGCAGATTGCCGTCCCCGGCATGCCCAAATCCCTTTATTCTTACATTGCAGCGTTTTTGAACAGTTTCAGCAAATTTTACAAATTCAGCAATCTTGTTTCTTGGAACCACTACATCGCATTCATCCATTTCGGTTGTAGAAGCTTTGATTGCTTCAAGAAATGCACCACGGGCTTTCCAAATTGAGTCCTGTCGCTCCTGTGTATCCGATATCAGTACATCAATGGCTCCTTGGTCCAGGCAAATTTGGGCGACAAACTCATAGGCCTGTTCAATTTCTTCCATGCCGTTTCCATCAAAGCTCAGTAATAAATATGCATCCGCCGAATGGTCGGGAAATTTCTTTCCCAGAAATTCTTCGGCAGCCAAAATAGTGTCCCGTACCATGTACTCGATTGCCGTGGGGATGATTTTCGATTTGATAATCATGGGCACCGCCTCAACCGCCGCATCAAGGGAAGGAAACGGCACCAAAATACTGACCATACACTTTGGCAAAGGCAAAAGCTTTAAAGTCGCTTTTGTGACTACGGCCAGAGTTCCTTCAGATCCGACAATCAGATCTTTAAGACTGTATCCTGAACTGTTCTTGACAATTTTCCCACCCAACTCCATCACTTCGCCATTTGGCAAAACCACTTCCAGTCCACGAACATAGTCTCTGGTAACCCCGTATTTCACCGCCCGCATCCCTCCGGCATTTGTGCTGATATTTCCTGCAATAGTGGCACTCTTTTCCCCTGGATCAGGAGGATAAAACAATAAATGGTCCTCCGCATACTTGGCCACGTCCATCAGCAAAACACCCGGCTCTACCGTCAAAGTCAAGTTTTCTTCGTCCAATTCCAAAATTCGGTTCATTTTGCAAAGGTTCAGCATAATCCCTCCATGCATAGCCACCGAGCCGCCCACCAGACCTGTGCCTTGTCCCCGTGGAGTCACCGGAATCCGGTTTTCGTTTGCATACGCAAGGATTTTCGAAACTTCATCCGTACTTTGGACTTCTACCATAACTTCCGGATATTGCCGCATGCCAGCCAGTTCATCGTGACTGTAATCCTCGCTGATTTCTCCGCCCACAAAAACACTGCCGGGACTGCAGACTTCTTTTAGGTATTCGATATCGATCTCTCTAATTTTTCTATACTGCATCCCCTCCAGCCTCCTTCCTGATTTTTCGTATCATCTTTGGTACGATTTCATACACATCCCCAACGATACCATAATGTGCGATTTGGAAAATCGGAGCTTTCTCATCTTTGTTAATGGCAATAATGCACTCTGACTGGTTCATCCCAGCAGCAAACTGTATGGCCCCCGAAACTCCGCAAGTGATGATAAGCTTCGGCTTGACCGTCCTTCCACTCAATCCGATTTGACGCTTGGAATCCACCCAACCCGTTTCAATTAACGAGCGGGTACCGGCAACCTGTGCTCCAAGCAAATCTGCCAATTGATGAATCATTTTCAAATCTTCCTTCTTTCGGATGGCACGGCCCGCCACCACTAGAACTTCGGCATCTTCAATCATGGGCGTGGCCACTTTATTCCTGATTTCAAGAATTTTAATGCGAGAAAGAAGTTGTTCCGGCAACATGGTGCGATGTAATACAACCCCGTTGGGTTCCTCTGAAGGCAGGGGTTCGTCAAAGATTTTATGACGGACGGTTGCAAACTGAGGCCTATGGTTCAATGTATGAATATGCGCCATGATATTACCGCCAAAAGCAGGACGAATCTGATCCAAATTACCTTCTTCTCCAATCTCCAGGAATGTGCAATCCGCGGTCAGTCCGGTTCTGAATCTAGCAGAAACTCTTGGTGCCAAAGATCTACCGATGGGCGTTCCACCTATCAATACAACCGATGGCATCAGATATCGGATTCCATCTTCCAGCCCTGCCGCATATGGTTCAATTCGAAATTCTTTCAAAGCAGCGTTTTCATAAAGCAACACCTGATTAACCCCATACTTCAGCAATTGCTCCCCCAAGGGGGAAATTTCATCACCTATCACAATGGCGGAAAGTTGCTGTTTGGATTTTTCTGCCAAAACCTTGGCTTTCCCAACGATTTCCAAGGACACGGGAAGTATAGACCCGAATTCCTGTTCCACATATACCAATATACCGTCCCATTGTTTTTTATCTATATTCCCTACCGCATTTTCTGCTAACTCAAAAAATCCAGGGGGCCCATTTTTAACGCAAAGTTTGCATAACCGGCAAGCGTCCGTAATCTGGATTAATCCATCAACCTCAATAATGGCATTGAAAGGACAAAGGCCGCTTAGTTGCTGGAAATCGTAATTTTCACTTTGATGTACTATTATTTCTGCCATCTTCCACTCCTATAAGTGTTTCATCTGTTTCAGTTTTTGCAATAGCATGGTCGACAATTCTTCTGATGATCCATGCCACTTTTCATAATCGGTATTTGCGGCAGGCGAGAAAATTCGGACCACCTTTGTAGGGGATCCTTCCAGACCATAATGATTCTCATTTTGGTCTTCCATATCAGAAATGCCATATCTGCTAATTTTCACATCCTGCATTGCAAGTTTTCGCCGGTAGGACGGCAACCGTGGTTGTACCCCATCTTTCTCTATGGTAATGAGACATGGAAACAAAATATCCGCCACTCCAACCGCATGGAGAAGATCCATCTCTACCACCATGCCATCTTCTCTAATTTCCAGGATTGCTTTTACATTGGTGATATGCGGAATGTTTAAAAATTCAGCTATCGCGGGACCCACTTGGGCAGTATCCCCATCCGTCGTCATTTTCCCACATAAGAGCAAATCAGGCACACCGATTTTTTTGATTCCTTGAGCCAAAGTATATGAGGTCGCCAAAACATCGGAACCGGAAAACTTTCTGTCTGTCAGCAACACCGCTTCGTCAATGCCCATCATGATTGCCTCCCTAAGCACTGCTTCCGCCTGCATAGGACCCATACTTAATGCCGAAACGGTTCCACCTTGGGTTTCCTTAATTCGCACCGCTGTTTCTATAGCATACAGATCATAGGGATTCATTTTTGCCCCCACACCTTCACGCTTCAACACACCGGTGACATCATCAATTTCTACCTGATTGGTTCCTGGAACCTGTTTAACACATACAATAATTCTCATATCCACTCCTGTTTGCTTACCTTATGAACCCAAAATCCATATCTACCTTTAAATTACCCCTCCAGCACTTCTGAAAAGCTTTGTATTCTCGTGCGCACCTGTTCAAAAGAAGTAGTCTGCTGATCAATTTCAATCATTAGGCTAGGGATTCCAGCCGCTTCAAGTTGTTGGTAATAAACGGGATAGTCGAATTCCTCTGGATCACAAAACTTCATCATGCACACAATCACCCCATCCGCACATGCTTGCTTAACCATGTCTATCAGCATGTCTCCTCTCGGTTTTTGTGGATTCAAAGCCAAAGAACACCCATCATGTTCCTGCCACCACCTTGCCAGTCGCAAGTAGGGATTCTCCCCTTCCGGTATGTCATGCCTGAACTGTCTGGATTCCTGCGCCAAATCATCTGCAACTACCGCCAGATTGTTTTCCTCAAATATATTTAGAAGAGCTTCCGGTTCCGCTGTGATTCCAGTCAAAACAATACGTTTTCCCTTCCATGGCACAGGCGGATTCTGACGTATCAGGTCAATCAGCTCTCTAACAAGTTTTGTGTGTGTGCTTTTTTCCATCAGATATCTTGCTTTAATGACCGCGTGTCTATTGACCGGATTGATAATCTCGGGATAATCCATCACCAATTCTGTAAACAACCGCATCACCTGTCTGTTTTCGTTGTATACCTTGATACTGTTTTGTAAAGCTTCATCTGTGATCCTAACATTTAGCAATTGCTCGAGTTTCTCTGCAACAATTCGATACTCCATTTCCAGATACTGATTAGCCGACTCTAATTTTCGGTTCTGGGGATGAGTAAAAACGATGGATGGCGCCTGGCCTTTCCACTTTTGACTCATACATTTTAATGTATCGCACGGCACAGAAAAAATGATAGCATCCAACTGGTTATAAACCCCTTCCAACTGCAGTTCCATCACAGACTGCATAATAGAGCATGCAAAGGGTGGCAGATAGGTGTGGGCTTTGGATACGCTCTTTTGGCCACCCCAAATGCCCACCGGCAAATAGCCAGCAGCATGAACAATCTCTTCCGGAGCATAAACCGGCATAATCCCCACAACCCCTTTAAATTCATTGCCCACTGCGGTGGCCGTTCCCTCCGGGTTAACCACGGCAGACCGGAAAATTGTAAGCAGTTCTTCAATTCGATTCATTATTATCCCCCTTTCGTCATTCCATCATTTCGTTGAGCGCCTGAACTCGAAGTTCGAACTGGGCGGCCCCATAATTATTTGGGTCTGTCTGGTCACCATCAAAACTAACATATGGCAAGCCATTTCGTTTTTGCAACTCTTCTGCAGTCTCCACATTCAAAAGACTCATCAATTTACAACTTCTGTTTTGATGATAAAGTATGCCATCACAATTCCCCGAATCGACAACTTGCTGGAGTTGCAGCACTTTATATTCCAAACAGGTGTTGATATAAATGCGGGTATAAGCCTCCGCCATGGAAGATAAATCCCCTGGTGTGTATTCCAGCCTCCACATACCAGGGTATGCAGACCCGGTCATTATAGTCCCTGCATTTTTCAAGGTCTTAAAGGTATGTCCTAAATGGGGCCATACAGCAATGCCTTCCCATGTGACTCTCTTCTTTTCATTCTCTCCAAATGCATAAATGCCGTTCTCAAGATTCTCTTCCAACTCATCCGCAAATGTTTTAAAGGTGATTTCTGCATATGGTGTACTACGGCCACAAACAATCAGTGCCATAAAATTAAAGAGATCAAAGCCATTTAATGGGGAAGGCTTGTGCCGCATCAAACCAGCCAACCTGGCCCACTCGGCTACAGACCTTTGTGTTTGTTCCTGCACTTGATAAAACTTGTCATAGTCAAAAGGCCGCTGGCAAATTTCCTCAAGCTGAGCGATTGCTTCGCCAAATTGTCCCACAATATAATCCTTGGAATGTTGGGAAATCGGCATGGTGTGGTTAAACGGAACATCTATGACAATGCAGGGCACATTCAACTCTTTTGCCAAATTCTCATACCATTTCAACAGCGTATTGCAAATATTATTGCAAGTTATAACCAGATCCGGGAGAGGAATTTCAACCGCAGGCGAGTTGGCCAGTTTTTCATCCTGCACACCAGTAAGGGCTTGTTGCTTCAGCAATTCCATATATCCAAGGTTTACTCTCGCATAAGAGCAAACATCCTGTGCATATCCTTTTTTTTCGGCCACTTCCAGCAAATCAGGGGCACCCTTTCGCGCACCGATTCCGGCCGCATGAGTTTCCGGATATACCATAGCGATATCCATAGCAACACAGAACTCAGAAGGAGCCACCGATGCCGACCAGCACACTAGCCTACCCGATTTTTTTGCCCGTCTTGCCTCCTCTTCTAATTGTGCCTGATAATGGGCAAGCAACTGCTTTCCATTCATACCTTTCGTTTCCATAATGCTCAACTCCTATCCTTTCTGTCTTTCGTTGTCTTTTAGAGCTACCTCTTTCAAAACATCCTCATATGCCAAGATGGCCGCTCCTAATGCGCCTGTAATCTGTGGCATCGGTGCCACGAAGACCTTGCGATTCAGTTCCTTTTCAATGGCTCGAACAACGCCCTGGTTTTTAGATACCCCCCCGCAAAGGACCAGTTCATCTTCTATGACGCCACGACCAGCCAAGGCACAGGCTTTGGATGCGATGGATTGGTGGACCCCGGCAATAATGTTTTCTTTGAGTAAACCAGCCGCCAACTGAGAAATCACTTCGGACTCCGCAAACACTGCACAGGTGCTACTCACTGTGGCGGGGTCCGTTGCGCGTTCATCATAATAATCCATCTGATCAATTTCCACCTCCATGACCCTTGACATAACTTCCAAAAAACGTCCTGTTCCAGCGGCACATTTATCATTCATGAAAAACTGTTTTACATTTCCCTTCTCATCAAGACGGATAGCTTTGACATCCTGGCCGCCAATGTCAATGATCAATCTCGCCGACCGGCAAAAGAAGTTGTTACCTTTTGCCTGGCAACGAATCTCAGTATATTGGTGGTGAGCCGGTTCAAACGTGAAACGCCCATACCCTGTTGCAATAATTCTAGCCATGTCCCCGATATCTAACCCTGTTTTTTTAAGTATCGTATCCAGCACCCTTGCCGGACCAGAAGAACCGGTTCCAATTTGCACAACCTCAGTTGCCACTAGCTGTGCCCCATCCTGTAAGATGACAGCCTTTGATGAGGTGGATCCAATGTCTATGCCCATTGTATACATGATGAGCTCCTTTCAGAAAACACAGTACTATGCCAGCCCCATTTTTTCTTCCCGAAACAGCCGGCTATCCATCAATGAGATTTGATCAAGTATTTGTGGTTGAAATTCCATTTGCTCAAGTATGTCCCTTTTCAGGTCCATTCCCGGGGCTATTTCCAAAAGGCATAAACCCTCCGGCGTTAACTCAAATACACAACGTTCTGTAATGTATAGAACTCTTTGGCCAGTGCGGACGGCGTATTTCCCACTGAAGGTCACCTGTTCCACCTGCTCAATAAATTTTTGCTTCGTCCCCTCTTCCACAATTTTTAGCATGCCATCCACAATTCGCGTCTGCAGTTTTCCTGCTGTAAATGTTCCGCAAAAAAATACAGATTTCGCATTTTGCGTAATATTAATAAACCCCCCGCAACCCGGCAGTTTTGGGCCGAACTTGCTAACATTTATATTTCCAGCCTTATCGCATTCCGCCAACCCAAGAAATGCCATATCCAATCCCCCCCCATCATAAAAATCAAACTGGTAAGGTTGATCTATGATGGCATCTGGATTCAGGCTGGATCCAAAACGAGGACCCGCCTGAGGAATACCTCCGACCACGCCAGATTCAACAGTAAGTGCCATATAACTGCCGATGTTCTCCTCTCTGGCAACCTGTGCAATGTATTCCGGGGCACCGACACCTAAATTCACCACCGTGTTTTGCCGCAATTCCATGGCCGCACGTCTTGCAATGATTTTCTTGGCGGATAACGGTAACATCTTTTCGACCTCACCGACAGGCTCTTTGACGATTCCACACATAGCAGGGTTAAACGGTTGTCCGATGCTTTGTTCGTGATCTTCAGGTGACGCCACCACCACTGCATCCACATAGATACCGGGTATTTTCACAAGCCGGGGATCCAGTGTTCCTGCTTGAACCACCTTTTCCACTTGAACAATGACGGTTCCTTTGTGATTATGCACTGCCTGGGCAATGGATGTCACTTCAGTGGTTGTCGGCTCTTTTTCCAATGTCACATTTCCCATTTCATCCGCATAGGTTCCTCTCAAAAATGCTACATTTACCGGAAAAGTTTTATAAAACAATCTTTCTTTTCCATCGATTTCTATCAACGAAACCAAATCCTCTGTGGTTCTGCTGTTGACCTTTCCACCCTCATTTCTCGGATCCACAAAAGTGTCCAAACCCACATGCGTTATTGTTCCTGGCCGATTTCCAGCCATGTCCCTGAGCAAATATGTCAATACACCTTGTGGCAAATTGTAGGCCTCACACTTATTCGCCAGACATAATTCCCCAAGCTTTGGTGCTGTCGCATAGTGTCCAACAATGACCCGTTTAACCAAACCTTCGTGTGCATAATGGTCACCTCCTGTTGTGCCACTCCGATCACCCTGTGATGCCGGATAGAAATATGTCAGGTTTCTTGGCTGTCCCGTTTCAACAAAACGAGCCTCCAAGGCCTTGTTCAAGGCCTCAGGAATGCAGTTTCCTACAAAGCCAGAAGTAACCAATGTGTCTTCATTTTGAACCAAGAGCGCTGCTTCTTGCGCTGAAATTACTTGAACTTTATTCATGCTTTCATCCTCCAGATGGTTTTTGGGGTAGTTCGTTTTATCAATCCACTCTGTTTGGTCTGGTGGTATGACCAGTTGTATATGAATAATATACTACCTTCCACAATTATGCAAGCATTGTTTTATATTTTTGTTTAACTCATTTTAAAATTTAATTAAAAAAAGCTGTAGCAACCACCCTGGTTTCTACAACTTTTTCTATAATCCTAAACTTTGCTATCGAGCAGTTTGTTTTAAGTTTCCAACTTTTGTGTTTTTCAACTCATCCATTGATTTCCACACTATGAGGCATAGCCTGGTTGATCGTTTCCATATGGGCTTTCATTGCCGCCTCCGCCTTCTCTGGATCCCGGGCAAGAATCGCATCACATATTTCTTTATGTTGGTTTATTAAGATTTGCTTGCTACCTTCCGCAACAAGAATCATGCCACGTGCATTTTTTATAAATCTGGAAATGAGAGAAGCTACCGTGTTTAACAAAGCTATAATCAGATAATTCCCTGAGATTTCAGCAATTTTGTAGTGCAATTGGGTATCAAAAAATACACTCTCCTCTTCGGTAACCGCATTGATTAGGTTCTTTAAACAGTCTGAGAGCTCCTTGGCTTGCTCCTCAGTAATTTTTTGTGCGGCCATTGAAGCCGCCCCCACTTCAATAATCATTCTTAATTGGAGAATGTCCATAGGATCACTCTTTCTCAACGCAAACATCATTGAAAGGGGTTCAAACAATCTGGTTTCCATATCTCCAGTAATGTAACTTCCCTCTCCCTGGCGTATTTCAATAAGACCGATGATTTCCATAGAACGAAGGGCTTCTCTTACAGAAGCACGGCAGACGCCTAGTTTTTCTGACAAATCCCGCTCCGAAGGCAACCGGTCACCGATGTGCAGTTCACCATCCATAATCATGTCTTTGATCTGCTCTATTACATATTCATATACTTTTTTATTCTTAATTGGCACGAACATTTTATCTACCCTCTCCACGCATAAAATAGCTTAACTCACACCATTCTATCACAAAACAAATACCATCTGAACCAAAAACATATATAATAGGGTTCCGCCGCCAATACTGATTAAGGAATTCTCCTTCCAATAATGAAGTACAACAATGAAAAAAATGGCCAGAGCCTCCGAGATTCCATAGGGATACGCAAAAGGTGTGGTGAGAAAAGTGATTGCCACATATTGGGCTGAACCGGCATAGGCCACCAAACTAAAGAGCACAGCCCAACCAACCCCATAGCCCTTGTTTCCCATTAATATCCCATAGGCCATCCCCAAAAAGAGAAACCCGGCCATCACCGGGATGGTATGTGGAAATGCAGCCTTCAACGCATTCTTATGATTATTCAACATTTTTTTGTAATAATATCCAGAAGCACCCGGTCCATATTTCCCATTCCCTCTGTAGCCATCCGAATAAAATTGTCGATGGTTTTTTCTTCCTCATGATCTACGATCCCATCGGTGCCTTGAATACCCTTCCCTGCCGTGGCCAACACAGCAGATAGTACAGCAGCTTGGGTACATGTGGTCACTTTCATAGAACAACCCGCCTTTGCACCATCACACACCATTCCAGCCACATCTCCCAATACGCTTTTCAGAGCCGCCAGCATATCTTGTTCTGTTCCTTCCAAAAGATACACCACACCGCATGCCGTCCCTGCCGCAGCGATGATGGCACCGCAGACGGCGGATAGTTCCCCCAATCGGTTCTTGATATAGATGGTTACCAGACTGCTGATGGTCACAGCACGGACCATTTTTTCTCGAGAAACTCCTGTTTTTTCTGCCACACTAATCACAGGAACGGTAGAGGCCAGCCCTTGATTTCCGCTACCTGTATTGCTCATAACCGGAAGATTTACTCCCGCCATTCTTGCATCCGTAGCCGCAGCCACCCACATCATGGCCCAATTGGCCATATCCTCTGCCAAAACACCTTTTTCCATAAACTTTTGAATGTTTCTTCCTACAGAAATCCCATACTCGTTTTTAAGTCCTTCCTCGGCGATGGCCATATTCCAATCGATGGCTTGATGTATTACATCAAGTTTTTCCAGGGAAACCTTTTCTGCAAAGGATACAATGCGAGACAAGGACAAAAAAGAGTGGGCCCCTTCCCCCGCTCCTTTCGGTTCGTGGTTGGCGGGCGATCGCTGCAATGGCTGATTTACAGACAACCCCAGCACATTGGTATAGCTGTCTTGAATCACCACTTCTACCCGATCTTGCTCCGTCACCAAAATCAGGTGGATAAAGAGTTTTTCGCCTTCTTCCGAAACCTTGACCGTCACCCCACCACGGACAAGCAATTCTAAAGCCCTTTCCACATGTTCTTCTGTAATCCCTGAAAAAACTTCCAGCTTCTTCTCTTCGGTGCCGCCAATGGCTCCTAGTGCGGCGGCCAATGGAATACCGCATCGTCCCTGGGTATTGGGGATACAAACAGCCGAGGCGTTTTTGATGATATTAGGAGACAGCTCCAGAAAAATAGACTGAATTTCCCCTCTGGCATACTTTTTGGCATGGGCAGCGGCGTAAGCAATCCCTACAGGATCCGTACAACCCAATGCCGGCACCATTTCTTTCTTTAACATTTGTAGTATGGCATCTTCTTTCATAAGTTCATACTCCTCACTATTTCCACACACTAATTTTTCTCCCGAAGAATACAACACCACCTAGCAACGGTTTCGTCGTTAGGTGGTGTTGCTTTGGCGGAGGACATGGGACTCGAACCCACGGGGCTGTTACACCTTACCTGATTTCCAATCAGGCTCCTTAGCCACTCGGTCAATCCTCCACAGCACCTAATAATTTAACACAAAGCACCTTACTTTGCAAGGGTTTTTCCCGCAAAATCCGGAATTCCAATATCTTCCGCATAAACCCTGCCGGTATACTGATTTTTTGAAGAAATCCCTTTTTTTATTCTTTGAAAGGTAACGGTTTTTCCCGCCTTCACTGCAATACCCAAAGCTTCTCCTGTATTTCCATCCAACCCGGATGGAATATCAATCGCCACCACCAAACCGGAAAAGTCATTAATCCTTTCAATAGCCTCTCTATAGAGCCCTTCTACCGGCCGGGTTAATCCAATTCCGAAGATTCCGTCCACCAACACCTGACTTTCCGTCAACACCCTTTCCAACAAATTCAAATTCTCCCGGGCGGCTATGATTTCCACAGGGCCCATCAGGTTTTTATAAATCTCTACATTACGGTTAAAGTCCCCGGTTCCCTTTTCTTCTTCTCCCAGAAGCACCAGCGAAATCTCTTTGCCCATCAATAAGAGATGACGGGCCACCGCTACCCCGTCGCCTCCATTGTTCCCCCGGCCGCAGATCACTCCATATCGTTGAAACCGTTCCGTCTCCAAATGCTTCAGCACTTGAAGGGAGGCGCGTTCCATCAACACCATACTTGGGATTCCAATCTGGTGGATGGCATAATGGTCCATGGCCTTCATTTCTTCGCAGGTTATGGGTTCGTTTTCTTTTATCACTTTCCAGTCCCCCTTTTTCGCTTCGTAATCAACCATTGGGAGTATGGCTCCACAGGGCCCTATAAGGAAGATCGCACTGCCTCTTTCATCTCCTGAACGGAAATCACCGTATTGTGGCGAACCGGTTTTTCTTTAAGCCCTTGCAAGCCCTTGGGGATTGGCACTCCCGTGGTTTTGTTAACGGCTTCAATGCAGGCAAACTCGTCCTCTTCCTTCGGCAACCCCAAGGATTCCGCTACGCTATCCGCAAACTTATACGCAGATGCGGTAGATGCAATGAGGGTGGGGGTAACATCCCCGGTTTCTTTCACATATTCTTCATACACTTTGTACGCCACCGCCGTATGGGTATCCATCAGGTATCCCTCCTGTCTATACACCCGGCCGATGGTCTCATTGGTTTCCTCCACCGTGCAAGAGCCCCCGTAAAAAGCGGACAATCCCTCTCGAATGGTCTCATTCACCCGGTAGTGCTTCTCCCTTTCCAACTCATTCATCATACATTGAACCTCTTGTCCATCCCCTTTGGCTAAATGGAACAACAACCGCTCTAAATTGCTGGAAATAAGGATGTCCATGGAAGGCGAATTGGTTAAATAGAAATCCCTCCGCACATCGTACTCCCCTGTTTGGATGAAATCCGTCAACACTCGATTTTTATTGGAAGCACAAATAAATCGATTCACCGGAACTCCCATTTGATGGCTGTAGTAAGCCGCTAGAATATTCCCGAAGTTTCCCGTAGGAACCACCACATTTACTGCTTCTCCAGGTTGAAGTACTCCCCTTTGAAGCAATTTCAAATAGCCATAGACATAATAGGCCACCTGGGGCACCAACCGCCCGACATTAATGGAATTGGCCGAACTCAGTTTCACATTCTTCTGTTCCAATTCTTTGCGCAAATTAAGGTCGTTGAAAATTTCTTTCACCCCAGTCTGGGCATGATCGAAATTCCCCCGGACAGAAAACACATGAGTATTTTCTCCTTCTTGGGTAATCATTTGTCGTTCCTGTACCGTACTAACGCCCTGATTGGGATAAAACACCACAATTTCGGTGCCCAAAACATCTGCAAAACCTTCCAATGCGGCTTTCCCCGTATCTCCGGAAGTGGCAGTAAGAATACAAATCTTGCTGGTTTCTCCTTCTTTCTCCAGAGCGGTGGTTAAGAGGTAAGGCAGTATAGATAAGGCCATATCTTTAAAGGCCGCAGTTTTCCCGTGATATAACTCGAGGAAATACCCCTTTCCCGCGTTTACCACCGGTACCACCTCCGCGGATTCAAATTTTTCATCGTAGGCTCCATTGACACATTCCTGAATTTCTTCTTGACTATAATCTTCAAAAAAAGCCCCGATAATTTTCTCTGCCACCTGCTGATAACTCAAGCCCATACCTTTCTCCCATGTAAAAGGCAAGGGGGGAATTCTTTCCGGCACATAAAGACCTTTGTCTTCTGCAATGCCGGCAATCACCGCCTGGGCAGCTGTTTTTCGAATATGGCTTCCGCGCGTACTTTGATACTGAATCATTTCCCTACTCCTAATCTCATCTCTTGTCTCTTGTTTTTCAATTTTCATCTTTGGGAAATTATGAATTGTCTCCTTGATTATCTATGGACAAATCATAAGTTCCCCAGTATAATATTATTTGCGTCCTCATAATAAGTCCCCTTGGTCAAGTGGTCAAGACGTCGCCCTCTCACGGCGGAATCAGGGGTTCGACTCCCCTAGGGGATACCAACTCAAGAGATCTTCGAAAGAAGGTCTCTTGCTATTTTTTGTTCCGCTCTTTCGCAATGGAATAGTATAACATACCCGCCAGCAGATTCATAAAAATTCCCAACCCAATCCCCACATTAATCAAAACCCGGGGGATCTCCGGGTTGTTCATAAACCAGCTGGAACCGACGATCAATATCAAACCAGCAACGAGAAAAGTGCGGGCAAAATACTCCGGATTGTTCATTTTCGTCAATCGTAACCGCGTACTTTCTCCCTTGATTCTTTTTTTTGTAGCCGAATCCTGATTGAGATTTCTCATTTTTTCCCTTCCTTCTTTTCCGGCAGTTGAGTCAAAATGACCGCAATGAACATCAACGCACATCCCAACAATTCTCTGCCTGTCATTCGTTCACTCAAAAATGCCATCCCTGCCAATACTCCGAAAACCGACTCCAGGCTAAGTATGATGGAGGTTACGGTAGGGTCCGTGGTTTTCTGACCGATGATTTGAAAGGTAAAGGCGATTGCCACCACAAACACGGATGTAAACAGCACAGGTCCCCAGCAAGATAGAATATCCAAGATGCGGGGTTCTTCCAATATAAACATGAAAACGGAGGAAAGCAGCCCCGCCCAAATAAACTGTGCGCAGGACAACCGTACCGCATCCACCTTCAGCACCAGCTGGTCCACGGCTAAAATGTGAGCCGCCCAGAAAAAAGCTCCGATGAAAATCAGAAAATCCCCTCGCTCCATAGTAAACCCGCCGGCTTTGATGGAAAGAAAATAGAGACCTACTACCGCCAACGCCACCCCAAGCCATACTAGTTTACGGACGCGTTTTCGAAATAAAATCAAACCGAACACCGGCACAATAACAATATATAGGGTGGTGATAAATCCCGTCTTCCCGGCAGCACTGGTAATGAGCCCAAACTGCTGAAAATTTCCTGCAAAACAGAGAATGGTACCGCAAATCACTCCCCCTTTAATCAACGTCTTGGAAGAATAGTTATTCGTAACCCCTTTGCCCTTATGCTTCTTTCCAAAATACCATGCCACCGGAATCAGTAAAAGACCGCCCAGAATGTACCGAACCGCCGTAAAGGTAAAGGGCTCCAACAGGTCCATAGCCACCTTTTGAAATACAAAAGCAGCGCCCCATATGATGGCGGTGGTAAAAAGATAGACTTCGCCTGGAATTCTTGGTTTTTCTGTCATCTTATCCTATCCTCTGGTTTCCAGGAAAGACTGAATCCTTTGCCGAGTTCGCTCTTCCCCTAAAATTTGTTGAATTTCCCACAAGTCCGGAGACTGGCTTCTCCCCACGATGGCCAACCTGATGACAGTACTCACATCTCCCACATGGCCCTTGTACCGTTCCGGCTCTTTCTTGTAATCCTTGGGCTTGGCCGCATAGTTCAGCCTCTCTGCCAGGGCTCGAATCTTGGAAAACCAAGCTTCCTGATTATCCTTATGGTCGTAGGTTTCCAAATAAGCCTCCAGGATGGGTTTCACATCCGCTTCTCCCACATTGTCCGGTAAAGGATCCACCAAGATAAAGAACTCATCAAAAAAGTACCCGATGAATTCCACCATTTGGCGGGCATATACCAAATCCTTTCGAGGCTTCTCTCCGCCTCTTCCCAAATCCAAAATAGCCATAAGATAGCTTTCATCTCCATCAAACCAGGGGCACACTTCCGGCATATTTTCGCAAGCCCAATCCCGAAGAAAACAATAGATTTCCTTGGTTGATTCTTTTAGCAATACATCCTTGGAAATGTCTTTCAATTTATTCAAGTCAAAAAGAGCGTCTCCGCTTTTCATCCGTTGAATGGAAAAGGGGAATTCCTCCAGAGCCGCCCCTGGGTTCTCCAACCGCCACTCCTCAAAGTTGGAGTTCAAAAGAGTCATAAGATATTCCCGGACTGCCTTGGGATGATATCCTTCCTGTCGGTAATATGCCAAAGATAATTCCGGGTCCAATCGCTTGGACAGCTTCCGTTTGTTGCCCTGTTCATCCAGCTTCATCAATTGGGCTGTATGACAAAAAATCGGTTTTTCCCAGCCCATTACTTGAAAAAGCTCCACATGAATAGGAAGGCTGGCCAACCACTCCGCACCTCTTACCACATGGGTAGTGCGCATCAAATGATCATCCACTACATGAGCAAAGTGATAAGTAGGGATTCCATTGGTTTTTAATAAAACCACATCCTGTACATTCTCCGGCATATCCAGCGACCCACGAATTCCATCTTCCACTGAAATAGTGGCCGGCTCCTGCGGATTACCGCCGGATCGCAACCGAATCACATAGGGTTGGTTTTTCTGAAGTCTGCTTTCCACCTCCTCCATAGACAGATCTCTGGATTTGGCCCAGCTTCCGTAAATCCCCGGATTCTTTTTGTGCTCTTCCTGCTCTTTTCGTATTTTCCGAATTTCTTCTTCGGTGAGAAAACAGGGATATGCCAATCCTTTTGCTACCAAGCTCTTGGCAAAACACTGATAGATTTCTTTACGAGCACTTTGATAATAGGGGCCATATTCTCCCACTTCCCCCTCTTTGGTGGCTCCTTCATCAAAACAAATTCCGAAGTGTTCCAAAGAAGTAAGCAAAATTTCTGTGGCCCCTTCCACATATCGTTTCTCATCCGTATCTTCGATGCGTAGAAAAAAACAACCTCCGCTTTGTTTGGAAAGACGCTCATCAGCGAAAGCTCCGTACAGATTGCCTAAATGAATAAAACCCGTAGGACTGGGTCCCAAGCGGGTAACCCGGGCCGAATCCGGCAGGCTTCTGGGAGGATATACTCTCTCATATTCTTCCGGAACTCTTTCAATTTCCGGAAACAGTCGTTCTGCTAATTTCTGATAGTCCATACTGCCTCCTTGTTTTTATTCCGCCAAATATTCCTTGATTAACAATCCCAGTATTTTTATACCTTCCTCCGTATCTTCATCCGCCATGTTGGAAAAATTCAATCGCATCTCATGGTATTTCTTATCTCCCGGATAAAAAGCAGAGCCGGGTATGAAGGTTACATTTTTTTCAACGGCTCTCTTTAAAAGCTCCCGGGCATCTTTCCCTTCCGGCAGTTCCGCCCAGATAAACAAGCCCCCCTTAGGAAAAACATAATTGACCTCTTCCGGGAAATACCGATCGATGGCATCCGCCATCACATTTCTTCGGTGCTTGTACAACAAGGAAATATCTTCAATGTGTTTGTCCATATCAAAATGCTCCAAGTAATAGGCCATCTGGTACTGCCCAATAGTAGAAGAGGCAAGATCCGAAGCATTTTTTAAAACCAAATATTTGTCCATAATGTCTTTTCGGGCACAAAGCCAAGCCACTCGAAGGCCGGGGCAAAAGATTTTCGAAAAGGTTCCCACATAGACCACTTGCCCTTTGATGTCATAAGCGCAGAGAGGTTTCATGGGCTCCTTTTCAAAAGACAGCTCGGAATAGGCACCGTCTTCAATCACAGGCACATCATAATGGCTTATCATTTTCATAAAGTCTTCCCGCCTCCTGGGGGACCAGCTTCGTCCGGTGGGATTCTGGTAGTCCGGGATTACATAAACCATCTTTACCCGTTCTCCATACCGTTCCAAGCACTCCTTCAGCGCATCAATTTCAATCCCTTCCTGATCCGTAGGAACCCCCACCAACTCCGCTTCATAGGCACGCAAAGCATTTACCGCACCCAAATAGGAAGGGGTTTCGAAGAGAATCACATCACCCTTATTCACAAACAGCATCCCACTCATGTCCAACCCCTGTTGGGAACCGCTGGTAATGATAATCTCGTTCATTTCAAAATGGACCCCTAGCTTTGCCTCCATCCGCTGCAAGATTTTTTGGCGCAACGCCGGCAATCCGCTGGTGCTGGCGTAAGCAAAAGCTTGAGGCCCCGCTTCTTCAATGGCTCCCGAAAAAGCTTGAGAGATGGCCTCCACCGGGTACGTGTCCGGAGAAGGAAACCCACCGGAAAAGGAGATGAAATGTTCCGTTGCCGGGAGCTCAAATGCCTCCAATAAGGAACGATCCTCCAACCGAAGGACCCGATCTGCATATTTCACTTTTTATACCTCCCAGCTATTCAAATAGATCTCTTGTTCAGGGGTCAAGAAATCAATGGCAACGCCCCAGGCCTCCAAAATCCGCTTGGAAACCAATTGATCAATGTCTTGAGACACATCCACCACCCGCTTGCCGATTTGCTGGTAGTGGTCTTTTATGTATAAAGCCGACAGAATCTGCACCGCAAAGCTCAAATCCATAATCTCCGCGGGATGTCCATCGCCAGCGGCGATGTTCACCAATCTTCCTTCGCCAATCACATAAATCCACTTTCCATTGGAAAGACGATACCCCATTATATTGGCACGGGCTTCTTTTTTCTCCAACGCTTCATTTTCCAACGCATCCATGGCGATTTCAACATTGAAATGCCCCGCATTGGTGAGAAGGACCCCTTCCTTCATGGTCAGCATATGTTCCATGGTGATGGTATCCTTGCAGCCGGTGGCCGTTACAAAAATATCTCCCAAAGGAGCCGCCTCCTTCATGGTCATCACCTGATGGCCATCCATTCGAGCCTCCATGGCCTTCACGGCATCAATTTCCGTCACAATAACCTCCGCACCTAAGGCCGCCCCTCTCAAGGCAATGCCCTTGGAACACCATCCATACCCGGCTACCACCACTTTTTTGCCGGCAATAATCAGATTGGTGTTGTTCATAATACTGGTCCATACCGACTGGCCCGTTCCATATCGATTGTCAAAAAGGTGCTTGCATTTGGCATCGTTCACGGCTACCATGGGAAATTTCAAAATACCTTCCCTTTCCATGGCCTTCAACCGAATGACCCCCGTAGTCGTCTCTTCGCAACCGCCCCATACTTCTTCTCCCAAGTCAGGCCGCTTTCCGTGAACCATTCCTACCAAGTCCCCTCCATCATCAATAATAATATGAGGCCGATGCTCAAGGGTCATTTCAATATGACGGCAATACTCTTCCGGACTGGCACCATGGTAAGCAAAAACCTGCATTCCATCTTCCGCCAAGGCTGCCGCAATATGATCTTGAGTGGAGAGCACATTGCTGCCGGTCACTGACATTTGAGCTCCTCCCTTGGCCAGCACCTTGCAAAGGTAAGCCGTCTTGGCTTCCAAATGAACCGAAAGGGAAATCTTCACCCCTTCCAACGGTTTTGTCCTCTCAAATTCTTCTTCGAATCGGGACAATAACGGCATGTGCTCCCGAACCCATTGAATTTTCTGATGCCCTTCGGGGGCCAATCCAATATCTCTTATTTCATATGACTTCATAATGATTCTTTGATTCCTTTCTTGGTTCTCATTACTCCACGGTAACGCTTTTGGCCAAGTTTTTGGGTTTGTCAATATCACAACCCCGTTCTTTAGCGATGTAGTAAGCCAAAAGCTGCAGAGGCACCACAGACAATAAGGGCGTGATTTCATCCATGCATTCCGGAATAAACATCACTTGATCTGCTTGTTTTTCCAGTTCTTGATTGTCCTCTTTGGCCAATCCAAGAACATACGCCCCCCTGGCCTTTACCTCCTGGATATTGGACAACATTTTTTCATATAGCCGGTTTTGGGTAGCCAGGGCAATCACCAGGGTCCCTTGCTCGATTAACGCGATGGTACCATGTTTCAACTCACCAGCGGCAATGGCGAAAGAATTGATATAGGATATTTCTTTCAACTTCAAGGATCCCTCGTAGGAAACCCCCACATCCGGGCCCCTCCCTATAAAGAAAACTTGTTCCTTCCGGTAAATGCTTTTCGCCACCTTCTGGAATTCCGCTTCCTTCTTGAGCAGTTCCGTCAATTTCCCCGGAATCTCTTTTAGCTCCTTGATGAAATGATGATAGGTTTCCTCATCAACGGTTCCCTTGGTCCTTCCCATATAAAGGGCAATGAGATACATGCACATCAGTTGGGTGGTATAGGCCTTGGTAGATGCCACAGCGATTTCCGGCCCCGCCCATGTATAAAACACATCATCGGATTCCCGAGCCACCGAGCTGCCCACCACATTGACCACCGAAAGCACACGGGCGCCTTTGCTTTTGGCTTCTCTTAAGGCTGCCAAGGTGTCCAGAGTTTCTCCCGATTGACTGATTCCGATGAACAAAGTGTTTTCATCCACAAAAGGATCTCGATAGCGAAATTCACTGGCCACCTCCACTTCAACGGGAATTTTAGCCATCTTCTCGATGGCGGACTTTCCCACCAAACCTGCATGGTATGCTGTGCCGCAAGCTACGATGTACACTTTGTTGAACTTCAGAATATCCTCCCGACTCATCCGAATTCCATCCAAATTGATTTCGTCTTGTGCATTCAACCGCCGGTGAAGAGTTTCGTAGAGCCCTTTTGGTTGTTCATGAATCTCCTTCAGCATAAAATGATCATAACCTTCCTTTTCCGCTGCATCCGCATCCCATGTTACATGGAATACATCCCGTTGGATTTCCTCCCTGTCCTGGTTGTAAATTTTCACCGCGTCTTTGGTAAGAACCACCATCTCATTGTTTTCAATCAAGTAAATCTCACGCACATACTTTAATAGCGCCGGAATGTCCGATGCAATGAAATTGGCTTCTTTCCCCAAGCCGGCAATCAAAGGGGCATCTCTACGAAAGGCCACGATTTTGTCAGGCTCCTGAGCGCAAACCACGCCTACAGAAAAGGCTCCCCGCATTTTTTCAATGGTCTTAAACACCGCATCTTCCAAATCCCCATCGTAATACACTCCCACCAAATGAGCGATGACTTCACTGTCCGTGTCGCTTTTAAAAACCACACCGTAGTCCTTGGAAAGCCATTCTCTAAGCTCCACATAGTTTTCGATGATGCCGTTGTGAACCACTGCCACCGTACATCCCATGTTGCAATGAGGGTGCGCATTGACATCCGACGGAGCACCATGGGTGGCCCATCGGGTATGACCGATACCCGTAGAAGCAAAAATCGGAGCCTCATCCAAGATTTCTTCCAGGTTGACAATTCTCCCCACCGCTTTTTTTACATCCAGGCGGCCTTGGGTACACAAGGCAATGCCTGCCGAATCATACCCCCGGTATTCCAGTTTTTTTAATCCGTCGATAATGACACTTTGCGCATCACCAGCACCCACATACCCTACTATTCCACACATACTTGTCTCCTTATCCGAATCGCTTGGTCACCAGCCTGGCCAACCCTTCCGCCAGCTTGGTGATTTCTTTCTGATTTTTCCCCTCAATCATAACGCGTACCAGGGGTTCTGTTCCGGAAGGCCTGATTAGAACCCGACCCTCTCCTGCCATCAACTGCTCCAGTCGTTTGATTTCTTTCTTGATTTCTGTATCTCGCTCATATTTGCGCTTGTTTTCTTCCTTAATTGCGGCATTTTTCAATACCTGAGGATAAAGGGAGATCTCTCCGGCAATCTGACTTGGGGTTCTTTCATCCAAGGTCAATGCTTTCATAAACTGTAAGGCGGATAAAATGCCATCCCCCGTGGTGGTGTAGTTTAAGAAAATGATATGCCCGGACTGCTCGCCCCCAATGAGACACCCGGTTTTCAACATGCGCTCCAACACATACCGGTCTCCTACATTGGTAATGTCCCGGATTACACCGATGGATTCCAAATACTTGTGCAATCCCAAGTTGCTCATCACCGTAGCCGTCACCAGGTCTCCGTATAAACAACCGGTCTCTTTCATCATCTTGGCACAGATGCATAGCATCTTATCTCCATCAATCAACTCACCCTTTTCATCAACCGCAATCAATCGGTCCGCATCCCCATCAAAGGCCAATCCCAGGTTTGCCTTTTCCAAAAGCACTCGGTGTTGAAGGGCCTCCGGGTGGGTGGATCCGCATCCGGCATTTATGTTAAGGCCATCCGGGTCATCAGCTATGGCAATCACCGTAGCCCCCATCTGTTGGAACACCATTTTGGCTGCTTGATAAGCGGCTCCATTGGCACAATCCAGTACCAGTTTCTTCCCCGAAAGATCCAAGGGCGCTGTGGAGTACAAAAACTGAACATAATATTCCAATGCCTTTTTATCTGCTTCCACACATCGACCGATTTTTTCGCCGGTAATATGGCCATTGATGTCAATATCCCGAGTGATGATGTCTTCGATTTCGTCCTCCAAATCATCATCCAGCTTGAACCCATCATGATTGAAAAACTTAATGCCATTATATTCAAAAGTATTATGGGAAGCAGAAATCATCACCCCCGCATCAGCTTGAAAATGGCGCACCAAATAAGCAATCGCCGGAGTAGGAAGTACCCCCACCTTGATGACATTTCCCCCCATGGACAAAATTCCGGCGGACATGGCATCTTCCAATAAGTCCCCGGAAATCCTGGTATCCTTGCCGATGATGATAATCGGCCTTTCCTTTTCCTTGTTCAGTACATAGGTGCCGGCTTTGCCCAGATTAAAGGCCAGTTCCGGGGTCAAGTCCCTATTGACGATGCCCCGTACGCCATCGGTACCAAATAATCTTCCCATGATTCGCTACTCTCCTTCGTCGTTTTATGAAGACTTCTCGGTTGATCAGTTAAAATGGGTCATTTAATGCATTGATGGTCACCTGTACCTCAATGGGAGACATGGTCAAACTGGTCAAAACCATATCATATTTCACCACCACCGGCAGTGTATACACCCCCGGCGTTAGACCGGCCAAATCCACAGAAAGACGAAAATCCGTAGTAGGTTCCACTGCCGCTAGCACCCCCTGCTCCCCTGTCATGGTAATTTTCAAGCTGGAGGTATTCACATAAGCAGAATACTCCTGGCTTAAGTTCTCAAATAGAATCTCCGATGTGGGAATGTCCATGGCCCGTGTATCCACCCCTCTTATTTTGATGGTAATTTGAGGGGCCGGGGAATTGGCAGACAGAGCCACCCCATCGGGAAGCGCCATAGGCACTGGAATAATGGTTGTGGTGGTAATCCCGGAAATATCCACCACCGAAGAAGTAATGCTGTTGATTTCCGCCAACCGTTCTTCAGTGCCCACCAATGTGATTCTCGATGGAATATCCAACGCCTCCACTTGATATTCTTCCGAAATCGCTCCTTCGATAATCATTTCCAACGGAACAGTTTTCACCGACAACAAGTTGCCGGTGACGGTGACGGTGGCCGCCGATAGGCTGATATCCGTAACCATGACACCATTGGCATCCAATGGCTGGATATTCACCGTAGATGTGCCGGAAGCAGTCCATTCATCCAACGGAACTTCAACCAATAATTTTTGCACCGACTCCACCTTGCTTTTCGGCCCCCGCACTTCCACTTGCCTTGGACTAATGTTTAAATTGGCCGGCTCCTTATTCGAAGGGATTTCTCCAATGTAGCTTATCTCCACCGTCCGATTGCTCACCACATACTCTTCAATGATTACTTCCAACTTGGGATTGGCTATGCTTGCTAGCGATAAATTATCCGGCACTTCGATTTTTACCGGAATGTAGTTGGTTCCCAAAGCGTAGCCGAACACATCCATAATAGCCACAATTTTCTCGGAAGAAAGTTTCACGATATCAGAACGTTTGCCGCTAACCACTACGGTAATGCTATAGTTTTCATGGTTCAGGGCCAGCCCTCTTTGAATTAACGTTTCTTGATTTTGGACCTTTACCGGAATATTTTCAAAACGTTGCTCTACCGTGGGGTTTACATCAATCAAAACATACCCCCACATAACCAGGGCCACGATAATCGACAACACTAAATTGGCATTCTTATTTTGAAACATTTCGTTTTTTCCTCCATTTTCCAAAGAATGCCGGTACTTTTTCCTCTAATCCACCAAGATAGAACTGAAGCAGTTCCTTCTCCACGGATTTTACATCCAAAAATCTGGACAACTTTCCATCGATTGCGATGGAGATGATGCCGGTCTCCTCCGACACCACCAAAGCCATGGCATCGGAATGCTCCGTAATGCCCAAGGCCGCTCGATGACGAGTCCCCAATTCCTTGGATAAATCCTTGTTTTGGGTCAAGGGTAAGACACATCCCGCCGCGTGAATCCTGGCCCCTCGAATGATTACCGCCCCATCATGCAAGGGGGAACCTTCATAAAATATATTTCCCAGAAGCTCGGTAGAAATATCTGCATCCAGAAGCGTACCTGTTTCACCCACTTCCGTCAAAGCCACTTCTCGTTCAAACACCATCAAGGCTCCAATTTTTTCATCGGAAAAAACATCCATGGCTTTGGCAATTTGATTGGCGATGTGTTTGGCCTTTTCTTTGCCAATCTCCCCCAAAGTGGTCTTCAAAGGTAATTTTTGTCGTCCCACATACTCTAGGCCTCGCCGGAGCTCCGGCTGAAAGATGATAACTAAAGCGATGACACCAATGGTCATTGTACCTCGAAGAATCCAATTTAACGTATATAACTGAAATTCGCCGGAAAGGAAAGTAGCCAACACCAAAACAAGCAAGCCCTTTACGAGCTGCTGTGCCCTGGTTTCCTTGATAAATTCCATGACCTTGTAAATCACAAATGCCACGATGGCAATATCCAAAACATCGGTAAATTGAATATTGGCCGTAATATTGGTTAAAATCTCCGGCATGGTGTCTCCCTCTTTGAAATGTCCTTTTACATTGTAGCTAAAAAACCCATGTTTTTCAAGGGCTAAGGGTAAAAAAAAAGGTGGCAAAGAGGAGTACTCTTTGCCACCCGACCTGTTTTAGTAAGTGGTTTCCAGAAGGCCGTAGCCCCCATCCTTTCTCTTATACACTACATTCACGCTATCGGTTTCCATGTTGAGAAAAACAAAGAAGGTATGCTGCAATAATTCCATCTGCACAATGGCTTCCTCCGCCAGCATAGGAACCAAATCAAACTTCTTGGTTTTCACCAAATCCACCTCAAAAGGTTCTTCCTCATATTCCGGAATGCTGTCAAAAAGCAACGAACGATCTCCACCCTTTTTCTGTTGCAATTTGGTCTTAAAACGGGACATTTGAACCGACAACTTGTCTACTACCTTGTCTACGCTTTCATACACATCCGGAGTAGATTCCTCTGCTCGAAAGATCATTCCTCTGGCATGAATGGTGGATTCCACCTTCTGCCTGCCTCTCTCACTGGAAATCATCACATCGGCTTCAATGTCATCGGTGAAATATTTTCCCAGCTTGCTCATTTTCTTCTCAATGGTCTCTTTCAGGTTTTCGCTAGCACTAAAATTCTTCGTCGTAATAATTACCTTCATGTCGCTGACCTCCCTTTGTTCACGAAACCCATGTGCGATGACACCCCACATACATTTCGCTAATGTATTACGAGTAGTATACCCACAATACCTGCCCCTTTAACATAAAAAAGTTGTCCGGCTGACCTGGTCTTTGCCCCCACACTTGCCTTAATCCGATTTTCGGAGGACTTACATCTAAACTACGCCATGCTCGCAATGGGCACATGGCCCATTGTTTACGTGGATCCTTTTGCCCGTAGCTGGCATGGATTTTCAACCACAGACCCGGACAACTTTTCTATATTAATTGGCTCCTGCCGCTAGGGTCAACACATACACCTCCCGGGCGCCATTCTCCTTTAGCACTTTTGTACACTGTGTGGCGGTGGCACCTGTGGTGTACACATCGTCTATCAAAAGAATCTGCTTTCCTGAAATTCGATTAACCGCCTTGGGATGAAGTCGAAAAGCTCCCTTTAAATTGGCCGCCCGTTGCTGCCGGTCCAACTGACTCATAGCCGGCGTATTTCGCACTCGTTCCAATCCTTCTTCCAATACGGAAATCCCGGAAAATTCCCCCAATCTTCGGGCTAATAACGCCGCCTGGTTGTACCCGCGTCTCCTTTTTTTCTTCCAATGGATGGGCACTGGCACCATTATGTCCACCCACAGCCCTTTAGCCAGCTCCGGCTTTAACCGATCCCAAAGCAAGGCTCCCAGCTTGTCCGCCATATATCCGGCGCCCCCATATTTCAAAGCCTGAATCACTTCTCTTTCATAGAGGCCATAGAGAAAACAGGTAAACCCCTGTTCAAAATCCGGTTCCTCCCTTCGGCAATCCTTACATCGAATAAACACTCCTTCTTCTTCCATTATTTTACCGCATTTCTCACAGACTTTTTTGTTGGCCCAGTGAAATTTTGCCATACAATCGTCACAAAGCCCATAAGGCCTGCTATCATCGATGAGGGCGCGGCATCCAAAACAATACAATCCATCCGGAAAAACAAATTTCAGCCATTGTCTTATTTTCAAGGATTCCCCTCCTTCCAAAAGGAAGAATCATCCTAACATAATTTCCATTATTTGTCAATTTCTTCGTATTTTGGCGGATTGACGTGGATTTCCTCTTGAATCTCCCAGGCAAGGCCGGTCCGCCGCCGATCCACCGACAGATTGTTCACCATGCTTTCCAGTAATTTCAGGCTGCCTATCAAGGCAACTTGATCTCTTCCTCGAGTCACCGCCGTATACAAAAGGTTTCGATTAGCCAATTTGGGAGTAGTCCACATCAAAGGCATAATAATTCCCGGAAATTCAGAACCCTGACTCTTATGGACCGTAATGGCATAGGCTAGCTCCAATTCATGAAACAGTTCCTGAGGATAAAACCCATAACGGTTTTTATCAAAAACCACACCCATCCTCTGCCGGGACACATCAATTTCGTGAATGATTCCGATTTCTCCATTGAAAATACCCGCGCCTTCAGTAAAGTCCTCCAAGGATTTCCAAGTCAACTGATAGTTGTTGCGCACCTGCATTACCCGGTCTCCTCTTCGGAAAATACGCCCTCTGCTGTCGATTAACCGGGGCACTTCCGGCGCTTCCGGGTTGAGTCGGGCCTGCAACTCTTCATTTAGCCGCCGGGTTCCCAAAGGTCCTTGTTTGGTCATGGTAATCACCTGAATTTCAGAGGGGTCCATGGGAAAGGAAATCCCATTCCACTCCCTTCCTTCCATCCAAGCTAAAATGCCTTCCAAGGTCTCTTGTTGAGTGGGCGCCGCTACCAAACGAAAATCTGAAGGCTCTTTTCCTTCTTCAGGCACTTCTCCCCCCTGAATGCCATGAGCGTTGACCACAATCCTGCTGGCTTTCTCTTGCCGATAGATTTCTTTCAAGGCATATACGGGAACTCGTTGGCTTTCCATGATGTCCTTCAACACATGCCCCGGACCCACCGGCGGCAACTGGTTGGCATCTCCCACCAAAATCAACCGGGTTCCCGGAGACAACGCGTCCATCAAAGCGCTCATCAGCAGCACATCCAACATGGAACTTTCGTCCACAATCACTCCGTCCACATCCAAGGGGTTGCTTTGGCAGCGGCGGAAGGTCACCGAATGACGCTCTTCATCCAATTCTGCCTCCAGCAATCGATGGAGAGTCACCGCAGGATGACCGGTAGCTTCTTTGATTCGTTTGGCGGCTCTCCCGGTGGGAGCACAGATCACAGTTTTTTCATGGAAGGATTGAAGCAAGGAAATCACACCATTGATAATAGTAGTTTTCCCCGTGCCCGGTCCTCCGGTAATTACAGCCACATTGTGCTTTAAAACAGCTCGGATGGTTTCCAACTGATTGGCAGAAAAAACCAGATTTTGATCCCGCTGTATCCTGGCCAACAGCCCGTCCACATCACCCAGGACGGGTTTCACCCTGGCTCGGTCCAGAAGCCCGATTCCCTGGGCAATATTACGCTCCGCTTCATAAAGAGAGGGGTCATACACAAAGAGCTCTTCCTGGCGAGACACGGTTACCAATAACCCCTCCCTCTCCATGGCAAGAATTTCATCTTCCACTTCCTCAAAAGACACCCCCAAAATTTCTTCTGCGGATTCTTGAGTCAGTTCCCGGTGCAAATCGCAAGTGCTGCCGTCGGTTCCTCTCTTCCGGAGAACAAAAAGAACCCCGCTTCGAATACGACGAGGGTCCTCCGGTTCCAAACCCAACTGAGCAGCCAATCGGTCCACTTCCAAAAAATCCACTTCCGGAAAATCAGCCAAAAGCCGGTAGGGATTTTGCCCAATTGCCTCCAGGCTTTCTTCTCCATACACGCGAAAAATTTTTCGGGCAAACAAATCGTTGATTCCCCATTCCTTCAGGGTTTTGATTTCCCTCATTACTTCAACCACTTCACATTTCGTGTATTTCGCCGAATCCAGCTTTTCTTATATAGGGCAGCCAATTTCAACAACTCTTCCCGCGTATTTTTCTTTGGATTGCGGTGAGTGGCATCTAATACCATAGAAAGCATGACCCCAATGTTTTCTCCCGGTTCAAATCCAGCCTCCAACAAATCATTACCATCAATGGCTAAATCCTCCACAAAAATAGGCTCCTTGTTTACCTTGATTTCATTCATCTGGACTTCTCGAGCCATAATCTTATCCTCCGGCAAATCATAAACCAGCCGTTGGGCTTTGGCTAAATTGTGAAGATAGAGATACCGCTCCATGCCCACCTTGGCAATAAAACGTTTCAATTCTTCCTTGGTTCTCATGAAATACACCTTGTCCATAAATTGCATTTGATCTTGAAAATGAACCAGATGTTCCCTGGAATGCGGCAGTACGGTAGCCGCCTGAAGGCTCCTCTTTCCGTTAAAAATCAGGTAAAAAAGGCCCGCCCTTCTCAAAGGGTTGGGCTTGGTCCGATGAATGAAATCGCAATAGGTGGAGAAATCATCCAATTCGTGACGACTCATATGACAAGCTATTTCCTCTCCGATGATATAGGGCATCAAATCGGTGCCCGCCAAAAGACGCAACGCCTTGCCCCCTTCTTTTCCTGTAAGGATTCGAAGAAATTCTTCTAAAACTTTTTCTTTGGAAACATGAACCAATTCCCCGCAATGATCCAACATAGCTTGAGTCAATTCTTCAGAAATTTCCATCTCCAGCTCGCTGATCATTCGAATTCCCCGCAACATCCGGGATGGGTCCTCCCTAAACCGTTTGTTGGGATCCCCCACTGTTCTCAGCCGTCGCACCTTCAAGTCTTCTCTTCCCCCGTATGGATCTACAAACCCCCGGGTGGGGCTGTCTGCCATGGCATTAACGGTAAAATCTCTACGGCTTAAATCCTCTTCAATAGTTTTGGCCAATACCACCCGGTCCGGTCTTCGATGGTCCGAATACTCCCCCTCCAGACGAAAAGTGGCCACATCAATAATCAGCCCTTCTGCTCCCTTTTCCGCCTCCGGTTCCCACCGCACCACACTATATTTTTCACTCAATACCTGAGCCCGGGGCAGAATTTGAATTAATTCCTGCCAGTTGGCATCCGTTGCCAAATCCCAATCAAGAGGCTCCATTCCCAGAAGGCTATCCCGCACACAACCTCCCACCATGTAAATAGCATGTCCGGCATCCTCTACCGCTTTCACCACCTTGCCAACTTCGTTGGGAAGTTTAATCATTCTCCTGGTTCCTCCCCATGGCTTTATATAATCTTCGATTTTCCAGAGTCCAAACCCTACCTGAAAAATCTCCCGCCTCCGTCGTTCCCAGCGCATCTTCCATATCGAACATCCGGGCATCCATCATGTCCAGATAATGAAGCATCTCCGCTTCGGGGAACATGGGTTTTTTAGGACTTCCATAATCCGGTTCATAGTGATGAGAAAGGATCATATGCTCCATCAGCACCACTTTTTCCCTTGGAATTTTCAATTCTTCTCCCAACTTGTCAATGGCCACCACCCCTTGAACCAGATGCCCAATCAACTGGCCTTCAAAGGAATAACCGGGAGAAACACCGAATTCATTGCTTTCAATCTCCCGCAATTTCTCTATATCATGAATAATAACACCGGTTAGCAATAAATCTTCATTGAGAAGCGGATACACCTCGCAAAGCTTTTTCCCCGCCATCAACATCCTCTTCACATGATAAAGAAGCCCCGCCATCTCTGCATGGTGGTTTCTCTGGGCTGCAGGATAATAAAGCAGTTTTTCTTTATCCCGGGCAAGCAATTCTTCACAGACCCTTCGGTAATCCGGATCTTCCATTGCCTTTGCTATATTCAAAATATACTCAAACATGGAATCGGGAGATTCCGGTGCTGCCTTTACCACATCTCCTATGTCCACAGGATCATCTTCTCTGGCTTTTCTCATTTGAAATACGGTTAATTGGATTTGCCCGTTGAAATCCTTCACTTTCCCTTGCACCTTGACGATATCCCCCTCTTTAATCTGTTGAAAGATGATTTCATCATCCGAAGTAATGTCCCATTTCTTGGCATTCAAATCTCCGGTGCTGTCACTAAATAGCAGGTCCCCGTATAATTTCCCATTACTGCCTGTTTTCAGCGAAATGCTTCGAACCATATAGAATTCAATTACATCCTCCCCCACTTTCAAAGTGTTCACGTCGTATCTCTCCATTGATTTCCTCATTTCTTTTATGATAATCTATTGTTTTATTGGCTTTTTTTTGGGTTTTTCTCTCTTGAGTTATGATGTTTTTTCTCTTCTGGTTTTTCATTTTTTTCTGCCCTGTCTTACCTCTTTGGCATCTTTTTACAGAGATACGCCCGCACCTCTACCTGCTCTCCCTTTACGCCTTGATGGTCATGCAGCTCCCCTCCGGAAGTGACCCCAATTTTCTTTTGTTCTTGCATGGTAACACCACTCCGCTCCCAATCCTGGCGAAGAGAGGCCAGCCTCATCTGATTCACCGGAAAATCCGTTCCATATCCCGGCTGCAAGTGCCATCAAAATCATACCGCCCATTTACCATTTTAGGCAGAATCAAGCCGTTGTTCACATAAAAACGCACGGTACTGATGTTCAAATCGTATTTTCGGGCGAAATCACCGATTCGCAATAGAAATCACCTGTTTTCAAGAGAAAAAGCTCATCTACAGTATAGGGGAATTTCCTCTCTTCGTCAATGGAAGGCCCTTCATCCAGATAGAGAACGTCCCTTTTTTGACCCCAAAGTAAACCCCACTTCACATATTGAAAAATGAAGGGGTTGCTGTGAAGTCCCATTGCCTTGTTATGATAAGGTCAGAAGAAAAGAAGCAAGGCCAAAAGGGCCTTAATGGAATAGGGAAAGGAGAATAAGAGCCTTCCCTTCTACAAAAACGGGGCCAACGGCCCCGACCAAAGAAGTGTTGATTTATTGCAATCCGCCTTGGCCCAAGTGGAAAAAGCAGGCATGGGAGAGGACGCAGGGAAAGAGCCGTTGATGGGAGGCTTACAGCAGAAAAAAGATATGGAAATCCTGAGCAAAGTACTGGGATAACGATAAAAATGTAATGGATTGCGCAACGCAAAGGGCTTCTTGTAAGAGGCCCTTTGTGGTTTCTTTATTCTTCTTCCATCAAGGTCGCAAACACCTTCGCTACCTCCGGATCAAACTGCGCACCAGCCCCCTCCTTGATTTCCTGAAGAGCCTTCCTCTTTCTGCCCTCTAGGCTATCTTCTTCCGTGAACCCATTTTTATGAACCATTCGATCGTAGGCTTCTGCTACCGCAATAATTCTGGCCAACAAAGAAATTTCTTCTCCCTGAAGGTTACGAGGATATCCCGTACCGTCCCACCATTCGTGGTGGCTGTAAACATGATCCGCCAAGTCCAAAGTATCATCAAATAAGGTGAGGATTCGATATCCCGTGGCCGAGTGTTGCCGCATGGTTTCTAAATCTGTTTCATCCAAGGAAATTTCTGTCAAAAGCCTATCTTCTAATGTAATCTTTCCTATGTCGTGAAGATAGGCCGCCCGTTTCAGCTTGTTGATCTCCGGTTTAGACAACTTCATTCGCTCGCCGATTTTTCCACTCAAATTCTCCACCATGCGGGAGTGCTCTTTCTCTCGGGGGCTCTTATTATGAAGGGTATCCACGATGGTATCAATCATATTCTGGTTGATAGCCTTCCGATTCATAATTTTATCTTTATACATGGCATTTTCTGCGTTGCTCATGATTTCTTCCAAAGACTGGAATGGCCCATATTTCGTGTCAACTCCAAGAGAAATGCTGCATTTAATCGCCGCCATTCGAGCATTTTCCATCTGCTCTCGAATTCGGTTCACCAACTTTTGAGCTCCTTCCCGGTCAGTTTTGGGAAGGAGAATAATAAATTCGTCACCACCCACCCTGGCAACAACATTTTCTTTTCCGGCAGCCTTCACTAAAATCTCTGCAGACCTTTGGATTAATTGGTCTCCCGCTGCATGCCCAAAAATATCGTTGGTCATTTTCAATCCATTGATATCTGCAAACAGAATGGACAGAGGCAAATTTTCCACAATATCCATTTTCCCTTTGTTCTCTTCGAAGCATCTTCTGTTGTGCAATCCCGTCAACAAATCGTGGCAACTCAAATACTGAATCTCAGCTTCCTTTTGCTTTCGATCCGAAATGTCCATAAAGGTAACCACTCCTCCAATCACCTTCCCATTCTTCACCTGAGGGTATGCGTGATACTCCACCTCAAAGAAGGTGCCGTCTGCACGCCAAAAAACTTCATTCTCGGATTCGTGGCCGATGTTATCTCGAATGGATTGAAGAATGGGGCACTCTTCTCCCGGATAATTCTCCAGATTCCGCTTGCTATGATGGATCAATTGATGCATGTTTTTCCCCAACAGTTCCTCCTCATGAAGATACCCCAACATGCGAAGGCAGCTTCGATTGCAAAAGGTACAATTGTCTTCCAAGTCAATGCCATAAATCGCCTCCGCAGAAGAATCCAAGATCAAACGAAGGGATTCCCTACTCTCTTCCAACTCCTGATTTGCATCGAAAAGCTGCCGGGTTCGTTCCAGAACACTACCCTCCAAGTTCTCTACCAGAGATTGCATGGTTTCCCCCACTCGGTTCAAACTTTCGGATATAATGCCGATTTCATCGTGTCGGGCCACCTTCACCCGCCGGGTCAAGTCTCCCGCCGCCAGTCCTTCGGCTGCACCCAAAAGATCATCCACGGGACGCATCATTATTCGAACCATAACCAGATACGCAGCCACCGAAAGCAAAACAGCCAGAGAGGCTATGAGCGCCGCCCAACGCATGGTGTCTACCATATCGGCATAAAAATAAGACTGTGGAAGGGCAGTAATAATAACCCACCCCAGGCCATTCACATGGAGCTCCTGCACATTAACATAGTAGTCCTCATCTCCTCCATCATAGAGAAAATTACTTTCCAAAGTCTGGCTGTACCGCTGTTGAATTTCGTCGAAATCCGTATCCGTTATGTCAGACAGTAAAAGCCGATTCATGCTTCCATCCTCAGCAAGAACGAAATTGTCCACTCCCATGGAATTGGCTACTAACAGGCCGGATTCTTTTTCCAAAATCACCGCATGTCCATTAAATTCATCAACGGATTTCGCCAAAAACTCACCGATATCCCCCAAAAGCACATGAGTTCCCATAACGCCCATGACTGCACCTTGGTGGTCGAAAATCGGCCAGGCTGCCGAAACCGTCAAATCATTCATGATAAAATGCCTATAAATGGCTGAATAGGCTGGCTTTCCCGTTTCCGCCGCCACCTGATACCATGCCCGGGTACGAGGATCAAAAGGCCCCGCTTGCACCACCAATTCTCCAGCAGTTTTGTCTTCTTTTACCGCATAATACCAGGAATTCCCACCGGTGGTTTCATCATTCCTCATAATTTCAATCCGGTTTTCCTGATTCCTTCGAGCACCGTAATATTCCCCTTGAGCTGAGCCATAGCTGAAACTGTATACCGCCCCTTCATGTGCTTCCAGCACACTGACAAAAAACTTTTCTCTAAACAACCGGTCTCCAAGATCCAGAAGCCCATGTTCAAGGATGGCATGCTGCGCTTCGTTGATATGGTAAGGAACATACATAAAATTCTCCACATCATGGTAGATCTTCTCGTTTTGCCCCAAAGCCATCCGCTGGGTCATTCTTCCCATCGAAGAATTCCAGTTGCTAAAAATCAACATTCCATACAATGTAAAAGAAACCAACATGGATAGCCCAAAAACTATAATGATTAAATTTTTAATCGAAATGGTCTTCTTTCTTCCCATTTTCATTAAATCCACCCTTTTCCCCATTTATTCGGGATGAATTTCTCCTCCCTGCTTCCAGTTTCTTAGAAACAACCCTACTTCGTTTTCGTCGAGGGGCCTGCTGATATAGAACCCTTGTGCTTTGTCACAACCATTTTCCTTCAAGTATTCCAACTGGCATTCATGCTCCACACCTTCTGCCACCACACAATGGCCCAACTTGTGACCCATTGAAATAATATTTTCGGATAACGTATCTTCCGGTTTGGAAAACAATAATTTTTCAATGAAAAACTTGTCGATTTTCAAATAATTCACATTTAATTCCCGTTCTCTGGCTAAAGAAGAGTAACCGGTTCCAAAATCGTCGATGGCAATCCGAATGCCGTTTCCCTTCAACTGGGCAAACACCCGATTCAAGTCATCATAATTGTTAACAAGCACCGACTCTGTGATTTCTAGTATAATATGGGAAGGTGCCACCCCCTTCTTCTTTATGAGCAAGAGCAAATCCCTGGTGAAATCACGTCTTAAAAATTGTAATACGGATACATTGACAGACAAATTAAGTTCCAACTTGCTTTCTCTGGTCAGCCCATTCCAAAAATCCAGAGCCTTGGTGAATATCAAGTCTCCCAAGGGGAGTATGAGGCGGGTTTTTTCGGCAATAGGAATAAACTCATCCGGAGCTACCGCCCCGTACTCATCGCTTGCCAATCGTGCCAAAGCTTCCAATCCATCGATTTCTCCCGTAACAAGATTCAGGACGGGCTGGTATTGCAAGAGCAACCGCTCCGGTCGAATCCCGGCAGCAATTTCTGAAAGCTCTTTTCCAATGGTTTCTTCCCTCATGATTTCATCGGACATGCCTTCGTCAAAGAAACAAATCCGACAATTTTCATCCACCAACAAGGCCCTCTCCGCCGCAATCAGGGAGTTCTTAATCAACAGCTCTGCGTTCTGATAATTTTCTTCTTTGATTTCAATCACGCCAATACCACTGCTTACCCTCTCCTGATAGAGAATGGAATTTACCGTAGTATCCAGAGAACGACAGAAATGAAGGAGACTCTCCAAATCCCCATGACCACTGACATAAAACGCCAATCGGTATTCATATACACTAAAGAGTTTTCTACGATCACTGCAGTACTCCACTAGGGCATCCGTTATTCTCTTCAACAAGGCCTGACTGTAACGAAAGCCATAAGTCATATCCAATAAATGTAGGGGGCTCAGGTTTATGGTAATCAAAGCCCGGTTTTCAGTAACAGGCTTTTCGCCTTCCTGACGCAGGAAGCTCTCCAGATACTGTCGATTGTATAGTCCGGTCCAAGGGTCGTGTTCCCCCTGGTAACGCAGCTGATCTTCCATGGCTTTCCGGTCGGACAAATCCAGAATGATTCCTTCCAAAGCCACCACCTTGCCTTGGAGATCAAAGACTCCCTCGCCCATTTCCAGCACCCACTTTCGTGACCCGGAAGCCGTGGTTATTTCGTACTCTTGTTTGAAAGGTTTTCTCAAACTCAAAATCCGCTTCCACTCTCCCCAAAGGAATTCTCGATATTCCGGTGCAATCAGGTCATTGAAGGAAAACTCCCGATTATTCACCAAGCTCTCCGGAGGATATCCCGTCAATCCAAAACAGCCATCGGAAACAAATTCCATAGTCCACTCCGGATCATACTTGCACCGATAGGCCATACCGGGCAAATTGGAAATCAGCACCGCTTTGCTCCGTTCGCTTTCCAACAACGCCTGTTGAAATTCTTTTTGATAAGTAATGTCCTCAACCAAACAGAGATGGTAATCTTCCTCCTGAGAAAGTCCTTCTAGTTTAGAAATCTTCATGTTGGTCCATACGCTGGAGCCATCCGGACGAACAAACCGTTTTTCCAAGGTGTATCCATCCATCTCCCCCCTTTTAAACGCAGCGAAATTTTCCAAATCTTCTGCCAGGTCGTCGGGATGGGTGATGTCCATCCATTCCATTTGATCCAATTCACGGCTGGTTCTTCCCAAAATATTTTCGAACACCGCATTAACATTCCTGTCTCCGTACTTGGACCGGAAAGGAAAACTGGTGTTATTGACGATAGCCACCCCGATGGGTGCTTGAGAGAACACGCTGTGATATAGGGCCTCGTCGTAAGCCAATTTCTCACTCATTCTCTTTAATTTCAAATGCTGCCATCTGGAATAGAGGTAAAGCAAAACCGTCAGAAGAAGAAAGAGAGCAATGATGAAGTCGGGAACCATCTGTTTCCAAATATCCGCTTTCCATTGGGCGGCCGGATAATCAATAACAAAGGCCGCTATCACTCTTCCATTTTCCGGGTCCATAATAGGAACCGACACGCTAATCCATGTGCCCCAGCGGTCGACAAAGGGTTCTGTGATGATGGTCTTCCCGCGAAAATAACCTTTTAAAAACAAAGGATCCGCATCATGGTATACTTGCCCCGGCGGAGAGTAATCTAAGGAAGTATCCGGTTCCGAATCCACCAAAAAAACCAACTGGCCATGCCTCAGTCCCAATAAATATGCAAAGCTGATTGGGTTGGTGGTGTGTACCAGCAGGTTTAAATTTCTCCTTGCCATGATATATTCTTCTTTATCCAAATCCTCAGAAGACCCATCAAGCAAGCTTATGTGCTCCCCATGGAACATGGAAGCTAATGATTGAGCCAACATAACGGCTTCATCCGTGGCGTTTTGCTCATACCGGTTCCAGGAGTAATTCAAGTAAAAACTGCTGACCACCCCATATAAAAGTAGAACAACCAGGACATGCATCCAAATCTGCTTTTTCGCTGTCATCTATTCCCCCTAACCCACCCTGGCGCGGAGTTGAGAACCTTCGAATAATATGACCTAATAGTACCACAATTCGTTCTTTTTGTTAATATCTCAATGCTCCATTTCTTGTTGGCGGCTCATCTTTATTGTGCTATAGCTTCTCTGGTTTTTCCCGCTTCTTGATGGGTTGGCTCCAGTTCTCCGACACGGTGGATTCTTGCCGATACCGGGTAACCACATCACTCATGACCTGAAAGTTCAGACCCACGCCCTCTCCGTCATTCTGATAGGTTTGGGTTCGGTTGGCGCCAATGCCATATTGCGCCGCCGTTTCCACCGCATCCATATTGGCACCTAAAAAGATGAATTCCCATCCGGAGTTTTCTTTTTTGTCTTCAATCATGGCTCGAATCTTCTCTCCGGAATACTCTCTGCTGGAGTTTTCCATTCCATCGGTAATGATTGCCACCATCACTTGTTCTGCCCGGTATGTTGGTTCCGTGTTTTCCTGGGCGTTGTGGATCTTTTGGATGGTACCGCCTACCGCATCCAGTAACGCCGTGCTGCCTCGTACATAATACTCTTTATCCGTCAGTGGTTTTACTCCTTTTACATCAATTCGGTCATGGAGCAATTCATACTGATTGTCAAACAAAACCGTGGTGATGGTGCACTCCCCGGCCTCCTTCTTTTGTTTTTCCAATAGGCTGTTAAACCCTCCAATGGTATCTTCCTCCAAACCGGCCATAGAACCGCTTCGGTCCAAAATGAATACCAACTCTGTTCTTTTCTTTTTCATAGTTCTATCCTCCTATTCCTTTTTCCATCTTGCCTTCATGAGATGGATTATGGTTCAAGGATACCAAATCAAAAAAAGAAAAGGTCGCTTAGAAAGCGACAAATGACACATAAAATAACTTATCCCCCCAGGGTCAACTGGTCGTATTGAAATAGCACCTCGTTGATTTCAAAGATATCATACTTTTTATTCACAATAAAAAATTCAATGATTACATCAAACATATTACTATGAGAAAGGGCATACCCGGCACGACGAAGCAAATCTTCCGTCTCTATCAGATTCAACTCTAAGGCGATGGCCAAAGCAATGGCCGTTCGTTTGCTGGGATGGTATCCCTCTTCGGACCGTATTTTTGAAAACAGTTTGCGGTCGATGTTGGCCTTTCGATATACCTCCGCATCCTTTTTTCCTTTCTTATCCACCAGACGAAGAAGTGTGCTGGAAAAAGGTTCATCCAAATCCTCCAAAAGGTCTTCCAACTTATAAGAAGGCGCTCCCGAACCCACCGAGTCAGAACGAACCACCAGGGCCTCTTCCTCCACCCTTAAGATCCGGCATTGCCCATATAGTATCTCATGTTCATCTACATAGTTCTGCTTTATGTATTCCTGGACTTCCCCCACCAGTTGCTGGCTCACAACCACTGCTTCTTTATCGAAAACCACCAGAAAGACATCCATGTCCTGATTCTGCAGAAATTCCCCAACAATAGTCTTCGCTATTTTTAAGGCTTCTTCCTTGGGATATCCGTAAATCCCACTGGAAATAAGGGGGAATGCCATACTTTGGCAGCCTTTCTCATAGGCGAGATGTAAACTGTTTTCATAACAAGCGGCCAGTTGCTCCGGCTCTCCCCTTTTTCCATCCTGATATACCGGCCCCGCCGTATGGATAATCCATGTGGCAGGAAGTTGCAATCCCGGTGTGATGACCGCTTCCCCCGTTTTTATGGGAGCCAGGGCCTTACAAGCCTCCTGCAACTCTTTCTCGCCGGCAGCTTTAAAAATGGCACCACAAACACCGCCACCCATTAATAACTCCGTATTGGCCGCATTGACAATGGCATCCACTTTCATCTTTGTTATATCGTTTCGCACAATGGTAAACGGCATCTCATCCTCCCTTTGAATGATGTACCCAGTGAATCTTGTCTGTTATTTATTATACCGCACACAATTTATAATGCGAGTCTTTCACAGGCTATTTTATGATTTGGCGCGTTTTCGTTTTATGTTTTCTACCTTTTCATGTCCACTTTTAGAGTAGCATCAGTTTGGTCAGTAAGAAATCCCCTCCTTCAGGAAAGTTCCGTTATCCAGATCCTCAAATGCCTTCGCCAACTCCTCCTTGGTGTTCATTACGATAGGGCCTCCCCAGGACACCGGCTCCTCCAACTTAGAGGAGCTGATGAATAACACCTGCGCATCTTCATCCGCCGCCCGGATGATTACCTGATTTCCGGGAGAAAGTTTCGCCGCTGTTTTTTCCTTGATTAATTCCCCGCCCACATAAACATCTTTCACCAAAGTAAAAACCATGATGGACCGTTCAGGGTCTATTTCTACCGTCACAGAAGCCCCGGCATCCAAATGAATATCATAGTAATCCAAAGGGAGATACTTGCTCAAGTACCCTTCTTCCTCCCCATACCTTCCGGCCAATAGACGCAACTTTCCCTGTTCCAGAGGAATTTCCTTAATTTCCGAATTCTTGATGCTGCGATAGCCTGGAGAAACCATCTTTTGGTTGGCGGGTAAATTTAACCACAATTGAACCCCCAGCAACCGATCTGCTGCCGGCAGCTTTTCCTCGTGAAGGATACCGGAACCAGCGGTCATCCACTGCACTTCCCCGTCCCCGATGGTATCTTCGTTTCCCAAGCTATCCTTATGGGTCATCTTTCCTTTATATACATAGCTAATGGTCTCAATCCCTCTGTGGGGATGCAAAGGGAAACCCGCCGTATAGTCACTGGGATTCTCACTATCAAAGGAATCCAACATCAAAATGGGGTCGTACTCTTTCACCGTCCGAAGCCCTAAAACCCTTACTAGGCTAACCCCCGCTCCATCCTGAGTTCTGTATCCCTGAACCTGCTCTATCACTTTTCGATCCATACTGTACCCCTTTCAGCGGCCTTTCACATCATTCCATATGCCTACAAATAACCATCATATATATGTACCTCTTATTGGTGGAAAATAACAGGAAATCAAATGTTAGCATACCATTGACTCTCCTCTGTATGTACATTATAATGTACATACAGGAATGGGAGGTGCTCTTTATGATAAATACCAACATAACAAATTTCAGGAAGAACCTTTTTGCTTTGCTTGAACAAACGATAAAATACAACGAACCTATTTTTGTATCTACAAAAGATGGGAATACGGTTACCTTAAGCGAAGAGGATTATAATGGCATGATGGAAACTCTTTACCTTAGTTCTATTCCAAATATGAGAGAGCATATACAAGAAGGACTGAATGCCCCCTTAGAAGATTTTGTCTCAGAGGATAAGGTGCAATGGTAGAGTACCAGATTGTTTACTACAAAAAATGCCTGAAAGACATTGAAAAATTGAAAGCTAGCAAGCTAGATGAAAAGGCAAAAGGATTGATCGATATGCTTCGGAAAAATCCATATAAAAATCCCCCTCCCTTTGAAAAATTAGTGGGGGATTTGAAAGGCGCTTATTCTCGAAGGATAAATCACCAACACCGCCTGGTGTACCAGGTAATAGATGATCAAAAAATCGTAAGAATAATTAGCATGTGGTCACACTACGGGTGACCACTTTTGTGAATGGTTCCTTTATCCTATAATCTCACGCTATCCAAAATCTTCTTTGCCTCACTCACTACCTGTTGCACATCTTTGGCATTGGGATGCCCTAGTTTCACAAATAAGAAGTTCCCTGGGCAACTGATTTCACCCAAAATCTTTATGCCCTCTTTCTCAATAATCTCCCGAATCTCCTTTTGGCACCGTTGGCTGGTAGAAACGCTGCTAGTCACTAACACCACCTGTTTCACAACGGAAGAATCCAGTGTTTCTGCACAGGCTATCAGGGCCGGGTTACACTTTCCGGCGTAAATGCCGCCTACTATAAAAAGTGTATCCATCTCCTTTATGGGAGAACATACCGCCGCGTTGATGACTTCTACACCCAACTCTTTCCCGATGGCTTCCGCCAGTTTCTTGGAATGTTTCGTCTTCGTTGCATATACCACTCTAACACGATCCATTATAATCCCTTCTTTCCTCAATCAAATCTGTTCCAATATCAACATATTCAATGATTTAGAAAGTCACACACATGTCATGTCCGTACCCTCAATGAACAAACACATTATATCACAATCTATACCTACTCTCTCCAAAAAAATCGGAGGTGGATCTCTTACCAGATTCTTTTAGGCATAATCCTGCTTCCTATCAGGATTTTCCTTCAAGTATCTATATGCTTGTCTATACTCTTCTTAAAAAACAAGTCGTATAGGAAAGCGTCTCCGTAGGACACACATCCACACAATGGCCGCACCCTACACAATTCAGAGAAGTAACCGGCTCACCCATCAATGCTTTTCCACGTATATCAATGGTCATGGGACATGCCATATTACATTGATTGCAGTCAATACACTTGGTTTGATCTGTTACGATTCTCTGTCCGGAAAGTTTGCCCAGATATCCTAATACTGCACCAAGGGGGCAGTAATAGCAATATCCTCTCCCTGTCAGTACGATCCAGAAGAACATCATCCCCAAAAGCTCGGCACTTAAGTATTTGTAGATCTCCAGTTTGCTGATGAACTGATGATTCTCAAATGCTTGGACCCCCAACAATAACAGCACCCAGTATACCAAGAAGAAAATGGCTATGGCAAAAATAGTCCACTTGGCTACCCGGAAGACCTTCAGGGCAGAAGGCGAAAGCTGTCTCTTCTTCCCAATCAAAGGAAAGGCCGGCGCAAACACTTCAGAAGCAAATCCGTTAAAAAGGCAAAGCCGGGAGCACTGCCAACGGCGTCCGAACAATAAAGTTCCCCCAAGTATCACCCCACTGATGGCAACGTAAAAAACAATGGCCCAGGTAATCCCGGTAGTCCCCCAAATCGGAAATCGGCTGGCATAAAAAGAGGAATCTTCATAAAGCAGTTGCAAGGGCGTGGTGGTCCAGGGAAGGGGCATGGCAAAAAAATACAACTCCTTGTTGCCCAGAATCAACGGAGAAAAGATGTGGACAACAAGAGCCGCTATGATAAAACCCATCAGATTCTTTTTTCGGGTATCCGTGCGACTGGTTCTTTTAACGATACGCAAGGTTAAAATACTTCCCGCCACGATGAAGGCCGTCTTCACCCAGTTCTCGTAAAAGTGCCATGCAGCTGTAATCAGTTGGGCCACCGGTTCCGGCGCCACCGGAACATAGCCATAATTTAGCCCGGCAATCACCACACACAAAAGGATATACGCCCAAAGCATCATTCGTAATATTGCCAAATCATCTATTTTTCTCTTTTGCATGGGCTTTTCCCGTCTATCACACTCCGCCATCACTTGAAACAACACTTTATTATACAACACTTGGTTAAGAAGTGGGCAAAGTATCTAGCAACTGCAAACGATGTAAAAGACAAACAGGCTACATTTTTGCAGCCTGTTATCATCACTATGTATTTCCACCCATATCTTGGGAAAGCCCAGAAGAAAGATCACCTTGCTTTGGCTCCTTACAGGGTCTCGTAGTCCGCCAGGAAGCAAACCAGCAACTGAACAGTCTGTTCCAAGTCCTCCAGGTTCACCGTTCCTACCGCAGTATGCATATATCTTTGGGGTATACAAAGGCCTCCTGCCAAATATCCCTTTCCGGCCATGGCTCCACTCCATGCATCCGTTCCTCCCCCGGTTATGACCTCCCTTTGGTACGGGATATTGTGAGCCTCTGCCGTTTGAATGAGTTTCTTGGTCACCTTTCTGGGTACATTGTTGCCGGTAGCTCCCAAAATGGGATCCCAATCATAAAACTTGATGCTGGGACCCCCACCCATTACTTGGGGGCATTGTTTTTCTTCAATTCCCGGAATTCCGCCCGTCAAGGTGACATCAAGGGAAAGCATCAATTCAGGATCAAACCGTGTTGCCATAGGACCACCGGCCCTCATCCCCACTTCCTCTTGAACCGAACCCACCATGCATACCGCAGGCTCAATTTTTTTGTCCTTCAGTCGTCGAAACACTTCCACCATTACAGCACAACCGGCTCTGTCGTCCACGGCTTTTCCGGTGTAGTACTTCCCACCGTTCAGTACCATTCCCTGTCGATGAAAACCCACATAATCTCCGGGATAAACGCCTAGCTGATTGGTCTCTTCCCGACTTTCGGTACCAATGTCCAGAAATAATTCTTCAATTTTGATGACCTGTTGGTGGTCTTCCGGAGTCATAATGTGGGCCGGCTTGGACCCGGTAACTCCATGGACCTTTCCCCCGGATTCTGTTTTTATAATCATGTCTTGATTCACAGCCACCCGGTCATCATGATACCCAACCGGCAAGAAACGCACCAACCCGTTTTCTTCCACATGGTTAACAATAAATCCAATTTCATCCATATGGGCTGAAATCAATACGCGTTTCTCCGGATTGCTTCCATGCTTGATAAAATACTGGCTGCCCAGAGCGTCCTGATCGTACTGGTCATAGAGCCCTTCCATTTCTGTTCGAAGCAACTCTGCCACTTCTTCTTCATCCCCGGAGACTCCAAAGGCGTTGTCTAATATGGTTAATGTTCTCAGCAATGAATCTTGTGTCACAATCTCACCCCTTACATAATAAATCCGGCTATGATATAGAGTATAAAAGAACCGCCGCCCGCAATCAAGGCATAAGGAAGCGTGGCCACCATCAATTCAACGGCTTTAATCTGGCACCCTTGAGAACAGAGAATGACGCCATCACCGTACAGGCAAGTATTGCTTCCAAAGGCAGCGCCGGAAAATACTGCCGCAGATGCCAGAATAGGATCCACACCCATAGCCACTGCCAAAGGAACTACAATGGGAAGAATGATGGCTGCCAAATCCCAGAAGCAACCGGTGGTGTACGCATACACCGCACATACCAGAAATACTGCCGCTGGTAAGAAAGCGCCCTTCATGATGGGAACGGTTATGTGAATCACATACTCCGCCAGCATCAAATCTGTATTTGCAGCTTGAACAGCAAAAGCCAGTACCGACAAGATGAGGACAAATCCCATGCTGATCACTCCATCAAAGCAGGAAGTCAGCAGCTCTCGAATGGACAACCTCTTAGTAAGCGCATAAAGGAGTACCGCAATGACAACGCCAGATACAGCGCCCATCAATACGTCAATTCCCGTTAAAAGTGTTACCGCAATCATTACAGCTAGTGGAATCAGGAAAGCAATGGGCTTTGCGTTGTTGTGTTCTTCTTCGTGGCCTTCCGCCGCATGAATCAAAGATAAATCAGTACCCTCGGGGAACACGTCACCCGTAGCTTCCGCCCGCAACGTATCCTTTTTAATGGTCCCAAATTTCGGGATAATGCCAAAAATCTGCAACAACACCACCGCGATGGCCAACCATCCGTAGAATGTCAAAGGAATCGCTGAGATATAGGCGCCCATTCCGGTACCATTCGCCCCAACAACTCCCTCGTTTTCCAACAAGGCCCCAAAGTAAACGGCCCATGAAGAAAGGGGAATTAAAATACATACCGGAGCAGCCACACTATTTACCACATATGCCAGTTGGGTTCTTGGAATCTTCAATTTATCGGTGATTCCCTTCATGGTGGTACCCACTGCTAAATTGTTTAAATAGTCATCCAAGAAAATAATGACACCCAGTAGAAAAGTACCCATCAATGCCTGTTTTTTCGTTTTAATAAATTTCCCGGCCCAACGGCCGAAATCGGTAACGGCACCGGAACGTTCAAAGAGCATAATCAGCATTCCAAACATTACAATAACCAAAACCAGCCATTGCAGCGTCTCATTGGTCATTGACACATAGAGATAGTTAAACCACATCCCCATAAATCCGGTCAGGCCACCGGCTAAAATCAAAGCTCCCATCGAGAGACCGCACACCATGGCAAACAAAGTTCTTCGCGTAGTGACAGCAACTACTAAAATAGTAAGTACCGGCAATACACTAATCAGTCCATAATCACCCATGCTTTATTCTCCTTTTCTTGTGATTTGACGTATCTAGGATATTCATAAGTCCAAAAAAAATATATAACCTTCCTATTCTATCTGAAGTATGAGGCACAACAAAAAAAACCGCAATTCCATAAAATACGGCTTTTTTGTAAACTTAAGTTTATATTTTTGTGTCAGCACTATGCTAGCGTAACATCCGGAATAGTTGCACTCTATTCTTTACATCTGCCTTTCGGTATATATTGTGAATGTGTTTTTTCACAGTGCCCAATTCAATAAACAGGATTTTGGCAATTTCTTCATTGCTTAATCCGTCCAACAAGTACCCCACGATTTCCAACTCCCGGTCCGTTAAATCCAATTTTTCCTTGATGATAGCCAACCCAGTAGTCCCTAATAAAGGGTTCTCGCCGGAACTCATTTTTATTTTGGTGATCAAATGTTTATGCAACTGTTCCAATACAAATATGTCTCTTTCGCTAAAATCCCCCATCTTTTTGGACCGGTACAATGATAGAGCTCCGTAACATACCCCCTTTTCCGCTATGCACAGGGCCAACGGGTACTCCAGTCCGTGGGATAGAAATTCGGAATAAAACTCCGTGTTCTCGCGAAATCGGGCTTCAAACAAATCCGTTTCTTTATATGCGATGGGTCTGCCACTGGTGAAAATAGGCATGGTATAATCCATTTTTTCACCAAATGCCAAGTAATTGTCAATATCCTTTTGGCATATGTTATTGGCTACCGGCTTCGTCAATAATTTTTCTCCCTTGGTATTGGCCAAATAAAAAGAAGAACAATTATTGGGAATGAGAACCATGAGAAGATCCAATAGATTTTCTCTCATAGCGTCCAAATCATCGGTTTCATAAATCATATGGGTAATTTCGTTGAGGAAAATCCATTCCTTTTCGGATAAATACTGCATGGGCACTCTGCTCTCTATGTTCCTTCGCGAATTACTAAATTTCTACAGCATGGTCTATTGATTCCACCTGCAAAATTTCTACTATACCAAGCATTGTAGCCTATTCCGGATACAAACGCCAACTTTTTCAGAATATTTTCACGCCGATGGAAGGTGTACCAAATATCATTGCCAATAAGCGGGGGCACCTTCCCGGCGACCCCGCTTCGTTGAAACTTCCATTCTTTTTATTGGCAGAGACTAATACTATTTTTGTTTCCGGTATACTTCTCTGCCCTCGGAAATTGTTGCCACTATCTCGATTTCGTTGATTTTTTCCGGAATCTCATAGGGATCTTCTGCCAACACCGTAAAGTCTGCATAATACCCCTCGCTGATTTGCCCCCGCTCCTCTTCTTCGAAGGCAGCATATGCTCCACAGCGAGTATAGGTTTCCAATGCTTCTGTTACACTCATTCTCCTGATATCATATCTTGCATTAACCAAACCGTGAATACCGGTAAGGGGATTAAGACTGTTTACTGGTGCGTCAGATCCTCCCGCCACAACGACTCCCGAGTCCTTCACCATCTTGTAATGTTCGAATCGAGTTGAAGCTCTTTCTACTCCAAACCATTGTTCCACAGGCCCTCCCGGTGTATCGAAAAGATAAGAGTACTCTGGTTGTTGACACACGACACATCCCAATTTGGCCGCCAATTCGATGTGAGAAAGTCGGGGCAAAGTAAAGTGTTCGATTCTGTGTCTCAGTTTTTTATCTCCTTGTTCCGCAATAACCCGACGATAGGCATCCAAAACCTGATCGATGGCCCGCTCACCCATAGCATGAAACGCACATTGCTTTTCATCCATATGGGCTCTCTTCACCAGCTGATAAACATCGCTGTCCTTGTTGATTAAATCTCCTCTCACCTCCGGCTTGCAGGTATATGGCTCATCCAACGCCATGGTAAAGTCCATATCCGCTCCATCCAGGGTCAGGCAACCGCCATGACGTGGAAGGTTGTACTTTTTCGCTCTTTCATAATCCCAAAGCTGGGGGTAAAGCACACAGTGAAAAGGAAGGTCTCCTGAATCAATTTTTTCCATCCAAATATCTAAGTCCTTATCCTCTTTGACAAACTGCCCTTCCAAACAGTGTACTGTAGTGAGTCCGTTTTCCACCGCCATTTTCCCAAAATCTTCAATGTACTGTAAATATCGCTCTTCCGATATGAGACCCATTAAGATGTTCAGCGCTTTGAGTTGTACCTCGTCAATTCCCAAAAGACCATTAAACTCTCCGTTTTCATCCTTCCCCAATCCGGGCAGGTCTTCTGAGAAACCCAGTGCCTGGAAGGTCTCCGTGTTTACGGAGGAGGAATGCAAAGTGATACTTGTGACCATCACCTTTTTGCCATTGGAAATTCGGTCCAACTCCTTTTTCGTCGGAAAACGACCTTCATTGATTTGTGGCTCGATATAGAAGGCAGCGAAAACGATATCATCTTCCGTAGTTCGGCAGCGCTCCTCAATCAAATCCAGAGCTTCCTGAACACAGGTTACCTCTATCAAATTCACTCCTGACAACATCACCGCTGTGGTTCCTGCATGCACATGAGTGTCAATCAATCCAGGAAAAACAACAGCATCCTCAAATTCCCTAACGAGATAACCTGTAGGAGCTTCGCCGTTTCCCACTGCTTTGATTCGCTTTCCCTCCACTAAGACCCAGTCAGCAGAGGGAGATTCTTCATCCATAGTATATATTTTTTTTGCCTTCATTACATATTGAGCTTCTTGTTTGCTCTCGTTATTCATAGCAGTTTTTTCCTCCTATTCCGACTAGATCAATTCCTTGAATTCATCCACAGAATACTCTTTCCCATCCTTCTTGGCTTCCGTTGCCTTCTGCAATGCATCAAAGTTTTTCTGATTGATGGGATATTTTATCATCAGCAAGGCGCCGATGATGGCTAGAATTCCAGGCAACAATAAGGCTCCAAAAGAAATCCCCGTAAGTGTCTTTGCGGCTTGTTCCAACAGCATGGGATCATACTCCACGAATGCCAAGATCCAACCTACCGCCGCCATGGCCACACCACCAACCACTTTGCCCACAAAGTAAAACATTGATACGATAACACCCTCTCTACCTCCTCCATTGATGAAGGCATCCACATCGCATACATCATATACCATGGAGTATATTTGTACAAAATATGCACTGATGGCCAAAGCGAACAAGAAAAAGATAAGGTACAGTCCAAAGGTGTTCAATCCTGTGAAATGAGCAATGATCATTCCTGCTCCCAGTAGCAATGTTAGACTGACCACAATATTTTTCTTTTCAATCTTAATGTAACCCAGCACAGCAGATGCACCCATTACCATAAAGCAATAAATCAGCATTACCAAAGCAGCTTGGGCATCCGTGAAATACATGTTGTAATAGAGATAATAAATATAAGCACTGGTAAACAGGATGACCCCGCCGTAAGCAAATACCGTATAATACAATATCTTTCGGAAGGGCCTTATTCTAAGCACTTCCAAATATCCTTTGACAATACTGGTTTTAGGCCCCGCTTCCTCCTCTTGTAGTGATACCACTTCTTTACCTTTTGTGGCTGCCGCGGCAATCCAATAAAACGCCAATACCAACACACCAAAAATCAAGCCGACTTTCGACCAGGCCCCGGTGTCTCCTATTCCCGAATCCCCCGCCATCATGCTTACCAGGGTTAATGTGCCAGAGCTAGCTAAAATCATGGCTGCATAGTTGAAAATGTTGGCGATTCCACGAATGGAGTTTCTTTCATTATAATCATCCGTAATCTCAGACCCCAGGGATAAGTACGGAATATCTGTAAACGACAAGGCTAGCCAGAATATCATAGCCGCCACTAGAAAATAAAAAGGCTTGGTAGAATCGCTCACCACAGACCAGTCAGTATACATTAAGAAGATTGCCACGCCCAAAGGTATTGCGGCCTTATAGATAAAGGGCCGTCTCCTGCCATTCGGATTCTTACTGGCATCCGTCTTCAACCCTGCGAATAAATCCGTGAAGGCCCCCCAAAATACGGCTATCATGGATACGGTTCCAGCGATACCTGCATTCATGCCCACCGCGTCCGTCAAGAAGAAGATAAAGAAAATATAGAATGTGTTCATGGCAAGACACTCCCCTGCCATACCTAGCCCATATCCGGCTTTTGTACCAAGACCCAATTTACTGTTCATGAACCCACGTCCTTTCTATTAACCTTAGCGAAGAACAACGACTTTATCAATGATTGCTTCATGCATAATGTCCTATTATTTCTTCAATGAAAGCTGCCCAAAAACCTCGTATATAATTTTTAGACCTACCCAGGAAGTGATATGGTTTGGTGTATCCAGAGGTGGAGACACCTCCACCAGGTCCATACTTTTGACAGGAAGTTCTTTGATAATAACCTTCACCATTTCCATGATTTCGCGACTTGACGGCCCACCCGGTTCCGGAGTTCCTGTCCCGGGGGCGCAGGATGGATCCAGTACATCGATATCTAATGTAAAATACAGTGCGTCATATCCCTTATACTTTTCTAATATTCTTTCGGTCGCTTTCCTATAACCCTTCTCATGAATATCTTTTGCCCGAATCACCAAAACCTCAGGGTTCTCTTTCAGATATTCCACTTCTTCGACTTCCCAGGAACGGATTCCTATCAAAGCCAAATCCTTGGGGTCAATAACGTCATCTACTGCACGGCGTTCCGTACAAGCGTGGGACCAAATATGCCCATCATATTCATGACAAATATCAGCGTGAGAATCAAAATGTATAATCCCCATCTTTTTTCCCGCATGTCTTCTTCCGAAAGCCCTATGCAAAGGAATGGTAACAGAATGATCTCCCCCTAAAAACAAGGTGAAGGGAAATGTCCCCATTAAAGCATGCGCTTTTTCTTCCACGTTTTCATAGTATCGATTCCAATTTAAATCAATCGGAACATCTCCACTGTCGTATACTTTAAGCGTTTCAAAAACAATCCCTTCCTCGGATACGGGAGGTAAATACCGGGAGAGAGCTCTCATCTTTTCTGGGCCTAGAGCAGCTCCCTTTCCACAGCTTACTGCACTGTCAAAGGGTATTCCCATCACTGCAACATCGGCTTCCTTCTCATTGTTTGTATTGATTTCTCCCCAGGATGTCATTTCCACCATTTATCTACTCCTTTCAAGCATTTTATAAAAAGTTCTGATGATATAAGAATATTCATATATTTCAATAAAATCCACCTGCTTTGGTAGTACTTCTTTTCTTGTTTTCTGCCACTAAAGTAGTATACTTGTAGTATAAAAGTGTAGTTTTAAATATAATATCCGCAGGACCCGGTCACAGGGCCATGAAGCTCCACCATATATACCTGAAAACGAAGGAGTACCGCCATGCCATCACAGTTGCAGTGGGAGAAAATCAACGAAATCGTCGCCTCCATTCATTCCACAAAAAATACCAGCGCCATGAGAATCGCTTTCCTGCAAAAGCTCATGAAACTGATTGATTTTGATTTTGCCGATTTCAATATCGGCCGTATGAAAACAACCTCCGATCCCCACCTAGTGGATCCCGTTGTCGTTAGCAAATATGATTCAAACTTTGAAAAAGAATTTATATACCAGTACGAGAGTACCTTTGCTCCTATGGATTATGTGAAGTGGCTTTTTCTGAGTAGCGAATCCCTGGTCTACCGAGAATCGGACCTGGTGAATGAAGAGGTTCGGAAAAAGAGCCCCTTTTACCTTCATTATCTCAAAGCCTTTGATTTGGTAAATATTGCAGGCATTGTTATTGCTAGCGGTGGGCAATTTGTAGGTGCTGTCACTCTTTATCGGACAGAGAAAAACGGCGATTTTTCAGATGCGGATATCTATATATTAAAACAGCTTCTCCCGCACCTTCAGAATAAATTCGATAACGAAGAGACATCTCTTCAAAAAAATATCCATAGCCTTTCTTCTTTACTGAAAAACGAGTATCAATTGACCAATCGGGAAATTGAGATTATTGGATATGTGTACAACGGAAATACCAACATGGAAATTGGGCACGCTCTTCATATTTCAGACAATACCGTAAAGAAGCACCTCTATAATCTGTATTATAAGCTAGATGTTAAGAACCGGACACAACTGGTCCATTTTATCGTCACCCACCAACTCCAGGATTTGTGGAATTAGTGCATTAATGGTATAAGTAAACAAGCCCGTTTACGAAGCTATGAAGATGCGTTCATGGGGTTGAATGATGCGATGATTATGGAAAATGCCGTTTCTCAAATGCTTCGATGTAATGGGCATCACCTTTATTTCTATTCAAGGAGCGATACAAACAACAGAGAAAACCACGCTGATCTGTTGGGCAAGGCTCAAACAAAGAGCCTTGCCCAACAATTAGGGCCCCAATATTATCTTGCTTTGCCATGTTTGCGTAGAACTTCAAGAACCTCTTCCTGTGGTATTGGCTTGGTTCACTTGTATTTTGATTTCTTTAGTCAGTTTAGTGTGTTGCCTGATTATGATTAACGACCAATTAAAAGCAAAAAATAATACAGCAAGGCTATGAATAAACCAGCCTTGCTGTATATTAGTTTTTCTACATTACTCAAAACTCAGATCATTAATCGGCAGTATAGGTGCTAGCCGTGTCAATCATGATGGTTTTCACATCATTGTTCCAACTAACGTCAAAGTCAAAGGCCTCTCCGATATCTCTAAGCTTGAAGTAGTTGTTTCCACCAATGTTATAAGCTTTTAAGGCAATCAGGCTACCATTTTTGGTAATTCTTGATGTGGTGGCTTTGGGTGTGACTGCCGCAGTTCCTTTGGTAGCCATTTCTCCGCCCACCACTGTGTAACCTTCTCCGCTCTTTAAGGCAATGGCATTATTTGACCCATCCCAGGAAACAGAAAATTGTTTTACACTACCATCTAATACATACGCCAAATCCCTAAGCTTAAAGTAGTTGTTTCCAGCAATGTTATACGCATCAAAAGCTACATTCTGACCGTCCACCAAAACTTTTGAGGCCGTTGGTGTTGCAGTCAATGCCGGGGCAACAGGAGCTGCGTTTGCCAAGCGAATATTGGAAAGAACCTTTACGGGTGTTGTCTGATTTATCGTTGTGCCGTTTCCAACCGAACCTTCCCGATTATTTCCCCAACAATACAAGTCTCCGTTTTTGGTTACTGCTGAAGATACATAATCGATTATTGATGCCGACACAACATTCGAAAGTACTTTTACCGGTGTCTTCTGCTTTGTGCCACCAGAAAGGGGATCATCAGTTAAACCGCTTTGACCATTTCCGATTTGCCCGTCCGCATTATTTCCCCATGTATATAGGTCGCCGCTTTTTGTAACAGCAGCAGGGTTACTGCCTGTCGAAAAGGATGCAACATTGGAAAGAACTTTAAACGGTGTGGATTGAGTACGAAATGACCCGTTGCCAATTTGATAATCTCCGTTTTCGCCCCAGCAATACAGATCACCGTTTGTGGTGATAGCAGCAGTGTTCGTACGGGAAGCTGTGACAGATACGACGTCTGATAGAACTTTTACGGGTGTCGTTTGGCTATCTTCTGGCATTTGCTTGCCGTTTCCAACTTGACCTATCTCAGTGTATCCCCAACCATAAAGGTCTCCGTTGGCCGTAACAGCAAGAGTAGTACTGCTCGTCGATACAGACAAAACATTTGAAAGTACTTTTACAGGTTTTGTCTGATGTGTCCTTGTGCCGTTTCCGACTTGACCAAACCAATTCTCTCCCCAACAGTAGAGGTCTCCATTCGTTGTAATGGCTGCAGGAGGGCCTTCATTTGCTGTAAGTGATGCAACATTGGAAAGGATCTTAACCGGTGTTTTTTGGACTTCATCTGTTCCGCTCTTTCCGTTGCCAACTTGTCCATATTCATTTCTTCCCCATGTATAGAGATCTCCATTTGTAGCAATTGCTGCAATTACACCTCTGCCATTTGTGCCTTGGGTCATTACTGCCGATGCAATATTGGAAAGCACTTTTACCGGCGTTGTTTGGACTTCATCTTTTCCGCTTTTTCCATTACCGATTTGCCCATATTGATTCCTTCCCCATGCATAGAGGTCTCCATTTGTAGTAATGGCGACAATAGATTCACCGTCCGTCGTAACCGATGCAACATTAGAAAGCACTTTAAACGGAGTAACCGTTCCAGCAGCAGCCACTCTACCAAAAACAATAGGAGCCGATTCATATCCTTTGACATCGCCAGTTTGTCCAAAATTGTTGTTTCCCCATACATAGAGATCTTTGTTTGTGGTAATTGCAACAGTTATTTCATTTGTCAAAGCGAATTCAACATTAGAAAGTATTTTTTGTGGTGTTGCCTGATACGTTTTTGTACCGTTTCCGACTTGACCAGACCAATTTTGTCCCCAGCAGTAAAGGTCTTTATTTGTTGTAATAGCAACAGAAGTTTTACTAACTGATACTGGACTACTTTCTACTGTCGTCGATGCGGCAGCCACCGGTGCCAGTGTGACGCAAAGAACCAGAATTAAGATAAGTGACACTAATTTTTTTTTCATGTTTTTCCCTCTCATATGACTTTCCATTATAAGAAAACATCGTATATTGTTGGGGCCATAAGTACGTGCCTAAATTTTACGTGTTTTTTTATTAACTTCAAAAACATGTATTTCACGAAAAATAAAGACATTTCTAATCTCATCGTAACATTATTCGCTTTCACCTATCAACCTTTTTCAACAAATTGAACTAATCCTTCGAAAATGAAAATCACTAAAACACTGTTGGTGTCCAGCAGCCTTGACAAGTACAGTTATAAATAATCCTTCAGCACCTTCTCAACAAATACATCCACCACGTCAGGATCGAACTGGGTGCCGGAAAATTCCTGCAGTTCGGAAACGGCACTTTGCACCGACTGTGGCTCCCTGTAGGGGCGTTCACTAGTCATGGCATCATAAGCATCCGCCACCGCTATAATTCTTGAGACCAGCGGGATTTGCAGGCCTTTAATTCCTTTGGGATATCCCTTACCGTCCCAACGCTCATGGTGGCATAATGTATAGAATGCCAAATCCGACATTTCATTGGTGGAGCTCAAAATTCTATATCCGATTTGTGGATGCTTCTTTATTTCTTCGTGTTCAGCTTCCGTCAACGGTCCCGCTTTGTTCAATATGTTTTCATCAATTCCGATTTTACCAATATCATGGACCAAGCCCACCAGATTTAACACACTTAATTGCTCTTGATCAAAGCCCATGGCTTTTCCGATCTCCATACAGATTCGACTAACTCGATCGGAATGCTGCTTTTCTCTTTCATTTTTTTCATGAAGGGTATTGATGATAATTTTAATGGTATTGCTGATCATGCTGGGTCCTTCAGAAAGCTTTCTTTTATACATATAATTTTCGGCTTTGTTGATCACATCATGAATGGACTGCTCCTGTTTGGTTTTGGTGTCCCAACCAAAAGAAACCGACAGGTCAATGTTGTCGCCATGGTTCTCTGAAATGGAACTTCGAACTCTGCCAACAAATTCACGGGCATCATCGTCGTCCGCATTCAGCAGCACCACAATAAATTCATCGCCTCCGATTCTGGCAACAAAATCGTTTTCCTTGAGATGAGCACTGATAATTTCCCCTGTTTTAACAAGAAGTCCATCTCCTGTTGCGTGTCCAAAAGCATCATTGGCCAGTTTCAATCCGTTTAAGTCTGCCATCACCACACTGATTGGCAGATTTTCGGATTGATCAATTTCTCGAACTCTGGTTTCAAAATATCTTCTGTTATACAATCCGGTGAGCTGATCGTGATAACTAATCCAAAGAATCTCTCTTTCCGCCGCTTTCCGCCTAGAAATATCTGTATAACTGCCATATCCTCCCACAACCTCACCGTCCAAAAGAATGGGGATTCCCTTTACTTCCACCTCCTTGGGATTTTTGTCTTTATCAAAACGAATGGTTTCCACCGAATCCACTTTGTCTTTAAACAACAATTCTGTAAAGCTTCGGGCCTCTTCCATTTTTTCTTCTGTGGCAATCAACAAATCGATATCAATCCCCTTAATTTCTTCCAGTGTATATTTAAACAGTTGTGTGAATTTTTCATTGATTTCCATAACCCGGTTTTCCCGATCAACGATGGCGATGGCATCCGACGAGTTTTTGAAAAGTGATTCAAAGTTGCTTCGTTCCGCCCGGATTTCATCACTGATGTTTTTTTCAAAGGCAGCCAGGGGTTCGGCAATCATTTTCTTCTGCAGAAAGATATAAACCAGCATGATAGCAAGAAAGATGATTAGTGTAACGATTAAAAAACCCTGCAGAGTATTAGCCGGCTGTAACATATACTCAGAGGGTACAAAAAATAAAAGCTGCCAATTCTGATTCGCAATGAAAGTCGATGATAAAAACCCAGTGTTCCCAGCGAGTGTATTTTTTTCGAAAGACAGCCCCCCCGAATAAGACATCTGGTCTTGAAAAACAATCCTGTCCGGATCAGATGAAGCAATCACAAAACCATCCCCATCCACCAGAAAGGACAGAGCTTGCGGGATTGCCGTGTTCTGGGCCAAAATCCTGTTTAATACCTGTAATGAAAGATCCGCAGAAACAACACCCTGTATCTGACGGTCTTCGTTGTAAACAGGCTTAGCAATACTGACAATCATATCGTTCTCGGAAGCATTTAAAAAAGCTTCTGTAAAAATCAAGCTATCATTAGAGATTGCTTCCTGATACCAAAGCCTGGTCCTCATATCCTGGCCCGGTGCAGGAGTCCAACCCGTTGCGTTAATCATCCGGTTATCCGTACTCAAATAGTAGATGGAGTTTAGCTCAGAATTATTGGATAGTTTTTCTTCAAGATAGGAAAGAATCTTCTCCTCATCATTGACAATCCTTATAAACCTTTCGCTGTCATCAATGATTGTTTGCTTTGAATCAAGCCACTTTGAGACTTCGGTACTAATAAGCGTCATGGAAGATTCCACTTTTTCTTCATTCAGTTCTTGTAAAACCTGGCTGGAATATAAAAACTGAAGACAAAAAATGGTAATCACAAAAAACATGATGACAACAATCAATTTATAGTATCGTCTGAATATCTGAACCATGGGATTCTTCCTTTGCCAATACCCCTGTCAAAATAAATATTTAACTATATTAATTATTGTAGTCTATCAGGGATGGGAACACCAACTATTTTTGCATTTATCCCATGGAAGGTAATCCGAAGGCAACATTAAAGGCAGAAGCTAAAAGAAGTGCAAAAGAAAAATACGGAGGCAAAGCAAAACTTCACCTCCGTTATTCCCTAAGCAACTTGCATCTCGATGATGGCTTCTTTCTCCAACTATTTTTTACAAATTTAGTGCCTCTTGAATTGCCTCTTCAAATATTTCCAGTCCCCTTTCAAGTTGCGCTTCCGTCATGCAAAGAGGGCCCAAAAATCGAATCACATTGCCCTCAATTCCAGAGTTCATTAGAAGAAGCCCCTTCTTGAGAGCATTTTCAATGATTACTTTTACGATGTCCGGATTCGGCGCTTTTGATTTCTTTTCTACAACAAACTCAATTCCCAACATAGCCCCTATTCCCCGAACATCTCCGATCACTTCGTATTTCTGTTGCCACCCTTTCCATGTGTTTATAATTATATCTCCCATTTGTGTGGCCTTCGCCATGTAATCGTTTTCCTTCATTTCATTAATCACGGCAATGGCCGCAGCGCAAGCTACCGCATTTCCACTAAATGTTCCCCCGATGGTTCCCGGTGTTACATTATCCATGACCTCACTTCTTGCGACCACCGCGCTCAGTGGCAACCCTCCTGCAATGGATTTTCCTGCTACTAAAATGTCTGGGGGGGCTCCTGCTTCCTTCCAATATTCAGAGCAGAACATCTTCCCACTTCTAGCAAACCCTGTCTGAATTTCGTCAGCAATTAAGAAAATACCCTTTTCATCACAAATTTTTCGTACTTCTCTTATCCATTCTATCGGGGCAGGAACAAAGCCGCCTTCACCCTGAACTGGTTCAACTACAATAGCTGCCACATGCTGGGAGGGAGTCGCTTCGACAAAAACTTGCCGAAGTTTTTTAATGTAATATGCAATGGCTTCATCGGGAGACTTTCCTTCAGGAGCTCGGTATAAATCTGGAAATTCAGCTCGATAAACACCGTCTGGAAAAGGCCCCATACCAACGGAGTACGCCTTTTTCGCGGTCATTGCCATGGTTAATGTTGTCCTGCCGTGAAAAGCCCCGGAGAAAACAATAATATTTGGCCTGCCCGTAACATTTTTTGCAATTTTTATAGCATTTTCAACCGCCTCTGCTCCACTATTTGCAAACATTGTCTTCTTCTGTTCTCCAACAACCGGAGCCAAATTATTCATCATCTCTGCCAACTTAACATATCCATCATGAGTCACTACACTCATCATGGCGTGAAAATAGTTTTTGCTTTGTTTTATAACGGCTTCAATAATATTTTGATTGGTATACCCAACATTAAGCACTCCGATTCCCCCGACCCAATCTAAAAATATATTACCGTCAGGATCCTCAAATATTGCACCTTCCCCTCGTTTTATTACACAAGGGTAGCCGGTATGCATCGCGTTTGATAAAGCCGAAGAACGCCTTCTTAGTATTTCACTGGCTATTGGCCCGGGCAAAGACATAAGCACCCTGGGCATCTCATTTTTTAGCATCTCCATTCCTCCCATTTTTTTGTCGCCCCAAGTTTGTGCTATCCAAGAATGGATATTGGCTATAAAATGCTAGCTAATAGTTCTTCCGTTAGGCATCCCTGGTCATCCCACTCCATTACCTCATAATATTGGCTTAGCATATCTTGGAAAGCTTCTTCTGGAATTCGTTGACCTTTCGCCGGGCCTGAATGAAGTAGCTCTTTCACAATTCTCCCTGGAACAATATCTTCCTTTCTCGTGAATCCTTCTCTTTGGTTAAATGCTCTTCCTATATTGAGAACTCTTCTTCCCACCTCTGCGATTTCCTTGCTCGTCCAACTCTTTCCTGTCACGGAAGTCATGAAATCTGCCATAATATCATAGGTAATAGTTGCCCAAAAATCACAAATACATAAGGAAAACTTAACCGCATTGGATTCCCCTAGCTCATAGAGCATTTGCCCTTTCCCTTCTGCTGTATAAGGAGGAATAGAGGCGTTGAATATTTCTTCATTGGGAGCGTACGCTCGCATATGACACGCCCCTCTATCTGAGGTGGCATAAGCTGCGGCCATACCCCATGAACCCCGAGGGTCATATTGGGGAAACTCCAACCCTTTAACATGCATTGCAAAATCTTGTCCACCATATTTTTCGGAAAGAGCTTTGACACCCATAGCCAAATCTTTTCCTACACCTTCCTTATATGCTATTTTCTTTAAGTAGCTACGCATTTTTTCCGCTTCTCCAAAGCGAATTCCAAAATCATGCAACCCTTTCTCTGTCATCTCCATCGCCCAAGCCAAGACATCGCCTGCGCTTACTACATCTAACCCCATATCATCACATACCTGGTTGAACTTCAAAATATCGTAAGGGCTGGAAACCCCAACATTCGGACCCCCTGCTGAAATGGCTTCGTATTCCGGCCCCTCAACAATGGCATCGTCCCATTGGATATAATTTCCGCATCCAAGTCCACAACTTCCACATCCTCTTTTACCAACTCTTTTCGCTAGGACAGCTTCCGCTTTATAACTTTCCCAAGCCGGATCCGTAGTATCACTGAAATTCTTGAATGGTAAAATTCCTCCATCCTGACAAGCTTCTAAGTATGCCGGTGTGCCTTCGTCATATATGAAATTGTTATCATCCAGATGCACATCTTCATTTTGATAGTGAATAATTTTCTTTTGCAAAGACTCAATGTCTGCTACCTGAACACTCCCCGTACCTTTGATGCAAATTGCCTTAATATTCTTGGATCCCATAACAGTACCAATACCACCTCTGCCTGCTTGACGATAATAGTCGGAATTAATGCAGGCAAAGGGAACTAAGTTTTCTCCCGCAGGTCCTATTACCAAAAAAGAATACTCTCTTCCAAATCGATTTTGTAAGATACCCTCAGCCTCATGAGCAGGTTTCCCCCAAAGATCTCCAGCAGGTTCAAAATATGTTTGGCTATTTTCTATGATAATAATGGATGGTTCCATGGCTCTATCTTCCAAGATAATCATGTCATAGCCGGCATATTTTATCTTGTTCGCGGTATGACCCCCAATCGAACAGTCATTCATTGTTCCTGTGGCCGGAGATTTTGCCGCAACCGAAAGCTTTCCAGAGCAAGGAATTCCTGTGCCTGTAAAAGGTCCTGTTGTTAAAAAAAGTTTATTGTCCGGCCCCAAGGGATCTATACCTGGAGCCAGTTCTTCATACATATATCGAATGGCCAACCCTTTCTGCCCAATGTATTTTTCGGCGAAATCCATTCTAAGAGGTTCTGTCGATACTTCCTTTTTATTTAATTTGATCCTGAGCACATTGTTCTGATACCCGAACATCTTAACACCCCCTACTCAAATCTCAACGCATGTTGAGGACACACTTTAACACATACCGGATCTCCTTCACAGGTATCGCACATAATAGCCAGGTTTTCTCGTATGCGGATGACATCTTTGGGACATTTTTCAACGCAAACGCCGCAACCTATGCATTTTTTGGCATCCACCTGAAGATACTCATCCAAAGTGATAGCCCCTTCAGGACAACTCTTAACACATATTCCACATAATGTGCAATAGTGATCATGGTAAACCAATGCGCCTTGCTCGTAAGACGTCTCGATAAAAACACGAGCCCTTGCCGGCCAAATCATTCCCTCCTTATTTGAGGAACACAACTGTGCACACAACCCGCATCCAATACACAGTTGCTTTGTGAGTTTTAAACGTTTCATCCTTTTAAAACCTCCTGTCTAAACATTACCCAATATCGAAGTATTCTTCATGATGTCTCCAAACAACTCTTCGTCTGTTGGTATTTTATAGTCTTTGATTTCTCTTGCCACCCAGGTTGTATTGATGTAGTTCTTATAAGTAACATTTTCCGAAGTAATATTCCCTCCCCAGGTACCACACCCCAGATTAATGGTCCAAGGCATTCCGTTATTCCAGTTTCCTGCATTGGAAGTGCCTACTGTCATGCGAACCGCTACCCTGCTGGTGTTCGTTTCCAAAGCAAACTTCATAATCCGTTGGTCATCAAAACTGTGAATGCCACAAGAATGTCCTGCTCCACTGTAATTTTGAATGCTGTTAACAAGTTGTATGGCTTCCTCAAATTCTTTATATTTATATGCGGTTACTACTACAGATAATTTTTCTCCTGAAAATGGATATTCTGGACCATACCCTGTTTCTTCCACAATAAGCCATGTTCGGTCTTTCGGTATGGTAAAGCCTGCTTTTTCTGCTATGAATGTAGCGGGTTTGACAATAATTTGCGGATTTAAATGCCCATCCACCCACAAGGTTTTTTGGAGCAGTGCCTTTTCTTCCGCATTGCATACATAAGCCCCCGTGTCAATCATCGCTTGAATCGTTTCAGCATAGATGCTCTCCTGAATTACGACTGAGTTCTCCGTAGAACACCCGATGGCTAAATCGTTTTTTTGTGCCAGCATTACTTTTTGTGCAGCGTCTTTGATGTCTGCTGTTTCATCAATTACTACCACCACATTCCCGGCCCCTACTCCATATGCAGGAGTCCCCGAAGAGTAGGCAGCTTTCACCATATCTGCCCCGCCTGTAGCTACGATCAAGTCGCACTGCTTCATTAATTCATTGGTTTTGGATATAGACGGAGCCTCAACACATATTAGCAAATCTTCTGGGACATCCAGCCTTTTCAGCAAAAATCGAATCTCATTTACAACTAAGGCTGTAGTCCTTTTCGCTCTAGGATGCGGTGAACAAATCATAGCATTTCGCCCCATGATAGCATTCATGGCTCCAATGAAAACTACCCCTACCGGAACCGTGGTGGGAATTAATGCCCCTACAACGCCTACCGGTTTTCCGATTTTGACCAGCTGTTTTTCTTCATCTTCTTCGATTACGCCAACCGTTCGTGCCCTTTGGTAATCCCGAGTCAGTCCTCGAGCCCGGGATTGTGTTCGATTGATTTTGCTTTCAATGCTACCCATCCCTGTTTCTTCAAAATTGAATTTTGCCCACTCCTCCGCCTTGTTCACTGACAACCAAGCGATGCAAGCTGCAATGTGACGAACTTTCTCCTGCGAGAATCCGTTAGCGACTTTCTGTGCCGCACGAGCTCGTATCATCAACTCCTCAATATACTTTTGATCTTCCAATTTTTCCATGACAAACCTCCTCTTTCTGCAATCAACTAGATGATATTCTCCAATACTTTTTTGGCGTTTTTTTCCACTTTATCTTGAATCTGGTGATACAAACTATTCCCATTTGCATCCATTCCAACGATCAAGGGGCCTAGGTTATTAAAGGTGAACTGAACTCCGAAATTGGCAGCTAAATCTTCCCAAAATTTGCCGTTCACTGACGAAACCGCCTGCGTAGAAAGCTGGCAACATCCTCCGATTTGGGCCAAATATACACAGCCCACCTCTTTCATTGCTTCCAGTGTTTCCAGATTCATTCCCCCTTTTCCGATTACCGCTCTGATTCGAAAAGTTCGGATAAACTCCGGCTCATAATAATTTACGCCCGCACTGGTGGAGGCTCCTAAAAAGTTACATTGTAACGAATCATTTTCTTCTTTCAAACTGGTATAACAGTGGTAGATGGCTCTGTTTTCTAATTCAAAGGGAAGTGGTTCTCCCTTTTTATTCATCTCAATGGCTCGCTTGTGTGCTGCCGACAACAGTTGTACAATCTCACCTGATAAGTAGACGATATCTCCCAATTTTAACGATCGTACATCCCTTTCTTCCAAGGGAAGAGTTAGGTACTTTTCCATCTAATAACCTCCCTTATAAGTATTCAATTTTGCCATCATTATATAATCTTGCGGTTTTCCTGTGAACATCCCAACAACCAATTTTAACCGCTACCGGCATTATGTATGTGCCCGTATTCCCATATTCTATATTAACGGCCAGACATGTAGTAGATCCTCCCATCCCCATTGGACCAATTCCAAGCTGGTTAATGGCTACCAATAATTCTTCTTCTAAATCTGCAATGATTTTTTCAGGGTTCCTTTGGTCCAAAGGCCGCATCACTGCATCCTTCGCTAATTTGCTAACATACTCAAACATCGTACCCAACCCAACTCCCACAATAATAGGAGGACAAGGTTTGCTACCAGCCTCAACTACTGTACTAACAATGAATTTTTTTATTTCTACGAAAGGAACCGAAGATGGAAACATTTTTACTGCACTGCACAAATCTCCACCGCCTCCCACTGGCTGACCTACGATTTCGATGAACTCTTGATTCGGAATAACCTCCCAATGTATCATGGGGTTATGGGGTCCCGTTCCATCCCCTGAGTTTTCCTTTGTAATGGGATGGACACTGTGCGGAATAGTCGGTAGGTTCTTAGAAGCTCGTGCAGTTCCAAGAGACAACGCCTTGACGATATCCCCTTCCATAATAGCTTTGGTTCCAACTCTTACTTTATAAGAAGAAATTCCCGTATCCTGGCAGACAACACGATTCTTAGATGTTGCGATCTCAGCGTTTTCCAGAATTTTATCTAATTGGAATCTTGCCAAATCTGATGTCTCTGCATCTCTCATTTCTTCCATTTTATCAGTGACATCTTTTGGGATTTCTGTCAAAGAACTTGCATATAGTCTCTCTCCAACTTCCTCTACCATCCGTTCTGTTATAGCCATCTCTAACCTCCTCACAAACTGCATTTCACTTCCTATGTACTAGAGATTTTTCCGTACTAGGGATTTTTCCGTACTAGAGATTTTTCGCCCGCAAAACAGCTCTTAAAAAACACTTTTTCCGCTTTGCGGGCGATGCTCAACCTTAATTCCAATGGCTCTTTCTATATTTCATGAAGCTCGATATACTAAGCAAAGAAAATTCCATATCCTATATAAACAAGCAATGTTAAAACTAGTGGTACACCAAGGAGAGGAATTACTGTTCTTGCGTAATCATAATTTTTGATATTGGTGGCAGCGCATACTAGCGTGACCGCATCGCCATAAAAGCACGCACTACTTCCAAAAGCACCTGCTGATACAATGGCCGCACCGATTACCAGGGGGTTGTTTCCATACATAGCAGCCAGAGGAATCAGGATTGGGAATGCAATGGCCGGCATGCCCCAAAAAGAACCGGTTACAAAGGCCAATGCAGATACCACCAAGAACGCAATAATCGGTAATGTAGATGCATTCATAAGTGGATACACCTTGCTAATAACATACTCTGCAACACCCAGCTGATCGTTGGCCGTTTGCAAACAGAAGTAAGCAGAAACCAAACAATTAATAATCATCATGTCACACATTCCTGTCACTAGATTGTCGAAATAGTCTCCAATTTTCATGATTTTCTGCGGTATGTACATAACAAACATAAGTGCCAAACCAATCATTACGCCAATCAGCATGTCGCTGGTATATATTGTAATTCCTGTGATTGCGATGAGGGGAATCACAAAATTCAAGGGATTGGAACCTTTCATTTCTTCTTTCGTTTCATTAATAATGCTTAAGAATTCGTTGGCTTCTTCCTCATCAGCTGCTTTGCATAAAATAAAATTTTCAAAGCGGGCAGACAAAGCATCACTCTTGCTGAGCCCTCCATTGCTTTCCATCAATAGAGCGGCTTCTCCCGCCAACCTTTCTTCTTTTCGAATTGGGCCATATAAGGGAATAATTCCAAAGATATAAAACGGAGCCACTAAGATAACTGCCATGGGATACCACATATAAGGAATTGCTGCAATAAACGCTCCTAATCCTGTACCATTTACCAAGATTCCCTGTTGTTCATATAAGCCTTGCATAAAAACGGCCCATGTTGACACTGGGACAATAACACAAATAGAGGCTCCCGTAGAGTTAACTACATATGCCAATAAATGTCTGGAAATCCCCAACCGATCTGTAATTCCTTTCATCGCCGTTCCAATAGCAAGGTTGTTCAAAAAATCATCGATAAATATAGCCAGCCCCAGGACCCATGTAATCATTAGAGCCCGCGGCCTTGTCTTCGCAATGCGAGAGCCAATCTTAGTAAACCCTAGAGCTCCTCCCGATGCAGTTAGCAATCTTACAACCGAACCAAATAAGAAGAATAACAACCAAAACCATGCATTGTCTGCAATAACCGATAAATAAGCGGTTACCCATTCGCCAAAAAAACCTACCTTGTAAAGAATGATATAGCCTACTACAGATCCAAAAGCCAATGGTTCGAAAGCTCTTTTCGAAATCATAGCCGTTACTATTACTACTAGTATGGGAAGTAGGCAAATTATACCGTATTCCATATTTTCTCCTTTCTACTCAACTGCAACATTTTTTGAACGATTATTGAGATTTTATTTTTTCTTCAGCCTTTTCAATGCTTGCATAACCTTGTGCTCTTACCTGTTCCAAAATATCTATTTCTATAGGGTTCGTTCCATTCACCGCAAATTTTTTTGTCATTTCAAAATACTTCTCAATGGTAGCTTCACTGTATGATGTCAACTCTCCACGAAGATATGTCTCCATCGAAGGAGCGCCTGGAAGATCTTCTTTGGATGTCAGTGGCCTTCCATATCTTAAAACTCTTGGATATTTAGCAGCCAATTCTTCTATCCACATTCGATGTATCACAACAATTTCGTCTATCATCCTCTTCTTGTTTTCCGTTACAATCGGTAACTGAACTCGTATCTTCTCAAACTCTACGATGCTGGTTTTCTCCATCATATAGCCATACTTTTCTGCCACAATATTTCTACCGGCCTTTTCCGCTTGAAACAAGTCATCCAAATAGCTTTCTAAAACATCGTCATCCCAAGAATTCATTTGACTCTCCCTGACTCTGCGAAAAGCATCTAGGTCTAATTGGCAAGGTGCCGGACCTCCAATATTCCTGGCATCCGCAAACATTACCACCTCTTTTCCGATAATATTCGCAATTAGTTCGATTCGTTCCATATGGCCTCCTTCTTTCGTAAAATATACGACTTGTTTCTAACCTCCTATTTTTACCTCAAATCCAAAGTCATCAAAGAACCGTTTCAATTTTTCCATGTTTTCAACCAAGGGAACATCGATTTTCTCTAATCGATACTCTCTGCCTAATCCTTCATATTTCCCCAAAGCCATGTTGTGATAAGGCAAAATATGTATTTCTTTTATTTTTCGTAACGATTGTAAAAACTCTGCAATAGGCTTCAATTCCGCTTCAGAATCGTTAACCGTCGGTATTATTGGTATTCGTACTATTGTATCCACTACTTTACATATTCTACTTAAGTTGTCACGAATCAATAAATTCGGCTTTCCGCAATAATCTTCATGCTTCTTTTGATCCCACATCTTAATGTCATACAAGACCAGGTCCAAATAGGGCACCATCATATCGAGGTTTTCCCAAGGGACAAAACCGCATGTTTCAAGTACCGTTGAGATGTTTTTGCTTTTAAAGTACTTGGCAACTGCTAGAACAGCTTCCGGCTGAAGCCCAGGCTCGCCTCCAGAAAAAGTAACTCCTCCACCGGACTGTCTATAAAACTCTATATCTCTTTCAACTTCTCGAATCAATTCTTCTACGGAATACTCTCTTCCAATAAGTGTCCTGGCCCTCGAATAACACTTGTGCGTACAAGCTCCACAATTTATGCAACTTTGCCGTTTAATAATCACATCATTTCCACTTTTTGTAAAAACACCTGCCTCGCAACATTCTATGCAATTGCCACAATGAATACATCGTGAACTATTGAAAAGAATCTCTGGGAAAGGATTTTGAGACTCTGGGTTAGAGCACCACTGACAACTCATGGAGCACCCTTTAAAAAAAATGGTAGTCCTAACTCCAGGCCCATCATGAACGCAATACTTTTGAATATCGAAAACCATAGCCTTTTGGTCCATATTTTTCTCCTTGCATTTTGAAATTCTTTACTTTTATTCGATATATACGGTTTTTATAGAAAACAGCTTCTAAGTACACCATGTGCAAAATAACTCAGCGTGTTTTCTCCGTTGGTTTTTGCGGCAATTGCACATTCATAAAGCAGTACTACCAGTTTGATATTTCTGTTCGACCAATGATGTTATCTTGTGCATCTTTTCTTAGATCCACAAAATATGCACTATATGCTGCAACCCGCACCAGCAAATCTTGATGATCTTCTGGATGAATTTGTGCATCCTTCAAGGTGTCAACACTAACAACATTGAACTGAACATGGTTTCCTCCCAGCGCGGCTTCGGTTCTAAGCATATCGGCAAATCTGATTCTATCTTCTTTTGTTTTTAGAAGATCTGGACTGAACTTCATGTTCAAAAGCGTCCCGCCCCCACACTCAGCATGATTTAGTTTACATATAGACTTAATTATCGCAGTGGGTCCGTTCTTGTCATAACCATTGAAAGGAGAAATACCGTCAGCCAACGGTTCTTTAGCCTTTCTACCTGATGGCAATGCCCAAGTAGCTTCTCCATGAGGAATATTTGCTGTTACAGGAACCAAACAAATCATATAGTTCGATCCTGTTGGGCTTTTATAGTTTTTAACAACTTGATTTGAATAACTAATAAGGTTTGCCGCTATTTCATCCACTTCATCAATATCATTCCCATATTTTGGGGCGTCATTAATCAACATCTGCCTAATGCTCTCATATCCTTCAAAATTCGCCTTTAATGCCTCCAATAATTTTTCCATAGTAATCTTTTTTTCTTCAAAAACTAGTTTCTTGATTGCCATTAGCGAATCCGCCATGTCCGCAACACCAGTAAGCTCAAGCCCTGGACCTGCAGGATAATAGGCTCCACCTTGCATGGTGTCCGATCCTCTGTCTATACAACTTTGATAAGTAATTGACTTCATAGGTTTTGGCAACAATTTCATATGGCCCTTTTCAATAATTTGTGTGTTCCGACACGAAACGTCAATGAGGAAATCAATGTGCTTTTTCACTGCTTGCTCAAATTCTTCATAAGTTTTAAAATGTCTCGCATCACCCGTCTCGGGTCCCAGTCTTCTTCCTAGCATTGGGCTCACACCATTAAACAATGCCCACTCAACTGCAGTTGAATAAGCAAACCTACACCCCTCATTCCACTGGGAAGTTTTGCCAGGGATTTGGGCTTCTACGCAACCCGGTGTCACATAGTTATAAAGATCGCCTTCTTCAACTCCCGCCACACGTAACTGCTCCATTAGATTTTCATCAAAGAATACCGCGGGTTGTCCTGTTCCCATGGCTATGAGATCAACTACTTTCAATAAAAAATCGTCTGATGTTTTCTTGCTTATTCTTACGTGAACGCTAGGTGCATGCATTCTTAAATTCATAGTTGCTTGAATTCCCATATATGACAATTCATTGGTTGCATCTTCACCATTTTCATCTATTCCGCCCAGCGTGACGCCATGGAAAGGCTGATACCCTGAGTTATATGTAGCTGCGTCAAGATTGGCGCAATAGAGTATTTCTGCCATCTTAATCCATAAGCATTCGATTAGCTCTTGTGCTTCCAATGGTGTTATTATGCCAGCTTCCACATCCTTTTTGTAAAACGGGTAACAATATTGATCCAACCGTTCGATACTAATACCCACTTCGTTTTCTTCCGTCCATGTCATGAGTTGCGTGAACCACACAAATTGAAGGGCTTCATGAAATGTCTCTGGTGGGTTGTAAGGAACCTTTTCACATATGTCTGCGATATTCAACAACTCTGCCTTTCTAGTTTCATTTTTTTCTTCAACTGCTTGTTTTCTGGCTTCGTCAGCATGCCGCTGCCCAATTACCTTAGCTGTCTCCACCATCATAAGCATTGCATTGTAGAAAAGCCGTTGCTCATACTGATCTACATCAGCCAAGTCAATACTAGCCAGTTTAGCCTTTACCATTTTTTCTATGCCTTTGAAGCCATTCTTAATTAATAACCCTCCAAAATCCGGAGCAAATTCGCAGCCTCCTCCAGTGGATTTAGCTTCGCCATAAATGACATTGGTTTGATAGGTTACATCTTTGAGTTCTTCTGTGACATTTGCCCAATAGTATTCCTCTACCGATCTACCCTCCCAGAACGGAAAAATCACTTCTTTCAGAGCCTTTTTATCTTCCTCTGTAATAGCGTAAGGATCTTGTCCCCTTGTGTCCATAGTATCTAATTCATCTCGGGTCCAAAGCCAACATACCTCTGGGCACAACAACGCAGCTCTTGGGGATTTTCCGTAAACTCCAACAATAAGCTCTTCTGGATTAATTACAATGTTTTTTTCCTTAAAATAGTTAAGAAAAGCTTTGGACCGCTTAATTATTACCTCATCTGCTTCAGATTCCTTGTATGTTTTAGTGTAAGACAAAGCTCTTTCAACATCCAAGGATGGAGTGAACTGCCAATACTGATCTCTAAGTCTATTTACCCGCTCGGTACATCCATCCGTCCATTTCTTTCTTTCTATTTTCTGTTCTTCTTTTTTGTTAGAATTATAATTATTGTTCTCCATTTGATTACCTCCTTAAGTAAGGCTCACACAATCCAGAGCGTAGAGATTCCAACTAGTGTATCATGGAATCTCTACGCATATAGACTATTCTATCGTTGACATTCTAAGAAGTCTGCTGTAAACGATTCAACAGTTTCTTCATCGGAGACAAATACAATCCAATGACAATCAGTATCATTGCTACTGCCGCGCTGATTGCCAAGAAATAATATGCCGCAACTAGAGTACCAAAATAATTTACGCAGAATCCCACACCAATCGGATAAAGAACACTACCCATCATAAATCCTGCCGTAAGTACCGCACATATTTTAGCATAGTCTCTATTACCAAAAGTTATGGTAGTAACAGTGGCTGGAACACTGCTGAAAAGAGGATACGCAACGCCCATGCAGAATAGGATTAGGAGAGTAAACCCAAATGTCTGGAAACTCGGCCAAGCCGCAACACAAATTGCCCCGATTATAAAGAAAATGTTCGTATAAATTATATATGCCTTAACACTAATCTTTTGTGCGATAACCCCGGAAACCATGGTCATGCCACACCCTATCAAGTAGTAAATTGTTAAGTAAGTAGCGCTCATGGCTACCCCCACACCATGCTGCTGCCAGTATTCAGGTGCATATGTTTCAAACCCTAGAATAAGCATCCCAATAAAGGTCACACCTATCAACATAATATAAAATACTGGTTTTTTTACTGCTTCTACAAAAGATATTCCTACGTCTTCTTGACTGTTTGCCAAACTTTTCAGTTCTTCTTCTTTTTCCCATCCTAAAGGCTTCTGACCGATTTTCTTCGGATCTTTGATTAAAATGATTGTTAACGGAATACAAACCAATAACACAAATGCAATCATCACATGATAGGCATGTCGATATCCGATTAGTTCAATCATTTGTCCATCTAAAAACATCCAGACTCCAGCACCAAATCCAGCTCCTGCAAATGAAAGCCCGATTAATTTTTCCCTATAGTCAATAAACCATTGCTGTATAATGGCGGCACAACAGGACAATGTTCCTATTCCCATTCCCAACCCCGCTATAGCGGCAGCAATATACAATGTAGTGACATTTTCAGCAAAACTATACATAGTATAGTGGGTTGCAATCATCAAATTCCCAATAACTGCACACCATTTTAATGGTATTACTTCAAAAACTTTCCCAGCTACAGCATTTCCAATGACGCCCCCAAATCCAAAAAATGATGCCATATAACCAATTGTCGCTACATCGGAATTCATACTTACGATGAATTCTGGCAAGAAAATTGCGAAAGTCGATAACGAACCGTAACTGGCGAACATAATGACAAAACACGCCACCGCCGCCTTGTACCCCTGGAATTTTTGTTGTGCTTCATTCATAACTCAAATCCTCTCTTTCTACTATTGTTTCTTGTGAACTTTACCTTTTCAAAGCTTCTAAAGTTTTCCTTCATAGGCTTTAACAAACATCTTGTAATAGTCCTCTGCTTTGGCCACTCTAGGATTGTCTTCATTAGACATATTGGCTTCAGCTTTTTCCGACAACAACCTAAAATCTTCCGGATTAGCACCCACTTCTTTTAATGTTGGAATCAATAAATCATCATTCAGTTCTTTCACTGCCAAAGCAGCTGCACGAGCGGCTTCCATTTTTCCCATATTCTTCGTATCGATTCCTAAAGCTTTCGCAATCCTCGAATATTTATCCGCTTCTGCTACGGCACAATAATCCATCATGTAAGGTAAAATCGTTGCATTAGCAATTCCATGAGGAGTATCATACATCCCCCCCAAAGCTTCCCCCATGCAATGAACCCCGGCAACATCCGTTTGAGAAATAACGATTCCTGCAAGCATGGACCCCAATTGGAGATTGGCTTTGGCTTCATAATCATCTGCATACACTGCCGACAATATGTTTTCTCCAATCAATTCAATGGCATACAGCGCAATCGCATCAGCAACGGGAGTGGAAATTTTGCACACATAGCCTTCAATTGCATGAGACAACGCATCCATACCAGTAGATGCCACAATGGGAGCGGGTAATTTGGCTACCATCACAGGGTCTAACAAGGCAACATCTGGATATAATTTGGTGTCTGCAACACTCATCTTGAACATTCTGGACAAGTCGGTTATCACCGCCCACTCAGTGACCTCACTTCCTGTTCCAACGGTTGTGGGAATCGTCACAAAGGGAGGCAGTTCATTGACCACTTTAAAGAACCCTTCATAATCCTCTATAATTCCTTCGTTGGTCATAAGAACACCAATTCCTTTTGCCGTATCAATCGGGCTTCCTCCACCAATTGCCAGCAGGATTTCTGCACCAAACTCTTTTGCAATTTCTGCGCCCCGGTTGACACTAGTAGTTCGTGGATTCGGGTCTACTTCATCAAAGACTGAAATTTGATCGAAGCCTTCTTTTTTCAGAATATCGACTACCAAATCTACTAACCCGGCTTCACGTACTCCTTTGTCTGTTACTACGAAGATCTTTTCCTTTCCATATTCTCGAACAATCTCCGGGAGCTCTTCCAACACCCCTTCCCCGTATCTTACTCGAGTAGGAAACACGAATTCGAAATTTTTAACCATTACTATACCTCCCGCAAATATCTCCAAAAAACATTTTTCATCTATTGTTTCATAAAGATTTTATCTCTATGAGAAGATGCTATTCATTCCTCTTGTTCTCTTTTCCCTGTAGTGCCTTCGTGGTTGCGCTATTATTTAACAACTCTTTGGCTCTTAATACGATTGCCAAATCCACCATTTCTCCCTTAAGGGAAAAGGAGCCATGACCCACATTCATAAATTCTTCATTGGCTTCCACAATTTGCTTTGCCCGTTCCACTTCTTCCGGATTCGGAGTGTAAGCTTGATTGATAATCTCTATTTGCTTAGGGTGTATCGCAGCTTTGCCTGTCATGCCCAGGCTCTTCCCCTTATTGGTATCGAACTCCAGGCCTGCCAGATTATTAATCTCCACAAAAGGAGTGTCATAGGCTTCTACTCCCGCCACATTACAAGACATGGCCATCAAACTTCTGGCAACAAATATTTCATCTCCGGAAACCGTTCTTTCAACATTCATTTTCAAAGTATAATCTTCCGCTCCTAATAGCATTCCCGTTACTCTTTCGGAAGCCCTGGCTATTTCAGTCGCAGCAAAGACCGCCTCTGGGGATTCAATAAGGGGAATTAATTTTATGTCACCACTTTTCCGGCGATTCTTATATTCCATTTCGGAAATATATTGATCAACCTTCTCAACAATGGTCTTGTTGGCTTTTGGGATAACATACAGGGCAACGGAATCAAACTTAGCCGTAGCTTCAATATCTTTCTTCCATATCACATCTGAAGAATTCACTCGAACAGCCAGTTCTATTTCTCCTTCATTTCTGTACTCCTTTAAAAAAGCGGCTAGTATACTTCTTCCCTTATCCTTTTCGTGAAAAGGAACACTATCTTCCAAATCAAATATAATTACATCCGCTTCCACAGTCCCAACCTTTTTTAGCATATTTTCCCGATTGCCCGGAATAAATAATAGGGATTTTCTCATTTCACACTCCTTTCACGCCTAGTTGTTAGTATTTGTATGTTGCAACAATCGTGCCACTTTTCTAAAAAAAGCATAGCCCCGTCTCTTTGTTAAAACCCCCAAAAAATTCCCGTAATTTCAGAGGGTTTTTATGCGTAGATTCCAACTGTACATTTTCTTCCGCTCATGTTATTATTAGTTTCATAATTACTATTACAATCCTAATAATATTCCCCCATTCAAAAAGGAGTGACACGGTATCATGATTTCAACCTATGATTCGCTGGCTTTGCCTGCATTTACCTATAATCCTATTACCTTGGAACTCCATGGGAATAGCCGTTTTCAACAAGAACTTGAACCTTACAGTCATGAATTGGTCAATCTGATTCAACCGATGTGGAATTGGGATAGTATTAACACCTCACAAGATGCCGGCCTGTTGGAAACCCATCATTTAATGCGAATTAACGATACCGAGTATTTTCTATCCCTCTTAAACCCCCTCTTAGAAAATGGGGCCGCCCTCTTTTTAATCGAAGGTGCAGATAAAATTGAAAACCTGATTCGTGCCTCCTCATTCTTTCAAAGAATGGAGAAAGATTACCTCTCTATTCTTGAGTCTTTGCATGATGATTTCGTCATTGTAAATGGAGACGGACAGCTTATAACCGTTCTCCCAAACTTCGAGACCTTTTATGGTGTTCCTGCTAGCGAAGTCCTGGGTAAAACCGTTTATGAGATGGAGGACTTAAAAATCTTCAATCCTTCTATTGCGGCAAGGGTCATGCGTTCTAAAAAAACCGAAACCGTTTTACAGATGACCGGTTCCGGAAAATATCTTATGTGTACAGCCATACCTATAAAGGAAGAATCCGGTAACATTATAAAAGTAGTGAGTTTTTCTCGAGATGTAACCCAGTTTGAGCTATTAAAAGAACAACACGCAAAGCTTCAAGACGCTATTCAGTTCTACGATCAAGAACTTGCTCGATTAAAGGAGATACAGGAAGCCTCAGAAGAAATCATCGGAGACAGTCGTGAGATAAAGACCATTGTAGAGATGCTCATGAAAGCTTCATCCTTTGACGCCACAGTACTGCTAACCGGAGAATCCGGTGTTGGGAAATCGATGCATGCCAAATTCATCCACAAACACAGTTCCCGATCAAAGGGGCCATTTGTAGAAATTAATTGCGGGGCAATTCCAGAAACTCTTTTTGAATCTGAGTTGTTTGGCTATGAAAAGGGAGCCTTTTCCGGTGCTAGTTCCGGAGGAAAAATGGGCTGGATAGAAAAAGCAAACAGCGGAACCCTGTTCTTAGATGAAGTGGCTGACTTGCCTTTTGCAATGCAAGTCAAACTATTAAAAGTTTTAGACAATAAAAAAGTTTCAAGAGTAGGTAGTTTAAAAGAAATTGAGGTAAACTTTCGTTTGGTTGCAGCCACAAACCAAAACCTTGAGAAATTAGTAAAAGCCGGAACCTTTCGAGAAGATCTCTTTCACCGAATTAATGTCATTAGTATTCAAGTTCCGCCCCTCCGGGATCGTAAAAATGATATCCTAAATTTGACGAGTTTTTTCACAAAAAAATATTCGGAAAAATATTCACGAGAGATAAATTTTTCCTCTAAGGCCCTAGATGCTCTACTGAATTATAAATGGCCAGGCAATGTTAGAGAACTTGAAAACCTGGTAGAGCGGCTTTTTCTCACAGTGGATGGTTATGTTGTGACAGAAAAAGACTTGCCCGCGACAATAACAAAAAAAGAGCCTCAACCCATTTATTCAATAGAAAACCAAACCCTCCCGGAGGTGTTAGCATCAATAGAAAAAGAAATAATATTGAATTCTTACAAGAAACATGGCAACACTACGAAAGTGGCTTCAGAGCTAGGAATTAGCCAACCTAGCGTTTCAGTGAAATTGAAGAAGTACGGAACTACGAAATAAACTTAAGTCAGCTTCTATTCTATGATCAAAAAGTCTGTGCATATTCCGGTGGCAGAGCCGCATAGGTATAGTATGAACCGGAATACTCATCTAGGGAAAATTGTCTCATAAATCGTTATCGCTGATAAGGCGTCTACAATTTGTCGGTTACTCGCAATCCATTGACTATTTCAGATTAAATGGCTATAATTATATATAATTATGTGATAATGTGCCAATAATTATTTATATTTATGTGATTCTACGCCAAATATTATATATGTTTATGTAATTGTGGAGGTGTGCGATGGAAAGACTCATTATGTCCAGCCTGCTGGAATGGAAAAATTCCAAATACAGAAAGCCCCTCGTACTAAAAGGAGTTCGACAGGTGGGGAAAACCTGGATACTGAAAGAATTCGCAAAACGATACTATAAAAATATCGCCTATTTTAATTTTGATGAGTATCCGGAATACAAGCAGTTTTTTGAAAACACCAAAGATGTAGATCGTATTCTACAAAACTTAATCATGGCAAGCGGTGAAAGGTTAACTTGGGATTCACCACAAGACACACTTATTGTTTTTGATGAAATACAGGAATGTCCAAATGCCTTAAATACATTAAAGTATTTCTCGGAAAATACACCGCATTTTCATGTGGCATGCGCCGGGTCTCTATTGGGAATTACGCTTTCAAAACCTGCTTCATTTCCGGTTGGTAAGGTGGATTTTCTGGAAATTCAACCCATGACTTTTACTGAGTTTTTAATGGCGAATGGTGACGACAACCTGGTTGCTTATAGCCACAGTTTAGAAAGCATTGAGCCTATCCCGGAAGCCTTTTTTAATCCCTTATATGAGAAATTAAAAATGTACTTTGTCACAGGTGGCATGCCGGAGTCCGTTCGTTCATGGACCCAGGATCGTGACATTGGACTTGTACAACAAGTTCTTTCAAATATTCTTGGCGCATATGAACGTGATTTTGCCAAACACCCCGACCCTACTGGTTTCCCGAAAATTTCATTGATATGGAAATCTATACCCTCACAGCTTGCCCGAGAAAACAATAAGTTTTTATATAGTGCTGTTAAAGAAGGAGCCCGTGCCAGAGATTATGAGAATGCTCTAGAATGGCTTTGTAATGCCAACCTGGCATACAAAATATACCGCAGCACTGCCCCAGGGCTACCAATCTCTGCATACGACGATTTGTCTGCGTTTAAGTTATATATGGTGGACATGGGATTGTTACGCCGACTTTCTCTGTTGGCCCCTTCAGCATTTGGTGAAGGAAACCGACTGTTTGTTGAATTCAAAGGAGCTTTGAGCGAGAATTATGTTTTGCAAGCACTGAAGAACCAATTTGAGGCCACACCCCGATATTGGGCCGTGATTAATCCGAAGTATGAGGTGGATTTCATTACACAACGAGAAAATGATGTTTTCCCTATGGAAGTTAAATCCGAAGCTAATGTAGAAAGTAAGAGTTTGAAAAAATATAAAGAAAAATACGGAGACAAAATAAAACTTCGCATCCGCTTTTCTTTAAACAATTTACGCCTTGATGATGACCTATTGAACATACCCTTATTTTTGGCAGATTATACAGATAAACTCATTGGAATGGCCTTGGAACAAAAGCGCTGAGTTTCATCACCTGTTGCGGCAACGTTTAACGATATGCCGATAAGGAACCATTATCAATAGGAGCTATTCCCGAGCGCCTAATAATTAATGCGTAAATCGTTAGTTCGTGTCCCATTAAAAGTACTTAGCGCCTGCTACTATAACCATGGAAAGTAGCTGATCAACCGTATCCACAAAACACCCATAACACCCCTATGAACACTCATCTTTAATCTGATCCTCATCCAGAAGATGAAATCCTGAATCAAGTCAAGCATTGGATCAACTAGTGAAACACATCCTATAACCGGTCGAGGCGCTTACCATTGATGGTTTTCATCCATGATAGGCCATGATTCGTTGATGTTGTGTAGGAGGGAATAAAATGACAAACGAAAGAAGATGGAGCCCTATAGAAGAAAAGGTAATGCATTACGCTACATCAAAACACGAGGGTCAAACTCGCATCGGAGGAGAAAGCTATTTCAATCATCCAAAAAGAGTGGCCGAATATCTTTATGACAGGGGATACCGGGGAAAATATGTTTTCACCGCCTTCTGCCACGATCTTCTGGAAGATACGGATGCCACTAAAGAGGAAATCTTTTCTACCTGTGGTCGGTTCACCCGGGATGCTGTCAAGCTACTCACAAAAGAAGGAGGGATGGATATCGCCTTATATTTGAAACGAATTAAAAAAAATGAGGTTGCTTATATTGTCAAAGTTGCTGACCGTATCGACAATTTACTGGATGCCAAAAATGCTAACTTACCTTTTCAGAAGAGGTACTTGGAAGAAACAAAAAACTACTATCTTGAATTTGCCGCAGACTCTCCATTCTATGAAGATTTACTGGATGCGTATGAAGCATTAAAAGAATCCCACGAGTATGAGACCAGCAAATTAATCGAGGTCTTTGTGGAAAATGCTTACAAAGCGATTAATGAAATCCCGGAGTTCAATATACTGGATAGCTTCTTTTACGGAGATGAACCCGGAGCCGCGTTTCCCATTGCCTGTACCATTGGAGAAGATGACATAGACCTCGTCTTACAGAAAAATGACAAGCCCCTGATAATCACTCTCAGCGGAGTGCCAGCCGGTGAAATGGATATCTATGAATGCGAAGAGGAATATCATCTCGCAAATCAGGAAGAACCGAAATTCGCTCTTCCCTCCTTTTGCCCCAGCTGGCAAACCATGAACATTGGAGACAACGAAATCCCGGTACCCGATGCTTGCTTCACCGGAACAGTAAAACAAATCTACGAACCTTTTGAAATCGATGAAGACAACACTGCATACTATGCGGTCGATGTGGAGACTTTGGGAATCATCGTCACTCTTTTGCTTCGTGATAACAAAACCCCACTGCCAAGAGTGGGGAATGTGATATCGGGTGTGTTTAGACTGAATGGATATGTAGATTTGGGGTAATTGCCAAGGGCCTGAAGATATTCCTATCGACTAATTTGTTTTAACCAGCCCTCACAATTCTATTACTTCTGGTCGAGCTTCTCTTTAAGCTTGATCTCAAATGCTTTTATTTCATCTAAGTTCTTGTCTAATTCCGCAAATATAACTTCCTCTTCTATTTCTTCATCTACCTTCGATGTTTTCGTTCTAAATGGTGTGCGCCACTGCCAGTCTTCTTTCTGCATTTTCGAAGGATAATGTACATTAATTCGCTCACATATACTCCTAAGACTCTCAGGTATATTCTTAGAGCTGAAGGATAGTTGAATGTAAAATTCATATCCATTTCTATTTTGTATTTCATAAAAGTAATGGTTTTTTGTATTCCACCCACTTAGTGCTTCTTCCGCATCTGGAAGTATTTCGGACATGGTATTAGTTTTAAATCTCGTATATGACTTATTAGACTTATCATTGTCGAATTTTATTTCTCCCCTATTGTCCATTTCTGTCGCCCATCGTCGGAAAATTTCTGCCAAGTCAAATGCTCGGTCAGGTTTATAATTAATTATCAAATCAAGTGCATCTTTATGCTTCTTATAAATTTTGGCGCAAATCTGCGCTAGCCTTTCATCACCCACTATTTCTCTCCTTATCACTTCGACATAATTACTTATTAGTAAATCTGCTTTAGGATGCAAATCCGCCCTCGTTCGAGCATTTTCAATAATATCTAAGATGTCTTGATATCCTATTGATAGCCAATGTTCTTGGTCACTTGCTTCATACCCGGTTGGGGATAAAAGCAAAAATATTTTTCTGTAATTGGGATAGTGTTCATGAACTGTTTTATAATAGCTTGTAAGCTGCCCTTTCCCCTCATTAGCACCAATCTTATTTTCGACACATACCACAAATCCTTCTTTCTTGGAAACTGCCAAGATATCTATGTGATGCCATTCACGTAAAATAGTAAAGCTACCGTAATCCATCAATAGTGTATCAATTACATCAAAACTATTCCCTGTGCTTACTGATTCAACTATATATTGGACCAGTCCCCTTAATACATTATCGTGCAAACCATGATTTCCATTTGGATTGAGTAGCCATGATATTATGTTGCTATGACGTATCTCTGTTTGTGTAATTTTAAGGATATCAAATATGTTAAATCGACTAGTCCATTCTATTAAGGCGTCCAAACAGTCTATATCCATCAAAAAATTTCTTAGTGCTTTTCCTTCATCATTTATATATTCTTTTTCAGCCATATAATAATCCTCCTCTTGTTAACCACCGAGATTAAATCCCTTCATGACATCTCCCACCCAAATGAATTGTCTTAATAAACTTCCCCAATCATTCTATGACTATTCTTGTTTGGTGTATTTGTTAATCTAAAATTGGTCCAAGGAACACAAAAATCCAATCGAAAAATGGTCCACTCCCTTAACGAAATATCCCGCATGAGATATACTCATTCGGGAGGTAAAAAG